>FWPU01001720.1_pt1 | contig 64415 bp, 58 predicted proteins | sample 2228361 | NCBI WGS metagenome assembly FWPU01 (sample SAMEA103939777, study PRJEB20133) | metagenome
AGCCGCTCGAGCCGCTCGCGCCACGCGCCGAGCGGCAGCGTGGTTCTCGCCTGCTGCGTCGCGTCCGCGTCGCGCAGGAAGCGCAACGCCGGTCCGGCGCTCGCGATCAGCTCCTCGAGCGCGTCGCCGGCCAAGCCTCAGCGTCCCGGCGCGTGGCGGGTCGCCCCGTGGAACTCCTGCAGCGTGCGCACCGACGGCTTGCCGTGCGCGCGCTCCACCATGCCGAGCGCCGCCGCCGCCGCACCGGCGATCGTCGTGAAGTACGGCGTCCGGGTCTCGAGCGCCGTGCGGCGGATCGAGAACGAGTCGACGATCGACTCGGGGCTCGACGTGGTGTTGAGCACGAGCGCGACCTCACCCGCCTTGAGCGCGTCGACGACGTGCGGCGAGCCCTCGCGCACCTTGTTCACCGTCCGGCACGGGATGCCCTGCTCCTGGAGGAACTCCGCCGTGCCGCGCGTCCCCACCAGGTCGAAGCCAGCCGCGGCGAGCCGCTCCGCGATCGGCTTGAGCGCCTGCCTGTCCTCCTCCCGGACGCTCACCAGCACCGTACCCGACGCGGGCAGGACGCAGCTCGCCCCGTCCTCCGCCTTGACGAACGCACGCGCGAAGTCGACGTCGATGCCCATCACCTCGCCCGTCGACTTCATCTCGGGGCCGAGCAGCGTGTCCACCCCGGCGAACTTGATGAACGGGAAGACCGACTCCTTGACGCTCACGTGGGTCGGAACGATCTCCTGCGTGACGCCGAGCTCGGCGAGGGTCTTGCCCGCCATGACGCGCGCCGCGATCTTGGCGAGCGGCCGGCCGATCGCCTTCGAGACGAAGGGCACCGTGCGCGACGCCCGGGGGTTCACCTCGAGGACGTAGACCACACCGTCCTTCACCGCGAACTGGACGTTCATCAGGCCGACCACGCCGAGCTCCTTGGCGAGCGCGGTCGTCTGCCGGCGGATCTCGGCGAGCACCTCTTGCGGCAGCAGGCGCGGCGGCAGCGAGCAGGCCGAGTCGCCCGAGTGCACCCCGGCGGGCTCGATGTGCTCCATCACGCCGCCGATCACCACGCGCTTTCCGTCGGCCACGCAGTCGACGTCGACCTCGATCGCGTCGTCGAGGAACTTGTCGACCAGCACGGGATGGTCGGGCGACGCCTTCACCGCGCGCTGCATGTAGTCGCGCAGCCCGGCCTCGTCGCGCACGATCTCCATCGCGCGCCCGCCGAGCACGTAGCTGGGCCGCAGCAGCACCGGGTAGCCGAGACGCGCGGCGATCGCCGCCGCCTCGTCCACCGAGCGTGCGGTGCCGTTCGCCGGCTGCCGGAGCCCGAGCTCGTCGAGCAGGTCCTTGAAGCGCTCGCGGTCCTCGGCACGGTCGATCGCGTCGGGCGGCGTCCCGATGATCGGCACGCCCGCCTTCTCGAGCGCCACCGCGAGCTTGAGCGGCGTCTGGCCGCCGAACTGGACGATCACCCCGTAGGGCCGCTCGCGCGCGACGATCGCCAGCACGTCCTCGAGCGTGAGCGGCTCGAAGTAGAGCTTGTCCGAGGTGTCGTAGTCGGTCGAGACCGTCTCCGGGTTGCAGTTGACCATGATGGTCTCGAACCCCTCCCCGGCGAGCGCGAACGCTGCGTGCACGCAGCAGTAGTCGAACTCGATGCCCTGCCCGATCCGGTTCGGCCCGCCGCCGAGGATCACGATCTTGGGCCGCCCCGTGGGCGCGGCCTCGCACTCCTCCTCCTCGTAGGTCGAGTAGAGGTACGGCGTGTAGGCCGCGAACTCGGCGCCGCAGGTGTCGACCGTCTTGTAGACCGGCGTCACGCCGTGCCGGAGCCGCAGCGCCCGGACGTCGTCCTCCTTCGCGTGCAGGAGGTCCGCGAGCCGGCGGTCGGAAAAGCCCATCCGCTTCCACTCGGCGAGCTCCTCGCCCGAGATCGCCTCGATGCCGCCGTGCTCGGCGGCGCGGCGGCCGGACGCGGCGATCGCGCGCTCGGCGTGGATGATCTCCTCGATGTTGCGCAGAAACCAGCGGTCGATCCGCGTGAGCTCGTTGACCTCGCCGACCGACCAGCCGCGGCGGAAGGCGTCGCCGATCAGCAGCAGCCGCTGCGCGTTCGGCACGCGGAGCCGCTCGCGCAGGCGGTCGTCGGACAGGCCCTGCGCCGCCTCCTCGAAGCCGGCGATCCCGATCTCGAGCGAGCGGAGCGCCTTCTGCAGGCTCTCCTTGAAGGTCCGCCCGATCGCCATCACCTCGCCGACCGACTTCATCTGCGACGAGAGCCGGTCCTCCGCCTGCGGGAACTTCTCGAAGGTGAAGCGCGGGATCTTGGTCACGACGTAGTCGATCGTCGGCTCGAAGCAGGCGGGCGTCTCGCGCGTGATGTCGTTCTTGAGCTCGTCGAGCGTGTAGCCCACGGCGAGCTTCGCGGCGATCTTCGCGATCGGGAAGCCCGTCGCCTTCGACGCGAGCGCCGAGCTCCGCGAGACGCGCGGGTTCATCTCGATCACGATCATGCGGCCGGTCCTCGGGTCGACCGCGAACTGCACGTTCGAGCCACCGGTCGCGACGCCGATCTCGCGCATGATCGCGAACGCGGCGTCGCGCATGATCTGGTACTCCTTGTCGGTGAGCGTCTGGATCGGCGCGACGGTGATCGAGTCACCGGTGTGTACGCCCATCGGATCGACGTTCTCGATGCTGCAGACGACCACGCAGTTGTCCATGCGGTCGCGCATCACCTCGAGCTCGAACTCCTTCCAGCCCTCGACCGACTCCTCGAGCAGCACCTCGTGCTGCGGCGACGCCTCGAGCGCCCACTTGACGGCCGTCTCGAAGCCCTCGTCGTCGTGCGCGAAGCCGCCGCCCATGCCGCCGAGCGTGCGCGACGGGCGGAGGATCAGCGGGTAGCCGAGCTGGTCGCGGATCTTGCGCGCGTCCTCGAGCGAGCGCGCGATCCCGGAGCGCGGCACCTCGAGGCCGATCCGCAGCATCGCCTCCTTGAACAGGTCGCGGTCCTCGGCCTTCTTGATCGCCTGCACGTCGGCGGCGATCATCTCGACGCCGTAGCGGTCGAGCACACCGGATTCGGCCAGCTCGAGCGCGAGGTTGAGCCCCGTCTGGCCGCCGATCGTCGGCAGCAGCGCGTCGGGCCGCTCGCGCTCGATGATCAGCTCGAGGATCTCCGCGGTCATCGGCTCGACGTAGGTCGCGTCGGCGAACTCGGGATCGGTCATGATCGTCGCCGGGTTCGAGTTCACCAGGATGACCCGGTAGCCCTCCTCGCGCAGCGCCTTGCACGCCTGCGTGCCGGAGTAGTCGAACTCGCAGGCTTGACCGATGACGATCGGCCCCGAGCCGATCAGCAGGATGGAGCGGATGTCGGTGCGCCGGGGCATGCTCCTACTTCGCCTCGCGCTCGATCATCTCGACGAAGCGGCGGAACAGGTAGGTCGAGTCACGCGGTCCCGGCGACGCCTCGGGATGATACTGGACGGAGAACAGCGGCGACCGCTCGTGGCGCAGGCCCTCGACGGTGTCGTCGTTCAGGTTGACGTGGGTGAGCTCCGCGGTGCCGCGCAGCGACTCGGCGTCCACCGCGAAGCCGTGGTTCTGAGAGGTGATCTCGACCTTGCCGGTCGCGAGGTCCTTGACCGGCTGGTTCGCGCCGTGGTGGCCGAACTTGAGCTTGTAGGTGCGGCCGCCGAGCGCGAGTCCGAGGATCTGGTGGCCGAGGCAGATGCCGAACAGCGGCACCTGGCCGATCAGCTTCGCGACCTCCTCCTTCGCGTAGGCGACGGCGTCCGGGTCGCCGGGGCCGTTCGACAGGAAGACCCCGTCCGGCCGGAGCGCGAGCACGTCCTGCGCCGGGGTGTGCGCCGGCACGACCCGGACGCGGCAGCCGACGTCGACCAGGTTGCGCAGGATGTTCCGCTTGAGGCCGAAGTCGTAGGCGACGACGAAGTGCTTCGGGTCGCTCGCGCGGACGTAGCCCTTGCCGAGCTGCCAGCGGCCCTCGTCCCAGTCGTACGGCGCGCTGCAGGTGACCGCGCTCACCAGGTCGCGGCCTTCGAGCCCCGGCAGCTCGGCGGCGCGCCGCGAGAGCGAGACGGGGTCGAGGTCGATGGTCGAGATGATCCCCTGCTGGGCGCCGGCCGTCCGCACGTGACGAACGAGCGCCCGCGTGTCGACGCAGTGGATCCCGACGATCCCGTGCCGGACCATGTAGTCGCCGAGCGTCTCCTCGGCGCGCCAGCTCGACGGCTCGGGCCAGTACTCGCGGACGATGAAGCCGCGCACCCAGGGCTTCACCGACTCCACGTCCGCCGCGTTGACTCCGACGTTGCCGATCTCCGGATAGGTCATCGCGACGAGCTGCCCCTCGTACGACGGGTCGGTGAGGATCTCCTGGTAGCCCGACATCGCGGTGTTGAACACGACCTCGCCCGTCGCCTCGCCCTCGGCGCCGAACGAGAGGCCGCGGAAGGTCGTCCCGTCGGCGAGCGCGAGGAGCGCGGGGCGCCGCCCGTCGTGTGTCCGGTTGCTGGTCTCGGTCACGCCTCGTCCCTCACCGGGTCCTGCCGTTCGCCGATGTCCGCTCGTCGTGCACGATGCGTCCGCTGACCAGGGTCACGACGGCGCGACCGCGCATCTTCCAGCCTTCGAAAGCGGTGTTCTTGCTCTTCGACACGAGAGTCGCCGCGCTCACCTCCCATTCGCGCGTGGGATCGATCACGGCGACGTCGGCCGGCCCGCCGGGCTGCAGCCGGCCGGTCGGCAGGCGGAGGATGCGGGCGGGCTCGGAGGTAATCTTCGCGATCGCGGTGGGCAAGTCGAGGAGCCCCTCCTCGACGAGCCGCAGGGTGAGGGGCAGCAGGGTCTCGAGCCCGACGACGCCGTTCGCCGCCTGGTCGAACTCGACGTCCTTCTCGTCGCGGTGATGCGGCGCGTGGTCGGTCGCGATCACGTCGATCGTCCCGTCGGCGAGCGCCTCGCGCAGCGCCTCGCGGTCCCTCTCCGTGCGCAGCGGCGGCGCCATCTTGGCGTTCGTGTTGTACCCGTCGACCGCCTGATCGGTGAGCCACAGGTGGTGCGGCGTGACCTCCGCCGTGACGTGCACGCCCGAGGCACGGGCCTGGCGCACCATCTCCACCGCGCCGGCGCTCGAGATGTGCGCGACGTGCAGGTGACCGCCGGTCAGCGCGGCGAGCGCGACGTCGCGCGCGACCATCACGTCCTCGGCCGTCGACGGGATCCCGCGCAGCCCGAGGCGGAGCGCCATCGCGCCCTCGTGCATCACGCCGCCCGCGGCCAGCGTGCGGTCCTCGGCGTGGTCGATGACCGGCATGTCGAACATCCTGGCGCACTCGAGGGCGCGGCGCATCAGCTCCGCGTCCATGACCGGCATCCCGTCGTCCGAGACGGCGACGATCCCGGCCTCGTGCATGCCCGCGTACTCGGCGAGCTGCTGGCCCTCGAGCTTCATCGACACGGCGCCGATCGGGAAGACGCGCGCCAGCGCCGCCGCCTCGGCCCGCTCGAGGATGAAGCGTGTGACGGCGGGGCAGTCGTTCACCGGGCGGGTGTTGGCCATGCAGGCGACGCTCGTCACGCCGCCGGTCACCGCGGCGCGCGTGCCGGTCGCGATGGTCTCCTTGTACTCGAAGCCGGGCTCGCGCAGGTGCACGTGCATGTCGACCAGGCCCGGCACGACGAGGCAGCCGGTCGCGTCGATCACGGTGCGGCCCTTGTGGCGGCCGCGGAGCTCCTTGGCGAGCCCGGGCTCGACCGCCGCGATCTTGCCGTCGCGCAGCAGCACGTCGGCCTGCCGCCGGGTACGCTGCTCGGGGTCGATCACCGTCCCGCCGGTGATCAGCACCTGCTCGCCGTCGCCCACCTCCCGCGCTGCGCTCGTCTCGCTCGCCATCGTCGGTCGCCCGTCCCCTCCCCGCCCGCTCACTCGGCCGTCGCCGCGCGGCGGAGCGGCATCGCGGCGCTCGGCGCCGAGGCTGGACGCGTAGCGGAGGCGCTCCCCTCCCGCACCGTCTGCTCGCTGGTTTCCTCGACCTCGACCTCGCGCCGCCGCCCGACCAGCACGTAGAGCGACGCCATGCGAACCGCGACGCCGTTCGTCACCTGGTCCATGATCACCGAGTACGGGCCGTCGGCGACGGTGCTCGAGATCTCGACGCCGCGGTTCATCGGCCCCGGGTGCAGGATGATCACGTCCTCCTTCGCCTTCTTCACCGCGTCGACCGAGAGGCAGTAGAGGCGCGAGTACTCGTCCAGCGACGAGAAGTAGCGGCCGTTCATCCGCTCGCGCTGGATGCGCAGCATCATGATCACGTCGACGTCGCGCACGCCCTCGTGCAGGTCGTTCACCAGCTCGGCGCCGAGCTCGGCGAAGTACGGCGGCACGAGCGTCGTCGGGCCGACGAACCGCACGTGCGCGCCCATCGTGCGGAGCCCGTAGAGGTTCGACCGCGCGACCCGGCTGTGCAGCAGGTCGCCGACGATCGCCACGGTGAGGCCGGCGATTCGTCCCTTGCGCTCGCGGATGGTGAGCAGGTCGAGCAGCGCCTGGGTCGGGTGCTCGTGGGCGCCGTCGCCGGCGTTGATGATCGGGCAGTCGACGTGCCGCGCGAGCAGGTGGGGCGCTCCCGCAGAGGGATGCCGCACGACGATCGCGTCCGGGCGCATCGCCGCGAGGTTCCGCGCCGTGTCGGTCAGCGTCTCGCCCTTGGTCGCGGACGAGACGCTCGCCGTCAGGTTGACCGTGTCGGCCGAGAGGCGCTTCGCCGCGATCTCGAACGAGGTCCGGGTGCGCGTGCTCGACTCGAAGAACAGGTTCACGACCGTCCGGCCGCGCAGCGTCGGGACCTTCTTGATCTCGCGCTCGGAGACCTCCTTGAACGACTCCGCGGTGTCGAGCAGGAAGGTGATCTCCTCGGCGCTGAGCCCTTCGAGGCCGAGCAGATGGCGTCGCTCGAACAGCATGGGTTCAAGCCCTCCGCGCCGGGCGAGCGCCCGGACGCGTCTCGCCCGCCGGGGCCGAGGCGGGAGGCGGCAGGATCGCCACCTCGTCGATGCCGTCGGTCTCGCGCAGGCGGACCTGCACCTTCTCCGAGTGCTGGGTCGGCAGATTCTTGCCGACGTAGTCGGCGCGGATCGGAAGCTCGCGGTGCCCGCGGTCGACGAGGACGGCGAGCTGGATCGCGCGCGGCCGGCCGAAGTCCATGAGCGCGTCGAGCGCCGCGCGGATGGTCCGTCCGGTGAACAGCACGTCGTCCACCAGGAGGATCGTCTTGCCGTCGACCTCCCAGGGAATCTCGGTGCTCTTGATCACCGCGTGGTCGGCGCCCCGGGTGATGTCGTCGCGATAGAGCGTGATGTCCATCGCGCCGAACGGGATCTCCTCGCCCTCGAGCTTGGCGATCTCGCGCTGCAGGCGGCGCGCGAGATGGTCACCACGCGAGCGGATGCCGATGATCCCGAGGCCGGCGACACCCTTGTTGCGCTCGACGACCTCGTGCGCGATCCGGGCGAGCGCGCGACCGATGCCTGCCGCGTCCAGGACGGGGCGGCTAGGGTGATCGCTTCGTTGCTCGCTCATTCATGACCTTTCCGAACCTCACTGGATTCGACTTAAAAGGTGCTGTGATGGGGTAACCGTTGGGCTCCGCGATGTCAATTGGGAGGGAGACGCGATGGACACGCCCTTGATCCTCGAGGTCGCGGTGAACGGCGCGACCACGCGCGCGGAGCACCCGCGCGTGCCCTTGACGGCGGACGAGATCGTCGCGGACGCGCGGGCGTGCGCCGCGGCAGGCGCGGCGGTGATCCACGTCCACGGCCGCTCAGCCGACGGCGGCTTCGCGTTCGACGACCCCGACGCGCATCGCGAGGCGTTCACGGCGCTGCGCCGTGACGGGCTCGTCGTCTACCCGTCGATGTTCGGCACGCGCGGCGACGCGGCGGCGCGCTTCCGTCACGTCGAGATCCTCGCGAGCGAGGGGCTCATCGACTGGGCGCCGGTCGACACCGGCACGACCGCGCTCGTCCCCGTGCGCGATGGCCGGCTTGCGGAGCGCGGCTTCACCTACGACAACCCGCTCGCCGACAACCGGCACGCGCTCGCGCTCTGCGAGCGGTACGGGCTCGCGCCGAGCGTCGCGGCCTACGAGCCCGGCTTCGTCCGCCAGCTCCTCCTCCTGCTGCCCGAGTTCCCGCGGCTCCGGCGACCGCTCGTCCGCTTCATGTTCGGCGCGCCTCGCCTGCCCTTCGGCTTCCCTCCCGACCCGGCCTTCGTCGACGCCTACGTGCGGCTGCTCGGCGACTTGGGTGTCCCCAACGACATCCCATGGATGGTCGCCTGCTACGGCGGCGACGTCCTGCCGATCGCCGAGCACGCGATCCGGCGGGGCGGCCACGTGCGGGTCGGCCTCGAGGACGACGCGAGCGACCCCGAGCGGGGCAACGTCGAGCGGGTGCGCGAGGTCGCCGAGCTCGCCCGGCGGCTCGGGAGGCGGCTCGCGACGCCCGACGAGGCGCGGGCGCTGACCGGGGCTCGCATCCCGCGCGCAGGCTGAAACCCGCGCGCGGGAAGGCGGGCGATCACCTCACCGGCACCCGAGCCGTCTCGTGCTGGCGCGACAGCTTTCGATCCGGCCGGACAGATCCAGATCGCCGTAGCGCAGCACCACAGCTAGCGGGGGGTCGAACGGCTCGGTCACGCCGGACCGGCGGAGCGTCGCCCCCATCCGCCACGCACCGGCCGGCTTCTGAAGGCGACGCAGCGTGACGGTGGCCGTACGGTCGGTGCTGCGGCACACGACCGTCGAGGGCGTCCGCCGGCACTGCGTGGCGCTCCATTCATGACCCAGCGCGAGCGCACCCGCGGCGAGCTCGACCACCACGGGGCCGGAGCCTGCGGTGTCGAGGCTCGCGACGAGATCGGCCGCAACCGTGGTCCGCACCACGCCCGCCGGCGATCGCACCAGGGTGCCGCGCCGCACCGTGAGGGCGCCGTCGTCCTCGTCGCACGCGTCGCCGCTCCCGTCGCCGTCGCGGTCCGCCTGTCCGGGGTTCGGCACGTCGACGCAGTTGTCCAAGCCGTCGCACGCGCCGTCGGCGTCGGCGTCGCCCTCGCTCGCGTCGCACGGTCGCGGAGGCAGCACCTCGATCGACAGCCAGCCGATCGCGCTGGCGCCGGCCGCGTCCTGCACGCGGAACGTCGCGAAGCGCTGCCCGACGCGGGTGGAATCCGGCATGCCCGACACGGTGCCGTCGCTCGCGATATCGAGCCACGCCTCCCCGCTGAGCTTGGTGAAGAAGAGCGTCTCGGCCGGGTCTGGATCGAGCACGAGATCAACCAGCGAGGCGGCGTACGGCCGCTCCGCCGTCGCGGGGAGGGCGCGCTATCAGCCCCGTGGGGACGCGGGGTGGCCCGTTCCCGGCGGCCGGCTCTTCCCACACGACCTCGACGCGGTCGATCGACTGCCCGCCGGACGGCGAGACGCGCACCGTGTTGGCGCCGGCCTGCAGGGCGATCGCGATCGGCTCGGATGCCGACCAGGCGGCCCATCCGGTGAACGGGAGCGCCACCTGCACGGCGGCGCCGCCGTTCACGCGCACGTCCGCGCTGCCAGCGAGCTCCCCGAAGTAGCGCAGGACGAGCCGCGCCGTGGTCGCCGTGCGCGCCGTGACGGTCCACTCGATCGAGCCGGTACCATCGAAGCGCAGCAGCCCCGTGCCCGTGCAGCCGGGGACCTGGTTCTCGAACGTCGCTTCCGACCGAATCCCGTCCTCGGCCCGGTAGAACGTGCGGTCGGTGCCGAGGACCTCGATCAGGACCTTCCCTTGGCCGCTCTGGCCGGACGCGTCCTGAACGACGTACGAGAAGTCGTCATGGCCGGTTCCGAGGGGCGCGCTGTACACGAGCTCGTCGCGCCCTCCCGGTCCGCTCGCGCTGGACCGCTCCACTTGACCGCGTTGACGGACTCCTCGACCTTCTCGAGCACCGCCTCCACCGACCCACCGAGCGCGCCCACGTAGTCCGACGCGAGATCGAGTCCGAGCTCGGCCCGCTCGACGCTGCAGGTCGCTGCCGCGACTCGGCCGATGGGCGGTGCCGAGACCGCGGCGCTCCCCGCCACGTCCGTCGTGGGCGGAGAGACCGCCTCACAGGTCGCATCGCCGTGCGCGCCGAGCGCATTCCCCGTCGCGAGAACATAGTCTTCCGCATGGGCGGCCGATGCCCCGGTTGCGGGCCGGATGGACCACGCGGCGGCACCGTCGCGCCACGCGGTCGCCCGTAGGCCGCCGATCCCGAGCATCGCCGACACGACGAGCTCCGGCTCCTCCAGCACGTGGCCGCGATAGGTCCGAGCGGGCGGCGGCGGGACTCGCGAGATGCGACCCGCCGCATCGTGCACGAGAAGCTCGAAGCGTGGTCGGCGCACCGACGTCGGCGTGAGCACGAGCGTGCGGCGTGTCCTCGAGAAAGAGATCTCCACGAGCACGGCGTCGCTCGCGACGGACCGCATGACCACCGAAGGTCGCTCGGCCTTCTCGGCGAGGGGCTCGCCCACGGCATGGTCGCGGCGCGAAGGATCCTGCACACGCAGGCCCAAGAATCCTGGCATGACTGCGGCGCGCTGCCGCCTGCGCACCCGAAGTTCGAGGGATGCGCGCGGCGCCGCTACCCGCCGCGCTCGCGCTGCGCCTTGGCGAGCAGCTCGCCGAGGGTCGAGAGGCTCGTCACCTGCGCGCTCCGGGCGTGGCGCTCGAACTCGGCGCGCTCCTCGCGGGCGATGGCGCGCCGGCGCGACAGGCGGATCCGCCGGCCGCCCTGCTCGACGGAGAGGACCTCGGCCGTGATCTCGGTGCCGACCGGGAACTCCTTCGCGTGGTCCGTGCCGCGCGGCGTCCCCATCTCGCTGTTCGGGATGACGCCCGTCTGGCCTGGGCCCAGGCGGAGCGTCACGCCGAACGGCTGCACGCTCTCGACCTTCCCGGTGACGATGGCGCCGACCGCGACCGGCTGCGCCTGCACCTCCTCGCCCGGGGCGACGCCGCTCGGCGCGAGCGCCAGGGAGATCCGCCGCCGGCTCGGGTCGATCTCGAGGATGAGGACGGAGATCGCCGCGCGCGCCTTGGCGGCCTCGCGCAGCTTGCCGAGCGCGCCGTGCGGCAGCTCGCTCAAGTGCAGCAGGCCGTCGACGCCCGGCAGGAGCTCGACGAAGGCGCCGAAGTCGGTGACCCGCGCGAGGCGTCCCTCGATCACCTGGCGCGGCCGCAGCCGCTCGCCGACCGTCGCCCAGGGATCGCCCTCGAGCTCCTTCACGCTGAGCGAGATCTTGCCGGTCTGCGGGTCGACCTTGAGGACCTTGACCGTGACCTCCTGCCCCGGGTGCAGCAGCTCCGCCGGGTCGTCGATCCGCTGGTGCGAGATCTCGGAGACGTGCACGAGCCCCGTGACGCCGCCCAGGTCGACGAAGGCGCCGAACGCGGTGAGCGACGCGACGTGCCCCACGAGCACCGCTCCCGGCACGACCCGCGCCCGCGTCTCCTCGGCCCTGCGGCGCGCCTCCTCCTCGAGGAGCTTCCGGCGTGACAGCACGATGCGCCGGCCGTCCTCGCTCATCTCGGTGACGCGGAAGTCGTACACCCGGCCGAGGTACGCCGACTGGTCGTCGATCCGGTGCGTGTCCATCTGGGAGAGCGGGCAGAAGGCGCGCATCCCGGCGACCGTCACCTCGAAGCCGCCCTTCACGACGCCCGCGACCTTGCCCTGCACCGGGAGCCCGCTGTCCACCGCCGCGCGCAGCATCTCGCGCGCGTGCGTGCCCGCCATGAGTTTGCGCGACAGGCGCAGCTCGGGGCTCACCTCGACGACCGTCGCCTCGACGGTGTCCCCGACCGCCACGGTGAGCGTCCCGTCCTCGCCGACCAGCTCGGCGCGGGAGAGGCGCCCCTCGCCCTTGCCCTGCACGTCGACGAACACGTCCTCGGCGCCGATCTGGATCACGACGCCGGCGACGCTCTGTCCGACCTCGAGCTCGCGCGGCGCGCTCTGCGCGGCGAGCAGCTCCGCGAAGCTCGGTCCTTCCTCCTCGGGCGGACCTTCCGCCATGGCCTCAGGCGGATTCGGCGTAGGCGTACGAGATCGACGCCGGAGCCGGGGCGCCGAGCTTCCAGATCCGCTCGCCGAACTTGTCCTCGAGGCCGCGCGTCACGTTGCGCGTGTCGACCACGAGGCGGGAGTTCGCGACGATGTGCGGGATGTCGAACGTCGAGTGGTCCGTGAGGACCACGACGCAGTCCGCCATGCGCAGCACCTCGTCGGTCAACGGGACGCTCGCCATCGAGCCGCGCTCGAGGATCAGCTCGGGGACGTACGGGTCGTGGTAGGTGACCCGCGCGTGGCGATCCTCGAGGAGCTTGATCACGCTCAGCGCCGGAGACTCGCGCATGTCGCTCACGTCGCGCTTGTAGGCGACGCCGAGCGCCAGGATGCGCGAGCCCTTGACCGGCTTGCCCTGGTGGTTCAGGCCGTCGGTGATCTTCGCGACGACCAGCTCGGGCATCCGCTGGTTCACCTCGGCCGCGAGCGCGATGAAGCGCGCCGTGAAGTCGTGCGCCTTGAGCTTCCACGCCAGGTAGTGCGGGTCGATCGGGATGCAGTGCCCGCCGAGGCCCGGACCCGGGTAGAACGGCAGGAAGCCGAACGGCTTGGTCGCCGCGGCGTCGATCACCTCGTAGGCGTCGATGCCGAGGACGTCGCACATCTGCGCGAGCTCGTTCACCAGCGCGATGTTGACGCTGCGGAACGTGTTCTCGAGCAGCTTGACCATCTCTGCCGTGCGCGCCGACGACACCGGAACGACCTTCTCGATGAACTGCGAGTAGAGCAACGTCGCGAGCTCGGTGCAGCGCGGCGTGATCCCGCCCACCACCTTCGGCGTGTTGCGGGTGCCGTGCGTGCGGTTGCCGGGATCGATGCGCTCGGGTGAGAACGCGAGGAAGAAGTCGCGCCCCACGCGCAGGTCGGCCGACTCGAGCTCGGCGCGGATCAGCTCGTCGGTGGTGCCGGGGTAGGTCGTGCTCTCGAGCACGATGAGCTGGCCGCGGTGCAGGTGCTCCTTGATGCGCTTGACGGCGTCGAGGATGTAGCTGACGTCCGGGTCCTTGGTCTTGGACAGCGGCGTCGGCACGCAGATGCTGACCGCGTCCACCGACGCCAGCACGCTCGCGTCGGTCGTCGCCTCGAGGCGCCCGGCGGCCACGACCTTCTCGAGCACCTCGGTCGGCACGTCCGAGATGTACGAGCGCCCCGCGTTGATCTCGGCGACCTTGCGCGGGTCGGCGTCGATGCCGACCACCGTGAACCCGGCCTGGGCCATCTCGACGGAAAGCGGCAGGCCCACGTAGCCGAGGCCGATCACGGCGAGGCGTGCCTGTCGCGACGCGAGCTTTTCACCCAACTGCATACCGACCTCCCGTGGGGCCCGCGGTCCGGCGACGCGCTCCAGGCGTCGTACCGGACGCTTCAATGCACGAGCTGGCCGATGCGCGACCAGCGCACCCAGCCGTCGTCCCCGTCCCACGACCAGTAGATGATGAATGCTTTGCCCTTGATGTCCTCATACGGCACGAAGCCCCAGAAACGTGAGTCGAAGCTGTGGTCGCGGTTGTCGCCCATGACGAAGACGTGGCCCTCGGGGACCGTCACCGGCCCGAAGTTGTCACGGGGACCTGGTTCGGGGGGCTCGGCGTACCGGGCGTAGGGCTCGTCCTCGACCGGCTCGCCGTTGCGGTAGAGCTTTTTGTTGCGGATCTCGATCTCGTCGCCAGGGATGCCGATGACTCGCTTGATGAAGTCCTTGTCCCGATCCTCCGGGTAGACGAACACGATGATGTCCCCCCGCTCGGGCTCGAAGAAGTCCAGGAAGCGTGTGCCATAAACGGGGATCCGAACGCCATACAGAAGTTTGTTGACCAGCAGATGGTCCCCGATCTGCAGGGTCGGCAGCATGGACCCGGACGGGATCTTGAAGGCCTGGACGATGAAGGTCCGGATGAACAGGGCCAGGGCCAGCGCGACGAGCAGGGCCTCCGCATACTCCCGGCGGGTCGATTTCACCCGGGGAGGCGCCTCGGGGGCAGCCTCCCCGCGGGCCTTACCCTGCGGCCGGGGCGTCGTCACTGCTCCACCTTGAGGACCGCGAGGAACGCCTCCTGCGGGATCTCGACCCGGCCGACCTGCTTCATGCGCTTCTTGCCTTCCTTCTGCTGCTCGAGGAGCTTGCGCTTGCGGGTGATGTCTCCTCCGTAGCACTTGGCCGTCACGTTCTTGCGCATTGCCTTGATCGTCTCTCGGGCGATGACCTTGCTGCCGATCGACGCCTGGATCACGACCTCGAACATCTGCCTGGGGATCAGCTCGCGCACCTTGGCCGCGAGCTCCCGCCCGCGCTGGTAGGCGCGGTCGCGGTGCACGATCATCGAGAGCGCGTCGACCACCTCCCCGTTGATCCGGATGTCGAGCTTCACGAGGTCGCTCGGCACGAAGCTCGCCAGCTCGTAGTCCAGCGAGGCGTAGCCCTTGGAGATCGACTTCAGGCGGTCGTAGAAGTCGATCACCACCTCGTTGAGCGGGAGCTCGTAGACGAGCATCACCCGGTTCTCGCCGAGGTACTTGATCTCGCGCTGGCGCCCACGCTTGTCCTCGCAGAGCTTGAGGACCGCGCCCAGGTACTCGGCCGGCAGGTGGATCGTCGCGAGGATCACCGGCTCCTCGATGCGCTCGATCTGCTGCACGGGCGGCAGCTTCGCCGGGCTGTCGACCATGATCTCGGCGCCCGACGTGGTCGTTACCTTGTAGGCCACGGTCGGCGCGGTGGTGATCAGCGTGAGGCCGAACTCGCGCTCGAGACGCTCGCGCACGATCTCCATGTGGAGCAGCCCGAGGAACCCGCAGCGGAAGCCGAAGCCCAGCGCGATCGAGCTCTCCGGCTCGTAGGAGAAGGACGCGTCGTTGAGCTTGAGCTTCTCGACCGCCGCCCGCAGCGCCTCGTACTGACCCGTGTCCGCCGGGTAGAGGCCGCTGAACACCATCGGCTTCACCGACTTGAAGCCGGGCAGCGGGCTCTCGGCGGGGCGGTTGGCGTGGGTCACCGTGTCGCCGATCTTCGCGTCCGCGATCTCCTTTATTGACGCCATCAGGATGCCGACCTCGCCCGGGCCGAGCTGCGCGACGTCGCGCGGTCCCGGCGTGAGGACCGCGATGCGCGTCACCTCGTAGTCGCGCTCGGCCGCCATCAGCCGGATGCGGTCGCCCTTCTTGACGACACCGTTCACCACCCGCACGAGCACCACCGCCCCGTGGTACGGGTCGAACCACGAGTCGAAGATCAGCGCCTGGAGCGGCGCCTCGGCCGAGCCGCGGGGCGGCGGGATGCGCGTCACCACCCGCTCGAGGATCTCGCCGGTCCCGATCCCCTGCTTGGCGCTCGCCAGCACCGCCTCCGAGCCGTCGAGGCCGATCACCTCCTCGAGCTGGCGGCGGACCCGGTCCGGGTCGGCCGCGGGCAGGTCGATCTTGTTCAGCACCGGGATGATCTCGAGGTCGTTGTCCAGGGCGAGATAGACGTTCGCGAGCGTCTGCGCTTCGACGCCCTGGGCCGCGTCGACCACCAGGATCGCGCCCTCGCAGGCCGCGAGGCTGCGCGAGACCTCGTAGGAGAAGTCGACGTGCCCGGGCGTGTCGATCAGGTTCAGCACGTAGTCCTTGCCGTCCCGGGCTCGGTACTGGAGGCGCGCGGTGCGGGCCTTGATCGTGATGCCGCGCTCCCGCTCGAGCTCCATGTCGTCGAGCACCTGGCTCTGCATCTCCCGCTGCGTGAGCGCCCCGGTACGCTCGAGGATGCGGTCCGCAAGCGTCGATTTCCCGTGGTCGATGTGCGCGATGATCGAGAAGTTGCGAATCCGCTCGCTGTCCATCGGAAACGTTCTTGCCTACCAGATCGCCGAGGCCGGTGCCCGCCGCCGCCGGGCGCGGGCGGCGTCAGGTCCGCCCGGCGAGCTTGGCGCGGAAGTACTCGACCGTCTGCGCGATGCCCCGGGCGAGCGGCACCTCGGGCCACCAGCCGAGCACCCGCTCGGCCAGCGCCGGCGAGATGACGCTCCGCCGCTGCTCGCCGGGCTTCGCCGGGCCGTGCCGCTCGGGCACGTCGACCCCGCACGCCTCCCGGATCAGCCGGAAGATCTCGTTCACGTCGGTCTCGATCCCGGTGCCGAGGTTGATCGGGCCGCAGAAGGAATGGTCGGTGAGCGCCAGGTTCGCGCGCACCAGGTCGCCGACGTAGACGTAGTCCCGCGTCTGCTTGCCGTCGCCGTTGATCGTCGGCGTCTCGCCCGAGAGCAGCTTGGTCGTGAAGATCGCCACGACCCCGGCCTCGCCGTGCGGGTTCTGGCGTGGTCCGTAGACGTTCGCATAGCGCATCGCGACGTACTCGAGGCCGCACAGCGCACGGTAGCAGCCGAGGTACAGCTCGCTCGCGATCTTGCTCACGCCGTACGGGCTGACCGGCGCGGTCGGGTGCGTCTCGGGCGCCGGGAACTCGACCTGCTCGCCGTAGCCGGCCCCGCCCGAGGAGGCGAAGAGCACGCGGCGCGTGCCGCACTCGCGGGCCGCCTCGAGCAGGTTCAGGAGCCCCATCAGGTTGACCGAGGCGTCGAACTCCGGGTCGGCGACCGAGCGGCGGACGTCCATCTGCGCCGCGTGGTGGCTCAGGAGCTCGAAGCGCTCGCGGCGGAACAGCTCGCGCACCGCCGGGTCGCGGACGTCGAGCTGGACGAAGCGCGCGCCCGCGGGCACCTGCTCGCGCTTGCCGCTCGACAGGTCGTCGAGCACGACGACCTCGTGCCCCGCGGCGACGTACGCCTCCGCGACGTGCGAGCCGATGAAGCCCGCGCCGCCGGTCACCAGGATCTTCATCGGCGTCCCTGCCCTTCCGTCCGCTCTCTCAGCTCTCGCTCGCGAAGCGCGCGCGGAAGTACTCGATCGTGCGCGCGAGCCCTTCCTCGACCGACACCCTCGGCTCCCAGCCGAGCAGCCGCCGCGCGCGCGTGATGTCAGGGCGCCGCACCTGCGGGTCGTCCTTGGTGCGCTCGTCCGTCGGGCTGACGAAGACGATCTCCGACTTGGTCCCGGTGAGCCGCTGCACGAGCTTCGCGAAGTCGATGATCTTCATCTCCTCCGGGTTGCCGAGGTTGATGGGCGCGTGCTCCGGCGTGTCCATGAGCTTGACGATCCCCTCGACCAGGTCGCTCACGTAGCAAAAGCTCCGGGTGCGCGAGCCGTCGTCGTACACAGTGAGCGGCTGGCCGCGCAGCGCCTGGCCGATGAAGTTGGTCACGACGCGTCCGTCCTCGGGCCGCATGCGCGGGCCGTAGGTGTTGAAGATGCGGAAGATGCGCGTGTCGAGGCCGTGATAGCGGTGGTAGGCCATCGTGATCGCCTCGGCGAAGCGCTTCGACTCGTCGTACACGCCGCGCGGCCCGACGGGGTTCACGTTGCCCCAGTAGGTCTCCGGCTGCGGGTGGACGAGCGGGTCGCCGTACACCTCGGAGGTCGACGCGAGCATGAAGAGCGCGCCCTTGCTGCGCGCGAGCCCGAGCGCCTTGTGCGTCCCGAGGGCGCCGACCTTCAAGGTCGGGATCGGCTTCTTCAGGTAGTCGACGGGGCTCGGCAGCGAGGCCAGGTGCAGCACGACGTCGAGCTTGCCCTCGATGTACATGTACTCGGTGACGTCGTGCTTGATGAAGTGGAAGCGCTCGTTGCCGGCCAGGTGCTCGATGTTGCGCGTGTGGCCGGTCGCGAGGTTGTCGATCGCGATCACCGAGTGGCCGTCGGCGAGCAGACGGTCGGCGAGGTGCGAGCCGATGAAGCCGGCGCCGCCGGTGATCAGGATCCTCATTTCTCGCTCGTCTCGGGACGCACCGTGCGCCGGCCCATCGAGTAGTACGTGAAGCCGTGCGCGAGCATCTGCTGCGGCTCGTACACGTTGCGCCCGTCGAAGATCACCGGCGTCTTCATGAGCTTCTTCATGCGCTCGAAGTCGGGCCGACGGAACTCGTTCCACTCGGTCACGATGACCAGCGCCTCCGCACCCTCGAGCGCGTCGTAGTTCAGCTTGTGGTAGGTCACGCGGTCGCCGAGGATCTTCCGCGCCTCGTTCATCGCCTCGGGGTCGTGCACCGCGATCTTCGCGCCGCCGCCGAGCAGGCGCTCGATGATCACCAGCGAGGGCGCCTCACGCATGTCGTCGGTGCGGGGCTTGAACGCGAGGCCCCACACCGCGATCCGCCGGCCGTTCACGTCGCCCCCGAAGTGCTCGAGGATGCGCCCGACGAGCACCCTCTTCTGCCGGCCGTTCACCTCGTCGACCGCGCGCAGCAGCGTGAAGTCGAGCTGGTGGTCCTGCGCCGTGGAGATGATCGCGTGGACGTCCTTCGGGAAGCAGCTCCCGCCGTAGCCGACGCCTGGAAAGAGGAAGTGCGGGCCGATGCGCCGGTCGGTGCCGATGCCGCGCCGCACGGCGTTGATGTCCGCGCCGACGCGCTCGCAGAGGTTCGCGATCTCGTTGATGAACGAGATCTTGGTCGCGAGCAGCGAGTTCGCCGCGTACTTGGTCATCTCCGCGGAACGGTTGTCCATCACCAGGATCGGGTTCTCGGTACGGACGAAGGGACCGTAGATCTCCTTCATCTTCTCGAGCGCCGCCTCGTCGTCGCCGCCGAGCACCACGCGGTCGGGCTTCATGAAGTCCTCGATCGCGGCGCCCTCCTTCATGAACTCCGGGTTCGAGATCACGGGGAGGTGGTGCTTGCTGTTCTCGCGCATGATCCGGCGCACCCGGTCCGCGGTGCCGATCGGGACGGTGCTCTTGATCGCCACGATCTTGTCGCCGTTCGCCGCCCGCGCGATTCCCTCGGCCACCGCCATCACCGCCCTGAGGTCCGCCGCGCCGGAGTGGTCCATCGGCGTGCCCACCGCGATGAAGCAGATCTCCGAGGCGCGCACCGCCGCGTCGAGATCGGTCGTGAAGGACAGCCGCTTCTCCGCGCTGTTTCGCCGAACGAGCTCCTCGAGCCCCGGCTCGTAGATCGGGATCTCACAGCGCTGCAGCGCCGCGATCTTCTCGGGGACGACGTCGACGCAGATGACGTCGTTTCCGCTCTCCGCGAAGCAGGTCCCGGCGACCAGACCGACGTAGCCCGTTCCAACGACACAGATCTTCATGCCGGATCTCCAGTTTCAGAGGGAAGGCGGTCGCGCGCGGCGCGACACATCAGTAGGCGTTCTTGTTGGCGAAGCCTCGAGCGAAGGTGAGCGCCAGGATCTTGAGGTCGAGCAGAAGCGACCAGTTCTCGATGTAGTAGAGATCGTACTTGATGCGTTGCTCGATCGACGTGTTGCCCCGCCAGCCGTGCACCTGCGCCCAGCCCGTCATCCCGGCACGCACCATGTGGCGGAGCATGTAGCGGGGCACGCGTCGGCGGAACTCTTCGATGAACACGGGCCGCTCCGGACGCGGTCCGACGAGGCTCATCTCGCCGCGCAGCACGTTGAGGAGCTGCGGCAGCTCGTCGAGCGACAGCCGCCGGAGGATCGCGCCGACCGGGGTGCGGCGCGGGTCGTTGGCCACGGCCCACACCGGGCCGGTCTCGGCCTCGGCGTCAGTGCGCATGGTGCGAAACTTCCACACGCGGAAGACGCGGCCGTCGAGCCCCATCCGCTCCTGGCTGAAGAACACCGGGCCGGGCGACGTGAGCTTGACGAGCAGCGCGATCAGCAGCATGAGCGGCGCCGCGAGGACCAGCGCGATCGAGCCCAGCACGATGTCCATGGCCCGCTTCGCGACGCGGTTCCAGCCGGTGAGCGGCGTGGCGCGCAGGCTGATCACCGGCAGGCCCTCGAACTCCTCGATGCCGCTCCGGAGGCTCACGAAGCGCTCGACGTCCGGCACGACCTTGATGTCGACCGCGGCCGAGTCGAGCCCGGCGACGAGCCCGCCGAGCCGGGGCAGCGCCTCGAAGGGGAGCGCGAGAACGACCTGGTCCACCCCGCCCCGCGCGACCACCTCCGACACCTCGTCCCAGAGGCCGCAGACCGGAACGGAGCCGACGAAGGTTCCCACCCTGGCGGGGTCATCGGTCAAGAAGCCGCGCACCTTGAGCCCGAGCTCGGGATGGCGCGCCATGCCCTCGGCGACCGCGCGCGCCAGCTCGCCGTCGCCGACGATCAGCACGTGCCGCAGGTTGAAGCCGAGCCGCCGCGCCTCACGGAGGATCTCGCGCAGCATCGCGCGCTCGAGGATCACCGCCCCGGTCCCGAGCACGTAGAAGTAGAGCAGCATGAGCCGCGACAGCGAGTAGGCCTTCTCGAAGCCGAGGAAGCTCACCGCCGTGAAGATCAGCATCGCGAGCGACGACGCGCGGAGCACGCGCCGGCGCTCCGAGCTTTCCGGGCTCCCGCGCATCGGCTCGTAGAGACCGCTCGCCCGGAAGACGAGCCCCCAGATCGCGAAGATCACCGGGAGCAGCGTCAAGTAGACGGAGAACGGCGGCGTGCCCTTGGTGACCGGGATGATCGGGACGACGAAGCGCAGGACGTAGGCGAGCGCCCACGCGAGCGCGATCGCCGTCAGGTCGGCGATCACGAACAGCCCGACGAAGAGCTGTCGCCGCTCCTTCAGCATGGCACCAGAGCCCGTCCCGAGATGCCCTGGCGCAGGAAGCGGAGCAAATTCTGCCTGCACTCCCGCCGGGCGAAGCGCGCCGCGTGCGCCCGCAGGCGCTCGGGCTCGAACTGGTCCTCGATCCGCAGGAACTCGCGCACGCCCTCGATCAGCCCGGCGGCGGTCTGCTCGCCGAACAGGATCCCCGTGCCGATCCTACGCGAGTCCGTCGGCACCACCGTCTCCAGAGCTCCGCCGCCCGCGAAGGCGATCGTCGGCCGGCCGAGTGCAGCCGCCTCGAGCGGCGTCAAGCCGAAGTCGTCGTAGCCCGGGAAGACCAGCGCGCGCGCGCCGTGGTAGAGGGCCACAAGATCCCGGTCCGAGCTCCAGCCGAAGAACGAGACGTTGGGCGGCGCGGTGCGACGGAGCCGCGCCGCACCGGGTCCCGCGCCGGCGACGACGAGCGGCAGGCCGAGCTCGCGGAACGCCTCGATCGCGAGCTCGAGGCGCTTGTTCGGCGCCGCCGCACCGACCGAGAGGAAGTAGCTGCCCGGGCCGCGCGGCAGCGGCACCTCGAAGAAGTGGTCGTCGACCGGCGGGTAGATCACGCAGGAGTCTCGGTGGTAGTAGCGGCTGATCCTGCTCCGCACGTGGCGCGAGATCGCGGCGAAGGCGTCGACCCGGGCGGACGAGGCGACGTCCCACATCCGCAGCCAGGGCGCGACGATCCGTCCTGCGACCCGGAGCGACCGCGAGCCGCGCTCGTCGAAGTACTCGCCGTAGGCGTCCCAGATGTAGCGCATCGGGGTGAGGCAGTAGCAGGCATGCCAGGACTCAGGCGCCGGCACCACCCCCTTCGCGACGCAGTGGCTCACGCTCACGATCGCGTCGAACCCGCGCAGGTCGAACTGCTCGATCGCCCACGGCAAGACCGGCAGGTAGTACGGGTAGACGCGGTAGGCGAGCGGCAGCTTCTGGAGCGGCGACGTGTGGATCCGCCGCGCCTCGATCCGCGGCGATACCGAGCCGGGCGCATGGAGCAGCGTGAACACCTCGGCTCGTGGCAGGAGCTCGCACATCAGGTCGAGGCACTTCTCTCCGCCCCGCATCCCGACGAGCCAATCGTGAACAAGTGCGACCTTCACGTCTGACCGAGCAGCGCCCGCTCGTACGCCGCATACGTCTCCCGCGCCGTCCGCTGCCAGGTGAACTCGCGGGCGCGCGCGAGACCGCGGCGGACCAGGCCCTCGCGTACGGCCGGATCCGATCCGGGCGTAAGTCTATAGAGCGCCTGGCGCAGGTAAGCAACCGAGCCGACAGGGAAAAGCAGCGCCGCGTCGCCCACCACCTCGGGCAGCGCGCCGGCCGCGGCGGCGACCACCGGCACCCCGGCGGCCATCGCCTCGAGGGCCGGGAGGCCGAAGCCCTCGAAGCGCGAGGCCACCACTACCGCCGTGGCACCCCGGTACGCGAGGCCGAGCTCCCCCTCGGCGAGCTCGCCGAGCACCCGGACCGCCCCCGGCCGGAGCCCCGCCGCGGCTACCTGCGCGCCGACCGCCGGCCGGTCCGAGCCCTGCCCCGCGAGCACGAGCTGCAGCCCGTCGACCTCGCGCCACGCTTCGAGCAGCAGGTCGAGCCCCTTGTGCGGCAGGCCGTTGGTCACGTTGAGCACGTACGGGGACTCGATGGCGCGGCGCCGGACGAACGCGGCGACCTCCTCCGCCGTCGCCGGGCGCGGCTCGCTCACCCCGTTCGGCACGACGACCACCCGTGCTTCCGGCACACCGGCGAGCTCGCTCAGGTCCCGCGCCACGGCGCGCGACGGCGTGAGGACCAGGCGGGCGCGGCGCCGGACGAGCGCGAGCGCCGCGCGGCAGTAGAGCCGGTGCAGAGGGCTTCGCGGCAGGCGCCAATGGATCAGGTCGTGCACCGTCACGACGAGCGAGACGCGCGCCGCCGCCGGGATCACGTAGTGCGGCACGTGCAGCAGGTCGACGCGGCCCGCACGCGCGGCGCGCGCGACCGCGACGTGCTCGGCGAGCGAGTAGCCGCGGGCGTCGACCACGCGGACCTCGAGGTTCGCCGGCGCCGTGGCGCGCAGCTCGTCCGCGACGTGCGCCGGCGCCAGCGCGACGAACGTCGTCTCCGGGGCAATCGCCGGCAGGCGGCGCAGGAGCTCGCGGACGTAGCGCCCGATCCCGCCGTCGTTCGCCTTGCGCGCGTCGATCCCGACGCGCAGGCGTCGGCCGATCGTCGCGGAAGCGGTCATCGCGACGCTCCCTACTCGAGCACTTCGCGGATCACGTAGATCGGCTTGCCCTGCGACTCGTGGTAGGTGCGCGCGAGCATCTCGCCGAGCAGCCCGAAGGTGATGAACTGAAGGCCCGTCACCATCAGGAGGATCGCGAGCAGCACGATGGGCCGTCCGCCGAGCTGCACTCCGAGGACGATCTTCTCGAAGCCGAGGTAGAGCATGAGCACCGAGCCGATCCCCGCGGCGAGCAGCCCGAGCAGGCCGAAGATCTGGATCGGACGCGTCGCGAAGTCGGAGAGGAACTTGACGGTGAGCAGGTCGAGCACGACGCGCACCGTGCGCGACAGCCCGTACTTCGAGCGCCCGACCGTGCGCGGCCGGTGGTTCACGCGGATCTCCGCGACCCGGGCCCCGAGGTCGCCCGCGATCGCCGGCAGGAAGCGGTGCATCTCGCCGTACAGCTTGATGCTGCTCGCGATCTCGCGGCGGTACGCCTTGATGCCGCAGCCGTAGTCGTGCAGCTTGACCTGGGTCGCGGACGAGATGATCGCGTTCGCGATGCGCGACGGCAGGATGCGCGTCAGGCGGTCGTCCTTCCGGTCGTACCGCCAGCCGGACACGACGTCGTAGCCCTCGTCGAGCTTCGCGAGCAGCCGCGGGATGTCGGCCGGGTCGTTCTGCAGGTCACCGTCCATGGTGACGATGACGTTACCGCTCGAGTGCGCGAAGCCGGCCGCGAGGCTCGCCGTCTGCCCGAAGTTCCGCCGGAAGCGGATCACCTTGACGCGCGGGTCGCGCGCGCGGACGGCGCACAGCCGCGCGAAGGTCTCGTCGGTCGAGCCGTCGTCGACCGCGATCACCTCGGAGCGCAGCGGCAGGCGATCGAGCACCTCGAGCAGCTCCGCGAACAGCGGCTCGATCGCGTCCTCCTCCTCGTAGAACGGGATGACGACCGACAGGTCGCACGCCGGCCGCCCGGCGACGTCGTTCACAGGTACTTGCCGGCGACGAGCGCGAGGCGCTCGCGCGTCGCCGCGGGGATGGCGGCGCGGTCCGTGACGATCGCGAACTCGAGCGCGTGGCGGCACGGGCAGTCGCCCTGCGGCAGCGCTGCGGCGAGCGTCTCGACGGTGCGTGCCGCGAGCGCCGCGTTGGCGCGCAGCACCGCGAGGATGCTCGTCACGTCCACCTCCGCCTCGCTCTCGTGCCAGCAGTCGTAGTCGGTGCACATGGCGAGCGAGGCGAAGCACAGCTCCGCCTCACGGGCGAGCTTCGCTTCCTGGAGGTTCGTCATGCCGATCACCGACGCGTTCCACGAGCGGTAGAGGTTCGACTCGGCACGGGTCGAGAACTGCGGCCCCTCCATGCAGACGTACGTGCCGCCCTCGTGCACCGTCGCGCCGGAGTCGCGCGCCGCGCCCGCGACGGCGCGCGCAAAGCGAGCGCAGACCGGGTCGCCGAACTGGACGTGCGCGACGACGCCGTCGCCGAAGAAGGTCGCGTTGCGCGAGAACGTGCGGTCGATGAACTGGTCGGGCACCACGACGTGCCCGGGCGCGATCTCCTCGCGCAGGCTGCCCACCGCGCCGACCGAGAGGAGAAACGTGACGCCGAGCTGCTTCATCCCGTGCACGTTGGCGCGGAAGTTGAGCTCGCTCGGCAGGATCCGGTGGCCGCGTCCGTGCCGCGGCAGGAAGACCACGCGCACGCCGCCCAGCATGCCGACGACGTACTCGTCCGACGGGTCGCCGAACGGGGTCTCGAGCCGGACGCGCTCCACGTCGCCGAGCGCGGCGAGCTCGTAGAGCCCGCTGCCGCCGATCACGCCGAGGGTCGCGCGAGGAGTGGAGCCGGAGGTGGAAACGGATGGGTTGCTCACGGCGCTAGCCTTCGCACACGGGACGCGGCCGATTCAAACGCGCGGGGGCCATGGCGCAGGCGATCCGCCGCGCGCCGGGGCGCCGTGCGGCGTCCTCAGGCGAAGATGTGCTGCCCCGCCGCCCAGGCGCCCCAGAGGAGGACGGTGAAGTAGACCAGCGTCGCGACCGTCAGCAGGTAGCCGCCCAGCACGAAGAGCCCGTCGCGCTCGAGGATGCCGAGCGCGAGGAAGAGGATCGCGAGCCCGGGCAGCGTGTTCGAAAACGGCACGAACCCGAAGGGCGCCATGAGCAGCACGCCGGCGAAGGCCAGCGCGAGCCCGTTCAAGCGCGTGATCGTGGCGCCGTGCGCGAAGAGGCCGAGCCGCGGGTGGAGGAACTTCTCGAGCCTCGCGACCAGCTTCGCGCCCTGCTTGAGGGCCTTGCCGAGCGAGCCCGCCGGCACCTTGCGCTCGAGCACGAAGCCCGGCAGCCAGGGCAGCCGGTCGAGCGCCACCCCGATGCCGATCAGCACGATCAGGAGCCCGAAGACGGTGCTCACGCCCGGCACCGACACCGGCACCAGGAAGGGCAGCGTCAGGAAGACGGCGAGCATCTGCATCCCCGACTGCCCGACCCGCTCCATGAGCTCGCCGACCGGGATCTCTCCGTCGGGCAGCTCGCAGGCGGTCTCCGTCAGGGTCTGCGACAGGGGGCGATCGTCTTCCACCGTCATTGGCTCCATGGACGCGCTCTCATAGCTGCTCGGCACGTCGTGCCAAAGTGCCTACCCGCGGATCACCGAGATGCGACGCAGGCGGCGGACCGTGACGCGCATCTCCGGCCCGAGCAGGTCGCCGTTCACCGTGTAGTAGGCGGGCCGCGCGAACTCGACGTGCAGCTCGGCGGCGATGTTGTCGTAGAGGTCCGGCGAGCGCGCCGGGAACCCCTTGTAGAAGTACCACAGCTTGCGCGTGAGCTGCGTCGCCTTGGCGGGACCGCCGAGCACGTGGAACTGCCCGGGCTTGCGGCCCGCGAGGTAGAACGGCTCGAAGCCCAGCCCGATCGCCGAGACGCTGCTCGCGATCAGCATGCGGTACGAGCGGTGCGGCACCCGCTCGCCGTCGCACACGGCGTCCGCCTCGAAGGGCTGGAAGATCTTCGCCTGCAGCGGCCCGCGGACGAGCGCGGAGCCCATGAGCCGCAGGACGAGCCAGGCGGCGGTGAGCGGGCCCGGGTCGGGCGGCGCGTAGTAGGCGCGCAGGAAGTTGACGATCATCCCCGCCCCGAAGATGTAGCCCACCGCCTCGCCGTTGACCGAGAAGAGGTCGCAGTCCGCGCAGTCGTGCGTGATGCCGTGCAGGTGGTCGTTGACCACGTGCGAGAGGAGCCGCTCGGGCGAGCGCGACTGCGAGCGGATCGCGTGCGTCAGGTTGTTGATCGTCCCGGCGGGCAGCGGCAGGATCAGAGGCCACGGCGCGTCGCCGAGACGCTTGTGCAGCACGGTGAAGGCGCGGAAGTAGCTGCCGTCGCCGCCGCACAGCGCGAGAACGTCGGGCTCCTTGTCGAGCGCGTGGCAGATGGCCGTCTCGAGCTCCTCGAGCGTCGACGGGCAGTGTACCTCGCCGTGCTCGCCGACGATGCGCGCGAGCCGCTCTGCGCGCCGGACGCCGCGCTTGTTGCCGCCGGCAAAGGGGTTGAAGATGACGGAGATTCCGGGCATCGGGCTCGAGCGCTCGGGTCGCCGGGAGTCCGCTCAGGCGGCCGCCGCCTGGGCGGCGAGCTGACCGCACGCGGCCGCGATGTCCGGCCCGCGGCTCTCGCGGATCGTGGCGTGAACGCCGTGGTCGAGGAGGAGCTGCTGGAAGCGCACGCGGCGCGCCTCCGGCGTACCCTCGTAAGGTGCGCCGGGGAACGGGTTGAAGCAGATCAGGTTCACCTTGGCGCGGATGCCGTGCAGCAGCCGGACCAGGCGACGCGCGTCCTCGTCGCCGTCGTTCTCGCCGGCGAGCAGCACGTACTCGAAGGTGATGCGCCGGCGGCGCGGCAGCGGCAGCGCGCGGCAGGCGTCGAGCAGCGCGCGCAGCGAGTACTTGCGCGTGACCGGCATCAGCGCCCGCCGGCTCTCCTCGGTGGTCGCGGACAACGACACCGCGAGGTTGACGGCGGTGCGCTCGAGCAGCGTCTGCATCTGCGGCACGAGGCCGACCGTCGACACGGTGATCCGCCGCGGCGAGATGCCGAGCCCCCAGGGCGCGGTCAGGATGTCGATCGCGCCGATCACGTTGTCGAGGTTGTGCAGCGGCTCGCCCATGCCCATGAAGACGAGGTTCGTCAGGTGGCCGACGCCGAGCGGCTCCTCCGCGAGGTGGCGGCGTGCAAGCATCACCTGGCCGACGATCTCATCGACGCGGAGCTGGCGGCGCAGCCCGAGCCGCGCGGTCGCGCAGAAGCCGCACCCCATCGCACAACCCACCTGCGACGACACGCACAAGGTCAGGCGGTGCCGATCCGGGATGAGCACGCTCTCGATCAGCTCGCCGTCGGCGAGGCGCAGCGCCATCTTGCGCGTGCCGTCGGCCGAGCGCGCGACGTGCACGACCTCGAGCGCCGGCGGCGCGAGCTCGGAGCTAAGGTACGCGCGGAGCTCGCGCGGCAGGTTGGTCATCGCCTCGGGATCCGTCACACCGCGGCCGTAGATCCACGACAGCACCTGCCCCGCGCGGTAGGGGGCGATCCCGGCGCGGTGAAGGAGCTCGCTCAGCGCGTCGGGCGTGGTGGCGAAGACGGGGAGCACGACCGAGGCCTAGCACGCGCAGGGCCCCGTGGCACCGCGCGGGCTCGTGGCCCCGGGGCAAGCGCGACGAGCGTCACGAGGGACGTGGAGAAACCGATGCCGCCCGCCACGCCGGGATCGCCGAGCTGCGCGGCGGCCATCGAATGGATGCAAGACCCCGGGGTCGCGGGTCAGGCGCAGAGCAGCCGCGCGTGGGCCCGCGGCTCACGCCGCGGGCCGCGAAACACGGGTTTCTTGAAGATCGAGAATCCGCTCAGGAGCCACCACGAACGGCACGTACGTGGAAGCTGGTGCTCTTCACGGTCGCGAACACGCTGCCGTTGACGAAAGGCACGGCCCACGCGCTCATCGGAGCGATGGCGTAGGTCGACGACGACCAGTGGGCGCCCTGAGCAGTGCAGCTCCAGGTCAGCACCGAGCAGCCCTCCTCGCACGACGAGTTGAACACCGGGAACGTCGCCGGCTCGGCCACCTCGAGATTCACGAGGCTCTCCAGCTCCTTGAGGTTTGGTAGCCGCCAGTCGGTGTACCCCGCGAAGCCACCGCCGGCGTTCAGCGCCGCCAGGAACTCCGTCACGACCGTGCCGTTCATGGTGTACGGCTCGGTGCTCATGCCCCAGGTGTAGGTGTTGTCCTTGTCGTGGATCGAGCCGTCGTCGGACTTCTTCTCCCACATCAAGCCCGTTCTCTTGTCGGTGATCGTGCCGTAGCCGTTGTCGACGAAGCCGTGCGGAACCCCGACCTCCAGATCCCCATCGTCGCCGGTGCCGTAGCTCGTGGTCTGCCCGGTCTTGAGCAGCGGCGCCGGCGCTGCCGGGTTGATCGTGGTGCACAGGGCCAGGTCGACCTCGCAGGCTGCCAGCTCGGCGCTCCTCGTCGCGAGATGCGTCGCGCACGTCGCAAGCTCGCCGTCGCACGTCGTCAGATCCGTGCCGCAGGTCGCGAGATCGCTCGCGCAGTGGCGAGGCTCGCATTGCACTGCGCGAGCGCGCCGCGGTCGTCGGGGAGCGCGGCGCCGCCGGCCGCCGCCGCCACGTCGTCCGCGCACGCCGTCAAGAACGCCTCGAACGCCGAGGAGGGCTCGGTCGCGGCGCAGGCTGCCCCGTACCGCGCCGTCGCCTTCGAAAACGCCTCGCCGAGGCTCGTCGAGCACCTGGCGAGAGCCGCCGTCCGCCTCGCCGCGTCGAGGTTCTTCGAGTACCTCTGCTCGGCCGTGAGCCGGCACTGCGCGTACTTGGCGGATGCCAGCTCCATCGCTGCCTCGCAGAGCCGCACGCCCGTCGGCGCGGCGTGCGCCGTGGGCACCAAGGCAGGCAGCGAGATCAGGACCAGGAGAGATCGGTGTGGCATCGGACACCTCCCGTAGCACCCGTACATCTGCGAGATGAAGCGCCGGGACACTATCCGAAGCGGTCCTGAGCGGTCGACCGATTCTGGCCCTGACATTCGATACGGGCCCTGACACGTCGACCACCAATGTCGCACCGCGCCACGCCTTGCGCCGCGCGTCATCGTCTCGCTATTTGAACGATAGTTGACACCCGGCGCGCCACCGGCGCTGCCGCTCTCGTCGCGAAGAGCTCTTCGGATGATCGGCGGCACGGTCGGTCGCCGTGCCGGAGCGAGCGAACGCGCCGCGGTCGAGGCTTGCGCCCACGACCGCGGCGCCGCTCGCCGTCAGACGAACTCGATGCCGCCGAAGAAGAACGCGATCTCCTGCCGCGCCGTGTCCGGGCCGTCGGAGCCGTGCGCCGCGTTCTTCTCGACGTCGGTGCCGAAGTCCTTGCGCACGGTGCCGGGCGCGGCCTTCGCGGGGTCGGTCGCGCCGAGCACCTCGCGGTAGCGCGTGATCGCGCTCTCGCCCTCGAGCACCGACACGAACACCGGGCCCGAGGTCATGAAGGCGACTAGGTCCTTGAAGAAGGGCCGCTCCTTGTGGACGGCGTAGAAGGCCTCCGCCTGCTCCCTGGTGAGGCGCAGAAGGCGCCCCGCGACGACCTTCAGGCCGGCCTCCTCGATGCGGGCCAGGATCTTGCCGATGCCGTGCTTCGCGACCGCGTCGGGCTTGATGATCGAGAGGGTACGTTCCATGTGTGCTTGACTCCTTCGGTGGTTCAGCCGCCCAGCGCGGCGCGCATCGTCACGCCGAGCTCCGCGGGGCTCGGCGCGACGCGGATGCCCGCAGCCTCCATCGCGGCGATCTTGTCCGCGGCCGTTCCCTTGCCGCCCGAGATGATCGCCCCGGCGTGGCCCATGCGCTTGCCCTTGGGCGCCGTCTGGCCGGCGATGAAGCCCGCGACCGGCTTCTTCATCTCGTGCTTGACGTACTCGGCGGCCTCCTCCTCGGCCGTGCCGCCGATCTCCCCGATCATGATCACCCCGTCCGTGTTGGGGTCGCGGTTGAACAGCTCGAGGACGTCGATGAAGCCCGTGCCGTTCACCGGATCGCCGCCGATCCCCACGCAGGTCGACTGCCCGATGCCGAGCTGCGTGAGCTGGTGCACGGCCTCGTAGGTCAAGGTGCCGCTGCGCGACACGACGCCGACGCGGCCCGGCGTGTGGATGTAGCCGGGCATGATCCCGATCTTGCACTCCCCCGGGGTGATCACGCCGGGGCAGTTCGGGCCGACGAGGCGCGTCTTCGTGCCGGCGAGGAAGCGCTTGACGCGCACCATGTCGAGCACCGGGATGCCCTCGGTGATGCAGATCACGAGCTCGATGCCCGCGTCGGCCGCCTCCATGATCGCATCGGCGGCGAACGCGGGCGGGACGTAGATCACGCTCGCGTTGCAGCCGGTCCTGGCCCGCGCTTCCGCCACCGTGTCGAGGATCGGGATGCCCTCGAAGTCGGTGCCGCCCTTCCCCGGCGTCACGCCGGCGACCATCTGCGTGCCGTACTCCTTGCAGGCGCGCGTGTGGAACTGCCCGGTCGCCCCGGTGATGCCCTGGGTGACGACCTTGGTGTGCTTGTCGACGAGAATGCTCATGGGTGTCTTCCCGTTTCGCCTCCGGCTGCGGGCCGCCTCAGGCGGCGCTCGCGGCGGCGGCCACCGCCTTCTTCGCGCCGTCCATCATGTCGCTCGCGGTGATGATGTTGAGACCCGACTCGGCGAGGATCTGCTTGCCCTGCTCGACGTTCGTGCCCTCCATGCGCACCACCACCGGGACCGTGAGCTTCATCTCCTTCGCCGCCGTGACGACGCCCGTCGCGAGCACGTCGCAGCGCATGATGCCGCCGAAGATGTTGATGAACACCGCCTTGACGGTCGGGTCGGCGAGGATGATGCGGAACGCCGCCGCGACCTTCTCGGCGCTCGCGCCGCCGCCCACGTCGAGGAAGTTCGCCGGCTCGCCGCCCGCGTACTTGATGATGTCCATCGTGGCCATCGCGAGGCCCGCGCCGTTCACCATGCAGCCGATCGTGCCGTCGAGCGCGATGTACGAGAGGTCGTACTCCTGCGCCTGCTGCTCGCGCGGGTCCTCCTCGTTCGGGTCGCGCAGCTCGCGCACGTCGGGATGACGGAACAGCGCGTTGTCGTCGAAGCCCATCTTCGCGTCGAGCGCGACGAGGTCGCCGTCCTCGGTGAGCACGAGCGGGTTGATCTCGATCAGCGAGGCGTCGGTCGCGAGATAGGCGTCGTAGAGCCCGCCGAGGAACTTGGCGAGCTTGCCGAGGCTCGAGGCCGGCAGGCCGAGCGCCTTGCCCAGCTTGCGCGCCTGGAACGGCTGGAAGCCCACCACCGGCTGGATCGGCTCGCGCAGGATCTTCTCCGGCGTCTTCGCCGCGACCTCCTCGATCTCGACGCCGCCCTCGGCCGACGCGATCACCGTGATCAGGCTCGTCGCCCGGTCGAGCGTGAGACCGAGGTAGAGCTCGCGCGCGATCTTGCAGCCCTCCTCGACCAGCACGCGGTTCACGACCCGCCCCTGCGGGCCGGTCTGGTGCGTGACCAGCGGCTTGCCGAGGATCGACCTCGCGAAGTCGCGCGCCTCGTCGGCGCTCTTCACGAGCTTGACGCCCCCTGCCTTGCCGCGGCCGCCCGCGTGGATCTGCGCCTTCACCACCCAGGGACCGCTGCCCCCGAGCTGCTGCACGGCCTGCGCCGCCTCGTCGGGCGTGCTCGCGACCGCGTTGCGCAGCACCGTCACGCCGTAGCGCGCGAAGATCTGCTTGGCCTGGAACTCGTGGATGTTCATGCCTTTCCTTTCGCGTCCTCCTGCGACGGCCGGCCGTTCGCGGTACCGAGCGCGATCTCGAGCGCGCCGCGCGCCACCGCGAAGCCCGGCTCGGAGACGATCCGCACGTAGGAGCGGTCGAGCAGCGGGATGCGCTCGATCGCCTCGCGGAATCCCGGCACGTCGAGCACGTGCCCGACCAGCACGATCGAGCGCGCGGCGTGGAAGCGCGCCGCCTCGAAGGCGAGCCGCAGCGCCGCCTGCCCGATCAGGTTGATGATCGCCGCGGCCAGGTCCTCGGGCCGCGGCGTGGCTCCGTCGCGCGCGACGCGCGCGAAGTGCGCCGCCGTCGCCTCGGCGGGCACGGGTCCGACGCCGCTTCCCAGGATGTCGCCCACCGTCAGGTCGCAGCGCGAGAGATCGCCGCCGCGCGAGAGCTCGCCGATGCGCGCGACGTCGGTCGTCCCGAGGAGCAGCTTTGCGAGCCCGAGCAGCGTACCGCCGCCGATGCCGGTGCCGACGAGACGGGTCGGCGGGGCGGGCGGGTCGGCGAGCACGATGCCCGTCCCGGTGCCGAGGCTCACGACGATCGCCGGGGTCGGGGCGCCCTCGAGCAGACCGCCGACCGCCGTCGCCGCCGGCTCGTCGACCTTCACGACGGGCGTACCGTCGAGCACGTCGGGAAGCTGCCAGGACCGGCCGCCGGTGACCGCGATCAGGCCGAGCGCCGAGCGCGTGCCGCCGGGCGCCGCCGCGACGAGCCGGTCGAGGAGCTGCCCCGCGACCTCGCGCCCCGGGAGCACGGCGGGAAGCGCGAGCAGCACGTCCTCCTCGCCCGGGCGACGCAGGACGAGGTCGGTGACCGTCCCGCCGAAGTCGATCGCGGCGCTGTGCACGAGCTGCGTTCGGCCCGCTCTACTTCTTGAGCACCGCGTCGAGCGCGGACACCAGCTCGGCGACGTGGCTCGCCGACTCGGCGAGCGCCTTCTTCTCCTGCTCGCTGAGCGGCACCTCGATCACCTGCTCGACCCCGCCCGCGCCGATCCGCACGGGCACGCCGACGTAGAGGTCCCGCAGGCCGTACTCGCCCTCGAGGTAGGCTGCGCAGGGCAGGATCTCCTTGCGGTCGAAGAGGTACGACTCCGCCATGCGGATCGCGGCCGAGGCCGGCGAGTAGAACGCGGACCCTGTCTTGAGCAGCGCGACGATCTCGCCGCCGGCCTGGCGCGTGCGGGCCTCGATCGCGTCGAGACGCTCCGGCGAGATCAGCTTGGCGACCGGCACGCCCCCGACCGTGCAGCTCGAGCGGATCGGCACCATGTCGTCGCCGTGCCCTCCCAGCACGAGGGCCTGCACGCTCGCGACCGACACGCCGAGCTCCATCGCGAGGAAGGTGCGGTAGCGCGCCGAGTCGAGGACGCCCGCCATGCCGACCACGCGCTGCTTCGGGAAGCCGGTCACCCGCTTCATCAGCGTGACCATCGCGTCGAGCGGGTTGGTGAGCACGATGACGAAGGCGTTCGGCGCGTGCGTCGCGATGCCCTGGCCGACCTCCGAGATGATCTTCGCGTTGATCCCGAGGAGGTCGTCGCGGCTCATCCCGGGCTTGCGGGCGACGCCGGAGGTGACGATGCAGACGTCCGCCCCCGCGATGTCGACGATGTTGTTCGTGCCCGTGAGCGTCGCGTCGAAGCCCTCGATCGGGCCCGACTCCGCGAGATCGAGCGCCTTGCCCTGCGGAAGGCCCTCGACCACGTCGTAGAGCACCACGTCGCCGAGGCGCTTCAGAGCGCACAGGTGCGCGAGCGTCCCGCCGATGTTGCCGGCGCCGATCAGTGCAATCTTGCGTCGAGCCATTTCCGATCCTTTCAAACGTCGAGTCGAGCGTCCTGCGGGGAGCGCGGGCTGGCCGCGATCCGACATCCAGCCGGAAAACGCCGGCTACATGTGCTTGATGATCGCGTCGCCGAACTCCGAGCACTTGACGAGCGTCGCGCCCTCCATCAGCCGATGGAAGTCGTACGTCACCGTCTTCGCGGCGGTCGCGCCGTTGAAGCCCCGGATGATCGCGTCGGCCGCCTCGTTCCAGCCCATGAAGCGGAACATCATCTCACCCGAGAGGATCACCGAGCCGGGGTTGACCTTGTCGAGGTTCGCGTACTTCGGCGCCGTGCCGTGCGTCGCCTCGAAGACGGCGTGCCCGGTCTTGTAGTTGATGTTGCCGCCGGGAGCGATGCCGATGCCGCCGACCTGCGCGGCGAGCGCGTCCGACAGGTAGTCGCCGTTCAGGTTCAGCGTCGCGATGACGTCGAAGTCCGAAGGCCGCGTCAGGACCTGCTGCAGCGTGATGTCGGCGATCGCGTCACGGATCAGCAGCTTCTGCTTCCACTTGCCGTCGCCGTGCGTCGGCCACAGCGCGAGCGCGCGCTCGACCTCGTCGACCACCTTCTTCTTCTGCTCGGCGGTCATCATGTCGTAGCCGGGCTCGATCGCGCGCGCGTTGTCCTCGTTCGAGAGCTTCGGGTTCGCCTCGCGGTTGCCGAGGATCCAGCTCTCGCGCTCGGTGACCGTCTGGTCGCGGTACTCCTGCGCGGCGAGCGCGTAGCCCCAGTCGCGGAACGCGCCCTCGGTGAACTTCTGGATGTTGCCCTTGTGCACGAGCGTCACGCTCTTGCGCCTCTCGCGCAGCGCGTACTCGATCGCCGCGGCGACCAGCCGCTCGGTGCCCTCGCGCGAGACGGGCTTGATCCCGATGCCGCTGGTCTCCGGGAAGCGAATCTTCTTGACGCCCATCTCGTTCTGCAGGAAGGCGATGACCTTCTTCGCCTCCGGCGACTCGGCGGGCCACTCGATGCCGGCGTAGATGTCCTCCGTGTTCTCGCGGAAGATCACCATGTCGACCAGCTCGGGACGCTTGACCGGGCTGGGCACGCCCTGGAAGTAGCGCACCGGCCGCAGGCAGACGTAGAGGTCGAGCATCTGGCGGAGCGCCACGTTGAGGGAGCGGATGCCGCCGCCGACCGGCGTGGTCAGCGGTCCCTTGATCCCGACCAGGAACTCGCGGAACGCGGCGACCGTCTCCTCGGGCAGCCAGTCGTTGAACTTGTTGAACGCCTTCTCACCGGCGTAGACCTCGCACCACGCGATCTTCCGCTTGCCGCCGTAGGCCTTCGCGACCGCGGCGTCGAACACCCGCTGCGCCGCGCGCCAGATGTCCGGCCCGGTACCGTCGCCCTCGATGAAGGGGATGATCGGGCGGTCGGGGACCTGGAGCTTGCCGTCCGGGCCCATGCGGATCGGCTGCCCGTCCTGCGGCACCTTGACGATCTCGTAGCTGGCCATAGGCTCCGTCGTCTAACGAGAAGCCGCCCGCTTCGCTACCGTGCCGGGCCGGCATTTGACCTTCGTCTCGGACGAGCCGTACTGCTCAGCAATGGCTCATCGAAACGGCACTTTCTCCGTGGGGATCGTCGCGGCGCTCCTCGCGGCGCTCCTCGGCTGCGGCGGCGAGGACATCTGCCTGAACTGCCCGGACGGCACGCCGACGCCCACGGCCTCGGCCGTGGTCATGACCGGCAACATCGCGAGCAGCACGCCGTTCACCACCCCGCCGAACATCAACGTCGTGATCTGCCTCGGCTTCGACCCCGTGCAGGGGGTCGAGAACTGCCCGCGGACCTTCCTCACCGTGCCGAACGTCGAGGGGACGTTCACAAGGAACAACGTCTCGCCGGGCGCGCTGACCGTCTTTTTCTGGGTCGACGTCAACCAGAACGGGATGATCGATCCGGACGACCCGCTCGCCCAGCTCGCCGACCCGGAGGGTCAGCTCTCGGACGTGGCGGCGGGTCAGACCGCGACGCTCGCGGATGTGCGCATCGCCTTCCTCGAGGGTCGCGCGACGGCGTCGATCAGCGTCACCCAGACGGCGACGCCCACGCCGGCGCCGACCAGCACGGGCGCCCAGCCGACCCCGTCGCCCAGCAGCACGTAGGGCCGCCCACGGAGGGCGGCGCGGCGCTACGACGTCCGGTTGTCCCGGCGCAGCAGGTTGCGCTTCGCCTGCGCCTGGAGGACGGACGCCACGTTCTTGCTCTTCGCAAGCAGCCGCATGTCGCGCTCGTGGATCCCGTGCAGCAGGGTGAGCGCGGTCTGCAGGGGGGTCTTCGGGTTCTGCACCAGGGCCAGGCGGACCGCGTAGTTGCGCACCCACTCCTTCTCGTCGGCGATGGCCTTCAAGAGCTCGCCCGCGAGGCTCCGGTTCTTCGCCATCGCGAGCGCCTCCTCGAGCGTGAAGCGAGGGTTGCGCAGCACGCAGGCCTGGACGAGCTTCACGGAGTCGCGGGCGAGGATCTGTCGCGCCTCCTTGTTGCCCGTGAGCGCGAGCTTGACGCGCGCCGGCACGGGGAGCTTGCGTATCCTGGTGAACAGGGACTCGCGCTGCGGCGCCGCCGGGGCGGCGTCCGACAGCATGTCCTCCTCGAGCCGGATCTTGTCCCGGCCCTCGAGGACGGCCGCAATCTCCGGGTCGGTCGCGTCCGGCTCGCGCTGACGCGCGTCCCCCGAACTCGACCCCGTGGTCACGAGCCCTCCGCCTGCCGCTTCGCCTCCCGCACGACCTTCTCGACGAGGTGCGCGGGGAGCTCCTCGTAGTGCGAGAGCTCCATGTGGAACGAGCCGCGGCCGGCCGTCATCGAGTTCAGGTCGGGCGCGTACTTCAGCATCTCGGCCATCGGCACGCGCGCCCTGATGAGCTGCGAGTGCCCGCGCGGCTCGACGCCCTGGACCTTGCCGCGGCGCGCGTTCAGGTCGCCGATCACGTCGCCCATCGCGTCCTCGGGCACCTGGACCTCGAGCGCCATGATCGGCTCGAGCAGCACGGGCTTCGCCTGCTCGACGGCGGCCCGGAAGCCGAGCGCCGCGGCGGTCTTGAACGCCATCTCGGACGAGTCGACGTCGTGGTGCTTGCCGTCGAACAGCGTGACGCGCACGTCGACCACCGGGTAGCCGGCGATCGTGCCGTGGGCGAGCGCCTCGCGGACGCCCTTCTCCACCGCAGGGATGAAGTTCCGCGGCACGACGCCGCCGACGATCTTGTCGACGAACTCGAAGCCCGCGCCGCGCGGCAGCGGCTCGACCTCGAGCCAGGTGACGGCGAACTGCCCGTGCCCGCCGGTCTGCTTCTTGACCTTGCCCTCGGCCTGCGCCTTGCCCTTGATCGTCTCCTTGTAGGGCACCTTCGGCGCCTTCAGCAGGACGTCGACGCCGAATTTGCGCTTGAGACGCTCGATCGTCGCCTCGACATGGAGCTGGCTCGTGCCGCCGAGGATGATCTCCTTGGTCTGCTCGTCACGGTCGAGGTGCAGCGCGGGGTCCTCCTCCTGCAGGCGGTGGAGCCCCGACATGACCTTGTCCTCCTCACCCTTGTTCTTCGCCTCGAGCGCGAACGAGATCGCCGCCTCGAAGCTGCGCAGCCGCGGGAAGTAGGTCTGCACCTTCTCGTCGCACAGGGTGTCGCCGGTCGATGCTTCCTTCAGCTTGGCGACCGCCACGACGTCGCCCGCGACCGCCCGAGGGATCTGGGTCTGCTTCTTGCCCTCGAGGCGGAACAGGTGGCCGAGCTTCTCCTTCACCTGGCGGGTCGAGTTGTAGATCGTCGAGTCGGCGCTGATCTGCCCGGAGAACACGCGGAAGATGCTGAGCTTCCCGGCGAAGGGGTCGATCGTGGTGCGCACGATCTGGGCGGAGAACGGCTCGTCGATCGACGGCGCGCGCTGCACCTCGGACCCGGTCTTCGGGTCGTCGCCGATCACGGGCGGCAGGTCCGCCGCCGACGGGCAGGCCTGCACGACGAAGTCGAGCAGCGGCGCCGCGCCGACGCCGAGGCCGCCCGCACCGCAGAGCACCGGCAGCAGCGCGCCGCGCAGGATCGAGCCGCGCAGCCCCGTGAGCAGCTCCTCCTCGCCGAGCTCGCCGCTCTCGAGGTAGTGCTCGAGGAGCGTGTCGTCGCTCTCTGCGACGGCCTCGACGAGCTTCTCGCGCGCCGCCCGCGCCGCGTCGGCGAGCTCGTCGGGGATGGGCGCCTCGCGCATCTGCCCGCCCTCGCCGTGCACGATCCACGCCTTGCCGCTGAGGAGGTCGACGACACCCTTGAAGCTCGCCTCCGCGCCGATCGGGATCTGCACCGGCACGGGCTTCTGCTCGAGGACCTCCGCGAGGTCCATGCAGGCCTGCTCGAAGCTCGCCCGCTCGCGGTCCATGCGGGTCACGAAGGCGATGCGCGGCACCTGCATGTCGGCCGCCCAGCCGAGCAGCTTCTCGTCGTCGCCGCGGGTCTCGCCGTTGGGCGAGACCACGAGCACCGCGGTCGTCGCGGCGCGCAGGCAGTTGCTCGCGTCGTGCAGGAAGGCCGCCGCTCCCGGCGCGTCCATCACGTTCACCGCGCTCTTCTTCCACTCGATGTGGTAGAAGCCGGTGAACAGCGAGCTTCCGCGTCTCTGCTCCTCGGGCTCGGTGTCGAAGCTCGACGTGCCGTCGACGGTCCGTCCGAGGGTCTTGGTCACGCCGGCCGCGAGCAGCATCGCCTCCGCAAGCGCGGTCTTCCCCACCCCACCGTGCCCGATGAGAATGACGTTGCGGATGCGTGCGGGATCCTCAGCGGCCATGCCCCGTTCCCTCCCCGTTGCGCTCGAAGATCAGACGTAAGCCCTCGAGCGTCAAGAACTCGTCGACCTCGGCGATCGTCGTCGACTCCGCCGCGATGAGCTCGGCGAAGCCGCCGGTCGCGATCACCTTCGCCGGGCCGCCCTGGTCGCGCTGGATGCGCTCCACCACGCCATCGACCATGGCGACGTACCCGTAGAACACGCCCGACTGGATGGCGTTCACGGTGTTGCGCCCGACCACGCGCGGCGGCCGCACGAGCTCGACCGGATGGAGCTTCGCGGTGCGCGCGTACAGCGCCTCGAGCGAGATGCCGATGCCGGGCGTGATCACGCCGCCCAGGTACTCGCCGCGCGGGCTCACCACGTCGAAGGTCGTCGCGGTGCCGAAGTCGACGACGATCGACAGGTCGTGGTACCGCTCGTACGCGGCGACCGCGTTGACGATCCGGTCCGCCCCGACCTCGCGCGGGTTGTCGTAGAGGATCGGCATCCCGGTGCGGACCCCCGGCCCGACGACGAGCGGCGCCCGGCCGAAGGTCGCGACGCACATCGCGTCGATCGTCGACTGCATCTGCGGCACGACGTTCGAGACGATGATCCCCTGGATCTCGCCCGGCTCGACGCCCGACATCCGCTGCAGGTTCCACAGCACCACGCTGTACTCGTCCGCGGTGCGCGCGTGCTCGGTGAGGAGGCGCCAGTGTCGCTGGAGCTTCTCCCCATCGAAGAGCCCGACGACGGTGTGGGTGTTCCCTACGTCGATGGCGAGCAGCATCGAATCCACGGGGAGACTAGGCGGGTGGGGTCAGCAGCGCAAGCGCGCAGGCCGGATTCTCACCGGCGAAGCGTGCGGTAGGCGCCGCGCAGCGTGACCTCGCCGGAGACCACGCGCTGGACCTCGCCTGCGCTCTCGACGAGGAGGGCGCCGTCGTCGTCGACGCCCCGGACGGTCCCGGTGACGGGCGGCCGTCCGTCGACCGTGACGCGGCGTCCCGGAAGGCAGTGGAAGCGCTCGTAGCGCGGGCGCACCGCGCCGAAGCCGCCCCTCAGGAAGTCGCCGTACAGCGCATCGAACGCGCCGAGCAGACGTCCGGTGAAGGCCGCGCGATCGACGGGCGCGCCGCTCGCGAGCGCGAGGCTCGTCGCCTTCGTCGCGAGCTCGCGCGGGAAGTCGCTCCGGCGCGCGTTCAGGTTGACCCCGATGCCGACGATCACGAAGTGCACCCGCTCGGCCTCGGCCTCGAGCTCGGTCAGCACGCCCGCGACCTTGCGGCCCGCGAGCAGCACGTCGTTCGGCCACTTGATCTGCGGCTCGAGCGCGGCGGTCGCGGCGATCGCCTCGGCGACCGCGGCGCCCGCGACCAGCGTGAGGCGCGGCACCTCGACTGGCGGCAGGCTCGGGCGGAGCACGATCGAGCAGTACAGGTTGACGCCGTGGGGCGAGGCCCACGAGCGCCCGAGCCGGCCGCGCCCGGCGGTCTGCTGCTCGGCGAGGACCACCGTCCCCTCGACCGCGCCGGCGCGCGCCAGGGCCGCGGCGAGCCGGTTCGTCGAGTCGACCGACTCGCGGTGCACGATCTCGCCGCGCAGCAGGCGCGGCGTGAACGCGCGCCGCACCACCTCCGGCAGGAGGCGGTCGCTCGTGCGCACGAGACGGTAGCCCTTCCCCGCCGCCGCCTCGATGCCGTGGCCGCGGCTGCGCAGCCTCTCGATCCGCTTCCACACCGCGGCGCGCGAGATGCCGAGGCGCTGCGCGATCTCCGCGCCGGACTGCCAGCCGCGCCCCTCGAGCGCCGCGAGCAGCGCCTCGTCGGTCATCGCACGGCGCGGCGGCGCGGCGCCGCCGGGCGCGCCACTCGCGGGGCGCGGCGCGCCTCCATGTCGAGGCCGAGATCGATCGCGGGCGCAGAGTGCGTGAGGCGCCCGATCGAGATCAGGTCCGGACCCGCCTCGGCGAGCGCGCGAACGGTTTCCAGCGTGACGCCGCCCGAAACCTCGAGGCGCGCGCGCTTGCCCACGCGGCGGCGCGCCTCCCGCACCTCGTCGGGCGTCATGTTGTCGAGCAGGATCAGCTCGGCGCCCGCCGCGACCGCCTCGTCGACCTGCTCGAGCCGGTCGCACTCGACCTCGATGCGGAGCGCGAACGGCACCGACGCGCGCACCCGCTCGATCGCCTCGCGCACGCCGCCGCACGCGGCGATGTGGTTGTCCTTGATCAGGACCCCGTCGTCGAGCCCGAGGCGGTGATTCGCGCCGCCGCCCGCGCGCACCGCGTACTTCTGGAGCAGCCGCAGCCCGGGCAAGGTCTTGCGCGTGTCGACGATCGCGACGCCGGTCCCGGCGACGGCATCGACGAAGCGGCGCGTGAGGGTCGCCGTGCCGCACAGCGACTGCACGAGGTTCAGCAGCACGCGCTCGCCGGTCAGCAGCGGGCCGAGCTCGCCCGCGATCTCCGCGAGCACCGTCCCGGCGCGCACCCGCTGGCCGTCCGCGGCGCGGAGCTGCACGCGCAACGACTCCTCCGCGTGCAGCTCGCGCAGCACGAGCTCGACGAGCGGCAGGCCCGCGACGACGCACTCCTCGCGCGTCGCGAGCACGGCGCGGCCCTTCGTGCCGGGCGGCACGGTCGCGCTCGTCGTCAAGTCGCCGCGCCCGACGTCCTCGAGCAGCGCCCGCCGTACGAGGTCGCGCGTCGAGGGGTGGCCGAACGGGTCCGGGAAGCCGCCGGCGCGCGCCTCGCGGGCGCGTGTCATGCCTCGACCTCGCGCAGGCGCTCGAGGCCGCGGCGCAGGAGCTCGCGCTTCTCGCCGAGCTCCGCAACCTTCGCGCGCTCCTTCGCGACGATCTCCTCGGGGGCGCGGCGGACGAAGTCCTCGTTGCCGAGCTTTCGCTCGACGACCGACAGGTCCCGCCCGACCCGCTCGATCTGGCGCTCGAGGCGCTCGCGCTCGGCGGCGACGTCGATCAGCCCGGCGAGCGGCACGTACAGCTCGACGCCGCCCGCGACCGCGAGCGCGCTGCCGCGCGGCCGCTCGCCACCTTCCGCGATCTCGAGCTCGCCGACCCGGGCGAGCGTGCGGATCGCGCCTGCGAAACGCCGCACGTCGTCGAGCGCCGCCGCGTCGCGCCCCGCGACCAGCAGCCGGATCTCGCGGCTCGGCGGCAGGTTCATCTCGGCGCGCAGGTTGCGGAGCGCGCGCACCACCGCGATCAGCCGCTCGACGCGCTCCTCCGCGGCGGGGTCGCGCTCGACTTCCTCGGCGCGCGGGTAGCTCGCGAACAGCACCGACGTGCGCCCGCCGTCGACCCCGGGCAGCGCATGCCACAGCTCCTCGGTGATGAACGGCATCATCGGGTGCAGCAGGCGGAGCGCCGTCTCGAACACCGCGACCAGGGTCGCGAGCGTCGCCTGCCGGCCCGGTGCGTCCGGGCCGAGCGACAGCTTCGCGAGCTCCACGTACCAGTCGCAGAACTCGTTCCAGAGGAAGCGGTAGATCGCGCTCGCCGCGTCGTTGAAGCGGTAGCCGTCGAGCGACTCGCGCACCTCGGCGATGCAGCCGGCGAGCCGGGTGCGGATCCAGCGCTCGGCGTCCGAGCCGCCGCGCATGCCGTCGGCGAGCTCGACCGGCGCATCGCCGACGTTGAGCAGGATGAAGCGCGCCGCGTTCCAGATCTTGTTCGCGAAGCTCCGGTTGCCGTCGATGCGGTCGAGCGAGAGGCGGATGTCGCGGCCCATCGCCGACTGCGCGGTGAGCGTGAAGCGGAGCGCGTCGGTGCCGTAGGTGGCGAGCAGCTCCAGGGGATCCTTCACGTTCCCCTTGGTCTTGCTCATCTTCTCGCCGTACTCGTCGCGCACGAGGCCGTGCACGTAGACGTGGCGGAACGGCACCTGGCCGGTGAAGCGCAGGCCGAACATCATCATGCGCGCGACCCAGAAGAAGATGATGTCGAAGCCCGTCACCAGGACCGAGGTCGGGTACCACTTGCGCAGCTCCGGCGTGTCGTCGGGCCAGCCGAGCGTCGAGAACGGCCAGAGCCCGCTCGAGAACCAGGTATCGAGCACGTCCTCGTCCTGGCGGAGCGGACCGCCGCAGCCGGGGCACGCCTTCGGCTCCTCGCGGGCGACGATCACCCGGGTCGCCGTGCCGGCGGCGCCCTCCGGCTCCGTGCCGGGCGCGGCCGGACAGCGCTCGCAGTACCAGGCCGGGATGCGGTGCCCCCACCAGAGCTGACGCGATACGCACCAGTCGCGGATGTTCTCCATCCACGCGAAGTAGGTCTTGCTCCAGTGCTCGGGGAAGAAGCGCGTGCGGCCGTCGCGCACCGCGGCGATCGCGGGCTCGGCGAGCGGCTTCGTGCGCACGAACCACTGCGTCGAGAGGAGCGGCTCGACGATCGAGCGGCAGCGGTAGCACGTGCCGATCGCGAGCGCGTGCGGCTCGGTCTTGACCAGCGTGCCGCTCGCCTCGAGCTCCTCGAGGATGCGCTCGCGCGCGGTCGCGCGGTCGAGGCCGGCGTACGCCCCGGCGGCCTCGGTCATCGTGCCGTCCTCGGCGATGACCGACACCATCTCGAGGCCGTGGCGCTGGCCGATCTCGAAGTCGTTGAAGTCGTGCGCCGGGGTGATCTTCACCACGCCCGAGCCGAACTCGCGGTCGACGTGCTCGTCGGCGATGATCGGGATCTCGCGCCCGACGATCGGCAGGCGCACGCGCTTGCCGACGAGCGGCGCGTAGCGCTCGTCCTCGGGGTGCACCGCGACCGCGGTGTCGCCGAGCATCGTCTCGGGTCGCGTCGTCGCGACCACCACCTCGCCCGGGCCGTCGACGAGCGGGTAGCGCAGGTGCCAGAGGTGGCCCTGCGTGTCCTCGTGCTCGACCTCGATGTCGGAGAGCGCCGTGCCGCAGCGGCAGCACCAGTTGATCAGGCGCCGGCCGCGGTAGATGAGCCCGTCCTCGTAGAGCCGGACGAAGACCTCGCGCACCGCGCGCGACAGGCCCTCGTCCATCGTGAAGCGCTCGCGCGTCCAGTCGCACGTCGCGCCCAGCCGCTTGAGCTGGGAGATGATGTACGGCCCGACCTCCGAGCGCCAGACGAAGGTGCGCTCGAGGAACTTCTCGCGGCCGATCGTGTGCCGGTCGAGCCCCTGCTCCGCGAGCTGGCGCTCGATCACGTTCTGCGTCGCGATCGAGGCGTGGTCGGTGCCCGGCACCCAGAGGGCGTTGCGCCCTTCCATCTTCGCGCGGCGGATCAGGATGTCCTGCAGCGTGTTGTTGAGCGCGTGCCCGAGGTGGAGCTGGCCGGTGATGTTGGGCGGCGGGATGACGATCGAGTAGGGCTCGCCGGGGGCCTCGACGTCGGCGATCGACACGCCGAGCTCGATCCACCTCTTCGCCCAATGCTCCTCGACCTCGCGGGGAGCGTACGCCCTGGCGAGCTCCTTCGACATGGCGTGATGCGGTAACAGCCCGCCGCGCGGCGAGTCAATTTGCAGGTCGCGATCGCCCGTGCGCCCCGCTTGGCACGGTCAGCGCGCGGGCAAGGCCTGCTCACGCAAGCGGCACCTGCCCAAACCCGCGCCAGCGTGGCGCGCAGCCGCGACGCGATCTGCGGCGCGCAGCCGACGTCCGGGGCGCGGCACACCCGTTGCTCGAGGCGACCGGCGGGCGGCTCGTCGCCCGAAAGGAGCGTCGTGTGAAAAAGATCGAGGCGATCATCAAGCCGTTCAAGCTGGACGAGGTGAAGGAAGCGCTGGCTCGCGTGGGCGTGAGCGGCATGACCATCTCGGAGGTCAAGGGCTTCGGCCGCCAGCGCGGGCACAGCGAGCTGTACCGCGGCGCCGAGTACGTGGTCGACTTCCTGCCCAAGGTGAAGATCGAGCTCTTGATCGACGACGACCGCGTCGCGACCGTCGCGGACACGATCCGCTCCGCGGCGGCCACCGGCCGCATCGGCGACGGCAAGATCTTCATCGTCCCCGTGGACGACGCGGTCCGCATCCGGACCGGCGACCGGGGCGTCGAGGCTCTGTAACCCGCACGCGGCACGCGTTCGCCCGAGGCGGGCGGCCGCGCCGCGACAACCGAATGGGGTCGCCGCGTCGCACCCCGGATCAGGAGACGATCATGATTGGAAAGCTTCGCTTGGCGACGATCGCATCGCTGGTGCTGGCGCCGGCGCTTGCCTTCGCGGAGGAGGCGGCGCCGGCGGTCGACCCGGGGCTGTTCGCCGCGAACAACGCGTGGATGATGCTGGCCACGGCCCTGGTGTTCATCATGCACCTCGGCTTCGCATCGGTGGAGTCCGGCCTCACGCGGGCCAAGAACACCACCAACATCCTGTTCAAGAACACGATCATCCCGTGCATCGGCCTGCTGACGTACTACGTCGTCGGCTTCGGCTTGATGTACCCCGGCGAGTTCAACGGCTACCTCGGCTTCGCCGGTGCTGGCTTGACGCTGCCCGAGAACGGCGTGACGCCCGGCTACGCCGACGGCGGCTACACCTACTGGACCGACTTCCTCTTCCAGGCGATGTTCGCCGCGACCTGCGCGACGATCGTCTCCGGTGCGGTCGCGGAGCGCGTCAAGCTCTATCCTTTCCTGATCTTCTCGACGATCTTCGTCGCCTTCGTCTACACGATCGCCGGGTCGTGGAAGTGGGGTGGCGGCTGGCTCGACCAGATGGGCTTCTACGACTTCGCGGGCTCGACGGTGGTGCACTCGGTCGGCGGCTGGGGCGCGCTGATGGGCGTCCTGCTCCTCGGCCCGCGTCTCGGCAAGTACGGCAAGGACGGCAAGATCACGCCGATCCCCGGCTCGAACATGCCGCTCGCGACCATCGGCGTATTCCTCCTCTGGCTCGGCTGGTTCGGGTTCAACGGCGGCTCGGTGCTGTCGGCCGACCCCGCGAACACCTCGCTCGTGCTCGTCACGACGTCGCTCGGCGCCGCGGCCGGGGCCGTCGGCGCCCTGGTCGCGTACAGCTTCGTCTCGACGAAGCCCGACCACACGATGCTGCTCAACGGCATCCTCGCGGGCCTCGTCGGCATTACGGCGAGCGCGGACGTGATCACGCCGCTGACCGCGATCATCATCGGCTTCATCGCCGGGCTGATCGTCGTCGCCTCGGTGATGGGGCTCGACCGCCTCAAGATCGACGATCCGGTCGGCGCCATCTCGGTGCACCTGAGCTGCGGCATCTGGGGAACGCTCGCGGTCGGCATCTTCTCGACCAACCCCGAGCATTCGCTCGGCGTGCAGGCGATCGGCGTGCTGGCCTACGCGGCCTTCACCGCAGCCTGCACGGCGCTGATCTTCGGCGTTCTGAAGGCGACGGTCGGGATTCGCGTTGCCGCCGAGGAGGAGATCGAAGGCCTCGACCTCGGTGAGCACGGCATGTACGCGTACGACCTCCACACCGGCGACGCCGGCATCGACGGGGTCACCGGTGCGCCGGGGCGCGCCCGCCTGGCGGCGGCCGCGACGCTGGCGAGCGAGGTGCGCTAGAGCGGAGGTGGTGGGGACGGCGCCACCCGGCTCGTGAGAGGAGGAGCCGGGTGGCGCCGGGTGGCGTCGCCGGTGCGCCGGTCCCGATCGATCCCCTTGCTCAGCGCTTCGCCGGCGTGCCGCCCTGCAGCACGGGCTCGGGCGGCATCCCGATCCACTCCCACCACAGCGCGAGCGTGATCGCGATCGCGACCGGCCCGACGAAGAGCCCCACCAGCCCGAAGCTCAGGATCCCGCCCAGCACGCCGATGAACACGAGCAGCAGCGGGATCCCGGTGCGCACGCCGATGAACACCGGCCGCACCACGTTGTCGATGCTCGCGACGACGCCCGCGCCCCAGACCGCGAGCCCCGCCGCCGCCCAGTAGTGCTGGTCGAGCAGCAGGTAGACGGCGGCCGGCACCCAGACCACGGCGTGACCCATCGGCACGAACGACAGCACCATGGTCAGCGCGCCGAGCAGCCAGGGAAAGGGCACCCCCGCCACCCAGAAGCCGATCGCCGCCGCGAGGCCCTGGATCAGCGCGGTCATGACCAGCCCGTAGACCACCGCGCGCACCGTGAGGCCGACGTGCTGCAGGATGACCTCGAGCCGCGGCCCCCCGACCCGCAGCCCCGCGGTGCGAAGCTGGGCCGCAAGCGAGTCGCCGTGGCGGAACAGGAAGAACGCGGCGAACAGGCAGACCACGAGCTTGAACAGCGAGCGGCTCACGGCGCCCGCCGTCTGCCCGGCGAACGACAGCACCATGTCGCCGTGATCGCCGACCAGAGCCTTGACCGCGGCGCGCGAGTCCTGGCGCAGCAGCACGAGCGCCTCGCGCAACGGCTCGCCGACCAGCGGCAGGCTCGACACGGTGCGCTCGAGCACCGCGACCTGCTCGCTCAGGTCGCCGCGCAGGTCGCGTGACAGGGCCTCGAGCTCGCGGACGAGCAGCATCCCGATCGTCGTCACCGGGAGGATGATCCCGAGCGTGACGAGCAGGATCGTGACGAAGGCTGCGAGCCCGGGCCAGCGCGCGAGGCGGGCGCGGATGCGACGGTGCACCGGCCAGACGCTGACCGCGAGGATCACCGCCCAGGCGAGCGCGGCGGTGAAGTGCGAGAGGACCTGGTAGACGACGAAGGCGAGCGCGAGCAGCAGCGCGGCGCCGAGCAGCCAGTTCACTCGCTGCGCGAGCACGGCGTCGCTGGGGGCGCGCGGCGGCACGCTGGGAGGGTGCGGCGGCTCGGCGGCCGAAGGCTCCGGCTCGAGCCGAGCGTCCGGCACGCGCGCTGCGGCCTGGTCGCGGCCGAGCTCTCGGGTGGGCATCGCCCGGACGATAGCACGCGGCGCACCCTGGCCGCTCGCCCGGCACGCTCCCCGTTGCCGCCTCGCCTCCGAGTGGCTAAGAGGTAGCGGAAGTGCCGCGGCGGCCCGCCGCGGTCCGCACACGCGAGAGTGGCGGAACTGGCAGACGCGCAGGTCTCAGGAGCCTGTGGGGTAACACCCGTGGGGGTTCAAGTCCCCCCTCTCGCACTGATGGGGCAGCAGGCACGAGGGGCGGTGGATCGATGACGGTGCAGTGTCCCCGCTGCCGGACCCAGTACAAGGTTCCGAACGCGCGGATCAGCGACCCCCGTCCGGTCTTCAAGTGCACGCGCTGCAGCCTCGTCTTCTCGCGCGAGGCGGAGCGCCCGTCGCGCCCGACCCAGCGCGCCCGCGAGGAGCGAAACCTCGCCCTGCCCTTCGGCTCGAGCAAGGAGACCGAGCGCCGCGCCGCCGCGGCCGACGATGAGCCGACGATCCGCGCTCGCGCCGACCGCCCGGCCGAGCCGTCGGACGACGAGCCCGAGGAGCGGGATCTCGCGGCGGAGGACGAAGACGAAGCGGGCGAGGACGAGGCCGCCGCCGACGCCGACCTCGAGGAGGACGAGGACGACGAGGCGGAGGAGGACGAGGAAGAGGAGGAAGACGAGGAAGAAGAGGACGACGAGGAGGAGGACGTCGAGCCGGAGCCGCCCCGCCGGGCGGCCCAGCGCCCCGCGCCGCCGCGCCGCGCCGAGCGCACCGAGCCTCGTCGCCCGGCGCGCGACTCCGAGCCGGCCTTCGTCGCGGCGAGCCGTGAGCGGAGCGCGCCGCCGCGCAGGGAGCGGCGGCGCGACGACCTCCGCTTCCGCCGCGACGACGAGCCTCTCTTCGACCCGGATCCGGCGCCCGAGCTCGACGAGGAGGACGACGAGCCGCGGCGTCCGGTGCTGGTTGCCTCGGAGGGCAAGCAGCGCCGCCCGCCGATCACCCCGCGGCGCGGCGCGCAGCGCGCGACGAGCGCGTCGCGCTCGCCGCTCCGTCCGGTCGCGATCGGCGTCGGCGCCATCACCGCCGTCTACCTGGGGCTCGCGGTCGCGCTCGACCGGCGTCCGACCGAGGCGCTCGAGACCCTGTCCAGCGTCCCCGTGCTCGGCCGCCTGCTGGGCGGCGACAACCTGCTCGTCTGGCGCCTGCAGCTCGCCAACGTCGAGGGCGGCCTCGACCACATCAAGGGCGGGCGCCCGGCCTACGTGGTCTCCGGGCGGGCGATCAACACGACCAACGAGGACCTGCGCATCATCGAGATCGAGGGCCGCCTGCTGGTCAACGGCGTCGAGCAGCGACGCCAGGTGGTCTACGCGGCGAACCAGCCGCGCAAGACGATCCGTGAGCTCTCGGCGAGCGAGGTCGAGATGCTGCTCCGCCTCGAGCCGAACCGGCGCTTCGTGATCCGCCCGGGCGAGTCGGCGAGCTTCCTGCTCGTCTTCCCGGACCCACCACGCGACACGACCGAGGTCACGTGCCGGGTCGTGAACGCCCGACCGGCGTGACGTGTGGCCTCAGGCGCTCCGCTGGTCGGAAGGCGCTTCGCCGGGCTGCTGTGAGGTCCCCGGCTGCTCGCTGCCGGGCGTGACGTCGATCGCGTCGGGCTGGTTGACCGCCTTGCGAAAATTCCGCAACGCGTTACCCACTCCGCTACCGAGAGCGGGAAGCTTGCCCGGGCCGAAGATGATCAGCACCACGATCAGGATGATCAGCAGCTCGGGGATTCCGAGTCCCATCGCCGTCACTCTACGGAAGGGCCGGCGACCTGGCAAGGAGCGCTCCGCGTGACGACGCTGAGCCACCCGAGCGCACCACGTCCATCGACCCTCTTCTACTTCTTTCTCCTGTCACTCGCCGTGCACGCCGCCGTGCTGCTCTGGCTGCGCGGCGCGGAGCTCTCGCTCGGTGACGTCGAGCCGCCGCCGCTGGTCGTCAAGCTCGCGCAGGCCCCGGCGCCGGTCCCGGCCCCGGCGACCAAGCCCGAGCCCCGCCCCGCGCCTCCCCAGGCGAAGCCGGTCGAGCAGATCGTCTCGCCCTCGGACCAGGAGAACGACCAGCCGCCCCTCGGCCGCGCCTTCCTCAGCGACCGCGACAACCGGGTCGAGCAGGAGACGATCCGTCGCGGCAACCCGGACGCCGGCGCGCCGCCCCAACCGCAGCCCGAGGAGCGCGTCGCCGCGCTGCCGCCCGCGGCGCCGAAGCCGGAGGCGAAGCCCGCACCGAAGCCCGAGGCCAAGCCCGCGCCGAAGCCGCAGGCGAAGCCGGCGCCCAAGCCTGCGCCGGCCGCCCGCGCCAAGGCGCCCTCGGGGCAGCGCCGCGCCGCCCAGGGGCCGCCCACCGACCCGGCCCGCGGCCGCGGCGAGACGGTGCCCGAGCGCCTGCCCGGCCTGAACGAGCTGTTCGCGCCGCCGGCCGAGGTGCTCGCCAAGGCCGGCCTCGATCCGTTCGGCGAGACCGACAAGCGGCGCCAGGCGGACGATCCGCGCAAGGACCTGGTGAGCGCCCCGCCGCCCGCCCCCGGCCTGTTCGGCGGCCCGCGCGGCAGCTTCGACTACCTGCCCGACGTCGCGCAGGGCAACCTCACCATGCTCAACACCAAGGCCGACCGCTTCGCGCCCTTCGTGCGCCGGGTCGGGACGCGGGTGTTCCAGAACCTTCTCATCTTCCAGCGGCACAACCTCGAGCCGTCGGACATCATCGCGGCGAACGACGTGGTGACCGCGCGCGTCACGCTCGACCGGCACGGCAAGCTCAAGAGCCTCAAGATCGAGGATCACTCGGGCAGCATGGCGGTCGACCAGACGCTGATCGACGCCCTCCGGCAGGCGGCGTTCGACGACAACCCGCCGCCGTCCGCGGCGAACCCGGACGGGGAGTACGAGTTCATCTTCCAGGCGCAGCTCATCGCGGGTGTGGGGCCGGGGCCGAACGGGCCGGAGCTGCGTACCGTCGAGAGTCGGCTGCGGATCGGGCTCCTGTAGCGCCGCTTCCGTCGTGAGCCCGCTGGGGGCGAGCCGATGGCTACGAGCTTCGTGCCGGTGGGCGCGGTGCGGTGGGCCCGGGCCGGCGCCGCGCCTCGCGCGTCGCGGGGTGCGTGGTTCTCGCGTGCGCCGAGGACGGCTCGGCAGAGCGGCTCCGGCTCCCGGGCCCACCGCACCGCTTGCGCCCTGCACGGCGCTCCGGGGCGTGACGGCCTCCTGCCACCTGAGCGGCGCTCTGCGGCGTTCGTGCGGTCTTGCGTCCGCTAGGTCGTGCCGGCCGCTTACGTTTGATTGACGCAGGCCGGGCGCGAACGTCTTGAGGCGCGCGGCTCCGGCGCGGCTCACCCCTCGGCGACGGACGGAGGGGTGTCGGCCGAAGGTGTGGGCTCGGCGGGGGGAGCCGGGCGCCAGCGCAGCACCGGGCGGCGGGCGGCGCGGGTTTCGTCGAGGCGCCGGACGCGCGTCGTGTGCGGGGCGGTCTTCAGGAGCTCGGGGTCCTTGCGCGCTTCCGCGACGATGCGCTCGATCGCGGCGACGAAGGCGTCGAGCGTCTCCTTGCTCTCGGTCTCCGTCGGCTCGATCATCATCGCGCCGCTCACGACCAGCGGGAAGTAGATCGTCGGGGCGTGGAAGCCGAAGTCGAGCAGGCGCTTCGCCACGTCCATCGTCTTGACGCCGCTCTCGGCGAGGCCCTGGTCGGTGAACACGCACTCGTGCAGGCAGGGCTCGGTCTGCGCGATCGTGAGCAGCGGCTCGAGCTTGCGGCGCAGGTAGTTCGCGTTCAGCACGGCGCGCTCGGTCATCCGCGTGAGCCCGTCGCCGCCGAGCCCCAGGATGTAGGTGTACGCGCGCACCAGCATGCCGAAGTTGCCGTGGAACGTGCGCACGCGGCCGATCGAGTCCGGCGCGTCCTCGGAGAGGCGGAAGCCGCTCTCGGTCTGCACGACGCGCGGCACCGGCAGGAACGGCGCGAGGTGCTTCTTGACGCACACTGGCCCGGCGCCCGGGCCGCCGCCGCCGTGTGGGGTCGAGAACGTCTTGTGCAGGTTGATGTGCAGCACGTCCGCGCCGACGTCGCCCGGGCGGGTCACGCCGCACAGCGCGTTCATGTTCGCGCCGTCGATGTAGACGAGCCCGCCGCGCGCGTGCACGGCGTCGGCGATCCGCCGGATGTCGCGCTCGAAGAGGCCCAGCGTGTTCGGGTTCGTGACCATCACCGCGGCCACGTCGTCGTCGAGCCGCGACTCGACCTCGGCGACGTGCATCAGCCCGTCGCGCCCGACCGGCACCTCGACGCAGCGGTAGCCGCACAGCACCGAGCTCGCCGGGTTGGTGCCGTGCGCGCTCGCCGGGATGAGGACCGTCTTGCGCGGGTTGCCGTTCCGCTCGTGGTAGGCGCGCACCATCTTGATGCCGACGAACTCGCCCTGCGCGCCGGCCGCCGGGGTGAGCGTGACGGCGTCCATGCCGCTCACCTCGGCGAGCATCCGCTCGAGCTCGTACATCAGGGCGAGCGCGCCCTGGACGAGCTGCTCGGGCCACAGCGGGTGCACGTTCTGGTGGCCCGGCAGGCGCGCCGCCCACTCGTTCACCACCGGGTTGTACTTCATGGTGCACGAGCCGAGCGGGTAGAAGTTGGTCGCGATCGAGTAGTTCCACTGCGAGAGCCGCGTGAAGTGGCGCACCACCTCGAGCTCGCTCAGCTCGGGCAGCTCGTCGAGCGCCGGGCGGCCGAGCTCCGGCTCGAGCGGCGGCAGCTCGATCTCGGGCGGCAGGTCGTCGGCCGGCAGGCTGACGGCGCGCCGTCCCGGGGACCCGAGCTCGAAGATCAACGGCTCGTCGAGCATCGCCTCACCCCGCCCCCGCGGCGCGCCACTCGCTCGCCAGACGGTCGATGTCGGCGCGGCGGTGCACGTCGGTCACGCAGAGGAGCAGCGAGTCCTCGAGCTCGGGGTACGCTCGCGCGAGCGGCAGGCCCGCGACGATGCCGCGGCGCACCAGGCGCTCGAAGCGCGCGCTCACGTCGGCGCCGCGCAGGACCACCTCGTTGAACGACGGCCCCGTGAAGCGCTCGACGAGGCCGGCCGCGGCGAGCTGCTGCACGGCGTAGCGCGTCTTGCGCGCGTTGAGCCGGGCGAGCTCGCGGAGCCCGGCCGGGCCGAGGAGCGACACGCAGATCGTGAAGGCGAGCGCGCACAGGCTGTGGTTCGTGCAGATGTTCGAGGTCGCCTTCTCGCGCCGGATGTGCTGCTCGCGCGTCGACAGCGTGAGGCAGAAGCCGCGCTTCCCCTCGGCGTCGACGGTCTCGCCGACGATGCGCCCCGGCATGGCGCGGAGGAAGCTCTCGCGCGTGCCGAAGAGCCCGACCCCCGGGCCGCCGAAGCTCGGCGGCAGCCCGAGGCCCTGCCCCTCGCCGACCGCGATGTCCGCGCCGAGGTGCCCCGGCGGCGTGAGCCAGCCGAGCGCGAGCGGCTCGAGCGTAACCGTGACGAGCAGCGCGCCTCGCTCGCGCGCCCAGGCGCCCACCGCCCGCAGGTCCTCGACCACGCCGAAGAAGTTCGGATACCCGACGACGACGCACGCGACGTCGGAGCCCGAAGCATCGCCGTCCCCCGCGCCCGGAGAGCCGTCGAGCACGACCCGGCCACGCTCGTCGTAGCCGAGCTCGGCCAGCGTCGCGTCCTCCATCGAGGAGAGGTAGGTCGCGATCGTCTGGCGGACGTTCGGGTGCAGCGAGCGCGCGAGCAGCACGCGGCCGCCGCGGGCGTCGCGCGCGCGCGAGGCCCGGAGGCGGAGCGCCATGAGCACCGCCTCGGCGGCCGCCGAGGCGCCGTCGTACATGCTGGCGTTCGCGACCTCCGTCCCGAGCAGGATCGCGGTCATCGTCTGGAACTCGAAGATCGCCTGCAGCGTCCCCTGGCTGACCTCGGGCTGGTAGGGCGTGTAGGCCGTGGCGAACTCGGAGCGCGACGCGAGCGCGTCGACCGCGCTCGGGATGTAGTGCTCGTAGGCGCCCGCCCCGACGAACGAGAGGACCTCGGCGCGGTTGCGGCTCGCGAGCGCCGCCACGCGGGCGCGCAGGTCCGGCTCCGAAAGCCCGGGCGCGATGTCGAGCGCGCGTCCGAGGCGGACGTCCTCGGGCAAGTGCGCGAAGAGATCGGCGATTCGCGTCACGCCGATCGCGGCAAGCATCGCCTGGACGTCCGCGTCGGTGTGCGGCGTGTAGTCCATCGTCTGACGGGTCGGAGGGCGGGTGGCCTGCGCGGGATGCCGCTGCGGCGCTACTCCGCGGCCGACTCCTCGATGTAGCGGCGGTACTCCTCGGCGGTCAGCAGGTCGTCGAGCTCCGACGCGTCGCCGATCGCGACCTTCACCATCCAGCCGTCGCCGTACGGATCCTCGTTGATGAGCTCCGGGTTGTCCGGCAGGTCGTCGTTGACCTCCGTCACCTCGCCGGAGACCGGCGCGTACACGTCCGACACCGCCTTGGTCGACTCGACGACACCGAACGCGTCGGACTTCTCCACCCGGTCGCCGACCGCCGGCAGCTCGACGAAGACCACGTCTCCGAGCTGCTCCTGCGCATGGTCAGTGATGCCGATCGTGGCGATCGAGCCTTCGACGGACACCCACTCGTGCTCGCGCGTGTATTTCAGGTCCTCGGGAAGCTCCATCGCGTCGTTCCTGTCCCCTCGCTTTCAGTTTCCAGCCGGCGCCGCCGCTCGGCGATAGAACGGCAACGCAACGCGCTCCGCCGGCACCGCGCGCCCGCGGATCTCGACGGCCAGAGGAGCGTCTAGCGATTCGCTCGCGACCAACGCAAGCGCGATCGCGATGCCGAGCGTCGGCGACTTGGTGCCGCTCGTCACCTTGCCGACGGGCGCGCCCGCGGCGAGCACCGGGTAGCCGGCGCGCGCGATGCCGGGGCCGGTGAGCTTGAGGCCGATGAGCCGCCGCGCGAGCCCGTTGCGCTTCTGCGCGAGCAGCGCGTCGCGCCCGATGAACTCGCCCTTGTCGAGCTTGACCGCCCAGCCGAGCCCCGCCTCGAGCGGCGAGATGTCGCGCGCGAGCTCGTGCCCGTAGAGCGGCAGCCCGGCCTCGAGGCGAAGCGTGTCGCGCGCGCCGAGCCCGACCGGACCCACCTCGAGATCGTCGCTCGCGACGCCGAGTAGCGCCTGCCATAGCGTCACGGCGTCGGCGGGCGGGGTGAAGAGCTCGAAGCCGTCCTCGCCCGTGTAGCCCGTGCGCGCGGCGAGGACGCGCACGCCGGCGACCGTCGTCGTCGCGCAGGCGAAGCGCTCGAGACGCGCGAGGTCCGGCGCGCCGGCGCGCGCCGCGACCTCCACGGCGCGCGGCCCCTGGAGCGCGAGCAAGGCGTACGAGTCGCTCGCGTCAATCACCTCCACGCCCGGCACGTGCGCGCTCTGCTCGCGGATCCAAGCGACGCAGGTCTCGGTGTTGCTCGCGTTGACGCAGAACAGGTAGCGGTCCTCGCCCGTGCGGTAGAGGATCGTGTCGTCGATCGTCCCGCCCTGCGGGTCGCACCACGGCGTGTACTGCGCGCGGCCGACCGCGAGCTTCGCGGCGTCGTTCGTCCCGACCCGCTGGCAGAGCGCGAGCGCTCCCGGCCCCCTGACCTCGATCTCGCCCATGTGCGAGACGTCGAACAGCCCCGCGCTGCGCCGCACGAGCGCGTGCTCGGCGAGGATGCCCGTGTACTGCACGGGCATCTCCCAGCCGCCGAACTCGGTGAAGCGGGCGCCGGCCGCGCGGTGCGCGTCGTACAGCGGCGTGCGGCGCATCACAGCCCCGCCGCCGCGGCGGCCGCCTGCGCCGTGTTCGAGAGCAGCATCGCGATGGTCATCGGTCCGACCCCCCCGGGCACCGGCGTGATCGCCGCCGCCCGGCGGCGCGCGACCTCGAACTCGACGTCGCCGACCAGCCCGTGCTCGGTGCGGTTCGTCCCGACGTCGATCACCACGGCGCCGGGCTTGATCCACGCGCCCTTCACCATCTGCGGCTTGCCGATCGCAGCGACCAAAATGTCGGCGCGCGCCACCTCGCCGGGGAGATCCACCGTGCGCGAGTGGCAGATCGTGACGGTCGCGTGCCGCTCGAGCAGCAGCAGCGCCGCCGGCTTGCCGACCAGCAGGCTCCGCCCGAGCACCACCGCCGTCTTGCCGCGCGGGTCACAGCCGATCTCGTCGAGCAGCCGCATCACCCCGAGCGGCGTGCACGGCCGCAGCCCCGGCGCGCCGGCGACGAGCCGCCCGCGGCTCACCGCGTGAAGGCCGTCGACGTCCTTGTCGGGCGAGATCCGGTCGATGATGCGCTCGGGATCGATCTGCTCCGGCAGCGGGAGCTGGACGAGGATGCCGTGCACCTCGGGCCGCGCGTTCAGCTCGTCGATCAGGTCGAGCAGCTCCCCCTCGGACGTCGTGCCGGGCAGCTCGTGGCCGAACGACGCCATGCCCGCCTCGAGGCACGCCTTCTTCTTGTTGCGCACGTAGATCGCCGACGCCGGGTCGTCGCCGACCAGCACGGTGGCGAGCCCCGGCTCGATGCCGTGCGCGCGCAGAGCGGAGACCCGCTCGCGCACCTCCTCGCGGACGCGCGCCGCCACCGCCTTGCCGTCGATGATCCGCGCGCCGCCTGCGTCGTCCGCCACCATCCGCGCGGTCTATATGAGCCACTCCGACGCGTGTCCAGCGAGCTCGTCGGCGCGCGTCGCCGGCACCGATCTGCTACCCATGAGACCATGCGGATCGGCGTGCCGCGCGAGGTCAAGCCCGACGAGAACCGCGTCGCGCTGACGCCCGCCGGGTGCGCAGCGCTCTGCGCCCACGGACACCGCGTTTTGGTCGAGCGCGGCGCGGGCGCCGGCTCGGGGCTGTCCGACGAGCGCTACCGCGACGCCGGGGCCGAGCTGCTCGACGACCCGGAGCGGCTCTGGGCCGAGAGCGACCTCGTGCTCAAGGTGAAGGAGCCGAGCGACGAGGAGATCCCGCGCCTGCGGCCCGGGCTCGCGCTCTTCACCTACCTGCACCTCGCCGCGAACCCGCGCTTGACGCGCGCGCTGATCGACAGCGGCACGACCGCGATTGCCTACGAGACGCTGCAGCTCGACGACGGCTCGCTCCCGCTGCTCGCGCCGATGAGCGAGGTCGCCGGTCGACTCGCCGTGCAGGTCGGCGCGTGGTGCCTCGAGCACCAGAACGGCGGCCGCGGCGTGCTGCTCGCGGGCGCCTCCGGCGTCCGGCCCGGCAAGGTGGTGATCCTCGGCGCGGGCATCGCCGGCACCAACGCGTGTCAGGTCGCGGCCGGCATGGGCGCCGACGTGAGCATCCTCGACGTGAACCCGGCGCGCCTGCGCTACGTGCACGACGTCCTGCGCGGCCAGGTGACGACGATCATGTCGAACCGGGCGAACATCGAGGAGGAGGTGCTCGGGGCCGACCTCGTGATTGGCACGGTGCTGATTCCGGGGGCGCTCGCGCCGAAGCTCCTGCCCCGCTCGCTGGTCGCCGCGATGCGCAAGGGCGCGGCGCTGGTCGACGTGTCGATCGACCAGGGCGGCACGGCGGAGACCTCGCGCCCGACGACCCACGCCAACCCGATCTACGTCGAGCACGGCGTCGTCCACTACTGCGTGACCAACATGCCGGGCATCGTGCCGCACACCTCGACCCACGCGCTGACCAACGCGACGCTGTCGTACGCCCTGCAGCTCGCCGACGCGGGCGTCGAGCGGGCCCTCCGCGAGAGCACCCCCCTCGCGCGCGCGCTCAACGCCTACCGCGGCAGGGTCGTGCACCCCGGGGTGGCCGAGGCGGTCGGCCTCCCGGTGACGCCGGTCCAGGACGCGCTCGGCTGACGCCGCCCACGTCCGCCGCACGGCGTGCGCACCGGGCGCGGCCGGCGTGTCCCCGCAGGCGCGCGGCGCGCCCGCTCACTCGCCGCGGACGAAGCGGAGCCCGAGCTCGCGGAGCTGCGCCGGGTTCGGCGGCGCCGGCGCGTCGCTCATCGGGTCGTACGCCTTCTGCGTCTTCGGGAAAGCGATCACGTCGCGGATGGAGCTCTCGCCGAGCCACAGCATGCACAGGCGGTCGAGGCCCAGCGCGATGCCGCCGTGCGGCGGCGCGCCGAACGACAGCGCATCGAGCAGGAAGCCGAACTGCTTGCGCATCTCCGCCTCGTCGATGCCGAGCGCCGCGAACAGCTTCGCCTGCACGTCCGGGCGATGGATGCGGACCGAGCCGCCGCCGAGCTCGGTGCCGTTCAGCACCACGTCGTACGCCTGCGCGCGGACGCGCTCGGGCTCGGTGTCGAGCAGCTCGAGCTCCTCCTCCTTCGGCGCGGTGAAGGGATGGTGCACGGCGGCGAGCCGCTTCGCCTCGAGGCTGTACTCGAGCAGCGGGAAGTCCGTCACCCAGAGGTAGTTCCACTTGCCCTCGGGGATCCGCTTGAGGATGTTCGCCAGGCGCACCCGGAGCTGGCCGAGGATCGTCAGCGCGTGCTTGCGCGGCCCCGCGACCAGGAAGAGGACGCCGCCGGTGCGCAGCCCGCTGCGCTCGCAGATGCGCTCGCGCTCGCCCTCGTCGAAGAACTTGGCGAGCGGCGACTGCCAGCCGTCCTCCGCCGCGCGGATCCACGCGAGCCCGCCCGCGCCCAGCGTCTGGACCCACGCGACGAGCTCGTCGAGCTCGCGGCGCGACAGCCGCTTGCCGTCCTCCGCGACGATCCCGGCGACGATGCCGCCGCGCGCCACCGCCTCCGCGAGGATGCGCGCCCTGCTCTCGCGCATCAGGTCGGACAGCTCGCAGATCTCGAGCCCGAAGCGCGTGTCCGGCCGGTCCGTGCCGAAGCGGCGCATCGCCTCGTCGTACGTGATGCGCGGGAAGGGCGTCTCGGGCACCGGCGCGCCGATCGCGCGTGCACCCGCTACCAGCAGGCCCTCCGTCAAGCGCATCACGTCTTCCTCGCCGACGAACGACATCTCGAGGTCGACCTGCGTGAACTCGGGCTGCCGGTCGGCGCGCAAGTCCTCGTCCCGGAAGCAGCGCACGATCTGGTAGTAGCGGTCGAACCCGGAGACCATCAGGATCTGCTTGAAGATCTGCGGCGACTGCGGGAGCGCGTAGACCATGCCCGGGTTGACGCGGCTCGGCACCAGGTAGTCGCGCGCTCCCTCGGGCGTCGAGCGGGTGAGGATCGGCGTCTCGATCTCGACGAAGCCGCGCTCGTCGAGGTAGCTGCGCATCGCCGCCGTCGCGCGGTGCCGGGCGAGCAGGTTGCGCATGAGCCGCGGGCGGCGGAGGTCGAGGTAGCGGTACTTGAGGCGCACCGCCTCGTTCGCCTCGCTCGTGTCGTCGAGCGGGAACGGCAAGGCGCGCGACGTCGCGAGCACGCGCAGCTCGTCGACCCGCAGCTCGACCTCGCCCGTCGGCAGCGCCTCGTTGCGCGTCTCCGGCGGGCGGGCGGTGAGCGTGCCGCGCACCGCGATCACGAACTCGCTGCGCAGCGCGTGCGCGCGCTGGTGCGCGACCGGGCTGTCGTTCGGGTCGAGGACGAGCTGCACGATCCCCGTCCGGTCGCGCAGGTCGATGAACACGATGCCGCCGTGGTCGCGCCGCCCGTCGACCCAGCCCATGAGGGTCATCTTCCGGCCGACGTCGCTCGCGCGCAGCGTGCCGCACTCGTCGGTGCGCCGCCAGTCGCCGAGCGAGTCGAGCTGGATGGGTGCGTGCTCTCGTTCCACCGCCGTCGTCATGCGCGTTTCCTCGCCCCCACGGCCGCGAGCAGCTCCTCGCCGGTCAGGTCGATGTCCACCGCCAGCTTGCGATCCTGCTTGGCCTCCATGTCGCGGAGAGTCGCCCGCCGCTGCGCCAGCTCCTCCTCGCCGAGAATCATCACCAGCCGGGCCTTCAGCTTGTCGGCGCGGCGCATGAGGCTCTTCAGGCTGCGCCCGCCGTCGAGCTCGACGCGCAGCCCCGCCGCGCGAAGCCGCCGCGCGACGCCGAGCGCCTCCCCTTCCGCCGCCTCGCCGAGCGGCGCGATGAACAGCTCCGGCGCGAGCTCCGCCGCCACCTGCCCCTCGACCTCGGGCGCGCACGCCTGGAGCGAGAGCGCCAGGCGGTCGACGCCGAAGGCGAAGCCGATGCCGGAGACCGGCGGTCCGCCGAGCTGCGCCACGAGCCCGTCGTAGCGCCCGCCCGCGCCGACGGCAGCCTGCGCGCCGAGACCCGGCCCCATCACCTCGAACGTCGTGCGGACGTAGTAGTCGAGCCCGCGCACGAGCCGCGGCGCGAGCTCGTACGGCACCCGCTGCCCGTCGAGCAGGGCGCGCACGCGCGCGAAGTGCGCGGCGCACGGCTCGCATAGGTGGTCGACGAGCCGCGGCGCGTCCTGCGTCGCCGCCTGGCAGCCGGGCTCCTTGCAGTCGAGGAGGCGCAGCGGGTTCTTCTCGAGCCGCCGCCGGCAGTTCTCGCACAGCTCGTCCCGGCGCGCCTTGCCGAACGCGCGCAGCTCAGCCCGGTACGCGGGGCGGCACTGCTCGTCGCCGAGCGAGTTCAGGAGCAGCGTCGCGCCCCGCACGCCGACCGCGTCGAGGACGTCCCACAGCGCGAGCAAAATCTCGGCGTCGGCGAGCGGGTCCTCGCGGCCGATCAGCTCGGCGCCCACCTGGTAGAACTGGCGGTGCCGTCCCTTCTGCGGACGCTCGTGGCGGAACATCGGCCCGCGGTAGAAGAAGCGCCCGACCGGGTCGCGCTGGTCGAGGTGGTGCTCGACGTAGGCGCGGACGAGCGGGGCCGTTCCCTCGGGGCGCAGCGTGAGCAGCGTCCCGTCGCGGTCGGGGAAGGTGTACATCTCCTTCTCGACGATGTCGGTCGTCTCGCCGATCGCGCGGGCGAAGAGCTCGGTGCGCTCGACGATCGGCAGGCGGACCTCCGCGTAGCCGTAGCGCTCGAGGACCGCGACCGCCGCGTCCTCGACGCGCGCGAGCAGCCGCGCCGTCTCGGGCAGCGCGTCGCGGAAACCCTTGACGGCCGTGATGCTCATTGAACCGGTCCGGATATCATGCGCGTGTCGCGGTTCTCAATTTCACTTGAGCCGGAGCTCGCCCCAGACGGCGCGCAGGTGCTCGAGCTGCGCGTACTGGGTGAGGTCATACTGCAGCGGGGTGATCGTGATGTAGCCCGCGCGCAGCGCCGAGAGGTCGGTGTCCTCGCTCTCGGGCTCCCGGTCCCCCTGATCGGTGAGCCAGAAGTAGGCCCGGCCGCGCGGGTCGATGCGCCGGTCGTAGCTGTCGGTCCACGGCGCGGTGCTCTGCGGGACGATGCGGACGCCGCGCGGCTCGCCCCGGTCGAGCCGCGGGATGTTCACGTTGAGCACCGACCCGGGCGGGATCGCGAGCTCGATCGCCCGCTCGACGATGGCGCGCGCGTAGACGGCGGCGCGCTCGAAGTCGAGGACGCGCGACGCCTCGAGCGAGATCGCGAGCGCCGGGATGCCGATGAACGCGGCCTCCACGGCAGCCGCCACGGTGCCCGAGTAGATCACGTCGACCCCGCGGTTCGAGCCCGCGTTGATGCCCGAGACAACCAGGTCCGGGCGGCCCTCGCACAGGGCGCGGACCGCGAGCTTGACGCAGTCGGCGGGGCTTCCGTCGACGCTCCAGCCCTGCAGCTCCCCGCCCACGTTCACTCGCTGGGTAATCAGCGGCGACATGAAGGTGATCGCGTGCGCGGCCCCGCTCTGCCCCGCGTCCGGCGCCACGACCTCGATCTCCCCGAGGGGACGCAGCGCGTGGGCGAGCGCCGCGAGGCCCGGCGCGAGCACGCCGTCGTCGTTGGTCACGAGAATGCGCATGCCGCCCTTCGTAACGGTTGAGCGGACCGCGGGCGAAGCCTATGGGGTGGCCATGCCGGCCAAAGGCCCGCGCGGGGTCGCATGACCGACGCCTCGCCCCCGGAGCGCTGCCCGATCCTCACCGGGCGGGCGTGGGCCTTCGGCCTCGACGTGACCGCGGACGTGATCCTCGAGCCCGCGCACCGCACAAGCCCCGAGCCCGAGCGCTACCTGATGGCGGCCGTCGACCCGTCGCTGCCCGGGCGGCTGCGGCGCGGCGACCTGTTCGTCGGAGGCGGGGGCTTCGGCGCCGGGACCACCGACGACAGCGGGGTGCGGGCGCTCCTGCGGGCCGGGATCGCGGCGGTCCTCGCCTACTCCTTCGACCCGGAGTTCGCGCGCCACGCGCTCGAGCGCGGGCTCCCGGCCCTCGAGGTCTACGAGGCGCTCGCGATCCACACGGGAGCGCTCCTGCGCGTCGACCTCGAGGCCGCGCGGGTCGTGAACCTGAGCTCGGGCGACCGCTACCCGATCCGCAACGTCGACGAGGCGTTTGTCGCGCGCTTCCGGCCGAGCGATGCTTGAGGCGGAGGTCAAGCTCGCGCTCGCGCCCGAGGCGGCCGATGCGCTCCGCGAGCGTCTCGCCGCGCTCGGCGCCCGGCACGTCGGCGAGCACGCGCAGGTCGACACCTACCTCGCGCACCCCGGGCGCGACTTCCGGCGGACCGACGAGGCGCTGCGGCTGCGCTCGGACCGCGGCGAGCTGCGCCTCACCTACAAGGGCCCGAAGCTCGACCCGCCGCGCAAGACGCGCGAGGAGATCGAGATCCCGCTCGGCGCGGACCACGCGACCGCGAGCCGGCTCTTCGAGCGCCTCGGCTTCCGGCCGGCCGCGGAGGTGCGCAAGCGACGAAGCGAGTGGTCGCTGCCGGCGCACGGCGGGGCGGTGGTGGCGATCGACGAGGTGGAGGGCCTCGGGACCTTCTGCGAGATCGAGGTCGCCGCCGAGGCGGTCGACGAGGCGCGGACGCGCCTCGAGGCCCTGCAGCGCGAGCTCGGCCTCGCCGGGCTCGCGCCGATCCCCGAGAGCTACCTCGAGCTGCTCGAGCGGCGCACCTGAGCGACCGGTCAGCGGAGCGGCCGCGCGAGCTCGAGCGCGTGTTGCCCGTTCGGGTAGGTGAGCGGCCGCGAGCGGCGCCGCGCGTAGCCCGCGGCGCCGAAGAAGCCCTGCGCACGGAGGTTCGAGTCCGCCGTGTGGAGGCGCATCTCCTCGGCGTCGAAGCCGCGCGCCACGAGCTCCGCGCGCTCGAGCAGCAGCGCGCCGAGCCCGCGCCCGCGCGCCCCGGGCTCGAGCGCGATCGCCAGCAGCTCGGCGCTCGGGCGCCGCGCGAAGCCGATCGGGCGGCGGGCCGCGACCAGCGCGAAGCCGAGCCGCACGCCGTCGACGCTCACGATCAGCGTCACGACCTCCGGCGCGTCGAGCCAGCTCGCCATCGTCGCCCGGTAGTCGCCGAGCTCGGCGAAGGTGGCGGCGGCCAGATCGAGCACGAACGCGCGGTCCTCCGTCCTCCCGAGGCGGAGCTCCACGCGGTCGTGCAGCGCTTCCCGCGTCACGCGTCCACGCTAGGCGCGGCGCGCGGCGCCGGCAAGCCAGTGCGCGCGTCCGTCGAACCCGGGCGGTGGCATTGCGTCGGTTCGCTCGTTACCAAGGAAGCAGGCGTCGCTTCTGGCGAAGCCCGCGGAGGGCCGCATGAGCCAACGAGATGACGAGGACACCCTCTACGAGTGTGACTGCTTCCGGGTGGTCCGCTTCGTGGACGACGAGGGCGGCGCGAACGTGAGCATCTCGTTCTACGACCACGGCATCGACCTCTACCTCAGCGAGGAGGAGTTCGGGCACTTCGTCGAAGCGCTGAGCGGCCTGCAGCCCCTGCCGACCAAGGCGTTCCAGCACTGAGGCCGAGCGCGACGGCGCACCACGACGCGCCGTGACCGACGCGCAGCCCGCGAGCCGCCGCGCAACCTCTGCGTGCGGTTCTCGGGTCGCTCGAGGCGCTTTCCCGGCGCGCGCCGCGCACCGTCCATGGCGCAGCGCACTCGCGCCGCCCGAGCGCTCGCGAGGCCCCTTTATCCTCGTCCCGGCTCTTCGCCGAAAAACCGGAATGAGCTAGAAAATGCGGCCCTCAGCGGCCGAGGAGGTGGGGTCATGAGGGGGTGCTCGAGGGGGTATCGAACGGCGCTTGCCGCGTGGATGGTGCTCGCCGCCGCGGCATGCGGAGGCGGCAAGCATCACGATCCGGACAAGCGGTTGCCCGATCCGGCGCCGCCGGCCGAGGTCGACGTTTTCAACTTGACGGGGCCCGAGGGCCTCTGCTTCGACAGCAACGGCAACCTCTACGTCGGCAGCACGACCGGCCGCATCACGCGCATCACGCCCGACGGCGTGCCGAGCGTGTTCGCCGAGACGGGCCGCAATCTCGCCGAACTCGCGACCGGCCCGCAGGACGAGATCTTCGCCGCCGCGTTCCAGACCGGCGAGGTGCTCGCCATCTCGCAGGACGGCGTGATGCGCGTCGCGACGAGCGGCCTCGACGGCCCGAACGCGATCGTCTTCGACCGCTTCCAGCGGCCGCTCGTCTCCGCGTTCGGGCTGGGCGGCAACCCGCAGATCGTGCGCATCGAGTTCGATACCACCTACCAGACGCTGACCCGCGAGATCCCGTCGCCGAACGGCATGGCGTTCGGGCCAGACGGGCTGCTCTACGTCGCGGACACGCTGATGAACCGCATCGTCCGGATGAGTCAGACCGACGCGGGCGACCTCTCGGCGCCCGAGGTCTACGCGAGCGGCATCGGGCTCCCCGACGGCATCGCGTTCGACGAGAAGGGAGACCTGTTCGTCGCCTCCGCGGGGCAAGTCTGGGTGGTGCTGCCCGAGGAGGCGCCGAGCGTCCGCCCGTTCGTCACCGAGGGCGCGCTCGACGGACCGGCGAGCCTCGCCTTCGGCTTCGGCAACGGGCGTGACCGCTCGCGTCTCTACTTCACCAACTACGGCTTCCCCGCCCTCGGCACCGGCACGACGGTCGCGCAGGTGCGGGTCGGCATCGCGGGAAACCGCCTGTACGCGCCGTGAGCAGACGCCGGCGCGGCGCGCATCATCCCGTCACGGCGCCGCGCCGGCCGCCTGCCCCACCCGCTCGAGCAGCGTCAGCTTGTTGCGCGCCGCCTTGCCGGTCTTGCTCCGTGGGGTGAGCGCGAC
>FWPU01001721.1_pt1 | contig 64391 bp, 47 predicted proteins | sample 2228361 | NCBI WGS metagenome assembly FWPU01 (sample SAMEA103939777, study PRJEB20133) | metagenome
CGTCTTCCCATGATCTATGTGCCCGATCGTCCCCACGTTCACGTGAGGCTTCGTGCGCTCAAATACCTGCTTCGCCATGAGAGAATCTCCTCCAGAGAATAAAAAGGCCTCGTCACGACCGATGGGCAGCTCACCCCACCGCAGGACGAGGCAGACGTAAAGATACCAGGTCGGACTCAGTTCCGATCTGGCAAAAGCCGAATAACCTTACGTCGGCACCTCGACCAGGAAGCGGCGAGACACCTGATGCCCGCCTGAGCCAGCAGCGCCCGCAGGGCGCCCGATGCAATCAGAGGCAACTCTCAAATTGTACATAGAAAGGGGAATTCCTGCAAATTTGAGGCCCTATGCTGTTTGGGGGTGTTCCAGCGCGGCCTGTCCGGGCCTGTTGGCCAGGGCAGACCGACCGAGCCAACGATCATACATGCCAGGCACCCGCTCAGATGCCTGACGCGGGGAACAGATCGCGTATTCAGTCAGGGCTTACCACCCCTGCTATCGTCAACGCTGAAACACAAACGGACGTCCTGTCGAAACCTGAGGCGTCGAAAGCCGACGGTACGGCGTGACCTGAACCACCAGTACGGACCAGTAGAGCCGTTGACCCGCGGGCAATTGAAGATGACGACCGCTCACATCTATATCTTGACTGGTGTTCGTTGAAGGAGCTGCCAGGCCACGGGCCTGATTTGGATCCTCGCCATCCTTCCACCAAACCACCTCATAAGCTGCGCCAGGGGGCAGTTCAATCGGCTGCCACCTGAACGTCACGCGTCCTCTGAGCGTTTCATCGGGAGATGGCGCCAGAAGCACGGGTACAGCCACATGGGCCACAGTAGGTGTCGCCATGCGCTGTGGAGTCAGCACAGGCGTATATGAGGCTGTGGGCGCCGAGATGAGCGCTGGTATCGGAGTCGGTATCGGGGTATAAGTCGCAGCCACAGAGCTCACCGTCGGTCGAACAACCGGAATGATCGTCGTCGTCCTGGTGACAGTAGGGACAGAGCTCGATACAGCCGTCGTCGCCCTGGGAGTGACAAGGGCCGAATTCGGCACCACCGTTGTCGCCGGTGGAGTCGAGGTAAGTCCAGCGGTCTCCGTTGTCCTGGGCATGTCGAGCATCTCCGAGGCAGCATGGGTTGGCGGTGCATTGACTGAAGGCAATCGCGCCATCACATCAGGATGCGAGAGCACCCATGGCATCAGCTGGTGACCGAGGTAGAATAACGACGCACCGATCGCCAGGATCACCCATGCTGCCAGAAGCCGTTTGAGCATCAAAGACCCCTCACCATCAATCGAGCGTTTCGGGCCCACAGCCACGCAGCCTGCTATCCATACCTGTGGACCATGCAGCCTTGCTCAACGCTCCTTGCTATCGAATGATCAATGGCAGAAAGATATGAGCACCATTAATCACCCAACCAGTATGTACAGAGCCTGATTGCCCACCGACACTCCAAGACACATAAGCCCCTTTGTTGATGATCGCCACATTTCGAGTACCTGCCAGCGACCACAAAAGAGGCCACCTTGCCGCATCCATCGTATTGGGTTCTGCTGGAATGGCAGTCTCGGTCAGCCCAAGCGCCAATCTGGCCGTTTGGGTAGAGGTGGCTGTCGGCGTGGGGGTGACCGTGGGCACATCGGTTGGAGTTGGCGTGACGGTCTCCGTCGGTGTAGCAGTCGGCGTCGGCGTGACAGTCTCCGTCGGCGTGGCGGTGTCCGTCGGCGTGCTGGTCGCCGTCGGCGTGACAGTCTCCGTCGGCGTGGCGGTGTCCGTCGGCGTGCTGGTCGCCGTCGGCGTGACGGTCGGCGTCGGCGTGACGGTCGGCGTCGGCGTGACAGTCTCCGTCGGCGTGACGGTCGGCGTCGGCGTGCTGGTCGCCGTCGGCGTGGCGGTATCCGTCGGCGTGGCGGTATCCGTCGGCGTGCTGGTCGCCGTTGGCGTGCTGGTTGGCGTCGGTGTAACAGTTGCTGTCGGCGTGACGGTCTCCGTCGGCGTGACGGTCGGCGTCGGCGTGACGGTCGGCGTCGGCGTGCTGGTCTCCGTCGGCGTGACGGTCGGCGTCGGCGTGCTGGTCGCCGTTGGCGTGCTGGTCGGCGTCGGCGTGCTGGTCGGCGTCGGCGTGCTGGTCGCCGTTGGCGTGCTGGTCGGCGTCGGCGTGCTGGTCGGCGTCGGCGTCCAGGAGACCAGATGCGCTGTAACGGTAACGTCTTGGTCAGCCGGCACAAAGCTGGTCACCCGATTTGTCGGAGCCGAAAGCACACCACTTGGCGCAGTCCATCCTCCAAAGGTGTAACCGCTCTTGGGCCAGGCACCGATCGCAATTGGCCTTCCCGGCACGTACTGAATATCTCCCGTACAGTTCGGAGGGTCTGCCTCCAAATCGGCCGCCTCCGGTGGATCACTCTCCAAACTCACAGAAACGCATTTCTGGAGCCTGGCACTAACCGTCTTGTCGCCATCCATTCTCACCGTCACGGTTGGCGCCGTACCGGTGGCATCCCCGGACCATTCCCGAAAAACATAACCGTTGTTGGCAGTGACAGTCAGGGTTACCTGTGTATTCACCACGTATTTGTTTTCTTCACCACTGTCGGGACAGTTCGCTGCTGGGGTTACCTTCAACTGGCCGCTGTCCACAGGCTCCACGACAGCTATCAAGCCATAGCAAGCGGTCTTGAACACCGCGGTGATCGTTCTGTTTCTATCCATCGTGATCGTGATCGGGTTGGCAGTGCCCAAGACGGTGCTGCCCTCTTGCCATTGCACGAATGCTTTGTCCTGGCCTGGCTCGGCATGCAATACCACTTCGGCATCTGGCCGATAGCGGGCACTGCCGCAATTCGGAGGCGTCTGGACATGTATCTGGCCAAAGTCGGACGATGGCGAAACCTGGGTCGTCAAAATGGTGCAGTTCCTGGTCACCGCAACCCGATAAGAAACCTCGGCTTGCGCATTGGGCTGCAGGGTTCCCAGGGTCCAGCTCACCGTCCGAGTCTGGCCGATGAACTGCCCCCTATCTGCCGGCAGAATTGTACCCGCAACCAATTCGGTGTCCACAGGCACTGCATTGGTGATGACCACGTTCTCTAGCTGGCTATTGCCGACCACCTGATTTGAACCCGATGCCTGGCAACCTACTGATTGCCGCCTGCCATCATGATGTTCTGGTTGATCTTTTGGACATCCTGGCGCAGTCTATCCAGCGTTTCCTGTGTCTTGAGCAAGGTGCTGTGAGTATTCGGCCATTCGGACCGGAACTGCTGGGCCAGATTGCCGTCCCAAACGTTAGGATCAGACAAGATGCGACCTTGCGCGTCCAAAGCTCGAATCTGCTCGAGCAGCGGGCCATTGATAATCTGCTGAAGCCTCTGGATCGCTTCGCGAGCCTGTGCGGTTGAAAGTACACGGTCTGGCATGGGAATCACCTCGTTGAATAGATTGGGATGGGACAGAGAAATAGTGTGAGGCGAATGTCAAGTCTCAATTGCCCGGCGTCTCCTTTCTGGGACGGAATCGTTCCTGCCCCTTTACCACCACCTGCCCGGCGCATGCGACACGACTCGGGTAGAGCAACGACGCGCGATCGCTTGATCGCTATCGTCGCCGGCGACGATTCTCCTCCTCGCGTCGCCGCCGATCCTCCTCTGCCTTCTCACGACGCCACCGTTCCCGCTCGCGCTCACGATGACGTTGTTCCTCGCGGGCACGTTGGCTGGCAGATGCGATCCGGTTGGCTGCAGCCCGGCATTCGCTTGCCAGATCTCGCGCACGCCGAAGGATTTGCGCCAATTCGCCATCGAAGCGCTCCCGATGCAACCCGCGCCATTCAGCCTGCGCCTCGCCTGCTACTCGCATCCGCTCATTGGCCGTCTCATCCAATAGATCGGCCATGCGACGCAAGGCAGCTATCGCGGCGTCCGCTGCGGACCAGTTCCATCGCACATTGTTCCAATTGGGGGTCCAGGAAGGCATAGGCACCTCTCGCCTACCGCACCGGCACACGAACAGCGATTCAGAATGCGAAAAGGGGGTCCAACAAAGTCGTATTCATCCTAATGTCTCAACAGGGCAAACAGAACAACACGCGGCCTGGCAACGTATGCCTGGGAAAAAATATACATCTGACTCAGAAAAAAGTCAAATGTGAGCGCTTCATTTTCCTCAGGCACCCGTGGCTCAGCCCGTCAGTAAAAACAAAAAGTGGGGCTTCTCGTTCGAATGTGTCAAATCCAAGGCCGGAATGATCGGTTGACAGGAGATGACCTTGAAAGCAAACGCCAACAAAAAGGAGAGAGGAATCTAAAAAGGCGCGAAGCAGGCGCACGGGGCGCTGCGCCTGCTTCGCCGATCATCAAAAGGGGGTATCTGATCGGATATGTTGGCGCACCCAAACGTTCTGTAGGGGCGGAGTAACCCCGTCCCTACCAGGGCCACCCCATCGCTTTGGCGCGCCACTCGCATATCAGGTGCTGGTGACAATCATCATGCCGCTTCCGAAAGACATGGGAATCAGCATCAATATGAAACCTCAAAAAAGCGCCGTCTCCGCTATCGCACCACAATCCCCAGAATCTGCCGCGCGCGCTCCTCGGGCACGATCTCGTAGTGGTCGAATTCCATCGTGAACGTGCCGCGGCCCTGGGTCGCAGAGCGCAGGGTGGTGGCGTAGCCGAACATCTCGGCCAGCGGCACCTGGCCTTTGATGGCCTGCATGCCCGGCGAGTGCATCTCCAGCCCGCTCACCTGGCCGCGCCGCGCGACCAGGTCGCCGATCACGTCGCCGGTGGCGGTCTCGGGCGCCACTACTTCGACGCGCATGACCGGCTCCAGGAGCACCGGCTGCGCTTTCTCCAGCCCCTCGCGCAAAGCCATCGCGCCGGCGATCCGAAAGGCCAGGTCCGAACTGTCCACCTCGTGATACGAGCCGCCCACCAGGGTCGCCTTCACGTCCACGACCGGGTAGCCGCCCAATACGCCGTTCTCCAGCCCGTCCCGCATCCCCTGCGCCACGGCCGGAATGAACTCTTTCGGGATGACGCCACCGGTCGTCTTGTCCACGAACTCGAAGCCGCCCCCGCGCGGCAACGGTTCGAACTGGACGATGATGTGCGCATACTGCCCGCGACCGCCGGTCTGGCGCACAAAGCGCGTCTCGACCTCGGCCTTGCGGGTGATCGTCTCGCGATAGGCCACTTGATGACGGCCGACATGCGCCTGCACCCCGAATTCGCGCTGCATGCGATCCACCAGCACTTCCAGGTGCAACTCGCCCATGCCGCTGATGAGGGTCTGGCCGGTGTCGGCATCCACTTTCACGCGAAAGGTTGGGTCTTCCTCGGCCAACCGCTGCAACGCATTGGCCAGCTTGTCCTGATCAGCCTTCGTCTTCGGCTCTACGGCCACCGAGATCACCGGCTCCGGGAAGTCGATCGGCTCCAGCACGATCGGCGCAGCCGGATCGCACAGCGTCTCGCCGGTGAAGGTCTGTTTCACACTGACGATCGCGCCGATATCGCCCGCGCGAATTTCGTTGATCTCGGTGCGCTTGTCGGCATAAACCTGCACCAGCCGGCCGATGCGCTCTTTGCGGTCGCGCGTCGAGTTCTGCAGCATCTGGCCGGTCTGCATCACGCCCGAATAAACGCGCACATAGGCCAACCGGCCGATGAAGGGATCGGTCTGGATTTTGAAGACCAGGGCCGCGACCGGCGCGTTGGGGTCGGCCTGGCGTTCTTCCTCCAGGCCGGTGACAGGGTTGATGCCACGCACGGCAGGGATGTCGAGCGGCGAGGGCAGGTAATCCACCACGGCGTCGAGCAGGAGCTGCACGCCTTTGGTGCGGAGAGCCGTGCCGCAGAGGACGGGCACCAGCTGGCCCGCGATGGTCGCCGCGCGCAGGGCGCCGCGCAACTCTTCCTCGGTGATCTCTTCGCCTTCGAGAAATTTGGTGGTCAGATCTTCATCTGTCTCCGCGATCCGTTCCACCAGCAGATCACGATGCGTGTTGACCTGTTCGATCAGATCGGCCGGGATGGGGACTTCCTGGGGGTGAGCGCCGAGCGCGTCGGGGAAGGTCCATGCTTTGCGGCTGATCAGATCCACGACGCCGACGAAGAAATCTTCGGCGCCCATGGGGATCTGAATGGCCACCGGCCGCGCGGCCAGCCGGTCGCGGATCATGTCCACGGTGCGCCAAAAGTCGGCACCGGTGCGATCCATCTTGTTGACGAAGCAGATGCGCGGCACGCCGTAGCGATTGGCCTGACGCCACACGGTCTCAGACTGCGGTTCCACGCCGGCAACGGCATCGAAAATCACGACGCCGCCGTCCAGGACGCGCAGGCTGCGCTGCACTTCGGCAGTGAAATCTATGTGGCCCGGCGTGTCAATCAGGTTGATCTGGTGGCCGCGCCATTCGCTGGTGATGGCAGCGGATTGGATGGTGATGCCGCGCTCGCGTTCCTGCACCATCCAGTCGGTGACGGTGGTACCTTCGTCCACATTGCCCATGCGGTAGGTGCGGCCGGTGTAATACAGGATACGCTCGGTCGTGGTGGTTTTGCCCGCGTCGATATGGGCGATGATGCCGATGTTGCGCAATCGCCGCAGGCGCTCTATGTCTGCCGAGGAAATTCCCTGTGCCGCCATCTCCCACCCTCGCATCGCCACCGGCCCCAACCGACAGAAACCCGGCACCCCCCGCATTTACGGGATGCAACGGGATGCCGGGTCTGTTGTCCGCCGCGCCAGAAGAACTGAAAAGGTCGAATTGTCTACCAGCGGTAATGCGCAAAGGCGCGATTGGCTTCGGCCATCTTGTGCGTGTCTTCGCGCTTCTTGACCGTGTTGCCCTGGTTGTTATAGGCATCCAGCAGTTCGCCGGAGAGCTTTTCGATCATGCTCTTGCCCGGCCGCTTGCGCGCGCTTTGCAGCAACCAACGCAACGCCAGCGCCTGCCGACGATCCTCGCGAATCTCCATCGGCACCTGATAGGTGGCACCGCCCACGCGCCGCGGCCGCACCTCGATGACGGGGGTCACATTCCGCACTGCCTGCTCGAGCGCTTCGAGCGCGGGTTTCTTGGTGCGATTTTCCAACATCTCCAGCGCACCATAGACGATGCGCTCGGCCGTGGACTTTTTGCCGTTCCACATCAGTTTGTTGATCAGGCTGGAGACCAGCAAATTGCCATAGCGCGAGTCGGGCGTGATCGCGCGGCGTTCAGGTCGGTTTCTCCGAGGCATGAATCACTCCTACTTCTTTCCACCCCTGGCCGGAGCCCCTTTGGTCGGTGCAGCCTTCTTCGGGGTCTTCGTGCCGTACTTCGAGCGGCCGCGCTTGCGGTTCTCCACACCGGTGGTGTCGAGCGCGCCGCGCACGATATGATAGCGCACGCCCGGCAGGTCTTTCACGCGACCGCCGCGCACGAGCACGACCGAGTGCTCCTGCAAGCTGTGGCCCTCGCCCGGAATATAGGCTGTGACCTCGATCGAGTTGGACAGGCGCACGCGGGCGATCTTGCGCAACGCCGAGTTCGGTTTCTTCGGCGTCATGGTGCGCACCTGCGTGCACACCCCGCGCTTGAACGGATTGCCCTTCGGCATGCGCCGCATCCGGTTGGAAAGGGTGTTATTGGTGAATTGCAACGCCGGTGCCTTGGCCTTCTTGACGATCGGCTGGCGTCCCTTGCGCACGAGCTGATTAATGGTCGGCAAGCTACCCTCCGGTGCTGATACTCTCAACAAAGACGAAATGCGGGTCGGCGGTCATACCCGACCCACGAACACTTACTTTACCACAGAAAGGGGTTTGGGTCAAATCAAGGTGTTTGCGCTGTTTGACGGCTGCACACCGCCAAACAGCGCAGCCTCTCAGGCGGCCAGTGCCTTCGCGGCCGGCAAGCCGCCATCGTCGAACACGTCCTCTTCGCCGCCCTCCTCGGCAAGAGCGGCCTGGCGACCGGCGCGGGCCGCAGCAGCCCGCTGCCGTGCTTCGAAGCCCGTTCCCACCGGGATCAGCTTGCCGATGATGACATTTTCCTTCAGGCCCCGCAAACTGTCCTTCGCCCCGCGCACCGCGGCATCGGTGAGCACCCGCGTGGTCTCCTGGAAGGAGGCCGCCGCCAGGAAGCTATCCGTGTTCAACGAGGCCTTGGTGACGCCCAGGAGCACCGGCTCCCCGCGCGCCGGCTCGCCGCCCTGGGCCTCGACGGCTGCGTTGGCCTCATCGAACTCGAACCGATCCACCAGCTCGCCGATCAGCATGTCGGTGTCGCCGCTCTTCAGCACGCGCACCCGGCGCAGCATCTGGCGGATGATGATCTCGATGTGCTTGTCGTGAATGCTCACGCCCTGTGAGCGGTAGACTTTCTGCACCTCGTCGAGCAGATACATCTGGACGGCCTCGCGGCCCTGGATGCGCAAGACCTCGCGCGGGTTCTTGGCGCCTTCGGTGAGCTGCTCGCCCACTTCCACGCGGTCGCCTTTGTCCACGCGCAGGCGGGCCGAGGCCGGGATGTCGGTCACCCATTCTTCCACATCTTCGCGGCGGATGATTGCCCGGTAGCCGCCGTCGCCCTCCGGCTCGATGTAGATGTGGCCATCGAGCGCGGCGAGGATCTCCTGCGGCTCGGTGGTCTCATCCAGCGCAGCCGCGATCGGCGTGGTCGCCTGGACGCGGTCTTCGCTCTCGACGAGCATGCGATAGCCGGCCGGGATGTGATGCGTCTTGCGGCGCAGCCGCGTGTTCGTCACCTTCAGCTTGCGGACGTCGCCTTCCCAGTAGACGTCCACCACGCCGCCGATCTCGCTGATGACGGCCTCGCCTTTCGGCGTGCGCGCCTCGAACAGCTCCTCGACGCGCGGCAGGCCCTGGGTGATGTCCTCCGCGCCCGCCACGCCGCCGGTGTGGAAGGTGCGCAGGGTGAGCTGAGTGCCCGGCTCGCCGATGGATTGGGCAGCGATGATGCCGACCGCCTCGCCCAGTTTGACCAGGCCCCCGCGCGCCAGGTCGGCGCCGTAACAGAGCCGACACAGGCCATGCCGATTCTCGCAGGTCAGCGGCGAACGCACGAACACCCTGTCCACGTTGGCGCGCTCGATGATCCGCACCGCCATCTCGTCGAGCAGCTGGTTGCGCTCGATCAGCACCTCGCCGGTCTTCGGATCGGCGATCGGCGCGGCCGTCACCCGGCTGAGCACGCGCTCGGAGAATTTCTGGCCGGTGGCCTGGGCGTCGGCCTTGGTCAGCCAGATGCCGGCGCTGGTGCCGCAGTCCTCAGAGGAGATGATGACATCCTGGGCCACATCCACCAGGCGGCGGGTCAGGTAGCCGGCGTCGGCGGTGCGCAGCGCGGTGTCGGCCAGGCCCTTGCGCGCGCCATGGGTGCTCAGGAAGTACTCCAACGCGGTCAAGCCCTCGCGGAAGTTGGAGCGGATCGGCAGCGCGATGATGCGGCCCGACGGATCGGCCATCAGGCCGCGCATGCCGGCGAGCTGGCGAATCGGCTGGATGCCGCCTTTAGTGGCGCCCGATGTAGCCATCGCGCCCAGGCCGGTGAGCGGGTCGAGCATGTTCTTGACCGCCTGCGTGATGTCGTCGGTGGCGCGCGTCCAGAGCTCGACTACTTTGTTGTACTGCTCCTCTTCCGTGATCAGGCCGCGGCGGTATTGGCGATCAGTCTCTTCGACGCGGCTGGTCGCTTCTTCCAGCACCTGCTGCTTGTTGGGCGGCACGGTGATGTCGCTGACCGCGATCGTCATGCCGGAGATGGTGGCGTAGGTGAAGCCGAGATGCTTGATCTCATCCACGATCTCGGCGGTCACCTGCGGCCCCATCAGTTCGTAGCTGAGGCCCACCAGATCGTTGAGCCGCTTCTTGTCCATGACGTCGTTGACGAATTGCAGCGGCTTGGGCAACGGCATGTTGAACAATACGCGGCCAACCGTGGTCTCCAGCAGGCCCGTTTGCGGCAACTTGTCGGGCCGGACTTTGCGCCGCACCAGGCGTTCGCGCAGAACGTCGAGGGTGCGCAGGCTGAAGCCGAGCTCCTGGGTCAGCACGTCGCGATGGGTCACCAACAGGCGCACCAGGTCGCCGGCCGTCTTGACGCCTTTGCCGGCCAGCGCATCGTGCAGTTCGGCCGTCAGTTCCAGATCGGCCAGGGTCACCTGGTCGGCCCAATCGGTGAAGCGCACTTTGATCGGCGCCCGCAGATCTACGACGCCCAGATCGTAGGCCAGGCGTACTTCGTCGAAATCGGTAAAGGATTTGCCGGCGCCTTTGGCCGTGGGAATGACCACGGTCATGTAGTAACAACCTAGCACCATGTCCTTCGAGGGGCCGACGATCGGCTCACCCGATGACGGTTTGAGCAGGTTGGCCGAGCTCATCATCAGGGTCTTCGCCTCGCGCACAGCTTCGTCGGAGAGCGGCACATGCACGGCCATCTGGTCGCCGTCGAAGTCGGCATTGAACGCCGCGCAGACGAGCGGATGGATCTGGATGGCGCTGCCCTCGATGAGAACGACCTCGAAGGCCTGGATGCCCAGGCGGTGGAGCGTCGGCGCGCGGTTGAGCAGCACCGGCCGGTCTTTGGTCACCTCTTCCAGGAGATCCCACACCTCCGGGCTTTCCCGGTCCACCAGGCGTTTGGCGCTCTTGATGTTGTGGGCGTAATTGTATTCGACCATGCGGCGCATGACGAAGGGCTTGAAGAGCTCCAGCGCCATCTTCTTGGGCAGGCCGCACTGGTGGAGCTTGAGCTCCGGGCCGATGACGATCACCGAACGGCCGGAATAGTCGACGCGTTTGCCCAACAGATTGCGGCGGAAGCGCCCCTGTTTGCCCTTCAGCAGGTCGGAGAGGCTCTTGAGCTTGCGCTTGCCCGAACGGCTGACCGCCCGGCCGCGACGGCCGTTGTCAATCAGGCTGTCCACGGCCTCCTGGAGCATGCGCTTCTCGTTGCGCACGATCACATCCGGCGCGCCCAGTTCGAGCAGCCGCTTGAGGCGGTTGTTGCGATTGATGACCCGGCGATAGAGATCGTTGAGATCAGAGGTCGCAAAGCGACCGCCGTCCAGCTGGACCATCGGTCGCAGGTCGGGCGGCAACACCGGCAACACGGTGAGAATCATCCATTCGGGCCGATTGCCGCTCTTGCGGAACGATTCGGCCACGCGCAGCCGTTTGGCCGCCTTCTTCTTGCGCTGCTTGGACTGGGTGGTGTTGATCTCGTTGCGCAATTCCTTGACCATCTGGTCGAGGTCAATCTTCGCCACCAGCTCGCGGATGGCCTCGGCGCCCATGCCGGCGCGGAAGACGTTGCCCCAGCGTTCTTGCAGGTCCCGGTACTCGGTCTCGGAGAGGAGGTCGCGCTCGCGCAGCTCTTTCAGTTCCTGCATTTGATCGTCGAGTTGGGCGCGGAGCTGGGCCTTCTGGGCCTCCACGGTGGTGCGCTGTTCATCAGCAGCCTGCTCCCATTCGCGACGGATCAGCTCGCGGCGGGCCGCGAAGCTGGCGCGCGTCGCTTCCTGCTCGGCCGCGATCTCGTCCTCGATCTGGTTCAGCCGGGCACGGATCGCCTCTTCCAGCGCGGTCAGATGCTCGCGCGTCACCGTCTCGCCGGCAACGACCAGGTCTTCCAGGGCCCACGGCAGCCGGACCGTCTCGGCCGCGGGCTTGCGCTGCTGCTTTTCGAGAGTCGCCTGCCACTGCTGGCCAAGGGCGATGGCTTCGTTGGTCTCAGCCGTCATGCGCTCGCTCAGGGCCGCGAGCTGCGCCTCTTCCTGCTGGTCCAGTTCGGCGAGGCGCGCGCTGAAGTCGGCCTCCATCTCCGACAGCCTGGCCTGCACTTCGCCTTCCAGGCGGGCGATGCGCATGTTCAGGTCACGCTCGGCGCGGGTGATGGTGCGGTTGCGCGCATCCTCGTCCACCTCGGTGATGATGTATTGGGCGAAGTAGAGCACGCGTTCCAGGTTGCGCGGGCTGATGTTCAGCAGCAGCCCCAGCCGGCTGGGCACGCCTTTGACATACCAGATATGCGAGACCGGGCTGGCCAGCTTGATATGGCCCATGCGCTCGCGACGCACACGGCTATGTGCCACCTCCACGCCGCACTTGTCGCACACAATGCCCTTGTAGCGGACGCGTTTGTACTTCCCGCAGGCGCACTCCCAGTCTCGCTGCGGGCCGAAAATCCGTTCGCAGAACAGGCCGTCTCGCTCGGGCCGCAACGTGCGATAGTTGATCGTCTCGGGTTTGGTGACCTCACCGTGCGACCAGGCCAGGATCTGTTCCGGCGAAGCGAGTGACACGCGGATGGCATCAAATTCGTTGACTTCCATAGTTATCCCCTGTACAGGCCACTATGCGAGGCGTGGTGCGTCATGCGTCATACGTCATGCGTGATGTGCGACGAACAAAATATCCTGCTTCACGCATCACGTTGGACGCTTCACGCTTCACGCCTCAGTCCAACCCCCGGCTCATGGGACCGGGCAGGCTCAAGCTGAAGCCCAGGTTCGGCAGTTTCTCCTCCGCGTCCTCGCGGCCGAACTGAATCACTTCTTCCTTGGCGTCCACCACCTCGACCGACAGGCCAAGTGATTGCAGTTCCTTGACCAGCACCCGGAAGCTCTCGGGCACGCCGGGCGATTCGATGGTCTCGCCTTTGACGATGGACTCATAAGTCTTCGCGCGGCCGGTCACGTCGTCCGACTTGACCGTGAGCATCTCCTGCAGGCTGTGGGCTGCGCCGTAAGCCTCGAGCGCCCACACCTCCATCTCGCCGAACCGCTGTCCGCCGAACTGCGCCTTGCCGCCCAGCGGCTGTTGCGTGACCAGGCTGTAGGGACCCGTGGAGCGGGCGTGCACTTTGTCCTCGACCAGGTGATGTAACTTCATCATATGGATGATGCCGACGGTCACCGGTTGATCGAACGGCTCGCCCGTCTTGCCGTTGAAGAGGGTCGTCTTGCCCCAGGTAGGCAACGGCTGGTTGGTTTCCCGGCTCACACGCAGGGCCTCGGCCACGACCTCTTCATCGGAGAGGTTAGAGATGCGCTCCATCCGGGCATACAGCTCCTGGCGTTCCTCGGGCGATTCCGGCCGCTCGACATAGCCGCCGTCCACCGGTTCGAGCATGACCACGCGCGTGCGTTCGCGTTCCACCCACTTCAGCCATTCGCGCAGGCAGACGATGCGCGCCATCTCATCGGCTTGCTGACGCACAGCGAACGGCCGATCATCGTCGGGCGGCGAAAGCAGCGTGTCGGGGTCATAGCCCTGCGGTTCCTCGGCCAGCCACTCGCGCAGGACCGAGCGCCGAGCATAGCCCTGGTCACGATACAGTTGCTCCACATCATAGCCGCGCGGCCCCAGCCACTCGATCAGGTAATCCCGACGCACGTCATCATCGTCCACGTAATCGGCCTCGGTCTTGCCCATCTTCGCGGCCCAGTCCCAGGCACGCCGGGTCGCCTTCTCCCATGCGCGATCGGCCAGCCAGGCACGTGCCAGCTCGGCCTCGATCTCGAGCTCGCGCGCGCCGTCGAACACGGGCGTCTCGGCGCGGAAGCCCAGGCGCTGCGCGGCCCAGCCCAGATGCGTCTCCAGCACCTGGCCGATGTTCATGCGCGCTGGCACGCCCAGCGGATTCAAGATGATGTCCACCGGTGTCCCATCAGGCAGGAAGGGCATATCTTCGATCGGCACGATGCGCGAGATGACACCCTTGTTGCCGTGCCGGCCGGCCATCTTGTCGCCCTCCATCAGCTTGCGGCGCTGCGCCACGCTGACGCGCACCATGCGCTCGACACCGGCCGGCAGGTCGCGGTGCTCATCCCGGCTGAACTCCTTGATGTCTACGACCTTGCCGTACTCGCCGTGCGGCAGGCGCAGGCTGGTGTCTTTGACCTCGCGCGCCTTTTCGCCGAAGATGGCGCGCAGCAGCTTCTCCTCGGGGGCCAGCTCGGTCTCGCCCTTCGGGGTGATCTTGCCCACCAGGATGTCGCCGGGCACGACCACCGCGCCGATGCGGACGATGCCGTTCTCGTCGAGATCCTTCAGGGCATCCTCGCCCACGTTCGGAATGTCGCGGGTGATCTCCTCGGGGCCGAGCTTGGTGTCCCGCGCCTCGACCTCGTGTTTTTCGATGTGAATCGAGGTGAACTTGTCCTCCTGGATCAGGCGCTCGCTGATCAGGATCGCGTCTTCGTAGTTGCCGCCTTCCCAGCTCATGAAGGCGACCAACACGTTCTGGCCCAGCGCCATCTCGCCGAACTCGGTCGAGCTGGAATCGGCCAGCACCTGGCCCTGCACCACGCGATCGCCCTTCTGCACCACGGGCCGCTGGTCAATGCAGGTGCTCTGGTTGGAGCGCTGATATTTGCGCAGCCGATACGTGCGTCGCGTGCCGTCATCCTCCAGGACGACGATCTGATCGCCGCAGCTGCTGATCACCTCGCCGGCGTTCTGCGCCACGATAACCTGGCCGGAATCCACCGCAGCCTGTCGTTCGATGCCGGTGCCGACAAGCGGTGCTTCGGGCCGCAGGAGAGGCACGGCCTGGCGCTGCATATTGGAGCCCATCAGAGCACGGTTGGCGTCGTCATGCTCCAGGAAAGGGATCAGCGCGGCCGAAACCGACACGATCTGCTTGGGCGACACATCCATGTACTCGATGTTCGCCGGCGACTCGAAGAGGAATTTCTGGTTGCGGCGCACCGAGATGCGCGACTCGGTGAAGTGGCGCTCCTCGTCCATGGGCGCGTTCGCCTGCGCGATGGCGTAGCGGTCTTCCTCATCGGCCGACAGGAAGACGATCTCGTCGGTCACCTCGGGCATGATGCGCACCTCTGGCAGCACATCCGCCAGCGCGGCGATGCGCTCGGCCAGCTCCGGAGTGACCCGCGTGTTGGGCGTGGCCAGCACGGTGCCATCGGGCAGGGCGATGCGTTCGCGCAGGATCTTGCCCACCAGCCGATCAGCACGATTCGGCACCCGGTTGAGAACCTTGCGATAGGGGGTCTCGATGAAGCCGAACTCGTTGATGCGACCATAGGTAGCCAACGAGCCGATCAGGCCGATGTTCGGGCCTTCCGGCGTCTCGATGGGACAGATGCGGCCGTAATGGCTGTTGTGGACATCGCGCACGTCGAAGCCGGCGCGCTCACGGCGCAGACCGCCGGGACCCAGCGCGCTCAAGCGACGCTTGTGAGTCAGTTCGGCCAGCGGATTGGTCTGATCCATGAACTGGCTGAGCTGGGAGCCGCCGAAGAACTCCCGAATGGCGGCCACGACCGGCCGGATATTGATCAACGACAGCGACGTGGCCTGCTCGGTATCGCGGATGGACATGCGTTCGCGCACGACGCGCTCCATGCGCAGCAGGCCGATGCGCAGCTGGTTCTGGATCAGCTCGCCGACGGTCTTGACGCGACGATTGCCCAGATGGTCAATGTCGTCCTCGCCCTCCACGCCGTTGTTGATCTGGATCATCTTGCGCACGACGGCGACGATATCCTCGTTCGTCAGCGTCCGCTGCGACAGCGGCACGTTGAGGTCGAGGCGACGGTTCAGCTTATAGCGGCCCACCTTGCCCAGATCATAGCGTCGCGGCGCGAAGATCAGGTTCTGCATGAAGCTCCTGGCGTTTTCAAGCGTCGCCGGGTCGCCCGGCCGCAGCTTCTTGTAGAATTCCAGCAGCGCAGCGTCCACACCGCGGGCCGCATCCGCGCGATTGGCGATGCGGGTCGGGTCGCGTTCCAGGGTCGTGGCGATGTAGGGATGTTCGGGGTCGTTGTCCACCTCGGCGAAGAGATCCAGGATCTCCTCGTCCGAGCCGTAGCCAAGCGCGCGCAGCATCACCGTCACCGGCAGCTTGCGCTTGCGGTCCACCTTCACCGAGATGACATCCCGCTTGCTCGTCTCGAACTCGAGCCAGGCCCCACGGTTGGGGATCATCTTGGCGTAGCAGAGCCGCCGATCGGTGACGCGATCCTCTTCCACGGTGAAATAGACGCCCGGAGAGCGGATCAGCTGGCTGACCACCACGCGCTCGGCACCGTTAATAATGAAGGTGCCGTTGGAAGTCATGAGCGGGAAGTCGCCCATGAAGACGCTCTGCGTGCTGACTTCGCCCGTCTCACGGTTGACGAGCTTAACGCGCACCCAGAGCGGCGCGGCATAGGTCATGTCGCGGTCGCGGCACTCGGCCTCGGAATACTTGGGTTCCCCAAACCAAAAGCCATCGGTCTGAGCCTCCTCCTCCTTGGACTGCGGTCGTCGCGGCGCCGGTTTGGAGCCGAAGTGAATCTCCAGATTCTTGTTAAAGCTGACGATGGGCGAAATCTCGCTGAATAACTCCTCCAGGCCTTCCGTCTGGAACCAACGGAACGAGTCGAGCTGCACTTCGATGAGACGCGGCAACTCGTAGACATCCCGAATGCGCGCATACGATTTACGCTTGGCGTTGCCGTTCACACGGGCCTCCGCAGTCTGGGGATACGTCATCACGGTCCACTCCTCAGGCATACAATCGCCTGTTTCCCACAAAAAGCAAAAAAACCAAGTCGTCAACCGACTTGGACTCATCTTCGGCGCTGAGCGCGTAAAATCAGGAGAGGAGGGTTGCAGGTCCACCTCTCTTTGTGGGCACTAGACAGCAATCGCTAAATTTATCATGGTGTCGCCATTTTGTCAAATTCGGGCAAGGCCGTAGTGGTCACCGTTATCCGGCGGATTGCGCATGTCGGGCAACGCCCTCACCCCCTTTCCCCCCTCTCCCGCCCCGCGGGAGAGGGGGAAACCGTTCACATGGGGATTTTGGGGCCGCCGGATACGATGAGAGACGATCCGCATCCAATCTGCGCTGGCAATAACCGCAATTACGCCAACACCAACCTCAACGGCCCGTGTCTCCTGGAATCCCTCAAACTTAGCGTCAAATAATTCTACGTACTTTTTGGGAGTTGACTTTTGGGAAATGGCGTGGTATCATAGCCCACATGGCGGCATAGAGTGGGATATTTTGGGATATACACGCATTGCGGGGGCCATTCGGCCAGAGAAAAGGTCGCAGCGATGTTTTGGGGTGAATTCGAACACACTATGGACGAGAAGGGGCGCGTCTCGTTGCCCATCCGACATCGCGAAGAACTCGGCAATGTGGTGATGATCGGCCGCGGCACCCGCGGGCAGATCAACGTCTTGCCGATGACGCTGTGGCAGAGCATGGCGCAACGCGCTCAGCAAGCCAGCCAGGACCGCAACGACATTGACGACACGGTGCGCTTCCTCTTCTCATACAACGAGGCCGAGGTTGACCGCCAGGGCCGTATCGTCATCCCCGCTGCGCTGCGGCGTTATGCCGGCCTGGACACCGAGGTGACCATCCTGGGCAGCGGCGACCGCATCGAAATCTGGAGTCGCGAACGCTGGCAGGCTGGCTGCGAGAAAGTGGTGGCGGCAAAACAGGCCCAGGCCACCGGCGATAATCGCGCCAAGATCAATGCGCTGGAATTGAACCTTTGACAATGGAGCATACACCGGTTCTCCTGGCCGAGGTGATTGCAGGATTGGCGCTCCGGCCGGGCGCCATCTGCATTGACGCCACCCTGGGCGGCGGAGGCCATGCCGAGGCCTTGCTGCGAGCGACCGCACCTGATGGCCGCCTGCTGGGTCTGGATGCCGATCCGGAAGCGCTGGCCCGGGCTCGCACCCGGCTGGTCGCCTTTGCCGACCGCAGCGTCCTGGTTCAGGCCAACTTTCGGGACCTGCATGCCGTGGCCGTCGCCAACGGCTTTCAGGTCGCCGATGCGATCCTGCTCGACCTGGGCGTCTCGTCGTATCAGCTGGCCGATGCAGAACGCGGCTTCAGCTTCATGGTGCCGGGCCCCCTCGACATGCGCATGGACCCGCGCACCGATCTGACGGCTGCGACCATCGTGAACAGCTGGCCGCAGGAGAGCCTGGCGGAAATCATCTATCGCTACGGCGAAGAGATACACTCGCGGCGCATCGCCCGGGCCATCGTGGCAGCCAGGCCATTGCATACCACGGCGGACCTTGCGGCCGTCGTCGCCAGGGCAATAGGCGCGCGCGAGGGCAGCGGCCGCATCCACCCTGCAACGCGCACCTTTCAGGCGTTGCGGATCGCCGTCAACGACGAGCTCGCCGCGCTGGAGACGGCTCTGCCGCAGGCAACCCGGCTGCTGGCCCCGGCAGGCCGGATTGCCGTCATCACTTTTCATTCGCTGGAAGATCGCATCGTCAAACAATTCTTCCAGCGCGAAGCGCAAGACTGCCTGTGTCCGCCGGGCCTGCCGACCTGTCGCTGCGGCCATCGGGCCAGTATCCGGATTGTGACGCGCAAGCCCATCCGGCCGAACGCTCACGAGATCGCGGCCAATCCGCGAAGTCGTTCGGCCAAACTGCGTATTGCGGAACGACTGTAGCTCAAGCATGGCCGATGCATGGCCGCAGCTTGTGGCGAATGTGCGACCAGGCGGCACCCCTGAGGCCGTCGAAAGCACCACTGCACACCATCGGGAGGGAAGGCAATGCTTCACCAAACCGTAGTCTCGGTCCCACAGCCGGGTGTCGGCTGGGAAACGCTGCGCAGAGGCATCTATGCCGGCCCCGGTGCCTGGCTCAAACAACTGGTGCTCGTTTTCACCATTGCCTGCATCCTGACGTGTGCATACCTGTGGCAATCCAGCGCCATCGCGGAGCTTGAAGCCGACACCCTCCGCACCCGACGCGCGCTGCGACAGCTAGAGCAGGACAATGTCGCGCTGATGGTGCAAGTCGCCCAATGGAACAGGCCGGCTTATATCGAAGAACAGGCACAACGCCATGGCATGGTAACCGGCCGGCTGCCGGTGGTGATAGAGGTACCGTGGCCCACCGTGGCCGAAGAGACCAGGCCGATGGCCGGACCACTGGGGGCCGAAATGACCGCTTGGGGGCGGTGGCTGCTCGGCGACACCGACAGCCCGACGCCGGCCCCGCCGCAAGCCGCTGCCTGGGTGCGTTGAAGGCCAGACAGCATACCCTGTAACGCATGGCATTACCTGGATGAACGGGCCTTAGCATCGCACACACCTGGAGATGCGCTCACTGATGCCTGCACCGTCCCGCTGGAAACGCGTGCCGCTGGCGGATTCCGATCTCGATCCGGGAGAAGAGATCGCGAGCGCTGCATCGCGTCGTGTTGCGGGCACAGTTTCCCCGCACACTGCGGCCAGCACGCCCCCGCTGCCGCTGCATCGCGTCTGGCTGGTGGTCGCCCTCTTCCTGGTCGTGATCCTGGCCATCATCATCCGCCTGGGCTACTGGGTGTTGGCTGGCGGACCGCTGCCCGCCAGCCCACCGCTGGCCGCCGGCGAACGCGCGCGCGGCCGCATTGTAGACCGCAACGGCCTGTTGCTGGCCACCGACACCTTCGTCTGGGAAGCTTATGCCCGGCCCCAGGCGATTGCCCAAGACGAAAAACACGGACCTCAGCTGCCCGCAAAACTGGCGCCAATCCTCGGCCAGCCGGTGGGAACCATTCAGGCTGGCCTCGCCGTCACTTATCCGATCACAACGCTGGCCAGGAATGTGACTCCGGCGCAGCGACAGGCCATTGCCGACCTGAAGCTCCCCGGCCTGGTCTGGACCGACAGCCGCCGCGTGCGCGCCTATCCGCAAGGGCAGCTGGCCGCTCACCTGATCGGCTTCACCAACTATGCCCATGAGGGGCTGTATGGAGTCGAGGCCAGCTACAATAACTGGCTGCTCGGCCAGCGCGACCTGCCCGAGGCACAGGCAGCCCGGCCGTCCGAACCGATCCCGGAGGAATGGCTGCTCTATTTGCCCTCGCCGGCGCGGCACGACGTGGTGCTCCACCTGAACGCCGCCCTGCAACATCGCGTGGAGCAGCGCCTGGCCGAAGCCTTGCGCGCCTACAGGGCCGAATCCGGCACGATCATCGTCATGGACCCACGCAACGGCGGCATCCTGGCGCTGGCCAACGCGCCGGCCTTCGATCCCAACCGCTACTCGGAGGTCCGGCCGGCCTGGTGGGCCAACGCCGCGGTCAGCGAACCTTACGAGCCGGGCTCGGTCTTCAAGCTGATCACAATGGCGGCCGGCCTCGAAAGCGGCCAGGTGACGCCGGACAAAGTGATGAACGACACGGGCGTCCTGATGGTAGACGGCCAGCCGATTCGCAATGCCGAGAACAAGAGCTACGGCATGGTCACGGTGCAAGTCGCCCTGGCCAAATCCATCAACGTGGTGACCGCGCGCATCTGTCTGGACATGGGCGCCGACACGTTTTATCGTTACGTGCGGCAATTTGGCTTCGGCAGCCTGACCGAAGTAGACTTAAGCCTGGAAAGCACCGGCTTCATCAAAGAACCGGGCAATCCTATCTGGAGCCGCTTCGACCAGGCGACCAACTCCTTCGGCCAGGCCCTGATGGTCACGCCTCTGCAGATGATCAACGCGGTGGCCGCGATCGCCAACGGCGGCACGCGCTATCAGCCGCAGGTCGTGGCCGCGCTCGTGCAAGATGACCGCGTCTACCGGCTGGCGCCACGCGTCCTGGGCTATCCGCTCAAAGCCGAAACAGCCCGAACGCTGACGCAGATGATGGTCTACACTGTGGACAGCTCACCTTACGCCGGGCTGGTGCCGGGCTACAAGGTGGCGGGCAAGACGGGCACGGCCGAGATCTCGACGGCACGCGGCTACACGACGCCGGACACGATCACCAGTTTCGTGGGCTTCCTGCCGGCAGCCGATCCGCAGATCATCATCCTGGTCAAGCTCGACCGGCCGAAGACCTCGCGCTGGGCCGAGCAGGTGGCCGTGCCGGTTTTCGGCAAAGTAGCGCAGGATGCGGTGCAGGTCCTGCACATCGCACCCGATAGTCGCAATCCGTAGGTCTGAACACAACTATGGCAGACAGGTTGCACTTATCTGACATCTGGCAGGCCCTGGTCGGGCCGACGTCGGCCGTGCCGGCCGATCTCGCCGCACGAGCCGTGCACGCGGTGGTCATTGACTCGCGGCAGGCGCAGCCAGACGACCTCTTCGTGGCGCTGCGCGGGGAGAAGACAGACGGCCATCTCTACCTGGCCGATGCCTTCGCGCGCGGTGCTCGGGCGGCCATCGCCGAGCCGAAGGCCTTCGCTCTCGACATCGCCGCCACATTCGTCACGCCTGAGGGAACGCTCATCCCGCGTGGCCAGGCGCAACCGGCCGCGCCTTACGTCTTCGTGGTGGCCGACAGCCTGGCCGGCCTGCAGCAAATCGCCGGCTATTGGCGCAGCCAGATGCCCGCCACTGCGATCGGGATCACGGGCAGCGTGGGCAAGACCACCACCAAAGAGATCGTCGCCAACGTATTGGAGCAACGCTTCATCACCATCCGCAGCGAAGGCAACCTGAACAATGAGATCGGCCTGCCCCTCACGCTGCTGAGGCTCGAACGCCAGCACCAGCGCGTGGTGCTCGAAATGGGCATGTATGCCCTGGGCGAGATCGCCAACCTGTGCCGTCTGGCGATGCCGCGCATCGGCGTGGTGACCAACGTCGGTCCCACCCATCTGGAGCGACTGGGCACCATCGAACGCATCGCCCAGGCCAAAGCCGAGCTGGTGCAGGCGCTGCCCCCGGCCGATGCCGGCGGGGTGGCCATCCTGAACGCCGACGACCCCCTGGTGCGCGCCATGGCCGGCCGCACGACCGCGCGCGTCTTCACCTATGGCCTGGATGATGCCAGCGACCTGTGGGCCGATCAGATCACCAGCGAGGGGCTGGAGGGCATCCGTTTTCGTTTTCACTATGGTCGGGACGTGCTCCATGTCCATCTGCCCATGCTCGGCCGCCACTCCGTGCACACCGCCCTGCGCGCCGCGGCGGTCGGCCTGGTAGAAGGGCTGAGCTGGACCGAGATCATCGCCGGGCTGCAACAACAGCGCGGCCAGCTGCGGCTGCTGGTGGTGCCGGGGCTGCGCGGGGCCACCCTCATTGACGACACGTACAACGCCAGCCCGATCTCAATGCTGGCCGCGCTCAACCTGCTCGACGACATCTGCAACGACACCCATCGCGCGGTGGCCGTGCTCGGCGATATGCTGGAGCTCGGCTCCTACGAAGAAGAGGGGCACCGCCTGGTCGGCGGCCGCGCGGCCCAGGTGGCCGACAAGCTGATCACGGTCGGCCAGCGCGCGCGCTGGATCGCAGACGAGGCTGTATCCGCGGGCATGAAGCCGAACGACATCTACGTGGCCGCCAGCAACGCCGACGCCATCGCCGTGCTGACCGGCCTGCTGCGACCCGACGACATCGTCCTGATCAAAGGCTCGCGAGCCCTCGCGATGGAGGCCATCGTGGATGCGCTGGCGCAGCCTGGAAAGCACAAGAGCTGAGCCACCATGCAAGACGCGCATCCCGTCTCATTCGCCCTGACCCTGGCGACCATCTCGTTCCTGCTGACGGTCATCTGGGGCCGACCGTTGATCAACGAGCTGAAGCGCCGTGGCATCGGCAAGAAGATCCATATCGAGGAGCCGGGTGGTCACCAGGTCAAGACCGGCACACCGACCATCGGCGGCATTCTCTTCCTGGCGCCGGTCTTCATCATCACCGTGCTTCTCAACCTGGCCAACCTGCTGAGCGGCCTGGAATGGGGCAAGGCGATCTTGCGCATCTTCAATTTCGCCGAAGGCAGCCCGCTCATCGGCAAGAGCATCTTGTTCCCGCTGGTGGTGATTCTCGCCTTCGGCTATCTGGGTGTGCGCGATGACCTGGCGGGCATCTACGGCAAGCGCAACGACGGCCAGGGCATGATCGCACGCGTCAAGGCTTCCTATCAGACGCTGCTGGCGCTGGTCATCGCGCTGGGGCTCTACTTCGTGCTCGACATTCACAGCGTCGCCATTCCGGGCGTCGCCCAGAAGATAGACCTGGGGCTGCTATACATTCCGATCGCCGTCTTCATCATCGTCAGCTTCACCAACGCGGTGAATCTGACCGATGGGCTGGATGGGCTGGCCGGCTCGACGTCGGCCATCGCCTTTTCGGCCTACGGCGTCATCGCCTATTTGCAGGGCCAGTATCCGCTCATGTCGTTCTGTTTCACGATGGCCGGCGCGCTGTTTGCTTTCTTGTGGTACAACGCCTATCCGGCCCAGCTCTTCATGGGCGACGCCGGCGCGCTGGCGCTGGGCGCGGCCCTGGCCGTCGTCGCGCTGATGACCGGCCAATGGCTGCTGTTGCCGATTGTGGGTATCGTCTTCGTGGCCGAAACGCTCTCCGTCAGCCTGCAGGTGACCTATTTCAAGTGGACGAAGCGCCGCACCGGGCAGGGCAAACGCATCTTCAAGATGGCGCCCCTCCACTACCATTTCGAGCTGCTGGGCTGGTCGGAGACGCACGTGATGTTTCGTTTCTTCATCGTGAGCATGTTGGCCGGTATGTTGGGCGTGGCGCTGGCATTGCTGTGATGTGCTGCTTCTGCACGGGAGGAATCGCTTGTCCGAACTGACGCATTTTCGCGGCATCTTGCCTCCGCAAAGCCGGGCATTCAGCCCACCGCCGAGCCAGGCCAGTCCGGGCGGCGTGATCCTGAACGTCCTCAGCCCGTTGCGCGGCGAGCTGGAGGCCGCCCTGGCCCGCGGGGATCACCACCACGCCCTGCGCATCGCCTACACTGCGCTCAGCCGGGTCGCCGATGCGCTGGCCAGCAACCGAAGCCGACAACTCGAACCCGGACAGGCGCGCGTCCACGCGCTGCTCGTGCAGCTCACGCCGCTGCCCCTGGAGGTACATGGAGACGGCACCCTGGCCGAGGCCGGCACCGAGGTCGAGGTGCACTATCGCGACTGGATCGTGGCGCGCAGCGAGGCCAACGCCTGGGCCGAACGGCTGACCGAGCAATTCCAGAGCCTCTGGCCGGGCGCATGGATCATGGTTTCGGCAGCCGACGCGTAGCCGGAATCGCAAGCGAGCACAACCCATGACGTATTTGTCCGAGGCGATCGAGAAGCACAACGAGGGGGCCGGGTGGCGTAAGGCCGCCCAGGCCAGGTCGCGGCGCGTCGTCATCCTGGGCGCGGCGCGGCAGGGCACGGCCGCCGCGCGCTTCTTCCTGAGCCAGGGCGATCACGTCACCATCAGCGACCTGCGGCCGGCCGAACAGCTGGCGACAGCCGCCGCCGACCTGACTGCCTTCGCGGCCGGGCTCGGCGCGACCGAACGATTGCGTTTCGCGTTCGGCGGCCACCCGCTCAGCCTGCTGGAAGGAACCGATCTGTTCTGTCTGAGCGGCGGCGTTTCGCCGGCGATTCCCATCGTGCGCGCGGCCGTGGCGGCCGGCATTCCGCTCACCAACGACGCCCTGCTCACGCTCAGCCACTGCCCGGCACCGATCATCGGCATCACCGGCTCGGCCGGCAAAACGACGACCACCACCCTGGTCGGCCTGATGCTGCAGGCGGCCGGCTTCACCGTGCATGTCGGCGGCAACATCGGTCTGCCGTTGCTCGACCGGCTGAACACCATCGGTCCGGGCGACAAAGTGGTCATGGAGCTGTCGAGCTTCCAGCTGGAGCTCTTCGACCACAGCCCGGCCATCGCGGCCATCCTGAATATCACGCCCAACCATCTCGACCGCCACCCCTCGATGAGCCATTACGCGGCGGCGAAGGCGAACATCCTGCGCTTCCAGCTCAGCGGCAACGTCTGCGTGCTGAATGCCGACGACAACTACACCGGCCCCTGGTGGCGCAGCGGTCGCTGTCAGATCGCGGCCGGCGAAGGCCAGGAGGCAGTCTACTTCCCGCTCAAAGGCACGCGGCTGGGCTTCAGCCTGATCGAGGAGCTGCCAGCCGGTGCGTTCCTGGGCCGTGCAGCGGCGCTGATCTGGCGTCAGCCCGGCCTGGCCGATGTGACCATCTGTCGGCCGGCCGAGGTGCGCCTGCGCGGCCGCCACAACCTGGCGAACGCACTGGCAGCCTGCTGCCTGGCCGCCGCAGCCGGCGCCACTGCCGCGGCCATGCGCCAGGTTCTGACCACGTTCGCCGGGGTCGAGCATCGGCTGGAGATCGTGCGCGAGCGGGCCGGTGTCACCTGGGTCAACGACTCGATCGCGACCGCACCCGAGCGCACGATGGCCGCGCTCGAGGCGTTTGCCCGGCCCGACCGGGGCATCGTGTTGCTGGCCGGCGGTCGCGACAAACATCTGCCCTGGGAGGCGTGCGCGGCTGCCATCCATGCCCAGGCCCACCATGTCGTCCTGTTCGGCGAAGCGGCCCAACTGATCCACCAGGCACTGCTTCGTCATGCCCGGGAGGCCGGCGGCGCGGCCGTGGAGATCACCCGCTGCCGCGACCTGGCGCAAGCCGTGGCGGCCGCGGCGCAGGTGGCGCGCCCCGGCGATGTGGTGCTGCTCTCGCCGGGCTGCACCAGTTTCGACGCCTATCCGGATTTCGCCGCGCGGGGCGCGCATTTTCGCGCGTTGGTGGAGGCTTTGCCATGAGCGGAGAACCGCTGCGCCCACGGCGAGAACAGACGGAGCGCGACCGCCGCCGGCCGTCGGCCGCACGGCGCACCTATCAGACCGCCGCGACGCTGCAGGCGCCGCTCCGCACACCGACGTCGCGCGCGGCGCTCACGTGGCGCGGCCGCCTGGCCGGCCTCACCGTCGGCTGGGACTACCCGTTGCTCGCCATCCTGGCCATTATGCTGGCCTATGGCCTGGTGATGGTCTTCAGCGCCAGCTATGCCAGTTGGGGCGTGGCGCTTTTTCTCAGGCAACTGCAGTGGATCGGCATCGGCCTGGTCGGCATGACGGCGGCAGCGGTCATCCCGATCCGCTTCTGGCAGCGCCTCGCCATCCCGATCATGATCGTCGCGCTGATCGCGCTGGCCGCGGTGCTGTTCTTCGGCGATTATCGCTTCGGCTCCCGGCGCACCTTTTCCGGCACCGGCAGCATTCAGCCCAGCGAGTTCGCCAAGCTGGCGGTGATCATCTATGTTGCGACCTGGGTGGCCTCGAAAGGCCGCGCCCTGGCCGACACGCGCGCCGGCCTGATCCCGTTCGCCATCCTGATGGGACTGGTGGGCTCGTTGATTGCACTGGAACCGAACCTCAGCACCACCATCGTGGTGCTGGTCATCGGCATCGTCATCTTTTTCGTGGGCGGCGCCGATGTCAAACAGATGTTGGTGGTCGGACTGATCGGCGGCTTCATCCTGGGTCTTCTGGTATGGCAGACGCCGCACGCGCAGGAACGCGTCTTGGCCTGGTGGAACACGCTGGCCGACCCAGAGCTGGCACCCGAGAGCACCCGACATGCCCTCGAGCTGATGCGGCGTCGCGATGGCCTGGTGCCGGATATGGCGGTCTGGAACCAGAAGCGCCTGGTGGCGCTATTGTGGAGCGACTATCTCTTTGCGAACATCGGCGCCGATCTGGGGCCGCTCGGCCAGCTGGCCGTGGTTATCCTCTACGCGGCGCTGGGCTACCGTTGCCTGGGCATTGCGCTGCGGGCGACCGGTTTCGGCGCGCTGGCGATCGTCGGGGTCACCACCTGGATTCTGACACAGGCCACCATGCACATCGGCACATCCATCGTGCTGATCCCGGCCACCGGCCAGACGTTGCCCTTCATGAGCTACGGCGGTTCGGCCATGATTGCGCTGCTCACAGCCGTTGGGCTGGTGCTGCGGGTGGCCCATGAATCACCGGAGAAAAGAGCGAGTGATGCGAGTTTTGCTATCGGGCGGGGGGACCGGCGGGCACGTGTACCCGATCCTGGCCGTCGTGGACGAGCTGAGGCACAGGGAGACACGCGCCGCAGGTCGCGCTGAGCAGGCAGCCGGGCCGGCGCCGGCCGTCGAGTTCTGTTACGTCGGCGAGGCAGACGGTGTCGAAGCTGAGCTGGCCCAGCGCGCCGGCATCCCGTTGCGCGCCATCGCCACGGGCCAGGTGCGCGGGCAGCCGCTGCGGGTGGTGCTCAGCAGCCTGTGGCGCATGAGCCGGGGCATCGCCCAATGCGACGCCATTCTGGTCGCATTTCGGCCCGACGTCGTCCTGCTCACCGGCGGCTACGTTGCGGCGCCGGTCGCCTGGGCGGCCTGGCGGCGCCGCGTGCCCATCCTGATCTACCTGCCCGATGTGACGCCGGGCGCGGCCATCCGCTGGACAAGCCGGCTGGCAACGCGCGTGGCGGTCTCTTTTGAGGAAGTGGCGGGCTACTTCGGCAAGAAGGCGGTCGTCACGGGCTATCCGGTGCGTCGAGAGCTGTTCACGACCGACCGGCCCGCGGCCCGCGTGGCGCTCGGCCTGGCGGATGATCTGCCCGTGTTGCTGGTGATGGGCGGCAGCCGGGGCGCGCGCAGCATCAATCGGGCGCTGCAGCGCAGCCTGCCGGCGCTGTTGCCCCATTGCCAGATCGTGCACATCAGCGGCGCGCTGGATTGGCCCGAAGTGGCCAGCCGGGCCGCAGCCATCGAGCCGGCCGGGCTGGCGGGCCGCTACCATGCCTATCCGTACCTGCACGAGATGCCGCTGGCGCTGGTCGCGGCCGATCTGGTGGTCGCACGCGCCGGCGCGGCCACATTGGCCGAATTCCCGGCGGTCGGCCTGCCGGCCATCCTGGTGCCCTATCCCTATTCCGGCCAGCACCAGGAGGCGAATGCGGCCTACCTGGCCGACCGCGGCGCGGCCGTGGTGGTGAGAGACCATGAGCTCGACGAACGACTGGTGCCGACGGTGCAGACGCTGCTCGCGGCACCCGAACGGCTGGCCGCCATGAGCCAGGCCGCCCGTGCCTTGTCTCGGCCCCATGCGGCGGCCGCCATCGCCGATGTCTTGTATCAGCTGGCCTCGGGCCGGAAATGAGCTGCACAGGATCGAGTGTATGTTCACGTTCATCATTGTCATCGTGGCCGCGGTGATGACCTTTTTCGCCGTCATCGGCTTTCTGCGCGTCGCGAAGGCATCGGTCATCATCCTGATTCTGCTGACGGCCGGCCTGGCGCTGCTCCAGGCGTTTGGCCCCCGGCTGATCGCGATCATCAATCGGCTCTGGCAGTTCTTCGTGGGCGGCGGGCTCAACGCGCTGGCCGGCGATGGCGGCCGCAGCGTGAGCGAGGCATTCGGTCAGCCCGTGAAGCCGCCGATTGATCCAAACGCGCCGGCAACTTTCTACCTGTTGACGTTTTACTTCATCATGATCCTGGCACTGCTGATCGGATCGCTCAAAGCGTTTCTGCTCAGCGGCCGTTTCTCGTTCACCGGCCTGCTGGTGGGCCTGGTCAACGGCTATATCGTGGCCGCGTACTCGATTGCCGTGCTCTTTCCCGAATTCGCCGTGTTGCCCGTGCCGTTGCCGATCAGAGGCATGACGCCACCGATCCCGCCGCCAGGCCTAAGTGTACCGAGCAGCGATATTGTGGGAGTTAAGCTGCTGCAAGTCCTGGACAGTCTCGGCAGCAATCCCTCGGCGCATTTCATCATCGCCGGGTTGATCGTCGTTTTCATTGTGCTGGCCACCAGGTTGAGCGCCAGGAAGGGATAGGCCCATGGGGCCCGTTGAGATCGTCTTCGTCACCGTCTGGATCGTCTTCGGCATCATCGGCCTGGCGCGCGGCCTCTGGCGGGAGCTGGGCGCCACCACCATGCTGCTGATCGCCCTGCTTGCGCTGCAGATACTGACGAACCCAAAGGCGCCAGGCTATAACTACTGGCAGCTCTTTCTGGGCCTGTTCGTCACCGATCCGAGTGCGTATCAAACGGTCACCAGCGTCATCGCGACGATCTTTCTGTTGCTCATGGCGTTCATCAGCTATGAGGGCGAGACGCTGACGTTTCCGGGCAAGGGCAGCAACTGGTTCTTCAGCCTGGGCGCCGGCCTGCTCAACGGCTATCTGTTCGCCGGCGGCATCTGGTATTACCTGGACAAAGCGGGCTGGCCGGGCGGACTCATCGGCCCGCCTTTCACCCCGTTTTACACGAACGTCGTCAAGTTGCTGCCGCTGGCCGTCCTGCCCTGGTGGCTGCTGCTCATTCTGGTAGTGTTCATGATGATCATGCGGGTGCTCAAATGAACGACATGCCGACCCCAACCCCGGCGCCGCCTCCGGCCTGGGTGAACCTGCTTGCCGAGACCGACCCAGCCCGGCGCCGCCAGACGCACATCCATCTCATCGGCATCGGCGGTACGGGACTATCGGCCATCGCCGAGCTGTTGCTGCAGATGGGCTTCACCGTGTCCGGCTCGGATCAGCGGCCGAACGAGGCTACAGCTGAGCTGGCAGCTCACGGCGCCACCATCTATCGGGGCCATCAGGCGCAACACGTCGCGGGCGCCGACCTGGTGCTCATCTCGTCGGCCGTGCCGGAAGACAATCCGGAAGTGCGCGCGGCGCACCGCGCCGGCATTCCGGTAGTCAAACGCTTCGATTTCCTGGGGCCGCTGATGGCTGGCAAACACGGCATCGGCGTTGCGGGCAGCCACGGCAAAACCACCACCACCAGCCTGATCGCGATCATCCTGATGCGAGCCGGCTTCGATCCCAGCTTCATCATCGGTGGCCGCGTGCCGGTGGGCCCGGCCGAGGGGATGATCAGCACCACCACGGTCGCCGCGCGCGCAGGCGCCGGGCCGTTCGTCATCGAGGCGGACGAATACGATCGCATGTTCCTGGGCCTGGACCTGGAAGTGGCCGTAGTCACCAACGTGGAGTGGGATCACGTGGACTGCTACCCGACGCCGAAGGCGTTCACCGAAGCGTTCCGCGCCTTCGCGGGCCGGCTGCCGGCGTGGGGGCTGCTGCTGCTCTGCGCCGACGATGTGGGCAGCCTGGCACTGCGCGATGCCGTGCAGCCGGGCGTGGCAGTGCGCACCTACGGCCTCTCGCCCGATGCCGACTGGCAGGCGCAACGCCTGACGCCCAACGCGCGCGGAGGCTTCGACGCCGAGGTCTGGTTCGACGGCGCGCAGGTGGCCACCCTCTCGCTGGCGATACCGGGCCGGCACAACATCCGCAATGCACTGGCCGCGCTGGCGGTCGGCCACTGGCACGGCATCAAGCCGGCCTGGGCCGCCACCATGCTACGCGACTTCACAGGCGCCGGCCGGCGCTTCGAGATCGTCGGCGAGGCAAGAGGCGTGGTGATCATTGACGATTACGCGCATCACCCGACCGAGATCGCCGCCACCCTGGCCGCGGCCCGCATCCGCTATGGAAGCCGACGCATCTGGGCCGTGTTCCAGCCGCACACCTTCAGCCGCACCCAGGCGCTCCTGAACGAGTTCGCGCGCAGCTTCGACGATGCCGACCAGGTGCTGCTGCTGGACATCTATCCGGCCCGCGAGAAGATAGATCTGGGCATGCACAGCACAGTGTTGCTGGAGCGCATGGCACATCCGGCCGCGCATTACGTGGGTTCGATCCAGGCCGCGGCCGAGTATCTGCTGGCGCACGTGGTGCCGGAAGATGTCGTCATCACGCTGAGCGCCGGCGACGGCAACCAGGTCGGCCAGTTATTGCTGGCCGGCCTGCGCGCCCAGGAGTTGGGGACACGGTGACACGGCGACACGGCGATTCAGATGTGTGGCAGTTTGACACTTCGCCGTGTCACCGTGTCGTTATCCCGGCGTCACGGGCCTTCTGCGAGGCGGCCGGTGCGCTCGGGATAACGGTGGCCGCCGACGAGCCGTTGGCGCGCCATACCACCTTTCATATCGGCGGCCCAGCCGATCTCTTCGCCGTGGCGAACGACATCGCCCGGCTGGAGCGGCTGGCCGAACTGGCTGTAGCCCACGCGCTCCCGCTGACGATCCTGGGCGGGGGCAGCAACATCCTCGTCAGCGACCGGGGAGTGCGCGGGCTGGTGATCGCCAATCAGGCGCGTGATTTCGGACTGCAGGCTGCCGACCTGCGCTGGAGCGAGGCAGAGACGGTCTTGCCGTCCGGCGAGGCAAGCGTGCTGGCCGCAGCGGGCGTCGCGCTGGCCGGGCTGGCCCGCTGGGCGATCAAGCAGGGGCTGGCAGGGCTGGAGTGGGCCGTCAGTGTGCCGGGCACGGTGGGCGGCGCGGTCGTAGGCAATGCGGGCGCCCACGGCGGCGACATCGCGAGCGTGCTGGCGTGGGCACTGGTCGTCTATCCCGGCCAGGGGCGTCGGCTGCTCCGGCCGGCCGAGCTGGAGTTCGCCTACCGGAGCAGTCTGCTCAAGGGCCAGCTGGCGGCCGGCGCGCTGCCGGTGGTGCTGGCAGCCGGTTTTCGGCTGACACCGACAGACGATCCGGCCGGATTGGCTGCACGCGCCGAAGCATTCCTGGCGCGGCGCCGCGCCAGCCAGCCCAGCGAGCCGAGCGCGGGCAGCATCTTCCGCAATCCGGCCGGCGACTACGCAGGTCGGCTGATCGAGGCGGTCGGGCTGAAGGGGCAGCGCGTGGGCGGCGTGCAGATCTCGCCGCGACACGCCAATTTCATCGTCAACGTGGGGCAGGCAACCGCCGAGGACGTGCTGACTCTGATTGACCTGGCCCGCCGGCAAGTCTACGAACGATTCGGCGTCGAACTGACGCCGGAGATTCTATTCGTGGGCGAATGGCCGACGCAACCGCCTTACGCGGCGTTATACTGAATGTAAGATTGCTGCCCTAAAATGGCGACGTTGCAGCATCAGCCAGGGCAGTGAATCGTCAGACGGAGCAAACGATGTCTGTCAAACGACGTGTCGGTGTGATCTTCGGGGGCCGTTCCGGCGAGCATGAGATCTCGCTGGTCTCGGCGCGCTCCGTCATGGAGGCGCTGGACCCCGAGAAATACGAGGTCGTGCCGATCGGCATCACGCGATCGGGCCGCTGGCTGACGAGCGGCGATCCGTTGACCCAACTGATGGCCGGCGAACCCGACGAGCCGCCGTTGCTCGATGCCGGCCACGACGCAAACGCCGGCACGCCGACCGGCCTCATGGCCCTGACGGCGAACGGCCGGCTGGCGCCGGGCCATGGCGGATTGCGCCTGCCGGCGCTCGATGTGATCTTCCCCGTGTTGCACGGCCCCTTCGGCGAGGATGGCACCGTGCAGGGCCTGCTCGACCTGGCCGGGGTGCCTTATGTCGGCTGCGGCGTGCTGGCGAGCGCGGTGGGGATGGACAAGATCACGAGCAAGGCGGTGTTCGCGGCGGCGGGCCTGCCGCAAACGCGCTATCTGGCGTTCACTCGCCGGGAATGGGAAGGCGCGGCCGATGAGGTTGTGGCACGTTGCGAGGCGACGCTGGCCTACCCGATGTTCGTCAAGCCGTCCAATCTCGGCTCGAGCATCGGCGTCACGAAAGCCAAAGACCGCGATGGGCTGATGGCCGGCCTGGCCGAGGCGGCCCGCTACGACCGCCGCCTGCTCGTCGAGGAAGCGGTGCCCCACGCTCGCGAGATCGAATGCAGCGTGCTGGGCAACGACGACCCGGTCGCCTCGCTGCCGGGCGAGGTCGTGCCGTCGAACGAATTCTACGATTATGCGGCCAAATACATTGACGGCAAATCGCAGTTGCTGATCCCGGCACCTCTGCCTGCCGCGCTCACCGCACAGGTGCGCGAGCTGGCCGTGCGGGCGTTCCGGGCGCTGGATGGCTCGGGGCTGGCGCGGGTGGATTTTCTGCTCAACGGCGCCAGCGGCGAGCTGTTCGTCAACGAGATCAACACGATGCCGGGTTTCACGGCCATCAGCATGTATCCGAAACTATGGGAGGCTACCGGACTGAGCTACGCCGAACTGTGCGATCGGCTCATCGAACTGGCGCTGGAGCGCCATCGCGAGCGGGCGCGCTCGTTGACCACCTACGCGGGCGCGCTACGCCTGGCCGACGCGTCCGGCCAGGGATGAAACGGGAGGCCGTGATGCCGCGGCGCACGGCACCCTCGCAAGAGGAAACGCCGTTTGTTCCGACCGAGCCCTGGTGGCGGCGTCCGCGGCCGGGGCAGAAATCCGGCCGGGCAATACCGTTTCAGGCGGTGGCACCCCGGCCGGCAGAACGGCTGACAACCGCCGTCACCACATCGCACATCAGGATCAACGGCGCCCTGCTCGCCATCATTTTCGTCGTGGCGGCGCTCGGCGGCGGCATCGGCTTTGCTGTGACGACCGATTGGCTGGCAGTGCTCCCCACGAGCACGGAGATTCGCGGGGCACAGCGGATCGCAGCCGACGCCATCTACGCGGCGAGCCAGCTCGACGGCGTGAACATCTTTCAGGTGCATCCGGGCCGCGCGGCCGCGCGGATCAAGCAACTGCCCGGCATCGCCGAAGCGACCGTGCAGCCACGGCTGCCCTATTACGTGATCATCACCGTGCGCGAGGAGGTGCCCTTCGTCGTCTGGCAGGGGATCACCACCACGACCTGGCTGGCGGCAAACGGCGCGACGGTGGCGATCAGCGGCGAGCCGCCAGCGCTCAGGCTGCATGACCCGGCCGGCGCGGCGGCAGATCCCTCGGGTCGGCTGGACCCGGCGGTGCTCGCCGATCTGAAGGCGTTGCACATGGCCGGGCTGGAGACAACCGAGCTTTATTTCGGCGCCCGTGAGGGGCTCTATTTTCGCTCCGCAGACGGTTGGACGGTCTATTTGGGCCGGGGCGGACAAATGGCCGCCAAACTCAGTGCGCTGCGCGAGATCAAGAAGAGCGACATCGCAGCCACGGCGCGCGCGCGGATCATAGACCTGCGTTTTCCGGGCCGGGCCCAGGTATGGTAGCACTTTCTGACGAGAAAAGCGACGGGATGCGATGAGACTCTTTGGTTTTGGACAAGAACTGGCAAGAGAGAAGGCCGACGGGGCTGGTGGCGAGCTGATCTGTGCGCTTGACGTAGGCACGACGAAGATCTGCGCGCTCATCGCCGAGCTGGATGCCGAGGACTCATTGCGGGTCATCGGCGCGGCCCGCGTTCCGTCGCAGGGCCTGCGCCGCGGGGTGGTCGTCAACGCCAAGGAGGCCACCGCAGCTATCGGCCAGGCAGTTCAGACGGCCGAACAGATAGCGGGACAGCGCATGCAGCCGGTGATGCTCGGCATTTCAGGTGCGCACATCAACGCGATCAGCAGCAAAGGCGCGGTGGCGGTCGGCCGCAACGGCCGCAACATCACCGTCGAGGACACGCTGCGCGCTCTGGAGCAGGCCAAGAACATCGCGCTGCCCCATAATCGGGAGATCATCCACGTCGTGCCGCGTGTCTACACCGTGGATGATCAGAGGGGCATCCAGGAGCCGCTGGGGATGTACGGCTATCGCCTGGAGGTGGATGCCAGCATCATCACCGGCGCCTCCTCGGCCGTGGCCAACCTGGTCGCCTGTGTGCAGGAGAACGGCCTGGAGATCCAGGACCTGGTGCTCGAGCCGCTGGCCTCGGCCAGGGCGGTTTTGACCGACGACGAGCGACGGCTCGGCGTTGCCCTGGTGGATGTCGGCGGCGGTACCTCAGACCTGGCCATCTACCTGGAAAATGCGCCCTGGCACACGGTGATCCTGGATGTGGGGGGCGACCATTTCGTACGGGATGTGGCGGCCGGCCTGCGCATGCCCTATGCCAAGGCCGAGGCGCTCATCAAGCAGTTCGGGCATGTCCTGCCCGAACGGGTGCCACCGGATGCCGAAGTGCGGTGCGGCGCATTCGGCGAGGAAGGCTATCAGGTCGTCAATCGACGCGTCCTGGCCGAGATCCTGCGTGCTCGGGCCGAGGACGTCATCGAGCTCTTGCTGCGGGAGGTGAAGCGCAGCGGTTATGACAACTTGCTGCCTGCCGGAATCGTCCTGACAGGCGGCGTAGCACAACTGAACGGGTTTGGCGAACTGAGCCGGGATCAGTTACAATGGCCGGTGCGGATTGGCCGCCCCCAGGGCATTGCCAGCTCGGTCATGGATCTGAGCAGCCCAGAGTATGCGACGGCCGTGGGATTGCTGCTCTGGGGCCAGCAGAACGGCGCCGCGCCCGTCGTCGCCGAGCCACAAGCCGGCGTGCTTGATCGGATCGTCAGGTGGCTGAGGAATTTCCTGCCGTAGACAGCGGCCTGGCAGCACCCCTCCGGTCACCGGGGTACGTACACGGTTTTTCACCGAATGGTTTCGCAAGCGAGACAAATACAGCCAGCTATCACGGGAACGAGGCGCAGCGATGTCACCAGCAAATCCAAGAACACCACAACCCACCTATGTTGAAAATCCGGCCCAGATCAAGGTGCTGGGCGTCGGAGGCGGCGGCTCAAATGCCGTCAATCGCATGATCGAACAGGGCATCCAGGGGGTCGAGTTCATTGCCGTCAACACGGATGCCCAGGCCTTGATGCTGTCTACCGCGCCGCAGCGCTTGCGGATCGGCGACAAGCTCACGAAGGGCCTCGGTTCGGGTGGCCATCCTGAGATCGGCGAAAAGGCGGCGCAGGAATCGGCCGAAGAGATCAAGGCATTGCTCAAAGGCGCCGACATGGTGTTCGTCACCTGCGGCATGGGCGGTGGCACAGGCACCGGCGCCGCGCCGGTCATCGCCAAACTGGCCAAAGAGGCCGGCGCGCTCACCATCGGGGTCGTCTCGAAGCCGTTCACCTTCGAGGGCGCACGACGCCGTCGGGTGGCCGAAGAGGGCATCAACCGTCTCAAAGAAGGGGTGGACACCCTCATCGTCATCCCCAACGATCGCCTGCTCCAGGTCGTGGACAAGAAGGCCAGCATCCAACAGGCATTCCGCGTGGCCGACGATGTGCTGCGGCAGGGCATCCAGGGCATCTCCGAGCTGATCACCATCCCCGGCCTGATCAACCTGGACTTCGCCGATGTGCGCAGCGTCATGGAGGCGGGCGGATCAGCTCTGATGGCCATTGGCCAGGCCAACGGCGACAACCGGGCACAGCAGGCCGCCGAACAAGCCATCCACAGCTCGCTGCTCGACGTGAGCATTGACGGCGCTCAGGGCATCCTGTTCAATATCACCGGCGGCCCCGACCTGAGCCTGCACGAGGTCAACGAGGCGGCCGAGATCATCCGACGCACCGCTGATCCGGACGCCAACATCATCTTCGGCGCGGTGATAGATCCGAACATGAAGGATGGCATCCGCATCACCGTGATCGCCACCGGTTTCGATCAGCTCAAAGAACAGCAGGCGCCCGTACGCGAAGAGACCGGCAAGACGCTGGAGTTTCCGAAGCGCACCTATGACCGAGATGACCTGGACATCCCGGCGTTCCTGCGCCGGGCAGCCCGGCAATAGCACGATCAAGCCGACATCGCAGCATCTGCTTCCCGGCCGTCGCCGGCGCGAGGAGGACGCGGAGAGGCTCTTCGCGTCGGCGGCCCGGCCCAACCAGCAGGCCCCGATTCAACACACATAATTCGACCTTAAAGTTAAGGCTGGAAAACATCGCCGGGTCTTCGGGCTGCACGAAGTGTGGTATACTTTTGGCCCTACGATAGATCTACATATTGTGTGTCTACATACTAAACATACTAGATATAGTAGGGTGACTGTAATTACTCAGGCCCTCTATCTCCTTTACCCCCTTTTCCCGCCTTGCGGCGGAAAGGGGGTGTGAAGAGGAGGGGTGAGGCTGAATAGAGCCGGGTGACTGTTGTTTGTTGCAGCGGAAGAGTCGCCGGAGGTCGGCCCCGGCATAAGGCGTGGTCGGACGAGCTGCCTTCGCCCGCTCACACCATGTATGAGCCGCCCCAGCACGGCGGCCAACGTGTGACATCTGGCCTGGATTTGTCTGCGCTGTCGGAGGCGAACCAGGAGGACCCAACATGATCTGTCCCTATTGTGGCCACGGCGATTCCCGCGTGGTAGACACGCGCACCACCGGCGAAGGGATTCGGCGTCGGCGCGAATGTCTGGCCTGCCGCAAACGCTTCACGACCTACGAGCAGATCTCAGAGGCATTGCTCATCGTCAAACGCGATGGGCGGCGCGAGCCGTTTGACCGGCACAAACTGACCCAGGGCATCCGTATCGCCTGCGCCAAACGCCCCATTGCCATGGCAGACATAGACCGTATCGTCAGCCAGATCGAAGAGCATCTCTTCAGTCTGGGCAAGGCCGAGGTGCGAAGCGAAGTGATCGGCGAGATGGTGCTGGAAAAGCTCAAGGAACTCGATCCCCTGGCCTACATTCGTTTCGCCATCGTCTACATGGAAATGGAAGATGTCGAAACCCTCCAGAGAGAACTGGACCGCTTGAGAGCCGAACGGAAGTGAGCCAAACCGCATACGCATGGGCAACCCCGGAGCCGGACCGCGCGGCGGGGTTAATTTCGTATTGTCCGTTGACCGACTTGATGATCAGTGGAGTTTTGCGATGACGACCCAGACAGTCAAACACTTCGAGCCGATGATCCGACCGCCGGCCGTCATTCAACTTTCCGAGAACAGCCGGCAGGTGCTGCAGAAACGATATCTGCGTCGGGGACTGGACGGCAAGCCGATCGAGACCATCGAGGGCCTGTTTCGCCGGGTGGCTCGCGCCGTGGCCGAACCCGATGCCGCCTACGGCTACGATGTGACCAGCACCGAAGACGCCTTCTACGGTCTGCTGGCCAGCCTGCGTTTTCTGCCGAACTCGCCTACCTTCACCGGCGCGGGCACGCCGCTGGGCCAGCTGGCGGCCTGCTTCGTCCTCCCCATCGCCGATGATTTGGGCAAGCAATCGGACGGCATCTTCCAGACCCTGCGCGATGCCGCATTGATTCAGCAGACCGGCGGCGGCAACGGCTTCTCCTTCTCGCGGCTGCGGCCGAAGGGAGATAGCGTCGCCTCGAGCGCGGGCGTTGCCACCGGCCCGGTTGGCTTCCTGCGCACCTACGACAGCGCATTCGGCGAGGTGGCCCAGGGCGGCACGAGACGGGGCGCCAACATGGCCGTGCTGCGCGTGGATCATCCCGACATCGAGGAGTTCATCAGTTGCAAAGTCAAAGAGGGCGAGCTGGTCAACTTCAACATCTCGGTTGGCATCACCGACGCGTTCATGCAGGCCGTCGAGGCCGATGCCGATTTCCCGCTGGTCAACCCGCGCGACGGCCGGGTGTGGCGCACGGTGCGTGCGCGCGACCTGTTCGACAAGATCGTCACCCTGGCGCACCACAACGGCGAGCCCGGCGCGCTCTTCCTGGACACCGCCAACCGGGCGAATCCCGTGCCACATCTGTATGAGTTGGAGGCCACCAACCCCTGCGGCGAGCAGTGGCTGGGCCCTTACGAGAACTGCTGCCTCGGCTCGATCAACCTGGCGCAGCACGTGACCGACGCCAACCGGGTGGATTGGGACAAGCTGCGCGAGACCACCATCGTCGCCACCCGTTTCCTGGACAACGTCGTGGACGCCAACAGGTACGTGCCGGCCGTGCCCCAGCTGCGCGAGGCGGCCCTGCGCGCCCGGCGCATCGGCCTGGGCATCATGGGCCTGGGCGACATGATGTATCGGCTGGGAATCCGCTACGGCTCAGAAGAAGCCCAGGAATTCGCCAGCCAGGTCATGGAGTTCATCCGCTACCACTGCATGCTCACCAGCATCGAGCTGGCAAAGGAGCGCGGCCCCTTCTGCGCCATTCAGGGCAGCATCTACGACCCGACCGACCTGAAATGGCGGCCGCCCCAACCCCTCGTTCTCTACACGCGCGACTGGGGCCGGCCGAACCTCGATTGGGAGCAGGTGGTGGCAGGCATCCGCCGGCACGGCATCCGCAACGCCGCCCAGACGACCGTCGCGCCCACCGGCACCATCGGCACGGTGGCCGGCTGCGAGGGTTACGGCTGTGAGCCGGTCTTCGCCCTGGCCTACACGCGCACGGTGAAGGATGGCGATAGGGATCTCAAGCTCACCTACACCAGTCCGCTGTTCGAGAAGGCCCTGGTGGCGGCTGGCCTGGATGAGGCCACGCGGCAGCGCATCAGCGAACAGGTGAGCCTCACCGGCAGTTGCCAGGACGTGGTCGAGGTGCCGGCAACAATCCGCCAGGTCTTCGTGGTCGCGCAGGACATCACAGCCGAAGAGCATGTGCGCATGCAGGCCGTCGTCCAGGCGTTCGTGGACAACTCTATCTCGAAAACGATCAATTTTCCGGCCACCGCGACTGTCGAGGACGTTGCCCATGCCTATTTCCTGGCCTGGAAGCTCGGCTGCAAAGGGCTGACGGTCTACGTGACCGGCAGCCGACAGGAGGTCGTCCTGGAGACGAAGGCCGTCAGCGCGCAGAAAGCAAAGGATGGAGGCACGGCGGAGGGCAAACCGGCGGCCGCCACCGCAACGTCCGAGCCGGCCGGCGCCGGAGAAGCGGTGGCCGCAAGCGCCGGAGAGGCGCGCTTCCAGGCGCAACGTCGGCCCCGGCCGGCAGCGCTGCCCGGCATGACCTACCGCAAGGAGACGCCGCTGGGTACCGCGTTCATCACCGTGAACGTCAACGGCCAGGCGCAGCCGTTCGAGGTGTTCCTCAACGTCGGCAAGGCCGGCTCAGATGTCGCCTCGGTGTCCGAGGCGCTGGGCCGGCTCATCTCCCTGGTGCTCCGGCTCCCTTCGCCGCTCGACCCGGTCGAACGGATGAAGCTGGTCATTGATCAGCTGGCCGGCATCGGCGGTGGCCGCTCGCTCGGCTTCGGCGCCAATCGGGTCCGCTCGCTGCCCGATGCGATCGCGCAGGTGCTGCGCGAACATCTGAACGGCCATTTCGAGTTTGCCGTGGATAGCGAGGAAACCAGCAGTCCACACGCGGAGCAACTTCCTCTCCCCATCGCCGACCGGCCGATCGGCGACCTGTGCCCCGACTGCGGCCAGGCCACCTTCATTCCGATGGAGGGATGCCGGAAGTGCTACGTGTGCGGCTACAGCGAATGTTAGCTACAGAGCAGTCACATTGCCGCTGAAGTCAGCGTGTGGCGCGGGATGCGTCCTGCGCCACACGCTGAGACATCCTACTCCGGCTCGGCCCAGTTCAGGATCACCTTCCCCGAATGGCCGGACGCCATCACCTCGAACGCCTGCTCGAACTCCGTGTAGTGGAACCGATGCGTGATCACCGGGCTGATGTCCAGGCCGGTGCGGATCATGGACTGCATCAGGTACCATGTCTCGAACATCTCCCGACCGTAGATGCCCTTGATCGTGAGCATGTTGAAGATGACGGTGTTCCAGTCAATGGCCAGGTCGGCAGGGAGAATGCCCAGCAACGCGATCTTGGCGCCATGACACATGTTTGCCAACATCTCCTTGAACGCCTCGCCGCTACCCGACATCTCCAGCCCCACGTCGAAGCCCTCGGTCATGCCGAGTTCCTTCTGCACTTCGGCGATACGCTTCGTGCGCACGTCCAGGGCCACGGTCGCACCCATCTTCTTCGCCAGCTCCAGGCGATACGGATTGATGTCGGTCGTGACGATATAGCGCGCACCCGCATGTTTGACGATCGCCGTCGCCATGATCCCGATGGGCCCCGCCCCGGTGATCAACACATCTTCGCCCAGCACATTGAACGAGAGCGCCGTGTGCGTGGCATTGCCGAACGGGTCGAAGATCGCCAGGATATCCAGCGGAATGCGCGGGTCGGCGTGCCAGACATTCGCCACCGGGATGGCCAGGTATTCGGCGAACGCGCCTGGCCGGTTCACACCGACCCCCTTCGTGTCCCGGCATAGATGGCGACGGCCGGCCAGGCAGTTGCGGCAGCGACCGCAGACGAGATGCCCCTCGCCCGAGACGATCTCGCCGATCTGCACGTCGTGGACATTGCTGCCGATAGCCGCCACCTGGCCGACGAACTCGTGGCCGATCACCATCGGCACCGGGATCGTCTTCTGCGCCCATGGATCCCACTTCCAGATGTGGACATCGGTGCCGCAAATGGCCGTCTTGAGCACACGGATCAGCACATCATTGATGCCGATCTCAGGCACCGGCACTTCATCCAGCCACAGCCCAGGCCGGGCATACTTCTTGACCAACGCTTTCATGGTCTTTGGCATGTGACCCTCCTCCCTCAAGTTCTGTCCCACAGATGCACCCAGCATGTCCACCATCAGATTGCAGCCCGCATGGCCGCATTCCCCATCAGCGAAGTGTCAGGCGTCGGATCAACCAGTGATCGCTCTCCCCGAACAACCCGATGCGCGTCCTGAGACGCGTCCGATCAACAGCCCGATAGACGCCGACGATCAGGCGATGCGTGCCGGTCGGCACATCCGACGGCAATTGCAGCACATGGGGATCGCGCACGACCTCGCTCGCCGTCCACTCCTGGGTGGGGTAACGGCCGCGGAGCGGCTGCTCCTCCAGATTGGCCAGCAGCCGATCGCTGTCGTCGAGCAGCTGCACGACGACGACGAGTGGTTCGCCAGGGGGCGCGGTCGCCTGCCAGAGCAGTTCAACCGGCACTGCGTCTCCCGGCGAGAGCACGGTGGCGGGCGAAGTCGCCTCGATCAGCGCCAGCGGGCCGAAGCGGGCGCGCGCCGGCAGTGCGGCCGTCTCTCGCCGCAGCACTGTGATCTGCCCTAACGCCAGCCCGTCTTGCACACGGCCGGCCCCCCCACTGGCCTCCTGAGGCGGCCAGGGCCGGCCCGTCACCGGATCATAGACCAGCAACACAGCCGTGTAGGCCCCGGGCGGCGTGCCCAACGGGATCGGCAGGCGAATGGGCTGGCGCTGCGGCAGGCCGACTGGCCACTGCGGCGGCAGAAAAACCGGCCCGAACGGGCGCTCGTCGCGCGGCTGGGCCCACGTCATGCCGTCGGCATCCATCAGGCGCAACGACACGCCGAACGGAGCCGAGAGCGGCGCATCGGCCCGCCATACCAGGGTGCCGTAGACCGTCTCGCCGGCCTGCACTGTCGCCGACAGCGCCTCGAACTGGACTCGCATGCCGTTGGGATAGCGGCCGCCGGGCAGATCGGCCGACCAGGCCGCGCCTGAACGCGGCAGGAATCCTTGCAGGCGCATGTTGGCCTCGCCAGCAAAGGGCAGGTCCTCGAACAGATAGCCGCGCTCGGCCAGGCGTGCTCGCAGCATACCGGTCGGATCGTTCACCGTGTCGTAGATGCGATAGTGCCACACTCGACCGAATGTCTGAAACAGGGCATCGGTCTGCGCGTCGGCATCGGCCAGTGCCATGGCGAAGAAATCGGACTGCGGATCATCCCAGCCCAGGCGTTGGCCCGGCACCAGGGCTTCGGCCACATGGCCGGTCATCACGATCACCAGTGCGTCGTCGCGACGCGGGGCCGGCACAGGCGCGGTGAGACGAGTGCGGCCGGCCACCGGCCCCTGCCAGTAGGTGAGCAACGGCGGATAGGCATAGCCGGCGTTCACGAGCAGCACATCGCCCGGCCGCCAGCGCGCCTGCAACGCGCGCACCGCCTGCCGGTGATCGTCGGGCCGGTACTCCGGATCGAACCAAAAGCTGCGCAGGGTGATCCCGGCAACTGCCAGCCAGCCGGCCGCGCCCAGAACGGCGACCGGCCGCCACCACAGCCAGAGCCACATCAGCCCGGCTGCCAGCACAACGTAAAATGCCGGGCTGTACGTGAACAGGTACCGCACGTGATAGAGCGGCGTCACCAGTGAAACCAACAAGATCACCAAAAGCGGCCCAAACGTCGCCACCGGCAAGACCCATGTCCAAAGGCGGGGCAGATGCACGGGCAGGCGCGCGGCAGGCCCCGAACCGGCCACTCGCCACGTTGTCCCTGTGCCGATGCGCCCGATCGCCACCAACCCCGCTGCATACACTGCCAGCGCGACGATCAGCAGCGGCCAGGCCCAGGCCGGCGCAGACTGGCCGAACACCAGCGCGTTCCAGCTTTCCGCCAGCGCAACAGGAAAAGACGGTGCCATGCGCCACGGCGGCACAGGCGGATCGGTCGCCTGGCGAACCGCGATCGGCAGCCACGGCGCATAGAGAAGCACGGCGGCAAGGTTGGCGAGGAGAAGGGACGTGAGGCGTGAAACGTCAAACGTCAAGCGTGAAACGTCAAACGGGGCGCGGGGAGCGGGGGATGACGGCGATGGTGCCTCAGAGGGCGCACGCGAGACTCGGATCGTGCAGGCCAGAAGGCCGAGGTTGAGAGGGATCAAAAGAAAGGCAAAATAATACAGAGTATACATCCCGGCAGCCGCAGCCACTGCATACCCGACCCACCCTATCCATGCCTTCCGCCGGGTCTGCTGCCCCCGACCCACAGCCGCCGGCCTCCAGCCCCCCGCCCCCAACCCCCAGCCCGTCGCCAGTGACAGCACTGCGACCACTCCGAGCGCAGCGCCCAGCGTGTACATCCGCACTTCCTGGCTGTACCAGACGTGGTAGGGGCTGAGCGCAACAAGACCGGCGGCGATCGTCGCAACCCGTGACCCGACGACGCGTCGCGCCAGGGCATAGGTCAGGACGATCAACAGCACACCGAAGAAGAGGGAGAAAAAACCGGCCGCAAACTCCAGGCCGTAACCAGCCGCGTCGGCATGACCGGTGGGATAGCCCATGACGATCAGCCAGGCGCGCAGCAGAATGTAGTAAAGGGGCGGATGGATATCACCTGCGGTGTGGCGGAGCAGCTCGGGCAACGAACTGCCTGCCAACAACGTGCTCACAGTTTCGTCATACCAGAGGCTATCGGCGCCCAGTCGGAACAGCCGCAGGGCCGTTCCGGCCAGCAGGATTCCCAAAAGCAACAGACGGTTGCGCAGAAAACGGGTCATGGTCTGGGTCGAAGGCTCCTCCGCAGGCGCTGCCCCGCTACGACAAGCGAGATAAGTTGTCCGTGGGCCATAGATCACCCTGAACCCATAGTAGGGAAGGTCGCGCCAGGCAGAACGCCGCATTGACCTCCCTATATCACAAGCTGCCGATTTTGACAATCTCGGCCCGGTCAGGTGCATGGCCGAACCGGTCTCGCCGCGCGGCCGGCGGCCCTGCATCTGGTCAACCCCGAACATCGGCCATGTATCGCTGCGCTGGCGGGCTGGCTGCGGGCCACTTGACAAGCGACCGATTCCCCATTATCCTTACACTGTCTCGCAGACAGGCTCGTATCTGTCCGTACAGTCCGGCCAAACGGAGCGCCACCATGGATACAGCCCGGCATCGTTGGTTTGTTGTGGCCGTCTTCTTCGCCTTCATGCTGCTGCATCAGTCGGACCGGCTGTTGATCAGCACGCTGACCCCCGATATCATGCGCACGTTTCAGATCACGATGGCGCAGATGGGTGCCGTCTCCACCGGCGCGCTGATCGTGGCGGCACTCTTCTATCCGGTGTGGGGCTACCTGTACGACCGTTACGGCCGTGCCCGGCTACTGGCCCTGGCCTCGTTCATCTGGGGCGCCACCACCTGGCTGAACGCCATTGCGCCCAACTATCGCGCGTTCCTGGCCACGCGGGCCAGCACCGGCATTGATGACTCCAGCTATCCGGGCATCTACAGCCTGATCGCCGACTATTTCCCGCCCAAAATGCGCGGCCGGATCAACGGCATCCTGGAGCTGGCCATGCCTCTCGGCTTTCTGGCCGGGATGATCCTGGCGCTGGGGCTCAAAGACACTATCGGCTGGCGCGGCGTCTTCTACATCACCGGCATCCTGGGCATCGTCCTTGCCGCGGTCATCTTTTTCGGCGTGCGTGAGCCGAAACGCGGCGGCAGCGAGCCGGAAATGGCCGGCATCGAGCTGGTCACCACCTATCGTTTCAACTGGCCAACCGCGCGCGCCCTCTTCTCGAAACGCACGTTGCGTCCTCTCTACCTCCAGGGCTTTTTCGGCGTCTTCCCCTGGAACGTGATCACATTCTGGTTTTTCACCTATCTGGAGAAAGAGCGCGACTACTCGGGCACGATGTTGTTCGTGACCATGGCCGCGGCTGTGCTGGCACTGGCGGCCGGCTATCCGCTCGGTGGCGCGCTGGGCGATGCGCTCTTCCGACGCACTCCGCGTGGCCGGCTGATCGTCGCCGGCATCGGCGTCCTGACCGGCGCGGTGTTGCTTACCATCACGCTCGGCGTGCCCGAGGGCAACCAGGGCCTCTTTCTGGTCATGCTGGCGCTCACCGCGCTCTTTATCCCTTTTGCTGCGCCCAACGTCGTTGCGACAGTGTACGACATCACCCTGCCCGAAGTGCGCAGCACAGCGCTGGCGATCCAGTACCTGATCGAGTCGGCCGGCGCGGCGCTGGCACCTCTGATCGCCGGCGCGATCGCCGATCGTTCGTCGCTGCACGATGCCATCCTGCTGATCTGTGTCTCAACATGGCTGGTGTGCGCCTTCTTCTTCACCTTCGCCGCCCGCACCGTGCCCCATGATCTGCAGGTGCTACGCGGCCAGATGCAAGCACGCGCGTTGCACGAAAAAGCCTTGCAATCACAACAGGCGTAAAGGCGTATTGGGCCGCCTGTAGTATAATTGTCACAAGTCTATCTGCAGTCTGGTCTAGATGCAGGACATCATGCCATGAGCTATCCTCGCTTGCCGTTATCCGGCGGGAATTACCGACAGAAAGGAGCCAATATGTCTCTCAATCTCAACCCCTGGTTTGCCTTGTTACTCGGTATCCTCATCGGCTGGATTCTGGAATGGCTGCTGGAATTGTGGTTTTTCCGCCGTCGTCGGCTTGAGTGCCAACGCAGATTAGCCAGCGTTGAAGCGCAATTGCGCACCCGCGAAGAGGAACTACGCCGTGAGCGTGCCAAAACACGTTCGCTGGAGGATCAGTTGGCAGCCAGCCTGGCCGCCGCGGCAGCCGCTGCTTCAGTTGCAGCACCGCAAGTGAAGGCCGAGGCCCCCGCCGTCGAAGTCGCCGCGCCGGAGATCCAGGTCGAGGCCCCCGCCGTCGAAGTCGCCGCACCGGAGGTCCAGGCCGAGGCCCCCGCCGTCGAGGTCGCCGCACCGGAGGTGGAGGCTGAGCTGCCCGCCGTCGAGGTCGCCGCGCCGGAGGTGGAGGCTGAGCTGCCCGCCGTCGAAGTCGCCGCACCGGAGGTGGAGGCTGAGCTGCCCGCCGTCGAGGTCGCCGCACCGGAGGTGGAGGCTGAGCTGCCTGCCGTCGAGGTCGCCGCACCGGAGGTGGAGGCTGAGCTGCCCGCCGTCGAAGTCGCCGCACCGGAGGTCCAGGCCGAGGCCCCCGCCGTCGGCGATGACCTGACGCTCATCGTCGGAGTGGGCCGCAAAACCGCAGCTGCGCTGGCTGCTGCCGGGATCACCTCGTTCGGCGCATTGGCCGAGACCGCGCCGGAGCGGCTGGACGAGATCACCCGACAAGCCGGACTGCAGCCGACCGACTACGCAGCCTGGATCGCCCAGGCCAGACGCCTGGCCGAGAAACGCAGTCAGGGAATCAGACTGGCGGCCTGTCCACAAGATCTGGGCAGAGTCAAAGGGATCGGCTCGGTCTACGAGACCAAGCTATACGCAGCAGGGATCGGTACATTCTGGGAGCTGGCGAACACCGATGATGCCGAACTCCGCCGCATCCTCGACATCAAGGATTTCCAAAAGGTGGATCTGGGGGCGATCAAAGAAACTGCCCGCAGTCTGGCCGAGGCGACCGGCACTGTGGGCCTCGGCTGGAGCGGCGCGCAGCCCGACGACTTTGAACCACTGCAGGGAATCGGCCCCGTCTTTGAGAGGCGGCTCTATGATGCGGGCATCTGCACCTACGAGGCTTTGGCCAACGCCACCGTCGAACAGCTCGCTGAGATCTGCAAGGCGCCGGCCTGGCGGGTGCCCGATTATGCCAGTTGGATTGCCCAGGCCAAAGAGCTACTCGCCCAACGAGGGAGGTAGCCATGCGCATAGAGCGTGCCCCCTACTGGTATTGGCAGCTCGACCGGTGGAACCTCCTCGTGGCCGCGCTGCTGCTTGCCGCCGTGGTCATCACCGCGGCCACGGGCGGCAGCGCGCCTGCGCCGGTCAGTGCCCCGACCCCGGTGCCAATCGCGCCTGTGGCGCCTCCGGTGCCGACCCAGCCCCGGCCAACCGCGCAGCCGCCCACCATCTCCGGCCTGGCTGATGGCGCGCAGATCACCGCCGGCACGGCCATGACGCTGACGGGCACGGCTGAACCCGGCGCTACCGTGCGGCTGTTCGCCGACGACAAACAGCTCGCCGAAGCGATCGCCGGACCGGATGGGAGATGGAACCTGCCACTGCCGCCCCTCTCGGCCGGCGACTACACGTTGAAGCTGCGTGCCTTTGCTGCGGACGGCACTCCACTGGCCGAATCCGCGCCGGTCCGCGTGACCGTAGTCGCACCATCGCCGACCGCGACCGTGCCGACGCCCACCCCGCCGCGCCCAACCGCGACGCCGAGCCCGACGATCGTGCCGCTCACGCTGCCCGGACTGACCGAAGGCAGCCAGTTGCCGGCCGGTCTGCCCAGCGAATGGACCGGCATCGCTCTCCCCGGCGCGAAGATCCAGATCTACGACGGCGACAAACTGCTCGGCGAGACCACCGCCGGCCAGGATGGCAAATGGCGGTTGGTATTGCCCGGCCTGACGGTCGGCCCGCATTCACTGAGCGCGCGCATCGTGGCGGCCGATGGCACCGTCCTGGCGGCATCGGCCCCGATCACGGTGATGGTCGTCCCACCCACCGCAACGGCGCAGCCCACACCCGCGGCCACAGCCACCGCCACTGCAGCGCCGACGCCTACGGCCACCGCCACCATGTCGCCCACCGCGACAGCCACGGCCACTCCCAGCCCGACGGCCACGGCCACCCCGGTGCCGACTGCGACCTTGGTCCCCGGCGCCGAGGCCGTCACGTTGCCCGAGGGCATGCCTCTCTCGCTGTCGGGCACGGCCGGGCCGAACACTAAATTGCGCATCTACGACGGTGAAACCCTGATCGGCGAAGTCGTCACAGACGCCGACGGCATCTGGCGGCTGACTCTGCTGCCGCTGGCGCCTGGCCTACATATCCTGACCGCCCGCATCTACGACGAGGCGGGTCGGTTGATCAGCATGTCCACGCCGCTCTATCTGACCATCGAGCCCGCGGCGGTGGCCGGCACGCCGGTTGCGGCCCCCTCGCCCACGGTCGTGGCCACGCTGAAGCCGACCGCCACCGCAGCACCTCCTGAGATCACCGGACCCAAACCTGGCGCCCAGCTGCCGGCGACTGCACCGGGACTTCTGGAAGGCAAGACGGAACCAGGCGCTACCATCCGCGTCTATCTCGGCGACAAACTGATCGCGGAGATCGTGGCCGACGCGCAAGGCACATGGCGCGTGTTGCTGCCCATCCTGACCGAAGGCAAGCAGACTCTGACTGCGCGGCGCATCCTGCCGGACGGCACCGAACAACTCGATGGTACCGTGCTCTCCGTGACGGTGGTGCCTGGCCCGGCTGCGTCGCCTGTGCCCAGGACGCTGGTCGCTGGCGCACCGACGCTTTCGCCGCCGGCCGACCCCATCCGCTCCAGCCAGCCACTGCTTTCGGGCATGGCTGCCCCGCGCAGCACCGTGCGCATCTACGTCGGCGACTTTCTGCTCGGCGAGACGCAAGCCGATGGCCGCAGCCGCTGGTACTTCGTGCCGCCGATCGCGCTGGCGATTGGCAAGCACACGCTGCGTATCGCCGGCGTCGGCCCCGACGGCAAGGACGCGACGAGCAACGTCTATGAACTGGAAATCGCGGCAGGGGCGACCGGCCTCAAACCGCTGACGTTCGTGCCCTCGACCGGCAAAGCGCCATCGCCGATCGGCATCCTGCAGGGCGTCGCGCCGCCGGAGACACTGGTCAGCGTGTACGAAGGCAATACGCTCCTGGCGAGAATGCTGGCCGACGCATATGGCAGATGGCAGCATCCTCTGCCTGCCCGCACGGCCAAAGGCCAGCACACCTATCGCATTGTCGTCAGCACGCGCGACGGCGTAGAGCTCTACCGATCAGAGCTGGTGCCCGTGACCATCAGCTTCGGCCCGCCCGCGCTGCTGCCCGTCACCGCCACCTGGCTGGCCAGCTTTGTGCAGGCCGGGAGGCTGGACTGGAGTTAACACCGAGAGACACGGGCTCTTCGTCCTTCGGGGAAGATCGGCCAGGGTGACAGTTCACATGGCCCGCACCCTGGCCTTTCCCCCGGGCGGCGGGCAGGAGCAGGCTCCTTCCGGGGATGTTCTGGGCGGGGTAGCCGGCCAAAACATCCCCACAGAGAGTTCATATCTGGGATTGTGACCTGGCGCTTGCGGCCATTGACTTTTTCGCCGAGGCGTGTACAATAGGATACACACTCACACGGGTGACCGCATGGCCTGGCCTGTTAGTCCTCTGGGCGTATGGCTGGCGGCACCCTATCCTGTGCGGAAAGGAGCGTACCTCATGCAACTCGCCATCTCCGGAAAGAATCTCGAGATCACCGACTCGTTGCGGGCCTACGTCGAGAAGAAGATCGGCCGGTTGGAGCGGTACCTGCCCAACATCATTGATGCACGTGTGGAGCTCGCCGTCGAGAACACGCGCGCGGCCAAAGACAGTCAGATCGCGCAGGTGACTCTGCGCACCAAACACGCCATTTTGCGCGCCGAAGAGGCCTCGGCGGACATGTTTGCATCGGTAGACGCCGTCTTCGAGAAGATGCAACGACAGGCGGACCGCTATAAGGGCAAACGCTGGGCGAAGCGCGGGGAAGAGGTTGAAGCGCCGGGCGCTGCGCCGGCCGAGGAAGCGGTCGAAGAGGCGGTCGAAGAGCAGCCGTCGCGCATCACGCGGGTCAAGCGGTTCCAGATGGTGCCGATGGACGAAGAAGAAGCCATTGACCAGATGGAGTTGCTCGGCCATGACTTCTTCGTTTTCTTCAACGTGAATCAGAATCAGATCAACGTGGTCTACAAGCGGCGCAGCGGCGACTACGCGCTGATCCAGCCTGAGATGTCCTGAAAACTGTCCTCCACATGCCGGGCCACCTGCGGCTGCCTGGCATGCGGAGGATTTCATAGATCGTCGGTAATTGCTCAGCCCCTCATCCCCCTTGCCCCTTTCCCCCGCCTTGCAGGGGAAGGGGGTGTGAAGGGTGCGGCTTATCGGCCGGTGGCGAAGCCGCCGGCCAGACAAACCCTTCTATCTCTCGCCCCTCTCCTCGCCTCACGGAGGTCAGGAGAGGGAAGGGGCCAGAGGGAGGGGTGAAGCTGAAATACTATCGCCGAAAATAATGAAAACTATCCTCTTTGTGTGCACGGCCAACATCTGTCGTTCGCCGATGGCGGCCGCGCTGATGCGCCACCGCATCTCCGAGCTGGGCCTGAGCGACCAGGTCGAGGTGCTATCGGCGGGGATCTGGGCCAGAGAGGGGGAACCGGCCAGCCAGGGCGCTGCGCTGGCGCTCGAACCGCGTGGCATCTCGCTGGCCGGGCATCACTCCACGGCGATGAGCGCAGCCCTGCTGGAGCGCGCGAACATCATCCTGGTGATGGAAGAGACCCACAGGCGCTTCCTCTTCCATCTCGACCCGAAGCATCTGCGGAAGGTCTTCTTGTTGACGGAAATGATTGGCCGCAACGAGGAGATTGCCGATCCGTATGGCGGTTCACCAGAAGAATACGCAGCTACCGCCGACGAGCTGGATCGCCTGATCACCGCGGCCTTGCCGCACATCTTGAAGCGCATCGGTGTGACCGTGCCACAGTGAACACATGCCGGGGTGGGTTGCCCGGCCTTGCTCCGGCCGGGGCGACTCACGCGCCGCGCAACAGGTACCAGTGCGGCATGAAACCATAGTAGAAGGCCAGCAGCACCCCTAGCTTCAGACCGATCCAGCCATCTCGATATCCCTGCAGTGTAACATAGCGCCGCCAGAACTCCCGCAACGGCTGGCGCACGAACTTGTGCGGCCACGGCCGCACCCCGCGCTCGCGCAGGATGCGCCCCTCCATGCGCGCGTAGCGACGCTGTTTGGCATGAAACTGTCCCCAATCGTCATAATTGTAGTGGATCATCTCGTGCTGCAGATAACCGGCCGGGCCATCGAGCAACACCACCTCGTGGACAGGCCGTGTCGGGTCGTAGCGCGCCCGGTCGCGGCGCAGCAGCCGCAGCTGATAGTCGGGGTAAAATCCGCCATGGCGCACTGGTTGTCCGACGATGAAATTGTGTCGCGGCACCCACCAGCCGACCTCGGCGCGTTCGACGATCACGCGGCGCACCTCAGCGGCCAGCTCTGCCGGGATGCGCTCATCGGCGTCCACGAAGAAGACCCATTCCGCCTGGACAGCATCCAGCGCGGCGTTGCGCTGGCCGGCGAAGTTGTCGAAGGCGCGGCGCAACACCTGCGCGCCGGCCGCCTGGGCCAGCTCGGCCGTCCGGTCCGTGTCAACCGGATCCACGACGACCGCCACCACATCGGCGAAACGCAACGTCTCCAGGCACGGCCCGATGTGGCGCTCGGCATCCTTCGCCAGCACAACCGCGGCCAGAGACATCTGCTGTGAGGTTACATCGGATCGCAATCGAGCTCTCTCCTCAGAGTCATACCGTCTCAAACAACGTTCTGGCCGTTCCTATCGCGGCCAGGCGAGCATCAAGCTCCTCAGCGGTGATGGTCCCGCGTGCAGACTCGGCCCGGGCGCGACGTGCCTCGGCCCACATACCCAGCCGCACGATCAGGCCGGCCAGCCGGCGTTGCGTCGGCGAATAAAAGCGATCGTACAGACGCCGCCGACTGCGCCACAGGTTCAGGAACGATTGCGCTCGAAATTGCCGCGTGCTGGCACCGCCGTGATGGATCACGCGCGCCGCAGGGACGCAGTAGAACGGCCACCCGGCCCGCTGCATACGCCAGCACCAATCCACTTCCTCGGCATACATGAAGTACTCCTCGTCGAGCAGACCGGCGGCCGCAATTGCCTCCCGACGCACCATGAGCGCAGCGCCGAGCGCGAAGTCTATCGGGAAGGGCTCTCCGGCCACATATAGCCGCCGCGGGTACCGGCCGTTCAGACGTGATTCCAGCAGCCGCCTGGGCCGAGGCGGAAAGAAGTCGAACCACAGCTGCCACAGGTCGGGGAAGCGAAACGCGGCGTGCTGAAAGCGGCCATCGCCGTACTGAAGCTGCGCACCGGCGCCGCCAATCGCGGGATGATCCGCCAGAAAGGCCGCCATCTGGCCGATAGCATCTGCCAGCGGCTCAGCATCTGGGTTCAAGAGGAGCACGAAGTCCGGCGGCGTGGCGGGCCCGTCTCCCATGGCCGCGGCCGCAGCCACACCGACTGCGGCCGCGGCATCCGGGGCGAAGCCGAGCCGGCGCAACACCAGGTTGTTGCCGGCCGCAAAACCCAGGTTATGCGGACTGGCGATCAGCCGAACCTCCGGGAACGCGGCGGCCACCATATCCGCGCTGCCATCGGCCGAGGCGTTGTCCACCACCCACACCGTCGGCTGCAGCCAGGGGCTGCGCGCCAGGCTGGCAAACGTGGCTGTCAGGCAGGCGGCCAGCAGATCGCGCACGTTGTAGCTGACGATGATGACGGCCAGCGTCGCGGCCTCACCGCGTGGCGTCGCCGGGATCACGACCTGTGCCTGCTTCACGGCGCCCCCACCACCACGCTGATCCGGTCAATGTCGTTGTTCACCACCTGGACAAACTCGTGGATCAGCCCACCCCACCAGAAGTTCGTGCCGACCGGCGGCTTCTGGTCGAACTCGATGCAGCCGCTCACCTGACCGCGCTTGCCCGGCAGCAGATAATACTGCGGCCGACCGTCTATGATGCGCTCCTCCAGGTCCTCTTTGCGGCCGATGGCCCAGCGGAAAGGAAAATCCACGCCGGTGGTGTCGAAATTCACGCCGAAGCGCCAGATGCCTGCCTGCTGATACCACGACTCTTCGCTCTGCGCTGCGGCCAGCGCGTTGTAGTTCTGGCTGAATCTGTACTTCTGGCCCGGCCACGGCCCGGCCGTGCGGATCGGCACGGGACCGATGTTGACGATCGTCGCGGTGAAGCACAGGCTCTGGCCCAGGGGCACGCCGACCACGCGATTCATCTCGCCCTGCCAGTCTATCTCGCCGCCGGCCACCTCGGCGCGCGGCTTGCCCCCCTCCTGGATGGTCAGGGTCGCGCTGACGACCACCCGATTGCCCACCCGATCCTCGGCCTCGCCGTAGACGATGTAGTCGCCATCGGGCGGCGGCTCCGCGTTCAGGTCCACCCCGCCGTCGTAGTCGTAGCCGTGATAGCCCGCCGCGCCCGGCTCGGCCGCGGAGGCCGACGGCTTCTCGGCGACCGGATACTTCAGGAGAGGCTGGCCGGGCTGCGGGTTGGCCGGAACCAGATAAACCTGCGCCCGCTCGGCCTTCTTCGTCAAGTAATACGAGACCGCCACCCGATCATCGCGGAGGCCGTCCTGATTGGGCCGAAACACCGACGGGATGACCGTGAAGTTGTGGAGTTCGGGCAACACCGTGTCCGCGTCGCGCAGGGTGATCTGCCCCTGGACCGCCTGGCTGCGGCCGGCATCGTCCACCGCCTCGATGACCCACGTGTAGACGCCGTCGGGCAGGACCTGGCTTTCTACCAGCATCGGCCTGCCATCCACCACGCGCTCGCGCGGATCGTTGATCACGCCGCCCCAGTACACGTCGTACTTGCCCGGCGACCGGCGTTGTTCCCTGCGAAAATAGTGGCGCTGGCCTGCGGCGTCCACGAAGTAGATGGAGACGGTGGCCAGCCGATTGACCCGATAGTTGATATGGGTGACATCGTCGGTCCCGTCGGCGTTCGGCGAGATCACCGTCGGCGCCACTCGGACATCCGACAGGACGGGCGCCAGGCCGCAGCTGGCCAGGACAGACGCGACCCCGACCAGACAAGAAATGAGCCAGAACCGGGCATTGAGCCGCACGGATAACCTCCGGAAGATGATCCGATCGAACGCGTCCACGTGCCGGCCGTCCTCCAAAACATCGGGGCACGAGTCACGTTGGTTTCAAGCCAGTCTACCAGACGGCGGAGCGTCCGTCAAAACGCGCCTCACCGATCGCTGAGGCGCAGCGGTCCCAGCCGCACGCGCTTGCCGGCCGGGTTGTCCGCCACGTCTCGAATGTCCAGGCCGGCCGGATCGGCAGCATCGTAGACGGCCAGCGAGACGTAGTAATTCCCGCTGGCCGCAGCCTCGGGCAGAGGTAACGGATAGCGACCGAAAACCGGCCGGCCGGGCCGCCAGCGGGTCGTCGGGTAATCGTAGCCGGCCGGCCGGCCATCCCAACGCCCCACCTCCAGGCCGGCCTCGTCCAGCAGGATCAACGACACCTGATAATCGGCGGTCATCCGATTGAGCGGCAGCCAGTAGACGGTGAGGCTGCGGTCGGTCGGGTCGTCCCAGCCGATGAGCGCCAGCTTGTGCGCGTAGTTGGCGCCGTCCAGGTGCGCAGGCATCGGCGTCGGCGCGATAGTTGTATCTTCGTGCAGGCGCCAGTGGCGCAGCTCCAGGTGCCAGAAGCGATGCGGCTGCGGCTGCTCGACGCCGATGCGATCCAGGAAGTAAGCGGCGAAGCCGACCGGATCCACCGCCTCTGCCTGCCAGCGCACCAGCCACACCCCCCGCTTGCCGACCAGTGCCTGGCCCAGGGCCGGGCCATCGTCGAAGCCGAGCACGGCTTCCACGTCCAGGATATCCAGCGCGGGCAGGCGCAGCCGCGGCAGATCAGGAGCATAATAGTCCCATGCCGGCCACGCGTGTCCCGATACCAGCACCACCGTCTCGTCGGCTGCCATCTGCGACCGCACCACGGCTGTCAGCTCGCGCCATTGTGCTTTGGCAAAAGCCCAGTCACCGAACCAGTTCCGCAGCGAAGTGAACGAGACCCAGAGATAGAAGCCCAGGATGACGGCCGGGACGGCGCAGGAAAACACGCGGCGCAGGCCCCTCGCCGGCCGCCGCATCCACGCCGCCATGCCACCGGCTAACAGCAACAGGTGCGCCGGCGATGCCAGCATCAGGTAGCGCGCGTTGAACTTGGGCGTGCGCGAGGCCAGCGCCAGGATACCGAGGACGGGGACAAGCAGGCAGACGAGCAGGAGGAGTGCGACGGTCATGTCGCGCCGGCGAACGGCGCTGCTGGCCAACGCGCCGGCCTGATCGCGGTCGTCCGGCCCCAGATGCGATCGGCCAGGCCAGGCCAGGCCGATCAATGCAGCTGCCAATGCCAGACCGAATCCCGGCAACAGGCGCACCGCGTCCGGCTCGAGCATCATCTCCGGCGCGCCCGCGGTGAAGCTGATCGCCACATGGCGCAACGCCTCGCCGAGCTTCAGCGCGCCATGCCAATAGGAGCGGTCCACCCGATAGCGCGTGAGCATGGCGGGCAGCCAGGGCAGGTAGAGCAGCACTACTGTCAGGCCGGACAGCAGCGCCGCGACCGCCTGCCGCACCATGTTCCGCCGGCCGCACACCGCCGCGACGACCAGGGCAGCCAGCACGCACAGGGCATAGGCCACCAACAAAAAGGCCGCAAAGTAGTGCGTGTAGAGCGCAGCCGCCGCGGCAACAGCAAACACGCCCCACCAGCGCCACCCCAACCGGCCGGCAGTGAACGCGCGCACCACCGCATAGCCGCTCAACATGCCCAGGCAGGTCAGCTGCGTGTACATGCGAGCCTCCTGGGCGTAGTACACGTGGAGGGGTGAGGCCGCGGCCAGCAACGCGGCCAGCAACGCGGCCGCTCGAGAGGCCAGCAGCCGCCTCGCCAGCGCCCAGGCCAGCACAACCGTCAGCACGCCCCAAGCGACCGATGGGAAGCGCAACGCCCACTCGCTCCGACCGGCCGCGGTCGTCCAACCGGCCACCACGTAGTAATACAGCGGTGGCTGGATATCCTCGGCCGTCCAGCGCGTCAGCCCGGCGAGCTCCTGTCCGGCCACATACGCGGTGACCGCCTCGTCGTACCAGAGGCTTTGCGCAGCCAGATGATGGACGCGCAGTGCGAAGGCAGCCACGAGCAGGAGGAGGAGTGTCACACGTGAAACGTCAGGCATCAGGCGTGAAGCGGGAATCGTGAAACGCGAAATGTGGAACACCATTTGCCGATTTCCCCTACTCCTGCGACGCACAACACGGGGTCGCCATCAGGCAGCACAGGTCGGGCCGCGGGCCGGCCAGCGGATCCACCATCACCTTCCCCAAGACGAATTCCGTGCCCGGGCCGTTCCCCGACGCGCTCTCGGTGTTCAGGCGCTTGCCGGTCTCGTAGTCGTACCAGCCGATCACGAGGGTATATTCTCCGACCGCAGCGTCGGCGGGCACGGGCACGCCGTAGGCCGACCAGGTCGCAAATGATCGCGGCCAGCGATTCACCGGCAGTGGGCTGAACCAGGTCGGAGTAGCATCGCCGTGGCCGATCGTCTGGCCCTGCGCGTTGCGCAGATGGACGAACACACGATAGTCGCGCGGGGCCGGGCCTTCATCCGATGCCCAGCGGAGCGCCAGTGCGAAGCGACGGCCGGGCGCCGTCGCCGGACGCCACGCCATATCGGTCAGGCGCACGCTCCAGCCCTCGGCCGTGAAGCGCGCCTGCACCGGATACTTCTCGACCGGCTCGCCGCCAGGCACCAGCCGGCCGGCCTGGCGTTCCCACGCCGGCAGCAGCACCTCTCCCGACGGAGCCAGCCGTACCGCGGCGGCCTCGGCGCGCGGACCGATCTCCGGCGGCCAACGCCGGCCCTCTGCCTCCACCGCGATGACAGGCGCCCAGGCGCGCGGCAGAAACATCGGCAGCGTGCTCACCACTGCCGCTTCTCCCGCTCGCCAATCGGCTGGCGGATACCAGAAGAGCGCCGGCATCGGTGCTACAGCCTCATCGGCTACCGTCATGCCATCCGGCGCGACGATCCGCCAGGCAAGGCGCGTGTCGGCCGGCAGCGGCGCCATCGGCTGCCAGTAGAGCCGAAGTGTCGTGCGGCGCCACTTCGGGTTGTCGGCCAGATCATAGCCGAGCAATCTGAGCCGACCATCAAATATTATGTCGAGCTCAAATTGAGGTTTCACACCAGACGGCGCACGCGCGAAAGCGTAAAACGCGTCCGGGATGGTCGCCTTGCCGTGGTCGCGCGCCAGCAGCAGATAGCCGTCGGCCGCATCTACCACGCCCCAGCCTGTCTCCAACAAGCGCAATGCCGCGCGCCGCACGTCGGCCGGGTGCGCATCGCCTGAGACCGTGACGTCTATCAGTGCCCATGCGGCCTGGCCCAGCCATGGAAACTGATAGATCAGCGGCCGGTGGCTGAAGTGGGGGTACAGGTTGGCCGTCGCGGTGAGCGCGGCATCGGCCGGGATCTGCGACGCGAAGCGCGCTAGCAGGCGCTCGTGCGCGGTGACCGCGGGCCAGCCGGGGCCGAGCCGCCCGAATTCGCCGCCGATGGGCGTGTAACCGGCCTGCACCTGGCGGATCAGGGCGGCCGCCAGGAGCAGCGTCAGCCCGGCGATCAGAGCTGCGCGTGAGCCGGTCAAAGGCTGGGCCTGGTCGCGAAAACGCCGGAGCCCGGTCATCGCTGCAACGATCAGATAGGGAACCAGCGGCGCCGAGTAGTGCAGCTCGCCGAAATACTGCATCGGGAAGGAGCTGAAGAGGTTCGCAAGCAGCAATGGCGCGCTCAGCAACAGGATTTCCGGGCCAAACAACGCCAGAAAGCCGGTTCCGGCCAGCAAACGGATCAGATAGCCCGCCCGCGGCGGCTCCAGCGCGATGCGCAGCGCCATGTGCGGCCGCACGACGAGCGACTTCAGCACGTCGCCGAAGCTTTCGCCCAGCTCGCCGTAGCGCGCCACATAGGGAGTCTCGGCCACGCCGTATACCGACGCGGCGTGACGCGGGATGATCACAAAAGTGGCAATGTAAAACCAGGCCAGGCCGAGAACGAGGATCGCCGCGCCGGGCAAGAGCGCCGGGCTGAACCAGGCCTCTGCCCCCCTCTGGCGATGGCGCGCAGATGGACGGCCATGGGCCGCAGCAGCTACGGCCCATGCCAGCGCGTAGACGCCCAGGCCGGCCGCCAGCAGCGCCATCCCCTCCTGCACGCTCATCAGCAGCACCGAGGCCGCGACGAAGTGGCCCCAGCGCCGGGCCTCGGCCGCCCACAGCGCCCAGGCGATGAAGGCCGGCGCCAAGGCCAGCGCGTGAAACTCGGCAACAGCCGCCGCCTGTAACGCCGGCGTCAGCAGGTAGGCCAGGGGGAAGATCACAGCCGACCAGGCTGCCAGAGCAGACGATCGGTCGCCTTCCGACCAGATCGCGCGCAAGCGTCGCGCTGCGATCCGGTAGATCGGCCACGCGCCGGCCGCCAGCAGCACCGCCTGCAGGATCAGCAACGCGCGCACGTCATCCCACACCCAGAAAATCAACGACACCAGCAGGAAGATCGGCTCGACATGGTCGGTCAGCCGGGTGCTCACCTGATCATCCTTGATCTCCTGCACGAAACGGCCGTGCGCGGTATTCCAGATCGCCAGGTCAATCTGGCCCAAATCGGCCTTGTGCGTACGGTGCGCTTCGTGCAGGCGGATGCTGTACGCCGAGAACCAGGCGATGAAGAGCAGCATGGCGGCCAGAACGACCAGGGTCGCCGGCTGCAGGCCGGACATCACGCGCCGCGCGTCCCCGATGAGCCGAAGTCGCGCCGGCCATCGTCCCATCGTCATCTCGGCCGCACCCCTTTCGCCCGCACGGCCAGCGCCACAGCCGCCGCGAGCACCTCGCCCAGCACCATCCACAGCCGCGCGATGATCGCGATCACGGCCGCCACACCTGGCGGCACGAGTGGGAAGAGAAGGAGGGCGAGCGCACCCTCGCGCACGCCCAGCCCGGCCGGCGTCAGCAGGGTCAGGTAGCCGACGACGTACGCGGCCGCCCACGCGGCGACGAGGTACGCGACCGCGGACCAGTCCACCGGCGTGACGGCGCGCACCAGCGCGGCGAAGCTCAGCCCCATGAGAAGCCAGACCACGAGATAACGGCCGATCAGCACCCAAACCTGCCGCCACCGGAGCGCCACACGGATCGGGGGGCGTCCTGTTTTGCGGAGCAATCCGTTCAACGCCCTCTCCAGCAATCGCGGCTGCAGGAGCAGCAGGCTCAATGGCGCCAGCAGGAGCAGCGGCCGCAGAGTGCTCAGCCAATCGCCATCGTCGAACAGCGCAAAGTAGCAGGCCGCCAGCACCACGCCCACAGCCGTCGAAATCACCTGGTGCAGCACGATGCTGGTGAAGGTCATCACTCTGGGAATGCCCTGATCATGGGCCAGTTCGGCCATGCCCAGAAATTGCCAGATGTTGCCGGGAATATAGCGCACGATATTGCTGAGAAACCAGATCGCGACGGCCTGACCATGGGGTAAAGGACCGCCGAGCGACGACAGGATCATGCGCCAGGCACTGATCTCCAGCAGCCAGGTCAGCTCCAGGCCGAGCAGCGCAGCCATGGCCCAGGCCGGCGCAAGGCGCCAGCGATAAGCCTGAAGTGCCGACCACTGATTGATGACCAGAACAGTCAAAAAGGCGAGCGCCGCCAGCAATACGAGGATCTGCGCCAGAGTCTTCCACGATTTCGCCATGCGCCCCATTGTAATACAAAGCGGCGAAAGAAGTGAATTTTCGACAGAACGCGTCTTCTGGTAAGATGTGCACCATGGAACTGACCCAAGCCTTCGCAGACCGCCGCGTCCTGATCACCGGAGGGCTCGGCTTCATCGGCTCAAACCTGGCCCGGCGCCTTGTGGCGCTGGGTGCAGAGATCACGCTGGTGGACAGCCTGATCCCCCAGTACGGCGGCAATCTGTTCAACATCGCCGGCATCGAAGATCGCGTGCGGGTCAATATCTCCGACGTGCGCGATGAGCACAGCATGGCCTACCTGGTGCAGGGGCAGGACTACCTGTTCAACCTGGCCGGGCAGACCAGCCATCTCGACTCGATGCGCGATCCGTACACCGATCTGGAGATCAACTGCCGCGCGCAGCTCTCGATCCTGGAAGCGTGTCGCAAGCACAATCCGGGCATCAAGATCGTCTTCGCCAGCACACGCCAGATCTACGGCAAACCGGAGACCCTGCCGGTGGACGAGAAGCATCTGCTGCGGCCGGTGGACGTAAACGGCATCAACAAGATGGCCGGTGAATGGTACCACATCCTGTACAACAACGTGTATGGCCTGCGGGCCGTGGCGCTGCGCCTGACCAACACCTACGGCCCGCGCATGCGCGTGAAAGACGCGCGGCAGACCTTCCTGGGCATCTGGCTGCGGCTGCTGATCGAAGGCCGGCCGTTCGAGGTGTGGGAGGGCAGGCAACGCCGCGACTTCACCTACGTGGACGATGCGGTGACCGCGCTGCTGCTGGCGGCCGCCGATCCGCGCGCCGATGGCCAGGTCTTTAACCTGGGTGGCCTCGAAGTGGTCAGCCTGGAGACGCTCGCCCGGCTTCTGATCGAGGTCAACGGCGGCGGCAGCTTCGTCGTGCGCGAGTTTCCGGCCGAGCGCAAACGCATTGACATCGGCGACTACTACGCCGACGACCGCCTGATCCGGGCCACGCTGGGCTGGCAGCCGACCGTGCCGTTACGCGAGGGCCTGGCACGCACGCTGGCCTACTATCGGGAGCATCTGCCACGTTATGTATAGCGTCCGATCCATGAGCGCGCTATTTCGCGGCAAATCGTGGCGGCGTGGCTGCCTGGCGCCGATGATCATTTTCTGCCTGGCCCTGGTCGGCTGCCGGTCGGCGACACCTGTACAGCAGCCGGAGCTGGTCACGCTCACGGTCGCGGCCGCGGCCGACCTGACCTACGCGTTTCGCGAGATCGGCGCGCTGTTCGAGGCGGAAAGCGGCCACCGGGTCGTCTTCAACTTCGGCTCTACGGGCCAACTGGCGCAGCAGATCGAGCAGGGCGCGCCCGTGGACCTGTTTGCGGCTGCCAATGTCCGCTTCGTCGAGGAGCTCGAGCAACGCGGGCTGATCCTCCCCGATACGAAGCAGTTGTACGGCCGCGGCCGCATCGTGCTCTGGGCGCGCGCCGACCACCCGTTGCAGATCACGGCCGTCGCAGACCTGGCGCGGCCGGAGGTTGGCCGCATCGCCATCGCCAACCCCGACCATGCGCCCTACGGTCTGGCCGCGCGACAGGCACTGGAAACGGCCGGCGTCTGGGAGACGGTGAAGCCGCGGCTGGTGCTCGGCGAAAATGTGCGGCAGGCGCTTCAGTACGCGGAGACAGGCAACGTCGACGTGGCGATCGTGGCGCTCTCCCTCAGCGTGCCGGCCGCGGCCGGAGATGTGCCGGGACGCTGGACGCTGATCCCACAGGAGCTGCACCCGCCGATTGACCAGGCGCTGGCGGTCATTCGCGGGACGCCACATGAGACGGCCGCGCGGGCCTTTGCTGCCTTCGTGAACGGCCCCGTGGGCCGACCCATCATGCGCACATACGGTTTCATCTTGCCCGGTGAGGAGCCGATCCGATGACCTGGCATCCGCTTTGGCTTTCATTGCAGGTGACGCTCGTCGCCACGGGGCTGATGGTGGCAATGGGCCTGCCGCTGGCCTGGCTGCTGGCTCGGAGGCGGTTTCGCGGGGCCACACTGCTGGAGACGCTGGTCATGCTGCCGTTGGTGTTGCCGCCCACCGTCGTCGGCTACTACCTGTTGCTGGCGCTGGGCCGCGGCAGCCCGATCGTGGCGTGGTTCGGCTGGCGCGTCCTTTTCACATGGGTCGCGGCAGCCATAGCTTCGGCCGTGGTTGGCCTGCCGCTGCTGGTACAGGCCGCACGCGCGGCCATCGCGGGCGTGGATCCCGCGCTGGAACACGCGGCGCGCACCCTGGGCTCTTCCGAGCTCGAGGTGCTGTGGCGGGTGACGCTACCCCTGGCCCGACGGGGCATTCTGGCCGGGCTGGTGCTGGCCGCCACACGCGCTCTGGGCGAATTCGGCGCCACGCTGATGGTGGCCGGCAACATTCCCGGTCGCACGCAGACGCTGCCGCTGGCCATCTACGACGCGGTGCAAAACCGCCAGTACGACCAGGCCAACGCGCTGGTGCTCCTGATGACGGGCCTGGCCTTCTTGAGCCTCTGGGCGGTGCGGCATTTCGAGCAGCCCAGAGCGACACGGCCAGCAGCGACCGCCCCCGAATCGAGCTGAGATGAGAGACCCCGCCCCAGGTTGCATCCTGCCCACCGGTGGCCTGCGTGCCGATTTCACGGTAGCCCGGCCAGCTTTCCGGCTGCACGTGCGCCTGGAGGTCGGCGCCGAGATCCTGGTGCTGTTCGGCCCCTCTGGATCGGGCAAGACCACCACGCTCAACGCGATCGCCGGCATTGTCACGCCGGAACACGGCTGCATCACCCTCGAACGCCGGGTGCTCTTCCGCCGGCAAGAGGGAACGCGGCCGGTCAACCTGCCGGCCCGGCAACGCCGGGTGGGTTACGTATTTCAGCACTATGCCCTCTTCCCGCATCTGACTGCACTGGACAACGTGGCCTATCCGCTGCGGGGGCCGGAACGATACCAACAAGCAATGGCGCTGCTGGAACGCCTGAACCTGACGCGGTGGGCCGATCGCTATCCGCACGAGCTCTCCGGCGGCCAGCAGCAGCGGGTCGCCATCGCGCGTGCGCTGGCCGCCGGGCCGCGCATTCTGCTGCTCGATGAGCCGTTCTCGGCCCTGGATCTGGCTGTGCGGCAACACCTTCAGCGCGAGATCGTGTCACTTCAGCGCGAGCTGGGCCTGGCGGTGATCTATGTGACGCATCGGCTGGAGGACGCGTTTGCCGTGGGCACGCGCCTGGCCGTGATGCGGGATGGTCAGGTGGCGCAAACCGGCCCCATCGAAGAGGTGTTCCGTCGTCCGGCCGACGCGCATGTGGCCGGGATCATGGGCATTGCCAATCTGTTCCGCGGCCGGGTCATGGCGGCGGATGCCGGCGGGGTGCTGCTCGACTGGGACGGCCTGCAGATCGTCACGCCGCCCCAAGCTGTGGCAGTCGGCAGCATGGTGACGGCCTACATCCGACCGGAGGATGTCAAGATCATCTATCCGGATCGGCCGCTCACCGATGCGGTACAGCACAACCAGACGACGGGGCGGATCATCGAAAGCAGCTTCCGGCCCGGCGCACGGCACCTGCTCGTGGCACTCCCCAACGGCCACGAGATCGAGGTGCGTCACCCGCCCTCCACCTATGCACCGCTCCACCTGGAAGTTGGCCAGGAGGTGCGGCTGGCATTGCGTCGAGAAGCGCTGGTGCTGCTGGTCTAGAGACTGTTGCCGGACGTGCCAGGCGCCCGAGAGGGTGTCTAACCTGAAAATCAGGCCGCCGCACGCCGCCGGGCGTTCAAACGTCCGGCTCAGGCTGGAGCATTACATTACCGGCGCAGAGGCGATGTTCTATCGCTCCTGAGCAGGGGCGATCTTGCGTCTGGCGATTGCAGGGATGGACGCGGCCACCATGTTTGCCGGCTGGGCGTTGTGCGCATCAGCGACGCCGCCTATGTGACGAAAGTCATAGTGTTGTGGCCCGACTTCGAGTATATCTACTGTTGCGAGTTATTCGCAATAAGCCGTCTGCCAGCCGGGCGTCAGGCCCGGGCGATTCCTCGACTCGGAGTCAACATGACCGCATTTATGCTCAGTTTGCGTGAAGGGCTGGAAGCGGCCCTGATCGTCGGGATTCTATTGGGTGTGCTCAAGCAATTGGGCCGGCCACGACTCGGCCGTGCCGTTTGGGCCGGGGTCATCAGCGCCGTGAGCGTCAGTCTACTGGCGGCCATCGGCCTGATCCTGGCAGGCATCAAGCTAGAGGGCCGCGCCGAAGAGATTTTCGAGGGCGTGATCCTGCTCCTGGCCGCGGCCTTCCTCACCGGAATGATTTTCTGGATGCATCGGCAAGGCGCGCGTTTCAGCGCTGCGCTGGCAGCGCAGGCAGAACAGGCTGCCGGAGAGGCGACAACGTCCGGTGGTTGGGCTCTCTTCGCGGTGGCTTTCCTGGCAGTGATGCGGGAGGGCCTGGAATTAGCTCTCTTGCTGGTAGCAACTTCGCTGCAAAGTCCGGCCCTCGATACGCTGTTCGGTGCAGTGCTGGGGCTGGCCGGCGCGGTGTGGCTCGGCGTTTTGATCTATCGCGGGGTGCTGCGCCTGAACCTGCGCCTCTTTTTCTCTGTCACCAATGTGATTTTGCTCCTTTTCGCGGCCGGGATGGTCGGATTGGGCATCCATGAGCTGATCGAAGGGGGCGTGCTGCCGGCCATTATAGACCCGATCTACAACATCAACGCGTTTCTGAACGACAAGTCGGTCGTCGGTGAACTGCTCAAAAGCCTCTTCGGCTTCAACGGCAATCCGGCGCTGCTCGAGACGCTGGCGTATCTCGGCTACCTGGCGGTGGTCGGGTGGTTGATC
>FWPU01001722.1_pt1 | contig 64358 bp, 66 predicted proteins | sample 2228361 | NCBI WGS metagenome assembly FWPU01 (sample SAMEA103939777, study PRJEB20133) | metagenome
GCGCGCCCGCACCAGGGGCAGGCAGACCCCTGCCGGGCAGCGCCGGTCACGGATGTGGGCGATATACTCGTCGCGGAAGTAGCGCAGCGTGCTCAGCACCGGGTTGGGCGCCGTCTGGCCCAGACCGCACAGGGAGGTTGCTTGAACCACACGGGCCAGGGCTTCCAGTTCATCCAGGTCGGACATCTCCCCCTGGCCGTTGCGGATGCGGTCCAGGAGATTGAGCATACGGTGGATGCCTTCCCGGCAGGGGGTGCACTTGCCGCACGATTCGTCCTGGAGGAAGGTCAGGAAATAGCGGGCGACGTCCACCATGCAGGTGTCCTCGTCCATCACGACCATCTCGCCCGAACCCATCATCGAGCCCACTTTGGCCAGTTCTTGAAAGTCAACCCGCACGTCCAAGTGCTGAGCGGGAACACAGCCACCTGAGGGCCCGCCGATCATAACGGCCTTGAACCGCTTGCCGGCCGGGACACCGTCGCCCAGTTCATAGATCACCTCTCGTAGGGTGATCCCCATAGGGACCTCGATCAGGCCGGTGTTGTTGATCGCACCGGCCAGGGAAAAGACCTTGGTCCCCTTGCTGGTTTCGGTGCCGATTCCGGCGTACCAGGCGGCCCCCTGGTTGATGATCTCGGGCACAATGGCCAGTGTCTTGACATTGTTGACGTTGGTCGGTTTGCCCCAGAGCCCGTACTGCGCCGGATAGGGCGGTCGCAGGCGTGGTTCGCCCACTTTGCCTTCGATGGTGTTCAGCGCCGCCGTCTCCTCACCGCAGATAAAGAGGCCGGCCCCGCGGACGATCTGGACATCAAAGTCAAAGCCGCTGCCCAGGATGTTTTGGCCCAGCAGGCCGTACTCGCGGGCCTGCTCGACGGCGATGGCCATATTCTCCAGGGCCAAGGGGAATTCATTGCAGATGTAGAGGAACCCCTGGTGCGCACCGATGGCGTACGCACAGATGATCAGCCCCTCCAGGATGCTGTGCGGATCGGCTTCCATCAGACTGCGGTCGGTAAAGGCGCCGGGGTCGCCCTCGTTCCCGTTGGCGACGACATACTTGACCTCACCAGGCGCCTTGTGGGCGAACTCCCATTTCAGGCCAGTAGGGAAGCCGGCCCCGCCGCGACCGCGCAGGCCGGACTGGCGCACCTCCCAGATGACCTCCTCCGGGGTCATTGAGGAGAGCACCTTGCCCAGAGCCTGATAGCCACCCACGGCGATATACTCGTCAATAGACTGCGGGTTGATCAGGCCACAGTTGCGCAGCACCACCCGCATCTGTTTCCCGTAGAAGGGGATGTCTTTGTAATAGGGGACGGCCTCGTGGGTGGCCGGCTCCTTGTAGGTCAGTCGCTCGACGATGCGCCCCTTGACCAGGGTCTCCTCGACGACCTCGGGCACGTCGGCTGCCTGGAGGTTGGTGTAGAGGATCCCCTCCGGCTGAATCACCACGATCGGCCCCATATAGCAGAAACCACGGCTACCGGTCTCGATCACCTGAACTTCCCCGACCAGGTTGCGCCGCACCAGTTCGGCCTTGAAGGCCTCAAGCAGGGCGGGGCTTCCGGCCTTCCGGCAGGCCGGGCAGGTGCAGACCAGCAGGTCAGCCCGATGTTGTTCGCTCATTCGGTTCCTCCTATGCCGTCTCTCGCCCGACGACCCACTCGGTGATGACATTGCCCTTGAGCAGGTGTTCCTCGATCAGTTGTGGGACCATCGTCGGGGCAATCTTGCCATAGGTCACACGTGGTTGGTCGCCCTGCTGGATAAAGACCAGCGGCTCCTCGGAGCACATCCCGATGCAGCCGGTGGTGGTGACGTGGGCCTCGATACCGCGCTGTTTCAGTTCTGCTAGGATGGCGTGCATCACCTCGCGCGCGCCGGCCGAGATGCCACAGGTACCCATGCCCACGGTGATGGTCGTGCTGACGGCCGAGCGGCTCTGCAACTCGCCCCGGACGCGCTCGCGCAACTTTTGCAGGTCTTCCAGACTGGTCAGTTTCGGCATGGCTTTCTCCTCCGCCTAGCGGGCCGGCCGGGCGGTCGAAACGCCCGCCGGGCCACCGGGCCGTATCTCCATCGTGACCGACACCTGCTCTTTGGGAATCTCGCCCCGGAGCAACTTGCCGGCCAGTTCCTCGGCCTGGAGCGCGGTCATCTGGCCGTAGGGCCGGCCGTTGACCAGCACGATTGGCCCCTGGGCACAGGCCCCCAAACAACGGGTCGCCTCCAGGGAGTACTTGTTGTCCGTCGAGGTCTCGCCGGCCTTGAGGCCCAACTTTTTCTCCATCGCCGCCAGGACGCGCGGCCCCCCACCGACGTGGCAGGCCGTGCCCAGGCAGACCTTGACGATATAATCCCCCTTGGGCGTCAGGCTGAAGGCTTTGTAAAAGGTGGCCAGTTGGTAGACGTCGCTCAGCCGCATCTGGAGGTGCTCGGCCACCTGCTCCAACGCCTCCCGGGGCAAGTAGTTGTGCTCCGCCTGGATATCCTCAAGGATGGCCAGACTGTACATCCGATCTGGGGGATACCGCTCCAGAATTTCGGGAATCGCTGTCTTGCTCATCGCTCTCCAGGCCTCCTCTCACCGAAACTCATCTCCCCCATCTTGATCAACTTCAGACGGGGGACATGCTTGGTCAGACAATACTCCCAGCAGAGACCGCAGCCGGTGCACTTGTCCTCGTCCACATAGCGGGCCTTTTGGCGCACCTTGACTTTGAAGTTGCCCACATATCCCGAGACCTCTTCGACCTCACTGTAGGTCAGGAGGGTGATATTGGGATGTCGACCGACATCCATCATCTTGGGGCCGAGAATTCAGGTGCTGCAGTCGAGGGTGGGAAAGGTCTTGTCCAACTGGGCCATATGTCCACCGATGGAGGGTTCGCGCTCCACCAGGTAGACGTGATAGCCGGCATCGGCGATCGTCAGGGCGGCCTGGATGCCGGCGATGCCCCCCCCGACCACCAGCGTGGCCGGGGTGACCGGCTCCTTACGGGCAAAAAGCGGTTCCTGCACCGCCGCCCGGGCCACCGCCGCGCTGACCAATCGCTTCGCCTTGTCGGTGGCCTGCGCCACATCGTCCACCACCCAGGAGACATGCTCGCGGATGTTGGCCATGGCAAAGTAGTAGGGGTTGAGGCCGGCCTCCGCAACGGTCGTCTGGAAGGTCGCCTCGTGCATCCGTGGGCTGCACGAGGCCACGACGACCCGGTTGATGCCAAACTCGCGAATGTCGTCCCTGATCTGGTTCTGACTCGGTTCGGAGCAGGCATACTTGGTCTCCCGGGCGACGGCGACATGGGGCAGACCTCGCGCGAACGCCACCACCTCGGCCACATTGACCGTGGCGGCGATGTTCACACCGCAGTCGCACACATAGACGCCGATTTTGGGTTCATCATCCATCCGATCCTCCTTACTCTGCGCTACACAAGCGCCCTACAGATACTCGACCGATACCACCTTGTTCCTTCTCTTCAGCTCGTGCACCACCGGCTCGACGGCCGTTTGACGCCACGATACCCCATCCGACTGCTGGGCCGGATTGACCGCCCTGCCGACCAGGAAGTGAACCACGTCGGCCTCGAGGAGCAGTCGGGCCAGGCGGGTGGCCCCATCCTCCGAGCGGGGCAGGTCGCGCGCGTCCCGGGCGGCGGCCAGCCGCTCGCGGGTCTTGCGCAGCGTCACCACCCCCTCGGTCACCAGGTCCACCCCCTCCAGCCGGGAGGTGGGCGGCACATCGGCCCAGCCGTCGGCCGGCCGGGGTTCCAGTTCCAGCGGCCGGTCCAGCAACCGGGCGGCGATCTCGGCGGTCGTGTCGCCGCAGATGACCCGCCGACCTTCCTCGGCCAGGAACCGCTCCAACGCCTCCCGGTCCCGCGCCGAGTCGGCCGGGGGGCCGCTCCAGAGGGTCAGCAGGCGCAGTGGCCGGACGTGCAGTGCGGTCACAGAGACCTCCTGCTGCCCGGCTTCCTCCCCGGCCAGGCGTTGGTACATGCGCACCAGCGCGCCGGCCAGTTCCTCGGCCCCACCGCCCGTGGCGGTCAGCCGCTGCAAAGCGGTGGCGATATCCCGCCAGCCCCAGCGGCGGCTCCAGCCCCGGGCCTGGATGTAGCCCTCGCTGACGACCGCCAGGTGATCGCCCGCCTCCAGGGAGAAGCGACACCGTCGGAGGAGATGGCCGGCCACCTCTTCCTCGACCACCGGCAGGAGGACCAGGTGGCCCCGGCGGGTGTAGAAAAGGGGCGGCGCGTCGCACTCGACCAGGTGGGCCTCCCGGCCTTCCTGCACCAGGAGAAGGCTCCAGGGAAGGTGGGTTCCCGAGGGCATCGCGGCGAGCAACCGGGCCGCCACGGCCTCCGGTTCCTCCCCCCGCTCCAGGAGCGCGGCCGCCGCTTTTGCCAACTCTTCCGCCGCCAGCGCGGCCGGCGGCCCGCTGACCTGAACGACAAAAAAACGCTCTTCGGTTTGAAAGGTTCTGACCGCATCTCCACCGGCCCGACCTTGCGGCAGGAGGTGCCGGTGGGCGTGCTCGATCCACCGCCTCACCCCGGCCTCCCGGAGGCGATCCCGTCCACCCAGACGCCCCGGTCGCCCTCACTGGCCAGGGCACGGGCCAGTTCGGCGACGGTGGCGGCCTCCAGCTTGAGCGTCGTCCGCGGCCGCAGGTCGTTCAAGCGGTGGGCGTCGCTTCCGGAGACCAGGGTGTAGCGGGCCAGTTCGGGGAAGCGTTCCCGGGCGGAAGCCACGTCCACCAGGTGAGAGATCTCGACGCCGGGCAGGGCCAGGTCGGGCGGGATAAAGCCCAGGTTGGCGATGATGCTGTAGGCCGGCCGGTCCACATGGGCCGGCAGGCACAGCCCCCCCAACGCCCGCACCCGCCAGACGACCGCCTCCACCGAGAGAGAGGCCGAGGTCAGGAGCAGGCGTTCGTTGCGCCCGACCGGGTTTCCCGCAGCATCCAGGACGATCTGCACCCCAAAGACCTCCTCGCGGTTGCGCATCCGGGGCAGGTGGGCATAGACTTCTTCCTGCCAGGCCAGCACCTGCTCCAGCGTGTCAAAGAGGCAGACCAGGTGCACCTCCTCGCGGGTCTGCACCTCCATACCCGGCCAGACGGTGATGCCGCTGCCCTCGGCCGCACGGAGCATCGCCGCTGCGTTCTCGGCCGAGTTGTGGTCGGTCACGGCCAGCAGGGTAATTCCCTGCGCCCGGCCCCGCTCGATGATCAGGTCGGGCAGCATCTCCTCCTCGGCACAGGCCGAGAGGACGGTATGGATATGCAGGTCTGCCGTAAAGAAAGGCAACCCAACCTCCACAGAACGTTCCAACGTTAGAACGTTGCAACGTTCAAACCCTTTTCCCCCGCGGCGATAAAGGCCTCCAACCACTGCCGCACCTCTGGGTGGGTCAGCGGGACCCCCCCCAACGTGGCCCGGATTTCGGCCGTGTCGAAGGAAAACTCCCGCCCGTCCACCCGGTGGAGGTAGCGCAGGTCGGCGGCGTCAAAGAGGATGATCGTCAGCAGCGTCGTGGGCATATCGCCCAGCGGGGCCCGGTCCAGGTGGCTGTGCTGGAAGGTGGCCCGTAGGGTGGTGCCCCGGCCGACCTCCGACGCGATCTCCAAGCCGCCGTTACAGCGCTCGGCCGCCGCCTTGAAGAGGGGCAGGCCCAGCCCCACCCGGCGCGTCTTGCGGGTGGTGTAGAAGGGGTCCACGGCCCGCTCGACCTCTTCCGGGCTCATCCCCCGACCGTTGTCTCGGATGGTAATGTGCAAACGATCGGCCTTCAGGTCCTCTTCAATCGTTAGTTCAATCCGGGTTGCCCCGGCGTTGATCGAATTCTCCACCGCGTCCAGGATGTGCAGGCTCAGTTCGCGCATACAGGCCACCCAGTCGTTCAGGTCCGGCGCATCCAGACTCCTGCGAGCGCACTGTTCCTCCGCCGTTTCTGGTTGCCCCACCGCTTTCCGCCATCCTATCCGTGGCCCCTTACCCCCCGGAGATTCCCAGGGCAAAGAGCCGTCCCGCCACCGTGTAGGTCGTCTGCGACGTGGTCAGGATCGGGATGCCCTCCTCCTCGGCCTTGGCCAGGGTGGCCGGGTCCGGGGCGACTCCTTCGGTGATGACGATCCCGGCCAGGCTGAGCAGGCTGGCTACGGCGACGATGTTCGGGTGGGACTGGAGGGTTAGCCAGAGGTTGCCCTCCTTGGCCCGGGCCATCACACAACTGAGCAGGTCGGAGGCATACCCGCCGGTCACCGGACGGTCGAGTTTGTGCGCCGCCGTCTGGACCTCCAAAGCAAGTTGCTCGCAAATCTGCCGCAGGTTCATACGCAGGCTCCTGAATCTTTTGGCCCCTGGCCTTCCGGTTGGCGGTCCAGGTAGATGACCACCTTGACCGATGTCCACTGCCCCTTGGGCGACTCGATGAGCATCTCATCGGCGCAACGCCGGACGTTGGTCAGCCCCATGCCAGCGCCAAAGCCCAGTTCGCGAATCCAGTCTGGTGCGGTGGAAAAGCCCGGCTGCATCGCTTTTTCGGTATCCTCGATTCCCGGCCCGGTGTCTGTCGCGCGGATGATGATCTTTTCCGGCTGAATCTCGGCCATGATCTCGCCGCCCTCGGTGGCGTGGATGACGATATTCATCTCCAGTTCGTAGGTAGCGATCGCTGCCCGGCGGGCGATCTGGGGGGAAACCCCCAACCGGGTCAGGGCGCGCTTGATCCGGCTGGAAGCCTCCCCGGCCGAGGCAAAGTCCCGGGCCTTGACGTTGCAGCGCATGACGATGCTGGTCAGGTCGGAGATCAGTTCCTCAAAGATGTGGCTGACCCGGTGGCGGAGGACCTCCTCCTGGTGATGTTCGAGTTCCAGTTGCTTGAGCAAGCCGCGTATAATGTCCCCGCGGGTGAGGATGCCGACCAGTCGGCCCTCCCGGTTCACCACCGGGAAACGGCCAAAGCGGTAGTGGTCAAAGTGGTTCACCGCCCGGACCACCGATTCGTTCGCCTGGACGGTGATCGGGTCCGGGGTCATCCTGTCCCCTACGCGGGCATCCATCTCTCCGGCTACCAGCGCCTTGATCAGGTCTTCGATGCTGATGATGCCCATCATCCGGTCATCCTGGACGACCGGGGCACCCGAAATGCGGTGGTCGCGCAGGATTTCGCGCAGTTCCCGCATCGTCGTATCGGGTGTGACGGTCACGACCTCTTTGGTCATCACATCCTCGATCTTGATCTCGTAGACCAGTTCCTGGAGCCGGGTGAATTCGGGCATCACGACAACCGCCCCAGCGCCTCGCTAGTCCTGGGTCCAGGGAATCCGATCCGAGATATCACAACTGGCCAGGCCCAGTTTATAGAGGAGGCCGGAGGCCTCGTACATGGTGTAGGGCGTCAGGATCAGGGGGATTCCCTTTTCCTGGGCCAGGGCGATTGTCTCTTGGGGCGGGCGTTTGCCCCGCACCAGGACGATTCCGGCCAGATCGGCCATCTCGGCGGTGCGCACCACCTGGGGGTTGCACAACCCCGTCAGGAGAAGCGACCCCGGCTCGGCTAGGGCCAGCACATCGCTCATCAGGTCGGCCGCACCGACGCAGCGAATCTCGCGCTCCAGGTTGACATCCACCACCACCTCTCCCTGCAGCAGCGGTATGATTTCCTGCAACCGCACAGTCACAGCCACCTCCGGCCACCGCTCCAGCGGGCGGCTAGCCCAGCACCTTCTCCACCACCGGTCGGGTCGAGACCATATTCTTTTCCAAAAGCAGGCCCTTTTCCTCCAGTCCCAGGACCAACCCGATCAACTGGGGCAGATAGAACACCGGGATGCGGATCTCCCGCCCCAGGACGCGGCTGACGTCGCCCTGGTAGGCGTCCAGGTTCATCTGGCAGAGCGGGCAGACGGTGGCGACGCAGTCGGCCCCATCGGTCGCGGCCAGCAGGTCGGAGACGAGTTTGACGCCGATCTCTTTGGCCGTGGTGATCAGCGTACCGCCGCAGCAGCGGGCCTTGAGGGTGTAGGGCACGACCTCGGCCCCCATCGCCTCCAGGAGGCGGTCCATCGTCTCGGGCCAGTCGGGGGCGTCGTAGGTCATAAAGGGGCGCACCGTCAGGCAGCCGTAGTAGGGGACGACCTTGAGGCCACGCAGGGAGCGCTTTATCCGTGGGGTGATCGCCTCAGCACCCAGGTCGTTGGCCAGGACGTCCAGGAGGTGGCGCACGCGGGCCCGGCCCTGGTAGTGCAGGCCGGCCGCCTCCAGCACCTCGTCCAGTTCGGCCCGGACCTGGGGGTCGCGCTGGCGGTGTTCTTTGACCTGATAGAGGCTGAGGTAACAGGCACTGCAGGGGGCGACGACGTCGTAGAGGCCCATCGCCTCGGCCAGGGCCAGGTTCCGGGCCGGCAGGGCCAGGGAGAGGAGATAATCCACCGATTCGGCCGGCGAGGAACCGCAGCAGTTCCAGTCGGGAATCTCGACCAGTTCGGCACCCAGCGCGTGGAAAACGGCCCGCGTGGAGGCGTCATACTCTTTGGCGCTGGCTTGCAGACTGCATCCGGGGTAGTAGGCGTATTTCATCGGGAGCCCTCCTTCCGGGCGGCGATCTCGTGGGCCTTGTCATACATCGCCTGAATCTGGTCCACGCCCTTGATTTTGTGGGCCTTGAGCCCCATCTTGCCCTTGCGCAGCATGGCCAGCCCCAGCGAGGCGAAGGAAAAGGCCTGGAAGGGGTTGGTCTTGAGCATCCAGCGAATCATGGTCTCGGTCTCCTGCATCCGGCCATAGCGCCGCACCACCTCCATAAAGGTCTGGTAAAAGCGAGCGCTGCCGGTCTTTTTCCCCCGGAGCACGGCCAGCCGTTTGAGGGTGTGCATCGTCTCGGTGATCGAGATGCCCCGGGGGCAGCGGACGGTGCAGGAGTAGCAGGTGGTGCAGAGCCAGAAGGTTTTGCTGCGCAGGACCTCCTCCACCATGCCGATCTGAATCATGCGCATCAGTTGGCGCGGCGTATAGTCCATCGCATAGGCGGTGGGACAGGAGGCCGTGCAGGTGCCGCACTGGATGCAGGTAAAGATCTTGTGCCGATCGGGGCCCAGCATTGCGGCAAAGGCCCGATCGAGTGTGCCCTGGGTGAGACTGTACGCTTCCTCGGCCATTTGAGGATCACCTCCTTGTCTTCTTGGGCCGACGGCGGCCGGTGCCTCTCTGGGAGTCGGGTGCTCCCCGGAGAAAGCAGCATCGTGAATGATAGCACAATAGGGGAGATTTGTCAAAAAGAAACCGGGTCATTTATCCTTTACCTCGGCGGATTCCGCCCCCAAACAATCGCCCAATGGCGGATTTCGTCTGTCTCAACCGGTCAACTGCCGTACTCGCTCCAGCAACAAAGCGGGCTGCAGCGGTCGGCTCAATATTTGGTCAAAGAGGACCGTCTCCTGGTCCTCCAGATCGGCAGGCACAACGGCCAGGACGGCGACCGCCCGCTCTCTTGCCTCCCGGCAGAGCGTTCGGACCACTTCCCGCGCCAGGTCCGCCTGAAGGTCCACCAGCAGCAGGGTCGGCTGTTGCTCGCGCAGGCAGGCCAGCGCGTCGGGCCCCTCGCAGGCCGGCACGACGCGGTAGCCCTCGGCCTCCAGGAGCGACCGGACCTCTCCGACCAGGTCGGCATCGTGGTCAAAGAGGAGCACGGTCGAAGCAGGGCCGGCCGGGGTCTCCCCTGCATCCCTACCGGGCAAGGTCCAGCGGTAGAGCGGCTTTTCCACCTGCAGGATGTAGGAGGTTTGGGTGCTCTGGATGCCGGGGATCGAGGCGATCTTTTGGGTCAGGAAGGGGAGGAGGTCCTCGCTGGAGGGGAGCACCAACCGGACGACCAGTTCAAAGTTGCCCGAGGTGTAGATGACCTCGCGCACCTCCGACAGGGCGGCCAGTCTTTGGGCGATCTGGGTCAGTTTGTCCAGGTCGGCATGGATATAGACCAGGGCCTCGAAGGTCAACCCAACCTGACGAGGGTCCGGGCAGGCGACGACCTGGATGATGCCCTCGGCCAGGAGTCGCTCCAGGCGGCGGCGGACGGTGCTTTCCCCCACGCCCAGCCGCTGGGCCAGTTCAACATAGGAGGCTCGGCCATCCTCCTGAAGGAGGAGGATCAACTGTCGGTCCAAGCGGTCTGCCTGATACACCGAGCCCTCCTGAGCGCAACCTCTCTGTTCGTGGCTGTGCCCCATTGCACAACCCTACGTGAATTGTATCACAGAAGGCGGGATTTGTCAAGTTCGACCCGGAAAAGCGGCGGAAACCTACTCTCCTGCGTGCTTTGGCGGAGGATTCTGTCGGGAAAGGGTCGGGAGGCTCACCCGCCCCGGCCAGGTGTACAGGCGCACACTCTGGCTGCGCAGGTAGCCCCCCAGGGTGCAGCGGTAGAGGTCGGCCAGGCGCAGGGCCAGCGAGGTCGGCGCAGAGAAGGAGAGGACGATGGGAAGGCCCATACGCACCGCCTTGGTCACCAGGTCGTAACTGGCCCGACCGGTGCTCAGGAGGATGGCCCCGGCCGGCGAGAGGCCCTGCAGCAGCGCGGCCCCGATCGCCTTGTCCACGGCGTTGTGCCGGCCGACATCCTCCCCCGCCGCCAGCAGTTCCCCGTCCGGGGAAAAGAGGCCCGCTCCGTGAACGCCCCCGGAGCGGGCATAGGCGCTCTGGGCCTGCTGCATCCTGCGCCGCAGGCCCAGGAGCAAATCCAGCGGGACCTGCGGCCCTTCCCCCAATGGCGTCAGGTCCAGGTCGGCCTCTTCCAGGGGCACGGCCCCGCAGCCGGAGCGGATCAGCCGGGCGGCAGCAGCGGCCGGCCGCGGCCGCCAGGCCTCCTCCTTTACCTGCAGGGAGACCAGGTTGCCCCCTCCTTCCTCCTCCTGCTCACAAAAGCGCACTACCAGCACCGCTTTCCAGTCGCTCACCAACCCCTCGCTCAGGCAGAACCCCACCGCCAGTTCCTTCTCCTGGCCGGGGCTGCACATCAGCACGGCCACCTCCTGGCCGTTGACCTCGATGCGCAGCGGTTCCTCCTCGGCGACGGGCCTGTCCACTCGTGCGGTTTGATCGCCGCGAATCTGAAGGGAATGCCAATGGAACGGTTGCTTCGCCACCAATCACCTCAGAGAGAAGCACGATCCCAACGTTCCGGCGGGTAACGGAACTAGGCCAGCCGGGTCAGCAGGATGCCGAATTCGTAGAGAAGGTAGAGCGGCCCCGCCACGATCATCATGTTCACCGGGTCTGGGGTCGGGGTGATCACGGCGGCGACCACGCAGATGACCAGAAAGGCATACTTGCGCCAGCGCGCCAGTTTGTGCCGGTCCACCACGCCGATCTTGGCCAGGAAAAAGAGCAGGATCGGCGTCTCGAAACTGACCCCGCTCCAGAGGAGCAGCGAGGAGACGAAAGAGAGGTACGGCCCCAGGCGCGGTTGGGTGAGCACCTCCGGGCTGCCAAAGCGCAGCAAAAAGCCCATCGCTGCCGGCAGGACAAAGAGGTAGGAAAAGGCCACCCCACCAAAGAAAAAGAGCAGCACCAGGGGCAGGCCGACTACCAAGTAGCGCCGTTCGTTCCTGAGCAGCCCCGGCGCGACAAACTTCCACAACTGGTAGACGATCACCGGCATGGCCAGGCCGATTCCGGCCGTCAGGGCCAGGCGCATGCTGGTGGTGAACTTTTCCGGGACCTCCACCGCCTGCACGGTGACATTGGGGAGGCGCGTGGCCAGGTCCAGGAGCAGGTTCATCAGGAGGTCGTTCCAGATGAACCCGACGACCGTCCCCACCCCAACGGCGATCAGGCAGATGATCAGCCGCCGGCGCAACTCCTCCAGGTGCTCCAGGAGGGACATGGTCGCGCCTTCTTCAGGGGAATCGGGGAGGGAAAAGGATTGGGCCACCGTCGTCTTTATCCGGCCAGGGAAGAGGGGGGACGGGCTGCTTCCGAGTCAGGCGGGGGAACGGCCTCCTCCGGCGGGCCGTCCATTTCCTCAGGTTGTTCGTCCGATCCAGCCTTCGGTTGAGGGGAAGGGGCGTCGGTTGGTGGCGACGACCTGACCTGGGGGCCGGCCGACCGACGCAGGGCCGACCCCGCCCATAGCGGTGGCGGTTCCACGTCGGCCATCCACTGCCGTACCTCGCGCTCCAAGCCGTCGGTCTGGCGACGCACCTCGCGCAAAAAGTGCCCGACCGTCCGGGCGATCTCGGGAATCCGCTTGGGGCCAAAGATCACCAGCGCCAGGATGGCCAGGAAGAGCAGTTCACCAAAGCCGATGCCAAAGAGGTTGCTTCCCACATCCGCCCCCTGGGGCAAAAAGAGACCCCCTTTTACCCCAAACGGCCCGGGTTAGCCCTCCTTCGGGCCTTCCTCGACCGCTTCTTCCGTTTCCTCGGCTATGCCCTTGCGGAACTGCCGCACCGTCTTGCCGATTGACTCGGCCAACTTGGGAAGTTTGCTCGGTCCAAAGATGAGCAGGGCAATCACCAGGACGATAATCAACTCTGGCCAACCGAAACCACGTCCAAACATATCCACCTCCGCGGCCATGCCGCTTTTGTTCCTGCACCTATTGTACTACAGGAGGAGCTCCGGTGCAAGGGGGGCATGACAAATTCGTCGGGGCAACCCGGCCGGCCGTAGTGGCCCCTGGCCTGTAGGACGGGCTTGGGCCCGTCCGTTCTGCCGGGCGGACCGGGCGGCCCATAGGACTGACTTGCCCGCCCTTAACCACACCGGGCGGGTTGGAAAGGCCGCCCCAGGGTGGTTTTCGGCACTAAACCGTCGTGCAACCGCACGGATGACGTCCTTGCCCCTCCCTCCCACTTGTGCTACAATATCCCCAGCAGTTCGGCCCCTTTCCCATATTCTCAAGGAGGGAAAAATGACCACCCGGACAGTCCTTCAGCAGGCAGGGATCGTCCTGCTCGTGCTCCTCATCGCTGCCGGCAGCACGGCCGGCCAAAGCGCATCCCCCCAGGCCAACTTTGTCCAGACGAGCACGAGCGACTGGATGCAGGGCCGGGGGCACAATGTGGACCGACGCAACCTGGATGCCCTCCACGCTCCTTACGGCTGGGGCAATGACGCCCGGGGCAGCGTCCGTCTGGCCTCGCGACCGGCCACCTGGACCCGCCAGAGCACGGCCGGCCCGGTCCTGTCCCGTGGTGGGGCCGGCGAGTGGGACGAAAAGCATACCGCCGAACCGGCCGTCCTCTACGACCTGGAGCAGGGACAGTACCTGATGTGGTACTCGGGCCAGAACAGCGCCGACCGGTGGCAGATCGGCCTGGCTACCTCCGGCGACGGGCAGACCTGGAGCAAGCACAGCGGCAACCCCGTCCTCCCGGTCGGTGCACCGGGTGCGTGGGACGACCAAGAGGCCGCCTTTGGCACCGTCCTCGACGACGGCGGCACTTACCACATGTGGTACAGCGGCTATGACGGCACCAACCGGCGCATCGGCTATGCCTCCTCCGTGAACGGTGTCTCCTGGCTCAAAGCCGGCCCCGTCCTCAGCGGCACCGTGGGGGCCTGGGACGAAAGGCTGGTCGGCAATCCCACCGTCCTCTATGACGGCAGCACCTACCACATGTGGTACGGCGGCTGGAACCCCGGCGATGACCACTGGCGTATCGGCCACGCCACCTCCCCCGACCGGGTCATCTGGACCAAAGACCCGGCCAACCCCGTGCTGGACTTGGGTCTGGTCGGCTCCTGGGACGACACCCACGTGTACGCCCCCACCGTCCTCTTTGACGGGCACACCTTCCATATGGGGTACGCCGGCTGGGGTGACCGGGATTATGGCGAACATTCCCCCGGCCAGATCGGGCATGCCACCTCCACCGACGGCTCGACCTGGATCAAGGATGAGGACAACCCGGTCTATGGCCCCAGCGCGCCGGGGAACTGGGACTCGATGTGGACGGCCGACCCCGAGGTCCTCTTTGACGGCGACCTCTACCGACTCTGGTACACCGGCGGGGTGACCTGGACCGGCCTGCAGATCGGCTATGCCACGGCCACGCCGGCCTACCTGCAGAGCGGGACCTACACCTCCACCCTGGTCAGTAGCGGTTGTCTGACGGACGAACTGACCGTTTGGGACAAACTGCGGGTGCTCCAAGAACTGAACGGCCAGCAGTTGACCTACGCCATCCTGGAGGAGAGCGGCCGGCCCGTGCCCGGCTTTGAGGGGATGGGTGCGTCAGGAGGTGTGGTCGAGTTCAACCTCTCCTCCCTCTCCTGGTTCTACGACCGCATCTACCTTCGGGCGACCTTTTCCACGAACGACACCGCCTACAGCCCCGTCCTGGAGGAGTGGGAACTGCTCTGGTCCTGTCGCTCGGCCCCCTATCGGGCTTATCTGGTCGTTGTGCACAAGCCATGAGGAAAGTGGCCCGGCCGCCGTCCTCCCGGAGCGTGGCCGGGGGGGCCAAGGGGCGTGGATGGCGCGATCTGCTGCTCATCGTCGCGCTCCTCCTGGCCGCCTGCGCCCCCCCAGCGCCCCCCACCCCCCCACCGACGGCCCCTCCGCCGGCCGAGAGGCTGCGGGTGGCCGTCGTGCCGGCCGGCCAGGCCTTTATCCAGGAACAGGTCGCCCGCTACCGCCAGACCCATCCTCACGTCCTCGTCGAGGTCGAGGTGTGGCCGGCCTTCGCTGCCCAGGAGGCCCTGGCCCGCGGGCAGGTGGACCTGGCCCTCCTGGGGCGGGAGCCGGAGGAGGTCTACCGGGGCATCCTCACCGCAACGCTGGTGGCCCGAGAGCCGATCGCCGTGGTCATCCATCCGGGCAACCCCCTGCGCGACCTGCCCCTGCCCGGCCTGATCGAGGTCCTGAGCGGACGGGTGGAGGACTGGAGCCAGGTCGGCGGGGCGGAGCGGCCGATTCAGGTCTACCTGCGACCGGAAGGGTCGGGGGAAATCGTTGCGCTGGAGGAGGCGCTGGCCGGCCGGCGGCTGACCCCCAACGCCCTGGTGCGGGCCTCGGCGGGATCGCTCCTCCAGGCCGTCCGGGAGGACCCGGACGGCATCGGGCTGCTGCCGGCCTCCCTGGTCGGGGAGGGGGTCGCGCTGCTGCGCCTGGAGGGAACCCTGCCGGGGGAGGAGGGCTATCCCTGGACGATGCCGCTCTATCTGCTCTACGGGCCGGCCTCGCCCGAACGGGCCCGCTGGTGGGTCGGGGAGATGGGCGCAGGAGCGGGATTGACCCCGTCCACCAGGGTAGGGGCGGTCCCTGCCCCTACGGGCAGGGGTAGGCCCTGCCCCTACGGGCAGGGGCAGAGCCTGCCCCTACGGGTCTTTGCGCCGCTCCCGCAGGGCGCGGGCCTTTTCGCGCAGGGCCTGGAAATATTCGCTCTCGGTGATCTCGGAGACCTGCTGAGCCTTGCGGGCCTCGTCAATCTCGATCTGCAACTGCTGCACGCGGGCGCGCAGGTTGGCCTCACGGGCCTCGATCATGGTCACCATCAGGTTAAAGGCCTCCGAAAAGGCCCCGATCTCGTCCTTGCGCGGGCCGATCAGGCGGGTCACATCCTGGCTATAGTCGCCCATGCTGACCTGGCCGGCCACCTCGCGCAATTGGGAGAGCGGCCGGGCCAGAAGGCGGTAGAGGTAGGCCGCCGCCACCAGGATGCCTCCCAGGGTCAACAGGAGCACAAGCCCAAAGAGCCAGGGCATCAGGGTGAGGGTTTCTCGCCCCAGGAAAAAGACCCCCCCCAGGAGCAGCAAGGGCACCAGGGAGAGGGTCAGCAGCACCCACAGAAGGACGCGCACGATTCGGGACTGCCAGAGGGCTCGCCAGCGGTTCATTCAAACGCCTCCGTTGTGGCCTGCGATGGTTCGCCTTTTTCCCCCAACGATGATGGGTCCAGTTCCACCCGCGCCCGCCAGATCTGGACATTGCCGCAACGGCGGCAGGTCACCCAGATCTCCTCGGTGAGCGCGGGCAGGGTGTAGCGCTCGACGGCCTCCGGGTCCACGCTGAGGCCATCAGCATCCTGCCAGCCCAACACCGCGTTGCACTCCTTACAGCACCAGGCCTTGATCTCGTCCATCGGCACCCCCACGGTAGGGGTTCAGGTCCGGATATACTGCTTTCCGCCCACGTGGCGAACCAATCCTTTCAACTCCATCAGGGTTATTGTGCCGGAAACGGCGGCGACCGGCAAGCCCGACAGGTGGCTCAGTTCATCCAGGTGCAGCGGATCGGCGGAAAGGAGGGCCAGCAGGACCGCCTCCTCGCGGCTCTCCGGGACCACCTCCCGGACGACGCGCTGCTCGGCCGGCCGGGTCAGGTGCAGTTCCTCCAGGATGTCGTCCACATCCCGCACCAGGCGGGCTCCCTGGGCGATCAGGGCGTGGCACCCCCGGCTCATCGGGGAAAAGATCGAGCCGGGCACGGCTAAAACGTCCCGCCCCTGTTCGGCGGCAAAGTCGCTGGTGATGAGGGCCCCGCTGCGCTCTCCGGCCTCCACCACGACCACGCCCAGGCTCAAGCCACTGATGACGCGGTTGCGCGGGGGAAAGTTGCGCGCCTCGGCGGCGGTGCCGATGGGATAGTCGGAGAGCAACGCCCCCTGCCGGATGATCGCCTCGGCCAGGTGGCGGTTCCGGGCGGGGTAGACCTGGTCCACCCCGCAGGCCAGGACGGCGACGGTGCGGCCGCCGGCCTCCAGGGCGCTGCGGTGGGCCTCCGTGTCCACCCCCAGGGCCAGCCCGCTGACGACGGTGACGCCGTTCTGGGCCAGCCCGGCGGCCAGCCGCCGGGCGACCTGGCGGCCGTAGGCGGTGGGGCAGCGCGTCCCCACCAGGGCCACCATCGGCTCGTGCGCCTCCAGAGTGCCCCGCATATAGAGCACCGGCGGGGGCGCGTAGATGTGCCGCAGCCGCTCCGGGTAGGCGGCGTCCTCCCAGGTCAGCAGGGTGATGCCCAAGCGGCGGACCCGCGCCAGTTCCTCCTCCAGGGAGATTCGCTGCCGCGTTTCCAGAAGGTGCCCGATGGCGGCCTGGTTCAGGCCGGCCGCCCGCAACGCCTCCGGCGAGGCCCGCCAGGCCCGTTCAGGGTCGCCGAAATATTCCAGCAACCGGCGCAACCGCACCGGGCCGATCTGTGGCGTCAGGCTGAACCCCAGATAGTACTTGTGCACGCGCTTTTCCCCCAAGAGGACACCGGGTCCGGTCCGCTACAATCGGATTATACCTCATTCCCCCGGCGGTCGTCAACTGGACAGGAATGGAAATCTGTGTTATGATAAAAACAGCACAGGTTGAACAGGGCTATGTGTAGAGATTGTCTTTCGGAATGGCGCCAGGCCGGGCCTGGAAGCAGAGAGAACAGGATGACAGACAAGACCGACCGGCAATCCCGCCAGATCGTGCAGCGGCTGGCCCTGTCCGCCGAGGAACGGCAACGATTGGTTGGGATTCTCCGGGTAGCCCTGGACACGGTGGACGGCGACTATCGGGCCAATGTGGCCGCCATCGCCCGTGAACTGGGCAAGAGCCGGCGTACCATCTATAACTGGGCCGACCGGGTCCTGGAGTGCACCGTCCAGACCCTCCGCGAGATTCGCGTCGGCCGGCCACGGAAAGAAGAGACTGAGGAAGTATGAGCCAGACCTTGCGGGCAGCCCTGGTCACCCTGGGCTGCCGGGTGAACTTTAGCGAGAGCGACCACCTGCGGGGGGCGCTGCAGGCGGCCGGTTACCACCTGGTGGAGTTTGACCAGGAGGCCGACCTCTACATCGTCAACACCTGCACCGTGACCCACGTCGCCGACCGCAAATCGCGCCGCCTGCTGCGGCAGGCGGTGCGGCGCAACCCCAACGCGCTGGTCGTCGCGGTCGGTTGCTACGCCCAGACCGCGCCGGCGGTCCTGCGAGGAATTGCCGGGGTGGACCTGGTCGTGGGCCACGAGCAGGTGCCCACCCTTCTTGAGCAGGTGGCCCGGTCGCTGCGCGGGCGCGGTTGGGAGACCTCCTCCCTCCTGAATTCGGCAGAAGCACCGCCTCGGCCGGCCAACCCGGCGCGGGCCCTGGTCAAGGTGCAGGACGGCTGCGACAACCGCTGCGCCTACTGCCTGGTGACGGTGGCCCGGGGGCCGGCCCGCTCCCGGCCGGCGGAGGAGGTGCTGGCAGAGGTCCGCCAGGCGGTCAAGTCAGGCCGGCCCGAGATCATCCTCACCGGCATCAACCTGGGGGCCTACCACGACCCCCTGGTGGGGGACCTGAGCGGCCTGGCCCGGGCCATCCTGGACGGGACCGCTGCCCCCCGCATCCGCTTCAGTTCGATCGAGCCACAGGACTTTCCCCGGGGCCTGCTCGACCTCTGGCCCAACCCCCGGCTGTGCCGCCACTTTCACCTGCCGTTGCAAAGCGGCTGCGACCGTACCCTGGCCCGCATGGGCCGGCGCTACCACCTGGCGCAGGTCCGCGCCCTCATCGAGGAGATCGAACGTCGCATCCCCGACGTGGGCCTGACCACCGACATTATCGTGGGCTTTCCCGGCGAGACGGAGGAAGAGTTTGCCCAAAGCATCGCCCAGATCGCCGACCTGCCCTTCAGCGAGCTGCACATCTTTCCCTTCTCCTCTCGGCCAGAGACCCCCGCCGCCACCATGCCCGACCCGGTCCCGCCGACGGTGCGCCGGCGTCGCTGCGAGAAGATGCACCACCTGGCCCGGGAAAAGGCCCAGGCCTTCCGGCGTCGCTTCCTAGGGCAGACCCTGGCCGTCCTCTGGGACGGGCAGCGCAACGGACAGGTCAGCGGCCTCAGCGACAACTACCTCCGGGTTGTGGCACAGACGCCTGGAAACTGGCTCGGCCGGGCCACGCCCACCCGCATCCACTCCCTGGAGGGAACCCTCCTCCGGGGCGAAATCCTCGCCAGCGCAGCGGAACCACGGGATACTGGTCAAATCGCCGGTTTTGTTGTATAATGCAGGAGGGTTAGACCGAAGGAGGTCCAGATGACCGCAGAAATTCGAAACCTGTTGGACAACTTTCGATCGCTGAACAACGTCCCGCTGGCCGCGGTCGTGGCCACGGACGGTCTGCTGATCGAAGGGCTTGCCGATCCCGATGTGGACATTGATGCTATCTGCGCTGTTGCCTCCAACGGCCTGGTCATGGCCGAGGCGCTGGGACGCGAGATCGGCAAGGGCAGCGCGGTCCAGGCGGTGTTGGAATATGAGAATGGGCTGGTTATCCTGGAACCACTCGGCGAGGAGGCGATGGTCCTGATTCTCTCCGGGCATCGGGATAACCTGGGGCGAATCCGCTTCTTGCTCAAGCGGTACCATCAGCCCCTCTTGGATGCAGTCAGTGCGATCTAGATCCATTTGTACCTGATGGTCGGGCGATCAGATAGCGTCAATCAGGCGAATGGATGGGGGAAAACAGGATGGACCCTCAACTGAGCAGTTTGATTGTCTCGCTGGAGGAAAAGGAAACGATTGACGAATGCCTGCGCCGGCTGGTCGAGGACACCGGGGCGACGCACGCCATGTTGCTGGACAAAAGCGGGCAGGTCATCGCCAGTCAGGGAGAAGTTGAGCGTCAGGACACCACCGCACTGGGTGCTCTCCTGGCCGGGACCTTTGCCTCCTCCCGCGAAGTAGCCCGGCTCTTGCGCGAGCGGGACTTTCGGGTCCTCTTCCAACAGGGCGTGCGGGAAAATATCTTTACCGCCCTGGTAGAAGACCAATGGATGCTGGCAATCGTCTTTGACAAGGGCACCCATATCGGGTTGGTCAAAGTGCTGACCAAAAAGGCGACCGAGGAACTGACGCAGATTCTCGAGCGGGTTCGGCAGGAGGGGAAACTGCGAGACGAGGTGATCAGCACCAGTTTCCGCACCTCGATGGAAGACACGATTGACCTTCTGTTCCGCGATTGACCGGTCGGCCGCTGAGAGAGGTTAATCCGATGCTGGTCAGGGTGTTGAACGAGGAAAAAGAGGGGCCAGAATGGCGCTAATCAACATCGCCGCGCGAGAGATCCACTGCAAGATCGTCTATTACGGGCCGGGGTTGAGTGGCAAGACCACCAACCTGAAATATATCCACAGCCAAGTGCCCAGAGAGGCCAAAGGAGAACTTCTCTCGATCGCCACCGAGACGGAGCGGACACTCTTTTTTGACTTTTTGCCGCTGGACCTGGGCCGGGTGCGGGGTTTCCAGACCCGTTTCCACCTCTACACCGTGCCGGGGCAGGTCCTCTATGAGCGCACTCGCGTGGCCGTGCTCAACGGCGCCGACGGGGTGGTCTTTGTGGCCGATTCGCAGCGGAATAAACTGGAGGAAAATGTCCGCAGCCTGCAGGAACTCGCCCGCAACATCACTCGGCAGGGAAAACGCTTTGCCGAGTTTCCCACCGTGCTCCAATACAACAAACGCGACCTGCCCAACGCCCTGCCGGTCCCCATTCTGGACCGCTACCTGCGCTACAAGACCAGCGACGGCCAGTTGGTACTGCGTTACGAGGCGATTGCAACGACCGGGAAAGGGGTTTTTGATACGTTAAAGGCGATCAGCAAGCTGGTGATCAGTAAACTTTGAGCCGATCGGAGCCAAAGCAGTACAGGACCCGGATGAACCGGACGAGCCTTCCCCAAGGTGCTTGAGGAAGCGCGGAATGCCCCTTCAAGGTGATCTCAGCGAATTCGGCCTAGCCGACATTATCCAACTGGTTGACCTGAGCAAGCAGACAGGGGCCGTCCATATTGTCTCCGAACAGGACGGCACGCAGGTGGAAGGCTGGATCTATTTCCGCAGCGGTCAGGTCATCTCGGCCCGGTTGGGACGGTTGCCCTCCCTGGAGGCCCTTTATACTCTCTTTACCCTTGCTTCCGGCTCCTTTATCTTTGAAGAAGGGGTGGACCTGCCCCCCCGTGACATCCAGGACAGCAACGAAAAGTTGATCATCGAGGGGATTCGCCGGGCGGACGAGTGGGCCTACCTACGGGACAAGGTGCCGCCCCTGAACGCGGTTATGGGGTTGGTGACCAGCCCGGACGGCAGCCGGCCGGAGGTCAGCCTGGAACCGGAGGAGTGGCGCGTCCTGACCCTGGTGGACGGCCGCAACACCGTCGCCGAGATTGCCGACCGCAGCGGACTGGGCGAATTTCGCACCGGCCAGATTATCGTCCGGCTGCAAGGGGCCGGCCTGATCGAGGAAAAGGAGGTCTTTCTCGGAGAACTCCTCTTTGAGGAACTGGGGCGGATCGCGGTGGACAACCTGGGGCACTCGGCCCGTGTGCTCCTGGAGGACGCCTTTCGGCGCAACGGCATAGACACCACCAGCGATGCCTCCCCCCAGCAGATTCAGGCCGTCTGTGAGGGGTTTGAACGCTCCATCTCCCTCCTGGTCGGCCCCTCGCGGGCCCGCCGGCTGGTGGAGGACATGCGCCAGCGGGCCCGACGAATCTTTGGTGAGAGTACCTGGGACACCGCCGTGGGGGACTCGTAGGGGGCTCCGGGACTTCCGGGCAGTGCCCCCCCCACCACGGCAGTCGAACAAGCCCAAAGGGGGTAGCGTATGGAAACGATACAGCGACACCGATTCGTTCTGGAGGCGATCGCCATTATTGTCATCACCGGCCTGATCGGGGTGATGATCGCCTTCTTTGGCGAAAGTTACACCCGCTACCAACGTGCGGTCGCACCGCCGGAGAGTTCGGCGGCCGTGGTGATCAACGAGGTCTATCCGGCCTTGTTGAGTGATGACCCCGGCCCGCATCAGTGGATCGAACTCTACAACCGCACGCAGGAATGGCAGATGCTGGACGGGTGGGCCCTGGAGACGGCCGCGGGCGGCCGCCTGCCCCTGCCCCACGTCGCTCTGCCCCCCCACGGCTATCTCGTCGTGGCCGCCTCGGTGGAACAGTTTATGGCCGATCATCCCACCTATATCGGCGAGGTGGTCGCTCCGACCACCCCCTGGCCCGGCCTGGATCAGCAGGCCGACTATATCGTCCTGCGCGACCTGCAGGGCCAACCGGTGGACGCGGTCAATTGGGGGACGCTGCCGCCCAACGCCCCTGAGGACGCCGGCCTGTGGAGCGAGCCCAAGTTCAGCGGCGGGACCCCCTGGCTGAAAGAGACTTCCTTCTCCTTCGAGCGCTGGCCGGTTGGGGTAGACCGGGACGTGTCGACGGACCTGATCTACCAGCCCTACCCCTCCCCCGGCACGGTCAATGTGCCCAGCGCGACTCGCGCGGCGAACAACCTCTTTATCCAGTGGACGAACGTGGCCTCTTACGCCGGCGGCCTGCTCCTCTGGATCGCCTTTGTCTACATCGCCCTGATCGCCCGCCGTTTCGAGACCCTCACCCAGCAGCGCACTTTCTGGCAGGCAATGCTCGTCGCCCCCTCCGGCATTATGGTGTACAACATCATCCAGGCGTGGGGCTTTCTCCAGCGGGGGCGCATGAACGACACGGAAAAGTGGTGGGGCTTTTCGATCCTCTTTGTCTCGGCACTCATCTGCACGGGTCTGGTCTATCTCTTCCGGGACCGGGCCAAGCGCATCCTGGAGGGTTAGCCGATGTCCTGGTTTCAAAGTCAATACGCCATCTGGTTTCCGATTCCGCCGATCCTGCTGGAAGTCGGGGTCATCTTGCTGGGAGTCGTCCTCTTTTGGTACGCCCGCATCCTGGGGAACCTGCTGGAGATGCTCAACCGGCCGCCGCTGGACACTTGGGTCCGTCTGGGAGGCTGGATTCTGATCCTCACCTTCTCCCCCTTCCACTATTACGTGAGCGCGGTCGTCTATCCGCACTTTCTGGCGGGTGCAGCGGCGATTGGTCAACCGGGCATCCTGCCTCAACTGTGGATCTGCCGGACAATCTCGTTCTTTGGGATGTGGGTCGCCGGAATCCTGGCCTTTATCCCAGGGTTCCTCTACTACCGCTGGACGAGCGAGTAGGGGTTGACGTTGTTCTGCCCCCCGGCCAGGACAACGTCAACCCCCGCCCCTGGGCCTACCTTGTCCCCTGTACGGGCCGACAGGAGAGCCGCGTTATAACCAGCATCTTTACCGCCGGTACGGCTAAAGTGGACATAACCTACAAGTAAGGCCGGGGGGGGCCTGCGGCTCCCCGACCGGGGGCGATTTTGGGGCCGGTTACAACATGGTCGGGCGGTAAGGGCCGGCCCCATCCTCAACCCAGGCCCCCCCTGTCTCCGGCGGGGAGCGGGGGGGCCTTCTTCGGGCCTGTCGGGAGAGCGTCGGGCAGGCGTCTTGTCGGCGTCGGGTTCTCCCGGTCGGACGAGGGTACACTAAGTACAGCGATTCCTAAATTCGTATTGGGTTTGAACGAACGGGCATCTTGAGGTATACTAGGCTTGGAGGTGAAAAATGCCTGGTCCCAAGCCCAAATATCCGATCGCGTTAGCATCTGAAGAAGAGCATGACCTACGCCGGTTGGTGCGGGCTCGGAAGAGCCCGCAGGATAAGGTGGTCCGAGCGCGCATCCTGCTGCTGGCCTTTGACCATCCCGAATGGAGCAACCGGCAGATCGCGCAAGAAGTTGGCTGTACCGATTGCACGGTGCGCAAATGGCGCCGCCGCTGGGTCCAGAAACGAAGCATTGAGGACTTGCCACGGCCGGGGGCCCCCCGGCGTTTTTCCCCCTGAGGTCCGGGCGCAAGCCACCGCGCTGGCCTGCAGTCGGCCTCGGGAAAGGGGTGTCCCCCTGGCTCGCTGGAGCGCCGCGGAGATTGCGCGTCGCCTGATCGTTTTGGGGGTGGTTGCTTTCATCTCGGCGAGTACGGTGGGGCGGTGGTTGGCCCAGGAGAAGATTCGGCCGTGGTGCGATCACACTTGGCAGCATATCCTGGATTTCCAGGCCTTTCTGGAGCGGGCCCGGCCTATCTTGCGGCTCTACGAACAAGCGCAAAAGCTGCTGCAAAAGGGCGTGTGGGTGGTTTGCACGGATGAGAAAACCTCGATCCAAGCGCGGAAGCGGGAAACGCCCACCGTTCCGGCCGGTCCCGGCCATCCGCTCCACATCACGCCGCGTTACGCGCGTCAAGGGGCCCTGCAGCTCTTTGCCGGGTTGAGTGTAGCCGATGGCCAGGTCTATGGCATGTGTCGTAACCGGAAATGCTTCGTGGACTACCAATTTCTGCAGGAGGTGATCATTCCGGAGGCGTTGAGGCGCGGGGTCCATACGCTGGCCTTGATTCTGGACAACGGCCCAACCCACGCGCCCAAGCAATTGGAGCGGTGGCTGGACGCGCAGGTCAAAGCCAACGGCTGGCCGCTGAAGATCCAGGTCTATTGGTTGCCCAACAACGCTTCCTGGCTCGACCAGATCGAAATCTGGTTCAGCATCCTGCAGCGCAAGCTTTTGAAGCCCAATGACTTTGAAAGCCTCAAAGCGCTGACGAAAGCGATCCGTTCGTTTATCCGGTATTACAACAGAACAGCAAAGCCTATTCATTGGACCTACACCGTCGAGAAACTGGAGCAGAAACTCGATGCGAATTAACGGAAACGTGTACTTAGCCCAGAGGGTGGCCTACTCCCACGGCGATACCAAGGTCGCGTCGGTGTGGCACGAATGGCCAGGGCCCGGCGCAGGCACGTGACGCGCGCGTGCGATAGCGCCTTGTCGGGCCGACTCTACGCGGCACGGGCGCCGAGGCCGGGCCCTTCCCGGCAGAGGCCAATGACTTTGATATGGCCGTGCCTACTCCCTGGGACGTTTGACAGGCCAGCAGATGGGGGTATAATGTAAGTGTCAGCGCACCCGCCGCAACGCCAAATTGCTCCGGGTTCCGCTGCCAGGACGCAAGATATGCCGATTTCCTTCAAGCCGGACACTGAGATGGAAAATCAACGCTTCTTGTGAGGTCCCCTCCGTGAGTGGACGCGGTTTTGTCGCCACGAGGATCTCGGCAAACTGCTCCTGGTCACACGAGGAAAACTGTCCAGGCTGGAGACAACAGACCGCCTGGTAGGGTGTACCGAATTGAAGAACTGGAGGCGATAATGGACTTTTACCTGAGCGAAGAGCAACAGATGCTCCGGGAGATGGTGCGCGAGTTTGCCGAAAAAGAGTTGAAACCGCGTGCTCAGGAGACCGACGAGCGAGCCGAACTGCCCTGGGAGGCGATTCGCAAGATGGCCGAACTGGGGCTGATGGGGATGAAGGTCCCCGAGGAGTATGGCGGCCTGCCGATGGACAACCTCAGCATCGCCATTGCCATCGAAGAGGTCGGGCGGGCCTGCGGCAGCACCGGTCTGGCGTTGGAGGCGCATACCTGCCTGGGCTGCCAGCCGCTCGCCGTTTACGGCACCCCGGAGCAAAAGGAACGCTTTCTCCCGCGCATGGCCGCCGGCGAGTCGTTTGGCTGCCTGGCCCTGACCGAGCCGGGGGCCGGCTCGGACCTGGCGGCGATCCGTACCACCGCCGTTCTGGATGGCGAGGAGTGGGTTGTCAACGGGACCAAGGCCTGGATTACCAACGCCAGCCTGACCGACGTCATCATCGCTCTCGTCCGCACCGACCCCGAGGCGGGCAGCCGCGCCTTTTCTATGCTCCTGCTCGAGACCGACCGGCCCGGCCTGACGATCGAACCACACGAGAAGAAACTGGGCCTGCGCGGGGCCCCGGCCCACGGCCTCACCTTCGAGGATGTCCGCGTCCCCGCAGGGAACCTCCTGGGCGAGCGCGGCCGGGGACTGCACCAGACGCTGACCAGCATGGACGGCGGCCGGGTGGGGATCGCCGCGTTGGCCGTGGGACTGGCCCAGGCCGCCTACGAGGAGGCCCGCCGCTACGCCCTGGAGCGGGAGGCGTTCGGCAAGCCGATCGCCCAGCACCAGGCCATCCAGTTCATGTTGGCCGATATGGCTACCCAGATCCAGGCCGCCCGGCTGATGGTGCACTATGCCGCCTGGCTGGAGGACCAGGGGGTGCGTTTTACCCAAGAAGCCTCTATGGCCAAACTCTTTGCCAGCGAGATGGCCGAGCAGGTGGCGACCAAAGCCCTGCAGGTTCACGGCGGTTATGGCTACAGCCAGGAGTACGCCGTCGAACGTATCTATCGGGACGTCCGCCTGATGACGATCGGTGAGGGCACCAGCGAAGTGCAGCGGATGGTCATCGGCCGGCACATCTTGCAGGGTTGACCGTTGAAGGTGGGGAGGCCGGCCGGGAGTACCACGTGGGCAAGAGGATCACCGCCATCCGGATGCAGAAAAAGAACCGCCGTCGGGCCAGTCTCTACCTGGACGGCAAGTTTACCCTGGGGCTGAGCGTGGAGGTCGTGCAGGACTTTGGCCTGCGGCGGGGCCAGGTGCTGGAAGAGGCCGACCTGGATGCGCTCCGACGGGCTGAGCAGCGACAGCGGGCCTACCGCGACGCCCTGCGCCTCCTCTCCTACCGCCCCCGCAGTGTGGAGGAGGTACGCCGGCGGCTGAGCCGTCGGTACGATCAGGAGCAGGTCGAGGCGGCGATTGCCCGCCTGGTCGAGTTGAACCTGCTCGACGACCCGGCCTTTGCCCGCTCCTGGGTGGAAAACCGGCTGGACCTGAGCCCTCGGGGCCGGCGCGCTCTGGACACCGAACTGCGCCGGAAGGGCGTGGTCTCGGAAGTTGTGCAGCAGGTGCTGGACGAGGCCCTCTCCGAAGAGACCGAGGCCGGCCACGCCCTGGAACTGGCCCGCAACCGCGCCCGGGCTATGGCCGGCCTGGACCGGCAGCGTTTCTTCCGCCGGATGCAGGGGTTCCTCGCCCGGCGCGGCTTTTCCGCAGAGGTGGTCTGGAAGACGGTGGAACAGGTCTGGAGCGAACTGGTAGACGCAGAGGCAGCGAAGGAGTAAGCATGCGCAAGTATATCTTTTGCACCGGCGGGGTCGTTTCCTCGGTGGGCAAGGGAATCTCGGTCGCCTCGCTCGGTCTGCTCCTGCGCAGTCGGGGGGCCGCCGTGGCCGTGCAAAAGTTGGACCCCTACCTGAACGTGGACCCCGGCACGATGAGCCCCTACCAGCACGGCGAGGTCTTTGTCACCGAGGACGGGGCCGAGACCGACCTGGACCTGGGCCACTATGAGCGCTTTATTGACATCAACCTCAGCCGGGCCAGCAACGTAACCACCGGCCAGATCTATGCCTCGATCATCCAGAAAGAACGGCGGGGCGATTTCCTGGGAGGCACCATCCAGGTCATCCCCCACATCACCAACGAGATCAAGTCCTGCATCGCCGCCGTGGGCCGCAAGATGGACGCCGAGGTGGTCATCGTCGAGGTGGGGGGAACGGTGGGCGACATCGAGGGGCTGCCCTTCCTGGAGGCGATTCGCCAGATGCGCAAGGACGCCGGCCGGGGCAACGTCCTCTACATCCACCTGACCCTGCTCCCTTACATCGCCGCCACCGGCGAGTTAAAGACCAAGCCGACCCAGCACAGCGTGATGGAACTGCGCCGGGTGGGCATTCAGCCCGATGCCATCCTCTGTCGCTCCGATTACCCCGTCCCGGACGCCATCCGCGACAAGATCGCCCTCTTTTGCGATGTGGAACCGGAGGCGGTCGTCCCGTTGGTGACGGTGCCGAGCATCTACCAGGTGCCGTTGGTGCTGGAGGAGTTGGGGTTAGGTCGCTGGGTGGTGGAGCGGCTGGGCCTGCCCGACCGCGAGCCCGACCTGGAGGAGTGGCGTGCCCTGGTGGAAAAGATCAACCGCCCCAAAGGCGAGGTCGAGATCGCCCTGGTGGGCAAGTACATTGCCCTGCGGGATGCCTATATCAGCGTCATCGAGGCGCTGCGCCACGCCGGCCTCTACCATAACGTCAATGTGCGCATCCGCTGGGTGGACTCGGAGGAGGTCTCCCGCCATGATCCCGGTGAGCAACTGGAGGGGGTCGCCGGCGTCGTCGTCCCCGGCGGCTTTGGCTATCGCGGGATTGAGGGCAAGATCGCCGCGGCCGGCTATGCCCGCCGGAAAAACATCCCCTACCTGGGGCTTTGCCTGGGCATGCAGTGCGCCACGATCGAGTTTGCCCGCGAGGTGCTCAACGCCCCCGACGCCAACAGCACCGAGTTCGACCCGCGTACCTCCGCTCCGGTCATTGACCTGATGGCCGACCAGCGGGACATCTATGAGAAGGGAGGAACGATGCGCCTGGGCACCTGCCCCTGCAAACTGACGCCGGGGACCCACTCCGCTCGGGCCTACGGGGTCGAGATGGTCCATGAACGGCATCGCCACCGCTTCGAGTTCAACAACCGCTTCCGGGAGGCGTTGCAGGAGGCCGGCCTGGTCATTGCCGGCACCTCGCCGGACGGCCGGCTGGTCGAGATTATCGAACTGCGGGATCACCCCTGGTTCGTGGGCACCCAGTTCCACCCCGAGTTCCGCTCCCGCCCCACCCGCCCGCACCCGCTCTTTCGGGACTTTGTGGGGACCGCGCTGCACCTGGCCGCAGAGGTAACGCCGCTGCAAAAGGTCGAGGTGCAGCCGGCCTAACACAGTTGCCCACCCTCGAACACCAACCGGCAACATCCCCTGCTCCAGGTAGAGGAGCACCGTCCCAAGGTGCGAGGGGTGCAGATCGTACGGGCCGATGATCGCCGTAGGATAGAGGATGACCGCGTCCGGCCTCTGCGCTATCCTTGCGCGCACCTCGTCCCCCCTCCACCAGCACCATCACCAGGTCGTTGACGTTCGTCCCGGTTGGGCCGGTGCGGATGAGGGCGCCGACCGCATCCAGCAGAGGGTAGGCGTCGTTGCGGGCCAGGTGCGCCGCCGGGTCCAGCCCCAGAGTGCGGGCACGGGCGACCGTTCTTCCGTCCACCACAGCCCCCGCCGCGTCGGTCGGGCCGTCCACGCCGTCGGTGGCCAGGGACACCACGACGACTCCCTCCAGGCCGGCCAGTGCCAGGGCCGCCGCCAGGGCCAGTTCCTGGTTGCGCCCACCCTGACCATCGCCGCGCACCGTTACCGTTGTCTCTCCGCCCAAGACCAGGCAGGCCGGCCGGGGCAGGGGCCGGCCGTGGAGCGCCTCCTCCCGGGCCAGCGCGGCCACCACCCGCCCCACCTCCCGCGCCTCCCCCTCCAGGTAGGAGGTCAAAAGTTCTGCCTGCAGGCCCAGAGCCCGTGCCCGCTCCACCACCGCCAGGGCCGCGCTGCGGTTGTCGGCCACGATCTGGTGGTGCACCCGTGCAAAGAGGGGGTCCCCCGGCTTGGGCGTCTCCGCAATCTCGCCGTGCAGCCCCTGCAGTAGGTGCTTGCGGACGGCGACAGGCACCTGCTCGAACAGGTCGTACCGCTCCATCACGTCCCAGGCGTCGGCAAAGGTGGTCGGGTCGGGGGCGCAGGGGCCGGAGCCGATGGCGTCGAGGGGGCTGCCGACCACGTCGGAGAGGAGGAGCACGAGGAGGCGGGCGTGGGTCCGCCGGGCCAGTTGCCCTCCCTTGATCTGGGAGATATGCTTGCGCACCGCGTTGACCTCCTGAATCGTCGCCCCGCTGTGCAGGAGCAGGTCGGTCAGGCGGCGGAGATCGTCCAGGGAGATCTCCGCCGCCGGCCGGGTCAGCATGGCCGAGGCCCCGCCGGAGAGGAGCACCAGGGCCAGGTCGCGCTCCGTCAGGCCTTCCAGGAGGGCGCAGATGCGCTCCGTGCCGGCCAGGCCGGCCCGGTCCGGGAGGGGATGGGCGGCCGGCTGCAGGCGGATGCGCCGGAGCGGTTGGGGCGGAGCCACGCCGTGGGGGCGGTTGACCAGGCCGGCCGAGATTCGCCCTCCCAGCACCTCCTCCACCGCCACGGCCATCCCCGCGCCGGCCTTGCCTGCCCCCACCACGACTAGCCGCCCCACCTTCTCCAGGTCGTAGCGGGCCTGGCCGACGGCCAGGATTTCCCCCTCCAGGCGCAGCGATCGGCGCACCGCCCGTCGCGGGTCGGCTGCCGCCAGCGCGGCAGCGATCAACTCTTCTGCCCAGGCCGGCAATGGTTGCTTCATCGGCACCTCCGCCACCAGTTTACCCGGATTGGAGCGAGAGCGCAAGCCGAGTTGACAGCAGGGCGGTTTCGTGATAAGGTTCACGTGGAGGTGAACCGATGGCAGAATGCCCGAACCCGAAGAGGTGTCTCTTTTTCCAGACCCTTGCTCTCCAGGCCACCGGAGAGGCCCTCAAGAAATATTGCTATGGGACCTATCGCCGCTGTGCCCGCTTCCGGCTGAAGGAACTGGGCCGGCCGGTTCCCCCGGACATGTCTCCCGGTTACCACCTGCCGGAAGACCTCTCCCGGCGGACCTGAACTTCTGTTCTCCCCTGACCGAAAATCCCATGGCCTACGTCGTCGAAGCCGAGAACCTGACCCGCCGCTTTGGCGACTTGACCGCCGTGGACCACATCTCCTTCCGGGTGCGCGAGGGGGAGATCTTGGGCTTTCTCGGCCCGAACGGTTCGGGCAAGACGACCACCATCCGCATGCTCTGCGGCCTGCTGCGCCCGACCGAGGGGCAGGCCCGCGTGCTGGGGTTCGACGTGGCCCGCGAGCCGGAGGAGATCAAGGCCCGCATCGGCTACATGTCACAGCGGTTCTCCCTCTATGGCGACCTGACCGTCCGAGAGAACCTGGAGTTCTATGCCGGCATCTACCGCGTCCCGGTGGAGGAACGGGAGCAACGTATCGCCGAGTTCATCGAGATGGTAGGTCTGCGGGGGCGGGAAGGTGCCCTGGTGGAGACCCTCTCCGGCGGCTGGAAACAGCGACTGGCCCTGGGTTGCGCCATTCTGCACCGACCGCGGATGCTCTTCCTGGATGAACCGACCGGCGGGGTGGACCCGGCTTCCCGGCGGGAGTTCTGGGACTTGATCTACCGGTTGTCTGAGGAGGGAACCACCATCTTTGTGACGACCCACTACATGGACGAGGCCGAACACTGCCACACCATTGGCCTGATGTATCGGGGCCGGTTGATCGCCTGTGCCAGCCCTGCCGACCTCAAAGAGCACGCCATGCAGGGGCAGGTCTTTGAACTGGCCTGTGAACCGCTGACCGGCGCGCTGACCCTTTTACCTACCCTGCCGGAGGTGCAGGAGGCCGCCGTGTACGGGACTCTGTTGCACCTGATTGCCCAGGAAGGGAGCCGGCCGACCCTTCTGGCCGCGCTGGAAAAGGCCGGCATCCGGGTGGAACGACTGGAAGCGATACCCCCCTCCCTGGAGGATGTCTTTATCTCCCTGGTGCAGCAACCGGTGGGCCTGGCCGGTCGCTCAGGCGGGTGATCTCGACCCGCTCAATCCGGGGCCCGCGCATCTTGACAACGCGCAGGCGCAGGTTTTGGTAACGGAAGACCTCCCCCTCGGTCGGCAGCCGCTGCAGGTAGGTCAGGATAAAGCCGGCCACCGTCTCATACTCCTCCGCCTCGGGCAGGGCCAGGCCCAACTCCTCGTTGGCCTCGTCCACCCGCATCTGTCCGGAGAGGACAACGGTGTGTTCGTCCACCGGCCGCACCAGGAGGTCCTCCTGGTCCAGTTCGTCCTGCAGTTCGCCGACAATCTCCTCGACGATATCCTCCACCGTGAGGGCGCCGGCGACCCCGCCGTACTCGTCCACCAGGATGGCCATACGGGTATGATCCTGCTGGAGGGCCTGAAAGAGTGCGCCCACCGGTTTCGTTTCGGGGAAAAAGAGGGCCGGCCGCATCCACTCCCGCACCGGCCGGTCCAGTTCCTCCTCCGAAAGGGGCATATCCCGCAAGAGGTCCTTGACCGAGACGACGCCGACGACATCATCAATCCCGCCCGCGCCGAGGACGGGGAAGCGGCTATGCCCGGTTTCCCGAAAGAGGTCCAGCAAACGACGCACCGGGGCGTCCTGGGCAATTGTGTGCATATCGGGCCGCGGAGTCATCACCTGGCGGGCGGTCAGTCGGGAAAAGTCCAAGACGCTGACCAGCATGCGCCGTTCCCCTTCGTCAAGCATGCCCTCCTGCCGGCTGGCCTCGACGAGCATCCTGAGTTCCTGGGCCGAGTGCACCCGTTCGTGCCCTTTGGCCGGTTCGATGCGCAGTAGGCGCAGGAAAAGGTTGCCGGTGCTGTTCAGGATCCAGATCAAGGGCAGAAAGATGTAGAAACTCCCCAGAATCGGGCGGGCGATGAGCATGGCGGTACGTTCGGGGTGCTGCAGGGCAATGGACTTGGGGGCCAGTTCGCCCAAAACGACGTGCATCAGGGTGATGGTGGCAAAGGAGATCGAGACGGCGATGGTGGCGCGGGCCGGCCCGATCCAGGCCGCGGGAATCAGGTGCAGGAGCGGTTCAAAGATCGGCTCCAGGGCCTCCTCCCCGATCCAGCCCAGGAGCAGGCTGGCCAGGGTGATGCCCAACTGGGTGGCGGCAATAAAGCGGTCCGGGTCTTGAATCGCTCGCTGGACGATTCGGGCGGTGCGGTGGCCCTGCTCGACCAGTTCCTCCACCCGGGTGCGGCGAACGCTGACCAGGGCAAACTCGGCAGCGACAAAAAAGCCGTTCGCAGCGACCAGAGCGATCACGGCCAACAGTTTCCAGACAATCTCCATCGTTCACCTCTCCCCATATTCTACTGCCTTTTGGCTGTGAGGTCAAAAGGCCCCGGCAGGAGGAAACAACACATTTTGACCTTCTCCTGATATTGTGTTATACTCATTTTCCCTTGGGACGGTGAAAAAAACAACAATTGGAGAGACAGATGAAAGTTGCGCTGATTACGGGGATTACCGGGCAGGATGGCTCCTATCTGGCCGAACTTCTTTTGGAGAAGGGGTATCAGGTGGTGGGTCTCCTGCGGCGGTCCACCCATTATCGCTATGGCAATATTGACCATCTCATCGGCAAGATCATCCTCGAATATGGCGACCTGGTAGATGCCGGTTCTGTCGAGCGGGTCGTCGCCGAGTACCAACCGGACGAGGTCTACAACCTGGCCGCCCAGTCGGTGCCGGCCGACAGTTGGCGCCAGCCGATCGTGACCGGCGAGATTACCGCCCTGGGAGCCCTGCGGGTGCTGGAGGCGTTGCGCAAATTCAAACCCGATGCCCGCTTCTACCAGGCCTCCAGCCGCGAGGTCTTTGGTGGGGTGCAGGATGAGGTGGTGAACGAGGACACCCCCATGATCGCCAACAACCCCTACGGGGTGGCCAAACTCTATGCCCATCTGATCACCCGGACCTACCGCGAGTCGTACGATATCTTTGCCTGCGGGGGGATTCTCTTTAACCATGAAAGCCCCCGACGGAGCCTCCATTTCGTCACGCGCAAGGTAACGATGGCCGCCGCCTGCATCAAACTGGGGCTGGAGGACCCGCCGGTCAACGAGGCCGGTGAGCCGCTGGTCCAGAACGGCCAAGTGCGCCTGGGAAACCTGGATGCGGTGCGCGATTGGGGCTATGCCAAAGAGTATGTCGAGGCGATGTGGCGGATGCTCCAGAACGACGAACCGCGTGACTATGTGATCGCGACCAACACGGTCCACACCGTTCGGGACCTTTGCCGGGTGGCCTTTGACCGGGTGGGGTTGAACTGGGAGGAGCACGTGGAGGTGGACCCGCGCTTCCTGCGGCCCACCGAGATCGCGGCCTCGCGGGGGGACTATTCCCGGGCCAAAGCCGAACTGGGCTGGGAGCCCCGCACCTACTTTGAGGAACTGATCGAACTGATGGTGGAGGCAGACCTGCGCCTGCTCTCCCAGGGATAGAGGGAATGAGCCGGATCAGCCTTTCCCACGGCGCCGGCGGCCGGGTGATGGCCGAACTGATCGCCGAGGTCTTTATCCCGGCCCTGGACAACCCCTACCTGCGGCAGATGGCCGACGCCGCTCTGGTCGAAGGGGTTGCTGCCGGGGGAAGGCTGGCCCTCTCGACCGACTCGTTCGTCGTGCGGCCCCTCTTTTTCCCCGGCGGCGATATCGGTTCCCTGGCCGTCCACGGGACGGTGAACGACCTGGCGATGGGAGGGGCACGACCGCTCTGGCTGACGGCCGGCTTTATCCTGGAGGAGGGGCTGGAGATAAAGGTACTTGAGCAGGTGGTCGCCTCGATGGCCCGGGCGGCCCGGGAGGCCGGTGTGGTGGTCGTCGCCGGCGATACCAAGGTGGTCGAACGGGGGCACGGCGATGGCATCTATATCAATACGGCCGGCGTGGGGGTGGTTCTGCCCGAGGTGCAGGTGGCCCCGGACCGGGCCTGCCCCGGCGACCGGCTCCTCCTCAACGGCCCGGTCGGCGACCACGGCATCGCCGTCCTGAGCCGGCGGGAAGGGCTCACCTTTGAGACGGAACTGCGCTCCGACAGCGCCCCGCTGAACGGGTTGGTGGCCGCGCTGTTGGAGGCGGCCCCCCACACCCACTGCCTGCGCGACCTGACGCGGGGCGGGTTGGCCGCCGCGTTGAACGAACTTGCTGGGACGTCGCAGGTGGGCATCGAGTTGGATGAGGCGGCGGTGCCGGTGCGGCCGGCCGTGCGTGCTGCCTGCGAGATGCTGGGGTTCGACCCGTTGACCGTGGCGAACGAGGGGAAACTGGTCGCCCTTGTCCCCCCAGAGGAGGCCGAGGCGGCCCTGGCCGCCCTGCGCTCTCACCCCCTGGGCCGGGAGGCCGTCTGTATCGGCTCGGTGACCGCCGACCACCCCGGCCTGGTGCTGGCCCGCACGCCGATCGGCGGCCGGCGGGTCGTGGATATGCCGTTGGGGGAACTGTTGCCCCGCATCTGCTGAGGCTTTAGAAGAGACAGGGGTACAGGCCGTCGCCTGTACCCCTCTCCCCTTCTTTCACTGCTCCAGCACCATAAAGTAGAGGATTGACTGGTGGCCTGAACTGACCCCCTCAAAGACCCAGGAGTGCAAACCGGGACGTAGGGACGGAGAGAAACCGTCCGGCCGGAACTGCAACCCTTCGACGCCGCCCGTTGGCCCGATGCTGTAGGTTCCCCTGGTGCCGGCGATCGGACCGTGGACATCGTTGATCCAGAACCCGACCTGTTCGTTCGGCGAAAAGCCCCAGATATCCATCGTGAAGGTGGTGCTTGGTCCGCCGCAGGTGGGGGTGATGCGACCGTTTACCGCGGCGGGCACGCCGGCACAGGGGTCGGAAGGAACCTCGGTCGGGGGGACCTCGGTGGGCTGAGGTGGTTGGGTGGGCTGGGGTGGTTGGGTGGGCTGGGGTGGTTGGGTGGGCTGGGGTGGTTGGGTCGGTTCAACGGTCGGTTCGGGGGTGTCGGTGGGAGGAGGTGGCGGCGTATCGGTAGGAAGAGGTGTTGCCGTGGGCACGGGCGTGTAGGTCGGGAGCGGCGTGTAGGTGGGCAGGGGGGTGTGGGTTGGTGGCGGTGTCGAGGTCGGCGGCGGCTGAGTGGGCTGTGGTGATGGCGTTGCCGTTGGTGTGGCTCTGCCGGGGGGGGCGCAGCCGGCCAGGCCCAGCAAGAGAACGGCAGCCAGAGACAAAGGAATTACTTTGGTCAAACGGTTCATCATGCACTCTCCTTGGTTCCTCCGCAGGGCACGCCTGCAGGGAGATTATAGGACGATCCTTCCATAAGTTGGCGGCGAATCACCTCCTTTCGGGTGTTTTTCAGGGGACCAGAGCCTGCACGACCCGTTCCCAGGTGATCGGCTCGACCCGACGTTGGCCGGCCTGCCCCAGCCGCTCGGCCAGGGCGACATCGCCGGCCAATGCTTCCAGGTGGGCGGCGATTGCCTGGGGTTCCGCCGGAGAGGTCAGCCCCGTCTTGCCGTGCTCGACAAACTCGAGCACCCCCCCGGCATCCTCCGTGGTCACCACTGGTCGGGCGGCGTGGAACGCCTCCACGGTGGCAAAGCCGTAATCCTCGTCCACCGGCGCGTAAAAGACGGCTCGGGCATTGGCATAGAGGGCTACCAGTTCCTCCGCCTCTACGTAACCACGGAAGCGGATGCGGTCGGAGAGGCCTTTGTGGCGGGCCAGGGCCTCCAGCGACTTGCCTTCCGGTCCCACCCCGGCGATGACGGCGTGCAATGGGGAGTTGACACAAGCCAGGGCCTCGATCAGTAGGTGTACCCGCTTGGCCCGGTCCAGCCGGCCGATATAGAGGACATAGTCCTCATAAGGGCCGGCCCGGAGTTGCTCCCGATAGCGGGAAGGGGGGTAGAGTGGTTGACTGCGCAGCCCATTGTAGTGGGCCAACCGGCGGGAGACGTTTTGGGAGATGGTGTAGATGCGCCGGGCCTCACCCAGGGAGCGGCGGTCAATCCGCTGAATGACCCGGCGAACCTCCCGATCCTCCTCCCGGTAGGTGAAATCGCTGTAGGAAGTGCCGTACCAGTCGTAGGCCTGGCGGTGCTGGTGCACCAGCCAGACGACCTTGTTGGGGTGTTGCGCGACGTAGGAGGGGAATTTGGTGCAGATGACCTGGTCCACCGATTGCTCTCCCACCCGCCGCAGGTCCAAAAGTCGCCAGGCCAGGCACCCCTTGACGATTTCGGTCTTGTCGGGGGCCCAGGAGAAGGGCAGTTGCACCACCTCCACCTGGTGGCCGTGCTCGCGGAGGGCCTGGACCAGCCCCTCGACCAGCAGTTCGGCGCCGCCTCGGGTAAAGGGGACCTGCACGCCGCAGACGAAGATGCGTTTAGGGGCCATCGTCCGGCTCCTTGGTGCGCACCGGACCCAGGCCGGCCGCCTCTTCCAGCGTGCGCAGCCGCCCGTGCATGGCCACAATCTCCTCCCGCAGGCGGGCGTTGGCCGCCACGAGCAGGCTCAGGGTGCGCTCGACGGCGGCGTTATAGGCGTTCTGCTGCTCTACGATCGGGTTGATGTACCAGCGCAGAAAGCGGCGGGTGAACTTTTGCACCAGGGCGAAAAAGGCCTGCCGCGGCGTCTTCCAGACGATCGGCCAGTGCGCGCTGACCCCCTGGTTGGCCCGCACCTCCTCCAGGCTGCGGGCCAGTTCGACCTCGTCGAAACTGCTCTCCAGTTGGTGGACGCTGCTCTCCAGTCGGCCCGCGCACCGGCGGTGCACCTCCTGGCGGAGTTGTTCGATAATGGTGGCGACATCGAGTTCTGGGTCTTGCGGCATCGTCTCTCCTTGGGTCTTTGGCCTTGCCTAGTTGAAATCACTATAGCACAGGGGGTTCGTTTTGTCAAGGTAACTACTCAGCCCGAAAATCCTGGGCCGCAAAACATTCTGGAAACCAGATGCTTTCGTGCTACAGCAGTGGCAAATCACGGCAAAATCATCATTATAAGACTGGCAGGCTGAGTAGTTACTTGTCAAGTAGGACACGGCATCGCCACGGCGAAAGTCGCGTCGGTGTGGCACGAATGGCCAGGGCCCGGCTGCAGGCACGTGACGCGCGCGTGCGATGGCGCCTTGTCGGGCCGGCTCTACGCGGCACGGGCGCCGAGGCCGGGCCCTTCCCGGCAGAGGCCAATGACTTTGATATGGCCGTGCGGCATCGCCGTGCTCCAACGGCCTGCCGTGCCCCGAACGCCCCCACGGCCGTCTCGGGTTGACACAACCTTCCGGCACGGGTATACTGAGGTCGAGCGCAGTCGCCTTGCGCTCCTGTGGCCAACCGAACGGTCGGAGGGTCGTTATGCGCATTGCCATCACCGGGCACAAAGGGCAGTTGGGCCGAGCCCTCTGGCAGACCCTGGCCGGCCACGACCTTTTCGGCCTGGACCTACCGGAGTACGACATCACCGACGCCGAGGGGATTCGTCGCGCCCTGCTCGAGTTCGGCCCGGAGGTCGTCATCCACACGGCTGGCTACACCAACGTGGACGGCTGTGCCCGCGATCCCGACCGCGCCCTCCGGGTGAACGCCCTGGGTACCCAGAATGTATCCCTGGCTGCGCGGGCCTGTGGGGCAGTGCTCCTCTATATCAGCACGAACGAGGTCTTTGACGGAAACCGCACCGCCCCCTACCTGGAGTACGACCCGCCGAACCCGGTCAACCCCTACGGCTACTCCAAGTGGGTCGGGGAGCGCTATGTGGAGCAGATTGCCGACCGCTTTTACATTGTCCGGATCTCCTGGCTCTTTGGCGGGCCGCGCAGTTTCGTCACCAAGATTCTGGCCCTGAGCCAGGAACGCCCCGAACTGGCCGTGGTGGATGACGAGTTGGGCGCGCCGACCTACCTTTCCGACCTGGCCGAGGCGATCGCCCGCCTGATTCCGACCGGCCGCTACGGCATCTACCATCTGGTCAACGAGGGGGCCTGTTCCCGATACGAGTTTGCCCTGGAGATTCTGCGGCTGGCCGGGCAGGCACACATCCCGGTGCGTCCAATTTCCCTGGCCCAGTTCCGGCGCGATTCCACCGTCCCCCCGCGGGCCGTCCTGCGCAACTTTGCCGCCGCCGAGTTGGGCATCCGCCTGCGCCCCTGGCAGGAGGCCCTGGCGGCCTACCTGGGAGGCGACTGACGATGGAGTACGCCCGCTGGCGTCACTTTGACTATGCCCTGCTGGGCACGGCCCTGGTCCTGGCCGGCTTTGGCATCGCCATGATTCACAGCGCCACCATGGGCACCTCGCACGGGGGGTTCACCCTCTTCAGCCTCCCACTGCGACAGGTCTTTTCCCTGCTGGCCGGCCTGCTCCTCCTGGGCCTGCTGGCGGCGATGGACTATCGCTACCTGGAGGTCGTGCGCATCCCCATCTACCTGCTCAACCTGGCCCTGCTGGGCCTGGTCCTCCTGATCGGCAAGGAAACCTACGGCGCGACCCGTTGGATCGACCTGGGCGTTTTCGACCTGCAACCCTCCGAACTGGCCAAGCCGTTTCTGGTCATCACGCTGGCCTTTTTCCTGGCCCGCTCTGAGGGGCGCATCGAGTCGCCGGGCACCTTTTTGCTCTCTCTCCTGCACATTCTCCCGCCGATGGCGTTGGTCTTTATCCAGCCGGACCTGAGCACGGCGGCGGTGCTGCTGGCGATCTGGCTGGGGATGGTCTGGGTGGCGGGGACCCGGCCGGCCTACCTCCTGGGCCTGCTCTTTCTCTCATTGCCGGTCGGCTTTTTGGCCTGGACCTACCTGCTGCAGGACTATCAGAAGGCGCGTCTGCTCCTCTTTCTGGACCCCTACCAGGACCTCTGGGGGGGCGGCTACAACATCCTCCAGGCGTGGACGGCGATCGGTTCGGGAGGGTGGTTGGGCAAGGGGTTTGGGCAGGGGACGCAGAGCCAGTAGCACTTTCTCCCGGTGCGGCACAGCGATTTCATCTTTGCCGTGATCGCCGAAGAGTTGGGCTTTGTGGGAGCGGTTGCGTTGCTTTTGCTCCTGCTGGTCTTTTTGTGGCAGATCGTTCAGGTGGCCGCGCGGGCCTCGGACCTGGCCGGCCGGCTCATCGCCGTGGGGGTGGCCTCCTGGATCGCCTTTCAGTGCTTGGTCAACATCGGGATGAACCTGGGGATAATGCCGGTCACCGGCCTGCCTTTGCCCCTGATCAGTTATGGGGGAAGTTCGCTCCTCTCCACCTTTCTGGCGTTGGGGGTTGTCCAGAGCGTCAGCGTGTACCGGCGGCGCTCCACCTTTGAGCGGTTTCCTTAGTGCAGTTGAACAGTAGAACGTTCCACGTTGCACGTTCAAAAGGGAAGGTTTTCTGCTGGTTCATCAAGAGGTGCTCGGTACGAACTTGCGGAACCGTGTACTTGGTTGAGCGCCGGCCTTTCCAGGCCGTCCGGGCGGCCTGGAAAGGCCGGCGGGTTTTCGGCAGGGCTCACTCTGGCCGGCCGCGCCAGGTGAGCAGGTATTTCGTCCACTCGTCCGGTCTTGGCAGGCCCGGATCGGCCTCCTCCCAGTGTCCCCGCAGGTGGACCTCCTGGGCCGTGCGCTCAAAGTGGCCCATGGCGATGCCCATGTCAATCCGCTGCAGGTCAGCGACGACCAAGAGCCCGGTCAGCCCCTGGCCGTAGCCGGGTGTGCGTTTCAGGTAAAAGTGCCAGTCGTTCTCCCGGCGGACGATGCGCCAGGGCTGGCGGTTGGAGGCGGAGGGGGCCAGACGGACCATCTCCAGGGGGAGGGCGTAGGGGCCGGCGGCTGCGGGGGAGAGGGGCCGGCCGAACCCTTCCTCGAAAAAGAGGTGCTCCCAGGGGAGGCGTCGGTCCGCGCCTGCTCCCCGACGGATGAGTCGGTCGAGTGCGCCCTGTCGCTCTGCCGGATAGCCCACAGCGGCCACGGCGGGCATCGTTTCCCCCTCCCGCAGGTCCATCTTGTGGGCAAAACTGCTCTTGGTAAAACTCCCCCCGAGCCAGCAGGTGCCCAGGCCCAGGGCAGTGGCGAAGAGGATGGCTTCCTCCATGCGGTACCCCCAGTCCTCCAGGTTCTTCTCGCCGGGGCCCATCGCGCCCAGGATAAAGCCGGTCGCTCCGCGGATCAAGCCGTAGGTGCCCAGGCCGCGCAGGGCGCGACGGTCCTCCTCGGTTGCGGCAACCAGGCGGAAGCGCACCGGGGTGCCCAGCGGCCCCTTCGTCAACGAGGTGACATAATTCTCCAGTCGCCGGCGCGTGGCCGCTTCAATCGGCACGGAGCGGTAGGTGCGGCAGGAAAAGCGACGGCAAATCAATTCACTGACCGGGGGAATCTCCATAGCAACCTGTCCGTCAGGCCGGGCCGGTGTCGTCACGGCGGTGCAGCAGGCGACCCAACGGGGGGACCTCGATCTGGATGGCCCCCTCCGGGCACATCTCCTGGCAGCAGTAGCAGCGAATGCAGAGGCGATAGTCGTGCTCTGGGGGGTGGTCGCGGCCGGCCGGGTGGCGAAACTCCACCGCCTTGGGTTGCACCGGGCAGACCTCCACGCAGATGCCGCAGCGGGTACAGTGGTCGGGCCGGAGGGCCGGCCGGGGGACGAGCCAATCCCGCACCAGCCGTCCGAAAAAGCCCTGCCGGCCGGTGGTGGAGATCGGCGAGCGGTTTACCCGAAAGTCGGGCACGGCGAACGCCTCCGGCGGGTCCCCGACCAGGACGGCCGCCTCGGCATGCCCCAGACCCCAGCGCTGCCCCCAGCGGATGGTGGGCACCAGATTCGGGTTCAGGTTGACCAGGCGGGCAGCGGTCGTGTCCAGGGCGATCGGGTCGGCCGAGAGGAGGAGGAGCCCCAGGGGGCAGGGGTCGCCGCTGCGGGGGCCGTTGCCCTCCATCGCCACAACCGCGTCCATCACATAGAGGCGCGGGCGCAGCAGGCGGTTCAGGTCCACCAGCATCTGGGCAAACCGCTCCAGGTCGGGCAGGCGGGTGTGGAACTCGCCCTTGCGCAGGCCGGGGATACAGCCGAACTGGTTCTTGACCGCGCCGGTAAGGCGCATCAGGCCGTGCGTTTTCAGTTTGGGTAGCGAGACGATACCGGCGGCGGCCAGGGCGGCGGCGGCCACGGTGAACCGCTTGATCAACCCGCCCTCGGGGGAGGAGACGGTCTCGGGCGCGTCAAAATCGGCCAGGGCAATGCCCAGTTCGGCAGCCACCTCGGTCAGGCCGGAGCGGCGGGCGGCCGAGGCGGTCCGCCCAAAGCCTGGGGAATCGCCGTACGAGAGGGTTGCCCCGGCCGCCTGAAGGTGCTGGGCCACCGCCCCAAAGACGGCCGGATGGGTGGTGACGTGCTTCTCCGGGGCCGTTCCCACCAGGAGGTTGGGCTTGAGAAGAAGCGCTTCTCCCGGCCGGACGAACCGCTCCACGCCGCCCAGGAGGGCCAGCCCACGCCCGATAGCCTCCTCTACCTCCGTGGAGTCGTAAGTCTCGCAGCGGACCAGGGCGACGGTCGAGCCGAGGGACGAGGCGGATTGGCCGGCCGGAGTGGCCTGGTGCTGTCGAGTGTTGTGCTCCTGCTCGGACATGCCGCCTCCTTATACCGGTTAACGTTCAACGGTTCATGCGTGCAGTTCGACCACATCGCCGTCGTGGAGGATGTGGTCCCGGCCCACCGTTAGCCCATCATAGGCCGCGCTGCCCCAGACGCGGGCGAGGCGCAGATTCTCGGCGATCTCCTGGTGGACCTCGCGGGCGAACTCGAGCACGGTGCTGCCCTTTTCCAGGACAAAGGGCCGGCTGTGGTCCGGTTCCTGGCCGGGGGGTTTGGCATAGACCCGGATGACGCCCAGGTGCTCGAAGAGGAGCGGCCCGATGCGCTCCAGGTTGTGGCCGCTGCGGGCCGAGACGGGCAGGAGGGTCCATCCTTCTGCCTGGCCTTCCTCCCGGAGCAGCGCAGTCACAATCTCCCAGAGGTCGGCAGCGTCCGGGCCGTCGTACTTGTTGACCAGGACGACGAACGGTTTGAAGGTAGGCCGCCGTTCCCCCTCATACCGGCCGCGACGGTGCAGCGGAAAGATGCGGTACTGACCGAGGATGTCAGCGGTCTGGAGGAGTTGCTCCACCGGGGCGGTCTGCAGGTCCACGACCGGCACGACGACGTCGGTCCGTTTGATCAGTTCGATCAGTTCGGGCTCGACATACTCCCGGTCCAGAGGGGGGGTATCAATCAGTTGAATCTGGATGTTCTCCATCGGCATCATGCCGGGGGTGGGGGTCCAGGTAGTAAAAGGAGCCTCTGCGATGAGCGGTTCGGCGTTGGTCAGGGCGGCCAGGAGGGAGGACTTGCCGGTATTGGTGGGGCCGACGAGGGCGACCTGGCCGGCCCCTTCGCGCTCGATGTAGAAGGTCGAGTCCCGCCGGCCGGGTCCCTTTTTGCTCTGGGCCGCGCTCTTGAGTTTGGCCAGTTTCCGCCGCAGGTCCCCGCGCAGTTTGTCGGTGCCCTTGTGCTTGGGGATGACGCTGAGCATCTCCTCGATCAGGGCAATTCTTTCCTGGTTCGAGGTGGCCTGACGGTAGCGCCGTTCAACTTCAAAATATTCGGGCGGCAGGTTGGTTGGCATGGCTTTCCGTTCCTCCGCTCGACTCGTTTCAGTACCCGACCACCGGCGAATCTTCTCTGGTGGGGAGCGAGGCCATTCCCGCCAGACACCGTACCTGCACCTCCTGAGCGGTCGCCCTATTCCCCGACCAGCACCGTCTCGAGCCGCTCCAGTGCCCAGTCCAGGTCCTGGCGGGTCACCACCAGGGGCGGGGCGAAGCGGATGACCGTCTCGTGCGTCTCTTTGCAGAGGAGGCCCTTTTCTTTGAGCGACCGGCAAAAGCGCCGCGCCCCGCCGGCCTCGGGCTTGAGTTCCACTCCGATGAGCAGCCCCTTGCCTCGCACCTCTTGGATCTGCTCGCTTTCGATTCGCTGCAGCCTCTCCAGAAAGTAGGGCCCCAGTTCGGCGGCGCGTTCGATCAGCCCTTCCTCGACGAGCACCTTGAGCGCTTCCCGGGCCACGGCGCAGCCCAGCGGATTGCCCCCAAAGGTGGAACCGTGGTCGCCGGGGCGAAAGACGCCCAGCACCTCCCGTGAGGCCAGAATCGCCGAGACCGGGTAAAAGCCCCCCGCAAGGGCTTTGCCCAGGACCAGCACATCCGGCCGGACGCTCTCCCAGTCGCAGGCAAAGAGTTTGCCCGTGCGCCCCAGGCCGGTCTGGATTTCATCGGCTATCCAGAGGAGGTTGTGGCGGGTACAGATTTCGCGCACCTGGCGCAGGTAGCCGGCCGGTGGGACGATCACGCCGCCCTCTCCCTGAATCGGCTCGACCAGAAAGGCGACGGTGTTCGGGGTGATCGCGGCCTCCAGCGCGGCGGCGTCCCCGTAAGGGATGGTTCGGAACCCTGGGGTGTAGGGAGCGAACCCTTCCCGGTACTGCGCTTCGCTGGAGAAACTGATGATCGTGATCGTGCGCCCGTGAAAGTTCCCCGCGCAGACAATGATCTCGGCCTGGTTCTCGGGCACGCCCTTGACGGTGTAACCCCACTTGCGGGCCGCCTTGATCGCCGTTTCGACCGCCTCGGCCCCGGTGTTCATCGGCAGCATCATCTCGTAGCCGCTCAGTTCGCAGAGTTCCTGCTCCAGCAGGGGGAGTTGGTCGTTGCGAAAGGCGCGCGAGGTGAGGGTGAGCCGGCCGGCCTGCTCCACCATCGCCCGCAGGATACGGGGGTGGCAATGCCCCTGGTTGACCGCCGAGTAGGCGCTGAGGAAATCCAGGTAGCGGGTGCCCTCCACGTCCCACACCCAGACCCCCTCGGCCCGGTTGATGACCACATCCAGCGGCTTGTAGTTGTGCGCGCCGTAGGTCTCTTCGAGTTGGATATACTCCGCTGTGCGCATTCTCCTGACTCCTTGGTTCGTGTGCTTGCCGTTTTGCTGATTATACCATCAAAAGGCTGGGTGGCAAGCGGCATTGAGACCCGTTTTCCCTGTGGCATAATACCTCTATGGGTATATGGGGCGTGGTATGGCAATGTACTGCTCGGGCTAGGCTCAAGATGGGCCCGAGCCGCAAGGTTCGGCTGGTGGAGGGTAACTGCTCAGCCGCACACCAGTTTTCACCGCCAAGACGCGAAGGACGCAGAGGTTTTGTGTTTCCACAGGGGACGAGGGGGGTCTCCGGCCCCAAAAGTATCCCTCGGCGTGCTCTGCGACTCTGCGGGGAGCAGTTACGGTGGAGGAATGAAGGGCTCGTCTGTGGCGTGGAAGGGGGCCGGCGCCTTCCAGGCCAGGTGGTGCGCAGAGTGTGGCCCCTGCTACTACTACAGAGACAGCCCCCGTCCCTACTCCTCCGGCTCCGGTGGCGCGGGTGGTTCCTCGCGGACGACTTCGACCTTGACCTGCGCCAGAAAGGCCGCCAGCGCGCCTAGGGCGGCCAGGAGGGGGTTGAAGAGGGTGATTACCCCGCCGACAGCGACGCCGGCCGTCAGGGGAATCTCCAGCAACGCCTTTCCCTCCTGGTTTCGGATGATCAGACGGCGGACGTTGCCCTCCTGAATCAACTCCTTGACCCGGTCCACCAGTTCGTTTCCGGCCAGTTCCAACTCTTCCACCCAGGTGCGTTGGGTTTGCTCCGGTTTCTTTTCCTCACCCATCTGGACCTCCTTCGTTGGGGTAGGTCTCGTGCTTGCCCGTTGTTCTTGCCGTTCTGAAATAAGACGGTGCCAGGGGAGGGATTGTTGCGCCAGGGCGCAAGGACTCCCCTGCTACCGGCCTGTACCCGGCCAGGGCAACCGCTCCGGGAAAAAGGTCGGGGGAACGGCCAGCAGGAGGGGGATGCCCAGGGCCAGGATGCGGTAGAGGAGGGTGGGGCCGGCCGGCCCCAGGAAGATCAGGAGCAGCCGGGCGACCGGGGCCAGGGTCAGGAACAGTGGGAGGAGGCGAGCGGTCCAGGTCGAGGCAAGGGCGGCGTGAGTCCCCAGGAGCAACAGGACGAGGGCGTAAAAGGTGCTGTTCCAGGGAAAGGCGGTGCAGGAGGTCAAGACCTCGCTGAGGAGGAGCAGCAGCAGGTAGCCGATAAAGAGGGGGATGGGACGTTGCGGTGGAGTGGCCGGCCGGCGGCCCCAGAGGACGGTGCGGCGAGACACAGGGGTGAGCCGTGGTGTCGGAAGTGGTTTCGGTTTCGGAGCCATCAGGACCTTCCTCTCCATGGTATACCTTGCTGGTTTTATTATGGCAGGGCCGAGTTTCGCTGTAAAGCGAGAAGGATAACAGTTTCATTACGGCTCGGAATTTACTGGACTTTTCCGGTTGTCAAGCCGTTCGTAGGCCGGCCAGTTCCTCGATCGCCCGACCGAGGCCGCGCACACAGGCGGCCATCCGGGCAAAGTCGAGCGTTTCCGGTCGGTCGGAGGGGCTGTGGTAGTGGGGGGTGCGGTAAAAGGCGGTGTCGGTGACCATGACCGCGGGGACGCGGTAGCGCCAGAAGGAGGCGTGGTCGGAGAAGGAGAGGCCTGGAATCAGGGCCGGGGCGGCCAGCGACTCCACGGGGAGGTCGCAGCCCCGGCGCATGGCCGTGCGCACCTCCCGGACCAGGCCCCGGGAGCGCAAGTTGCCCACGACGGCGATAAAGTTGCCCGTTGTCGGGTAGAACCAGCGCATAGGAAAGAGGGGAAAGTGCTGGCTGTTGGGGGCGTCGTCGTAGTAGCCGAGCATCTCCAGGGCGATCATGGCGTGGATCTTGCCGCCGGCCCGGTGGAGGTTGCGGGCGTGCACCCGGCTGCCCTGCCAGGGGGTGAGAAAGGCCGGCGGTTCCTCCAGGGTAAAGGCAACGAAGCGCAGTGTCCGGGCCGGCCGGGCCTCCCGGAAGCGGCGGGCCAGTTCCAGCAGGCCGGCCACGCCACTGGCGTTGTCGTCGGCCCCGGGGGAACGCGAGACGGTGTCATAGTGCGCCCCGATCAGGACGAGTTCCCCCCTTTCCCCAGGAACCTCCACAAAGAGGTTGCGCACGGTGCACCTGCGCCAGGTGTACGGTTCGCCCTGGACGGCATAGCCGTACCCACGCAGTGTCTCTTCGATATAGTGGGCCGCCTGTTCCAGACCGGCGTCGTGGATGCGGGGGCCGGCGGCGCAGAGGAGATCTAGATGCCGGCGCAGGTCGTCGGGGAGGCTCATGGCCGCTCAGTGTCTCAGAATCTGACTGAGGAAGAGGCGGGTGCGCTCCTCGCGGGGGTTGTGGAAAAACTCCTCCGGGGTGTTTTGCTCGACGATATTGCCCACATCGAAAAAGATAATCCGGTTGGCCACCTCGCGGGCAAAGCCCATCTCGTGTGTGACCACAATCATGGTCATCCCCGAACGGGCCAGTTCGCGCATCACGTCGAGCACCTCTTTGATCATCTCCGGGTCCAGCGCCGAGGTGGGTTCGTCAAAGAGCATAATCTTGGGCTGCATCGCCAGTGCCCGGGCGATGGCCACGCGCTGCTGTTGCCCGCCCGAAAGTTGGCCGGGGTACTTGTGCGCCTGCTCCGGAATCCCCACCCGCTCCAGCAGTTCTATGGCGATCTTGTCCGCCTTTTCTTTGGGCCAGCGGCGCACCCAGATCGGCGCCAGGGTGATGTTCTGGAGCGCGGTCAGGTGAGGAAAGAGGTTGAACTGCTGAAAGACCATGCCGATCTCGCTCTGGATGGCGTGGATGTTGCGCAGGTCGTGGGTCAATTCGATTCCGTCCACAATAATCGTCCCCCGCTGGTGTTCCTCCAGCCGGTTGATGCAACGAATGAGGGTGGATTTGCCCGACCCGGAGGGCCCGCAGATGACTACGACCTCCCCTTTCTTGACCGTCAGGTTGACTCCCCGCAGGACGTGAAAGTCGCCGAACCACTTGTGCACATCGTGGCAGATGATGATGGCGTCCTGTTCGTTCTGTGTTTCCATCGCTTCCTCCGTCACCGTTCTCCGACGCCCAGCGCTCGTTCCAGGCGGCGACTGCCGTAGGACATGGCGTAGCAGAAGGTAAAGTAGAGCAGGGCGGCAAAGGCATAGACCTCTCGTTGCAGGCCGATAAAGGCCTGCTGGCCGGTAACCGCCTTGGCGATGCCCAGCAAGTCCAGGAGGCCGACGATGACGACCAGGGAGGTGTCCTTGAACAGGCTGATGAACTGGCCGACGATTGCCGGGATGACCGCCCGCAGGGCCTGGGGCAGAATCACCAGCGCCATCACCAGGGCCTCGTTCAGTCCCACGGCGCGGGCGGCCTCGTACTGTCCTCGCGGGATGGCCGCCAAGCCGCCGCGGACATTTTCGGCGGTGTAGGCCGCGCTAAAAAGGGTCATCCCGGTGAGGGCCCGCGCCACCGTGCCCAGGCGGACCTGGGGCGGGAGAAAGAGGGGCAGCATCAACTGGCTCATAAAGAGGACGCTGATCAGAGGGACGCCCCGAATCGTCTCGATATAGGTGGTGCAGAGGACCTTGACGGCCGGCAGGCGGCTGCGCCGGCCCAGCGCGAGCAGGATGCCCAGGGGGAAGGAGGCCACGATGCCGACGATCGCCAGAACCAGCGTTAGGAGGAGGCCACTCCACAGGTCGGTCGGCACGGCCGGGAGGAAAGGGTTCTCTCGGCCCATCCCCCGCAGGAGAAAACCGATCACCGGCAGGGAGAGGAGCCAGCCGACCGTCAACCGGCGGCGGACCGGTCCCTGCGATCGGCGAAAGGCCCAGGTCAGCGCGGCCAGCAGCAGGACAATCCCCAGGGAGACCACGATCCGCCAGGCCTCCTCGCCGGGATAGCGGCCGATCAGAAAGACCTTCCAGTTCGTGGTAATGACTTCCCAGCGGGCCTCCGTAAAGGCCCAGCGGAGGATGCCCCGCAGGACCACATCGACAAAGACCAGGGCCAGGGGGGTCAGCAAAAAGTTGTACCAGGTGCTAAAGAGGTTCTTTCGCAGCCAGCCAAGCAGGCCGACCTCGGTAGTAGGGGGCTTGAGCGCTTGACCGGTCATCTCACCGCTCCACGATCTGGATGCGCCGGTTGACGATATTCATCACCAGCGAGATCGTCAGGCTGATCGAGAGGTAACTGGCCATAATCATGAGAAAGACCTCGACCACGCGGCCGGACTGGTTCAGCATCGTATTCGAGACGGCATAGAGGTCGAGAAAGCCGATTCCGATCGCCAGGCTGGAGTTCTTGGTCAGGTTCAGGTACTGGCTGATCAGGGGAGGGATGATTACCCGCAGGGCCTGGGGCAGGACGATGAGGCGGAGGATTTGTCCCCGGGTAAAGCCCTGGGCGCGGGCGGCTTCGGTCTGGCCCTTGGGCACGGCCAGGATGCCGGCGCGGACAACCTCGGCGATAAAGGCCCCGGTGTAGATGACCAACCCGAAGAGCAGGGCAGCATACTCGGGAGAGAGAAAGGTTCCTCCTTCCATCCGGAGCACGCCGCCGGCCTTTTGGACGATCTCGGGGCGGTCCACCCAGAAGGGATGGCCGGGAATGATCGCCCAGCCCAGGAGGGGGATCAGCACCAGGGGGGGCAGCACCCAGAGGAAACTGAAGGCCGGCCGGCCGGTCTTTTCCTCGCCCCTTCGGCGCAGGATAAAGAGCACCACGGCCACGATGAGCCCGACCCCTAGGAAGGGCCACCACAGGCGAAAGTTCTCCGTCGGCCGGGGCCAGGGTAGCGAGATACCGCGATTGCTCAAAAAGGCCGGCCCCGGCAGGGTGACCGCATTCTGCAGGCGGGGCAGTTTCAGAATGACGGCAAAGTAGAGGAAAAAAAGTTGCACCAGCAGGGGGGTGTTACGGACGGTCTCGATGTAGGTGCCGGCAATGCGGCTGACCAGCCAGTTGTCCGAGAGCCGAGCGATGCCGGTCATCAACCCCAACAGGGTGGCCAGGACAATCCCGATCACGGCCACCCGAATCGTGTTGACCACGCCGACCAGAAAGGCCCGCGCGTACGAGTCGGTCGGCTCGAAGGGAATCCCCTCGGCCAGGTCGAAACTGGCCTCCTCCCGCAAAAAGGCGAAACTGAAGGTCAGCCCACGAGCCCGGTAGTTCCGGCTTGTCCAGGCAAAGAGGAGGGCGACCAGGGCGATGAAAACGATCTGGACCACTACCCGCAGGACCCGTTCATCCCGCCAGAGGGGCACGGCCCCACGGCTCACTGTGGTTGAACGCCGGCTCATCTGGTTTCCCCCTCGCTGTGGGGGAGGGCAACCCGGTCAACCTGGGTCGGCCGGGCTGCCCTCCGGAAAGGTCGTCTAACGCCAGGCCATCGGGTAGAGCAACCCGCCCTCGGTCCACAACTTGTTCGGGCCGCGCGGGATGTCCAGTCCATCGGGGCCCAGATGGCGCATATAGATCTCCTCGTAGTTGCCCACCTGTTTGAGCACCTTGACCATAAAGTCGTTATCCAAGCCCAGGGAGGAGCCCAACTCCCCCTCCACACCGAGCAACCGCCGGATTGTGGGGTCGGTGCTGTTGAGCATCTCGTCCACATTCTGCGAGGTTACCCCGGACTCTTCGGCCTGCATCGTTCCCCAGACCACCCAGCGCACCACGTCGTTCCACTGGTTGTCGCCGTGAGCGGTCAGCGGGCCGAGCGGCTCTTTGGACATGGTCACATCCAGGATGACGTGATCTTCGGGGTTGGCCATCGCCGATCGGAGCGCGGCCAACTGCGACTTGTCGGAGGTCTGCCCGTCGCAGCGGCCCTCTTCGTAGGCGGTGTTGGTGTCCTGGGTCTTTTCAAAGAGCAGCGGGGTAAAGTCAATGCCCAGGGCACGGAAGGTGTCGGTCAGGTTCATCTCGGTAGTGGTGCCGGTGGTGACGCAGATGGTGGCGCCTTCCATATCCTCCAGCGTCTTCCAGCCGGTGGCCACGGGGACCATCATCCCCTGGCCGTCGTAAAAGGTCACCGCAGCCCAGTCCAGTTCATTGGCCGTATCGCGGGTCAGGGTCCAGGTCGTGTTGCGGATGAGCACATCAATCTCGCCGGTTTGCAAAGCCGGCAGACGCTCGGCAGCGGTCAGGGGGCGATATTCCACCTTGCTGGCGTCGCCCAAGATCGCTGCGGCCAGGGCCTTGCAAAAGTCAATGTCAAAACCCTCGAATTCGCCCTGCGGGTTCAGGTAACCGAACCCGGGGAGTTCGGCGTTGCAACCGCAGATGAGATAGCCCCGCTCTCTGATCAGTTGGAGCCGGCCACCGGTCGGCTGAGGCGGCTGCTGCTCGGCGGGGGTCGCTTCTTCGGGGGGCTGAGTCGGCCCGCAGGCCGCCACGATCAGCCCCACTACCACGATCACGGTCAGACAGATCAAGGGTTGCTTTTTCATCATACTCCTCCTGCTATACAGGTTTTGCGGAACGACGGCCATCCTCTTGCCCTGCTGCACCTCCTTTCCGACCGCTTCTTCCCCCAGGAACCTTACCCCCTGGGAGAAGGCCCATCCCAAGCGGGGGTGCGGCCGTAACCCCCCGTGCGGAAACCGACTCCAGGGTACGTTGCCCGAATCGCTCAGGCAGGTTCATTATAGAAAATTTCTCCCTATGTGTCAAGAAGTACGAATCAACGATGTTGATTGACGGCTGCCTTTTTTACAGGTATAATAGATGTGAAAAGAGCACTGACGAGCAGAGCGATGCCCCATTTAGACGAAGAACTGGCCCAACTGAACGAGGCGATCTCCCGGTTGGAGGCCCAACGCCCTATCTTGGGCGATGAAGTGATCGAGACGGCCTTGGCCGCCCTGTACCGCCAGGTGACCGCTCTGCGCCGGCAGATGATCGCCACATCGACATGGCCTGTGGAGGGGGAACGCCGGCAGGTGACGGTCCTCTTTGCCGACATCTCCGGCTTTACAGCCATGTCGGAGGGAACTGACCCGGAGCAGGTGCGCACCCTGATGAACGCCTGCTTTGACCATCTGGTCCCCTGCATCGAAAAGTACGACGGCACGGTAGACAAGTTTGTCGGCGATGCCATCGTAGCCCTCTTTGGTGCACCGGTGGCCCACGAGGACGACCCCGAGCGGGCCCTGTGGGCGGCCCTGGAGATGATGGCCGCCCTAGAAGTGTTCAACGCTCGCCACCAAACTGACCTGGGGCTGCACATCGGCATCAACACCGGGTTGGTCATTGCTGGGGGACTGGGGTCTCAGGGACGACAACAGTACTCGGTCGTCGGGGATGCGGTCAATCTGGCCTCTCGCCTGGAGGACCTCTCCCAGCGGGGCGAGATTCTGCTCGGGGCAAGCACCTACCGTCTGACCGCTTCCCGCTTTGAGTTTGAGAAGTGGCCTCTGGTTCGAGTCAAGGGGAAACGTGAGCCGGTCGTGATCTACCGCCTGCTGGGGTACAAAAAGTCACCGGCCGCGCTGCGCGGTGTCGAGGGGTTGCGTGTCCCTCTGATCGGGCGCAACGTCGAACTGCACCAACTCCAGCAGGCCCTGCGTCTTGTACAGAAGGGGCAGGGGAGCGGGATTGCCATTGTCGGCGAGGAGGGGTTGGGCAAGAGTCGCCTGGTGGCCGAGGCCCGGCAGACCTGGAAACTTCAACCGGAGGCGGGAGACCTGCTCTGGGCCGAGGGGCGGGCCCTCTCGTACGCCCAAAAGAACAGTTACGCCGTCCTCCGCAACCTTCTCCATGACCTTTTGGATATCCCGGTCGGTGTGCCCGCCGCGCAGGTTGCCGTGCGGCTTGGCGCCACGATGGAACGACTTTTGCCTCAAACGGACCAGGACTATCCCCACCTGGCCTACGCGCTGGGTCTTTTCTTTGAGGATGCTTCCTGGCAGGATTTGGATATGGCGGATATCGAGTCGCTCCGCGAACGAATCGCCAAGGCCTTCTGCGCCCTGATCGAGGCCCAGGCGCAGGAGCGGCCGCTGGTCCTGGTGTGGGAGGACCTGCACTGGGCCGATGCCGCCTCCTTTCATCTGCTGCAAAGCCTGTTTCCCCTTCTGCGAGAAGTGCCCTTGCTTTTGATTCTGTCCTTTCGTCCGGAGGGGGAACAGATCGAATCTCTGCAACGAACGCTTGCCGCCGACCCGACCTGGCAGACGCTTCGTCTGACCCCGCTCAGCCAGGAGGAGAGCCGCCAACTGCTCGACATTCTCTTTCCGACCGGCAAACTGCCCTTTGCAATGGTGGAGGCGATTCTGGATCGGGCCGAGGGGAACCCTCTTTTCCTGGGGGAACTTTTGCGCTCCTTGCTGGATGCCGGCCTGGCCGGGATGCCGGCGGACCGCCAGGCTGTCCAGGAGATCGAGATCCCCGAGACGTTGCAGGGGGTGATTATGGCCCGTGCTGACCGGCTCTCCCCGCCGGACCGGCGCGTCTTGCAGACCGCCTCGGTCATTGGCCGGATCTTTCAACAGGAAGTTCTGGTGGCCATGCTCGGCCCGACCGTCTCTTCAGTGGAAGAGTCCCTGCAAGAGTTACGTCGCCGGGAATTTATCCGCCTACGCCAGGAGGAGGCCCCTGGCGGGCCGGTTTACATCTTCAAACACGCCATCACTCAGGCGGTGATCTATAACGGGTTGCTCATTGCTCAGCGGCAGGAACTCCATCGCCGTGCCGGTGAGGCGATCGAGGCGCTCTTTTATGACCAACGGGACGAACTGGCCGCGACGCTGGCCCACCATTACGCCGAGGCCGGAGAGGGGGGAAGGGCAGTGGCTTATCTCCTTCAGGCGGGCGACCAGGCCCGCCGGCTCTATGCCTGTGAGGAGGCGGTCTCCTGCTATCGGCAGGCCCTGCCCTTTCTTCAGGAAGAAGGGGCCTATGAACAGGCCGGCCGCACCCTGCTCAAGTTGGGCCTGACCTATCACCTGGCCTTTGACTTTCACCAGTCCCATCAGGCCTACAACGAGGGCTTTGCCCTCTGGCAAAAGGCTGGCGAGACGCTTGCCGCGGCCGCCCTGCCTCCCGCCCCTTATCCACTGCGCATCGCCTCGGAAGACCCGATCACCATGGACCCCAGCCTGGCCGCGGATCTTCGCTCGATGGCCCTGACAACCCAACTCTTCAGCGGTCTGGTCCACCTGAGTCCCGAGACGAACATCACCCCGGCGGTGGCTTCTCATTGGGAGATTCTCGACAATGGCCATACCTACCTCTTTTTCCTGCGGGACGATGTCCGCTGGAGCGACGGCCATCCGCTCACCGCCCACGACTTTGTCTATACCTGGAAGCGGGCCCTGCAAGAGACCCGCGGTGCCCCTCTCGGCAGTCCTCTCTACGATGTCGCCAGTCGACTCTACGATATCCGCGCCGCCCGCGCCTTTCATCAGGGCGAACTGGACGATCCCGACCAGATCGGTCTCCTGGCCCGCGATGACCATGCCCTGGTCATCCACCTGGAGCGGCCCACCGGTTACTTCCTCCACCTGCTCGCCCTCTGTGGGCCTGTTCCCCGCCACGTGGTGGAACGCCACGGTCATGACTGGACCGATCCAGACACCATCGTCACCAACGGTCCCTTCCTTCTGACGACCTGGGTGCCCGGCCAGCGCATACGGTTGACCCGAAACCCTGCCTCCCGGGAGCGGTTTTCGGGCAATGTGCAACAGGTTGAACTTTGTCTCCTTTCAGACCCTCAGGCCCTCTTGCGGCTTTATGAAAACGGTAGGTTGGATGTACTGGACCTGGAGGCCCTCCTGGTCGAGGATCGGACGTGGACCCGACAGCGGCACGCGGGCGAGTATGTGCCCGCTCCCTCCCTCTCGGTGATGTATGCCGGCTTTGATGTACAGCGGCCTCCGCTGGACGACCGGCGGATACGCCGGGCCCTTGTTCAGGCCGTTGACCGGGAGGCCGTTGCCGGGATTGCCCTGCAGGGGTTTGCCGCACCGGCCCTGGGCGGTTTTATCCCGCCGGGAATGCCCGGCCACTCCCCCGACATCAGTCTGCCCTACGACCCCGAGGCCGCGCGCCGTCTGCTGGCCGAGGCCGGCTACCCGGATGGCCGGGGCCTGCCCATGATCGAACTGTTGACTACCCACGGCCGGAGACCCCTGGGACAGTACCTCCAGCAAGTCTGGCGAGAGATACTGGGCCTCGAGGTTGCCTGGAGGACCCTCGAGTGGACCGCCTTTCTCGACCGGTTGGACCATCGCCCCCCGCACATCTTTCTCTATGGTTGGGTGGCCGACTATCCCGACCCAGACAGCTTTCTCCGCGTCAGCCCTGCCTGGCGGCGCACCCACTGGGAGCACCCCCGCTATATCAACCTGGTGGAAAAGGCCCGCCATACCCCTTCGCAACAGGAACGTCTGCGGATGTACCGGGAGGCCGACCGGCTCCTGATCGAGGCGGCGGTCGTCCTGCCGCTTACCTACGGCCAGAGTCACCTCCTGATCAAGCCCTGGGTGAGACGGTTCCCTACCTCCCCGCTCCTTTTGTGGTACTGGAAGGACGCCATCCTGGATCCCTATTTTCCGACTACCGACGGAAGTGGAGACTGCCTATGACTGGCCGGCCGGCCCCAGCGGGACGATCTGGCGGGCCGACCCGCGGGACATTGCCCACCGTCAAGCAATCGAACACTTTGGCCAGAGGATCGACGGAGCGGCTCTATCGCCGGACGAACGGCAGGTAGCCTTTGGCCCATCTCTATCAGAGCGGTTCCTATTGGATCCATCTTCCTAGCGGGATGATGCTCCCGGTCCCCTCCTGTCAGGGGTGTGAGGTTCGCTTTGTCGGCTGGGTTCCTCGTGGTAGAGAACCGTGAGGGACGGGAAGTACCATCAAGGAGGAGGTGTCCAATGAGAAAGGCAATAGCGGCCTCGGCGGTCTGGAGCGGCACCTTCACCGCAGCGGTGGATGACGAAGGTCTCTTCAACGTGCTCCTTACCGGCCTCGATGCCGGCAAGTTCACCGGCGGACCAGTTGCGTTGAACGCGCATTTGTGGTAGGGTAGTGGTAGCCTCCGGGTTCCCCGGTGGTCCTATTGGTCGCTAAACAAGTACGCCAACCGTTATGCCGCCGCAAGATATGAGGATGAAAGCATGGACTACCGCATCGAGATCTTTTGGCGCGCCGACCTGCCCGACGCTCGGGTACAAGACCTCCTGGCCCAGGTCGCGCATATCGGGATAGGGGGCCTCCGGCAGGTCGAGGTGAGCGACCTCTACTTTCTCCGCGGCGACCTTTCCCCGACGGCGGTCGAACGAATCGCCCACGAACTCCTGGTGGACCCTGTGGTCGAGGGAGCCCGCTGGCGGCCGGCCGATGCCCCACCCCCACCGGAGGAGGCCGGCCTGGTCGTCGAGGTGGGCTACCACCCCGGCGTGACCGACCCCGTCGCCGAAAACCTCCGCCGCCGCGCCCACGCCCTCGGCCTCAGGACGGTCGAGGCCGCCGCCACCGGCCGGTGCTACACCTGCCACGGCGACCTCTCCCCCGACGACCTCCACCAGATCGCCCGCCAACTCCTCTGCAACGAGGTCATCCAGACCTACACCCTGGGGCCGCTGCGGCCGGCCTTCCTCCCCCGCGCCGAGCCTGACCCCACCGTCGAGGTCATCCCCCTCCGCCAGGCCGACGATGAAACCCTCCTCTGCCTGAGCCGCGAGCGGGTGCTTTTCCTCTCCCTGGAAGAGATGCGGGCCATCCGCGGCGAGTTCCGCCGCCTGGGCCGCGACCCCAGCGATGTCGAACTGGAGACGCTGGCCCAGACCTGGTCGGAGCACTGCCAGCACAAGACCTTCCAGGCGACGATTCGCTACACCTGCCACGGTGGCACTCCTCGCCATCTGCCGGCAGGGCGGGAACCGCCCCCACCTTACGAGGAGACGATCGCGGGCCTCCTCAAGACCTGCATCCGCGCCGCCACCGAACGCCTGGCCCGCCCCTGGGTGCGCTCGGCCTTTGTGGACAATGCCGGAATTGTCGAGTTTGACGACGAGCACGAACTCTCCTTCAAGGTCGAGACGCACAACCACCCCTCGGCCCTGGAGCCGTTCGGTGGGGCCAACACCGGTGTCGGTGGGGTCATCCGCGACATCATCGGCGTCTCGGCCCGGCCGATCGCCAACAGCGATCTGCTCTGCTTCGGGCCGGCCGACCTGCCCGCCGACCAGGTCCCCGCAGGCACCCTCCACCCCCGCCGCATCATCGGCGGGGTCGTTGCCGGAATCGAGGACTATGGCAACAAGATGGGCATCCCTACCCTCTCCGGGGCCATCCTCTACGACCCCGACTATACGGCCAACCCGCTCGTCTTTTGCGGCTGCGTCGGCCTGGCCCCCAGGGGAAGCCATCGCCGCAACCCTCAGCCGGGCGACCTCTGTGTGGCCCTGGGCGGGCGCACCGGCCGCGACGGCCTGCACGGGGCCACCTTCTCCTCCGCCGAACTGACCCACGAGACCGGCCAGACGGTCGGCAGCGTCGTCCAGATCGGCGACCCGATCACCGAAAAGGCGGTGCTGGAGGCGATCCTGCAGGCCCGCGACGAGCGACTCTATACCGCCATCACCGACTGCGGTGCGGGCGGCTTTTCCTCCGCCGTCGGCGAGATGGGCCGGGACCTGGGCGTGGAGGTTGAACTGCAGGACGTCCCCCTCAAGTACCCCGGCCTGCGCCCCTGGGAGATCTGGCTTTCGGAGGCCCAGGAGCGCATGGTCCTGGCCGTCCCCCCGGAGAACCTGCCTCGCCTGGGCCAGATCTGCGACCACCTGGACGTTGAATGGACCGTCATCGGTCGCTTCACCGGGGATGGCCGGTTGCGCGTCCGTTACGGCGGGCGGGTCGTCGCCGAGTTGGAGATGGCGTTCCTTCACGACGGCTGGCCCCGTCAAGAGATGCGCGCCGAGTGGCGGCCGCCGGCCTGGCCCGACCCGGCCCTCTCCCCGCCGGCCGACCTGACCCCCTTGCTCCTGCGCATGCTGGCCCATCCCGACGTTGCCTCCAAGGAAGCGGTGATTCGCCGCTACGACCACGAGGTCCAGGGGGCCACCGTGGTCAAGCCGCTGGTTGGCGTGGTTGACGACGGCCCCTCCGATGCGGTGGTGCTCTGCCCTCTGGAGACGGCCGGCCGGCGCGGCCTGGCCCTGGCGGTAGGGATCAATCCCCACTATGGCCGCGTGGACCCCTACGCAATGGCCTGGGCCGTGGTGGACGAGGCGCTGCGCAACGTCGTCTGCGTCGGCGCGGACCCCGACCGGGTGGCCCTGCTGGACAATTTCTCCTGGGGCAACCCCCGCCTGCCCGACCGCCTGGGCGCGCTGGTGCGGGCGGCGCAGGGTTGCCTCGACGCTGCCCTGGCCTACGGCGCGCCCTTTATCTCGGGCAAGGACAGCCTGAACAACGAGTTTATAGACGCGCAGGGGGAAAAGCGGGCCATCCCGCCGACCCTGCTCATCTCCTCGCTGGGAATCGTCCCGGACGTCCGCCAGGCGGTGACGATGGACCTAAAGGCCCCCGGCAACCTCCTCTACATCGTCGGGGAGACGCGGGCCGAACTGGGCGGCTCGCTCTACTACCGCCTGCACGGGGCGATCGGGCAGAGCGTCCCCACCCCCTGCCCCGAGGCCATCGAGACGATGCGCTCTCTGCACCGGGCGATTAGGGCGGGGGTCGTGCGGGCCTGCCACGACTGCTCCGAGGGCGGGCTGGCTGTGGCCCTGGCCGAGATGGCCCTGGCCGGCCGCCTGGGACTGGAGGTGGACCTGGCCCTGCTCCCCCGCAGTGCGGGGGTGGCCGAGGACGCGGTGGCCCTCTTTGCCGAAAGTTGCGGCCGTTTCCTGGTCGAGGTGGTCCCGGAAGAGGCCGCTTCCTTTGAAGAGATGCTGGCCGGCCGGCCGCTGGCCCGGCTGGGACAGGTCACGGCGGCAGAGCAGGTGCGCGTCTATGGGCTCCGGCGTGGGTTGGCCCTCTCTGCTTCCCTGGAGGCGATCACCCACGCCTGGAAGACCAACCCCTTATGAACCGGAGATGCCTGGATGAAAAGTTGCCGCAAGGAACTGTGGTTCCACACCCCACCCGCCGGGCGCCGATCAACATTACCCCGCAGGTCGAGGAGTGCCTGCGCGAGAGCGGTATCCGCGAGGGGTTGCTCCTGGTCAACGCGATGCCCATCACCGCCTCTGTCTTGATCGATGGCGACGAACCCGGCCTGCACCAGGACGATGAGGAGTGGCTGGAGCAGTTGGCCCCGCACGCGCCGACTTTCCGCTACCGCCACAACCGCACCGGCGAGGACAATGCCGACGCCCACCTGAAGCGGCAGATTATGGGGCGGGAGGTCGTCGTCGCGGTGACGGACGGCCGGCTCGACTTTCCCTGGGAGCAGATCTTTTACGGTGAGTTCGGCGGCCGGCGGTGCAAGCGGGTGCTGGTCAAGATTATCGGGGAAAAGTTTCCTGCGCTCCTTACCCCAGTAACCGGCGCAGAATGAACACCGCCGCTGCCTTGTCCAGCGGCTCGTTGCCACTGCCGCACTGGGGGCTGATGACGCAACTGGGGCAGCCCTCCTCGCAGGGGCAGTCCTGCACCGTCTCCAGGGTGCTCTGCCAGAGGTCGCGGAGCAGGCCAAAGCCGTGCTCGGCGATTCCCACCCCACCGGGAAAGGCGTCGTAGATAAAGACCTGCGCCCGGCCGGTGTCGGGGTGGGCCGGCGTGGAGAGGCCGCCGATGTCCATGCGGTCGCACATCGCATAGAGCGGCAGCAGCCCGATCGCGGCATGTTCCAGGGCGTGGAGCCCGCCGGCCAGGTCCAACCCCGCCTCTGCCACCCCCCGGCAGACCCCTTCGGGGATATCGAACCAGAACCCCACCGTGGCAAAGGTGTGGGGGGGCATCTCCAGAATCTCCTCCCCCAGGACGCGCCCATCGTAATGGCCGACGCGACGGCACCCGATGACCTGCCGGGTCACCCGGAGGTAGCCCAGGTAAGCCGTGCTCCGACCGACGCGCCGCTGTTGCAAGGAGCGGACAATGCAAATGTCGGTGACGTCGCGTGGCTGGGTGTAGTAGGCCACCTCCACGCGGCGGAGCCGGGCCACCTTTTGTTCCAGGTTCAGGTGGGTGACCCGGTAACTTTCCCCCTGGTGTAGATAGATGGCGCCGGGATGCACCCGGTAGGGCGCGCTGACCACCTCGATCGTCTCCAGGAGGGCGCCGTTTTCATCGAGGAGGTCCAGCGTGTCGGGCGCGGCGGCCCGGATGTTTACCGTCTCGGCGGGGTAGCGGGCCGGCCCGGTGTAGTACCACTGCTCCCCGCGGGCGGTGAGTTCGCCGTTCTCGGCCAGTTCCCAGGCGCTATCGTGCATCTCCGGCCCGAAAAAGGCCGCATCCTCCGGGGCCAGGGGCCGCTCGTAGGCGGCGCAGCGGAGTTGGTCGGCCAGGATGTAGGGGTTGGCCGGGTCGCAGCGGGCCTGCTCGTGGGGCCGGCCAAAGAGGTCTTGGGGGTGGCGCATAAAGTACTGGTCCAGGGGATTGTCGCCGGCGACCAGGAAGGAGAGGGCATGCCCTCTGCCCCGCCCGCTGCGGCCGGCCTGCTGCCAGGTGGAGGCGATCGTGCCGGGGTAGCCGCAGAGGACCGTTGCGTCCAGGTCCCCCACATCAATCCCCAACTCCAGGGCGTTGGTGGCGGTTACCCCCAGGAGGCGGCCGTGGAACAGCCCCTGCTCGATCTCCCGTCGCTCCTGGGGGAGGTAGCCGGCGCGATAGGCGCGGATGCGGCCGGCCTTTTCCCGGTCGCCCTTTTCCAACCACTCGCGGGCCATGCGCAGGATCAGTTCGGCGACCACGCGGGCGCGGGCAAAGGCGATCGTGCGAATGCCCGCCCGCACCAGTTCGGTAAAAAGAAAAGCCGCCTCCACCGTGGCCGAGCGTCGCTCCCCGGTGGCCTCGGAGAGGAGCGGCGGGTTCCAGAGGATAAACTCGCGGCTTCCGGCCGGCGCCCCCTCCCGACCCACGACCCGCATTGGCAGGCCGGTGAGCACGCGCAGGTGCTCCGCCGGGTTGGCCATCGTCGCCGAGGCGGCGATCCAGAGCGGATCGCTGCCGTAGAAGGCGGCCAGCCGGCGCAGCCGGCGCAGGACGCCGGCCACGTGCGAGCCAAAGACCCCCCGGTAGATGTGCGCCTCGTCCAACACGATAAAGCGCAGGTTGGCCAGAAAGGCGCGCCAGAGGTGGTGGTTGGGGAGGATCCCCAGGTGCAGCATGTCGGGGTTGGTCAGGAGGATGCGCACCCGGCGGCGGATATGGCCCCGCATCTCGCGGGGGGTGTCGCCGTCATAGACTCCGGCCTCGATGCGCTCCGGCAAGCCTGCGGTCAGGTTGTGAAGCACGCGCAACTGGTCTTGGGTCAGGGCCTTGGTGGGAAAGAGGTAGAGCGCGCAGGCCGTGCCCTCTTCCAGGAGGGCGTTCAGGACGGGGATGGTGTAGCAGAGGGTCTTGCCGCTGGCGGTGGGGGTGGTGACGACGATGTGTTCCCCGGCGCGGACGGCGTTGACCGCCTCGGCCTGGTGGGTGTAGAGGCGGGTGATGCCCTGGCCGGCCAGCACCTCGGCCAGTGCGGGATGCAGGGGGTAGCGCAGGCGGCCGTAGCGGGGCCGGCGGGCCGGCAGATGCTCCACATGGACGATCTGCCCCCGATAGTCGGGGTCGCGTTGGATTGATTGAAGAAAACGCTCCGTTTGGGACATATTTCCCTGCCTTTGGCCGGGCTGCATCGGGCAGGCTAGGGCCCGCCCTGCGGTGAACGGCGCAGGCGGTTCAGAACCACGGCCAGGTCCTCCGGCAGCGGGGCCTGGAACTCGCGATATTCGCCGCTGCCGGGCAGGCAAAAGCCCAACCGCCAGGCGTGGAGGAACTGGCGTTTCAACCCCAGGGCGCCGGCCTGCCGGCCGTAAACCGGGTCCCCCAGGACCGGGTGGCCGCTGTGGGCCATGTGCACACGAATCTGATGGGTCCGGCCGGTCTCCAGGCGGGCCTCGACCAGGGTGTAGGGGCCCAGTTCCTCCAGGGTGCGGTAGTGGGTGCGGGCCGGCCGGCCGGCCGGGACCACGGCCATACGCTTGCGGTCGCGGGGATGGCGGCCGATCGGCGCCTCCACTACTCCCTCGGTCGCCAAGTGCCCCCGCACCAGCACCAGGTACAATTTAAGAACGGTCCGCCGCTTCATCTGGGCGACCAGGTGGCGGTGGGCGGCGTCGTTCCGGGCGACCACCAGCAGGCCGGAGGTGTCCCGGTCCAGGCGGTGGACGATCCCCGGCCGTAGCCCCCCGCCGACCGAGAGGTCGGGGTAACGGGCCAGAAGGGCGTTGACCAGTGTGCCCCGGGGATGGCCCGGCGCAGGGTGGACGACCAGGCCGGCCGGTTTGTTCAGCACAATCACAGCGGCGTCCTCGTAGACAATATCGAGGGGGAGGTCTTCCGGGAGCAGGCCGGTCGGCTCCGGCGGAGGGATGACCACCTCCAGGCGGTCGCCGGGGTGGACCGCCTGCGCAGGGCGGGCGGGCCGGCCGTTCAGGGTGATCAGGCCGGCGGCGATCAGTCGCTGCACCTGCGAGCGGGAGAGGTCGGGGACCTGGTCGGCGGCGACCCGGTCCAGGCGGCGGCCGGCGGCTTCCTCCCCCAGAAAGAAGGTCAACCGACGTGCTCCTGCGGGCTCGTGCTCTCCTCCGGCCACGGTCTTGCCTCCGCCCGGTTTTCTCGGTGTTGGAAAAAGAGGAGATAGACGCCGTAGGCAATTCCCCCGACGGTGATGGCGGCATCGGCCAGGTTGAAGGTGGGCCAGAAACCGCTGTAGAGGAAATCCACGACGTAGGTGTGGTCCAATCCGTAGCGCAGTCCGGTGAGGATGCGGTCGGTCATGTTGCCCCAGGCCCCGCCCAGGATGACGCCCAGGGCCAGGTCGGCCCAGCGGTTTCCGGTGAGGAGGAAGCGGTAGGCTACCAGGAGCCCCACGGCGACGGCCAGGCCGGCCAGGGCCACCCATCGGGAGTGCCCCTGGAGCAGGCCGAAAGAGACCCCGTCGTTTGTCGAGTAGGTCAGGGCCAGAGGCCCCAGCAGGGGGAGAAAGGTCTGATGCTCTACCGGCCCCAAATAACGGACGACAAAAAACTTGCTCACCTGATCGGCGGTCAAGGTGAGCAGCGCCACGAGCAGAGACCAGAGGCGCAGGGACGGGCGCTTTTTTTCAGCCAAAGTTACCTCGTCTCCAACCGGGCCTGGCACTCAACGCACTGTGTGGCATAGGGCAATGTCTTGAGGCGGGCCCGATCAATGGCCTTTCCGCAGACCTCGCAGCGGCCGTACTCGCCCGTGTCCAGGCGTTTCAGCGCCGTCTCGACCAGGTTCAGCGTCCGCCGCAGGTTCCGCAGCAGGGCCAGGTTCCGCTCCTGGTCAAAGGTGCTGCTGGCCCCCTCGGCCATGTGGTTGCTGATTCCGCCATCTCCGCCACTCCGGTCGCTGCGCAACTCGCTGGCAAGCCGCTCCAGGCTTAGAATGTCCCGGTGCAGTTCCTCACGCTCTCGCAGTAACCTGCTTCGAATCTCCTCAGTATCCAGTGCGACGGTCATCGTCGCCCCCTTTCTAGACCACGTCTTCGCCACCACCACGTTCCCCCAGTGGTCCCCAAGAGGGACAATTCTATGTTACCACAAATGGGGGGATTTGTCCAGTTCATAACAGGAGACGGTTATCGAGTTGTTCTTCCGGCACGGGCCGTTCGAGGGGCAGATGGATATGAACCTCTATCGCCAACCGGGAGCGGTAGTGACACAGCAAGCTACTCCGATCAGGCGATGGATAGGGCCTCACAGGGCCAACTTTAGGAGCGGGCAGCGACGGCCGGCCGCATTGCGTGTAGAACTTGCTACAGTTCCTTAGAGGTCTAGGTCCTCCTCGAGTTCCTCTGCCTCTTCTTCCTCCTCACCCACCGTGGCCGTGGCCGGGAGGATGTCAATGTTGGCCCGAATCTGCTCCTCGATCTGTTGGGCCACCTCGGGGTGCTCGCGGAGGTACTGGCGCACATTCTCCCGGCCCTGCCCTAGCCGGTCCTCACCGAAATAGTAATAGGAGCCGGTCTTGGTCAGAATGCCCGCCTCGGTGCCAACGTCCAGCAGGCTGCCCTCGCGGGAGATGCCGTGGTTGTAGAGGATGTCAAACTCGGCCGTGCGGAACGGTGGGGCCACCTTGTTCTTGACCACGCGCACCCGTACCCGGTTGCCGATCGCCTCCCCTCCCTGCTTCAGCGTCTCGATGCGGCGAATGTCCAGCCGCACCGAGGCGTAGAACTTGAGCGCACGGCCACCCGAGGTCGTCTCCGGGTTGCCGAACATGACCCCGATCTTGCTGCGCAACTGGTTGATAAAGACGACCGCCGTCCGCGACTTGCTGATCGCCCCGGAGAGTTTGCGCAGCGCCTGCGACATCAACCGGGCCTGCAACCCCGGCAGGCTGTCTCCCATGTCCCCCTCCAACTCGGCCCGGGGCACCAGCGCGGCCACCGAGTCCACGACGACCACATCCACCGCCCCGCTGCGCACCAGCGCCTCGCAGATCTCCAGCGCCTGCTCGCCGGTGTCCGGCTGCGAGATCAAGAGGTCGTCCAGGTTGACCCCGCAGGCGGCCATATAGCGGGGGTCCAGGGCGTGCTCGATGTCAATGTAGGCGGCCACGCCGCCCATCTTTTGCGCCTCGGCCACAATGTGCAACGCCAGCGTGGTTTTTCCCGATGCGTCCGGCCCAAAGATCTCGGTGACCCGCCCACGGGGGATACCCCCTACCCCCAGGGCCACATCCAGGGCGATCGAGCCGGTGGGAATCGCCGAGACCTCCAACCGCTCTGCTGCTTCACCCATGCGCATGATCGAACCTTTCCCAAAGCGCCGGTCAATCTGATTGATCGCCGCCGACAACGCCTTACTTCGCTGTTCGTCCATCAGTTTTTCCTCCTCTCAGGAGCCCGTTCCTGGCCCTATCGTACGCGAAAAATCGGTCCCTGTCAATTGTCCGCTTACCACCCCCAGTATAGCACATCCGTTCCATTTTTGCAAGCGACATTTCCGTGAAGGGTTGAACTCCCCCGAAAAGCCACAGGGGTCCCTTCCCTTTCAGT
>FWPU01001027.1_pt1 | contig 64266 bp, 59 predicted proteins | sample 2228361 | NCBI WGS metagenome assembly FWPU01 (sample SAMEA103939777, study PRJEB20133) | metagenome
ATGTGGGCTCAGATGCCTGCTCTGCCTGTCACGAAGATTTTGCGAAAGCCTTTGCCCGAACCAAAATGGGGAAGATTTTTGCCATGCCGCTCATTGAAGTAAAATAAAATAATGGAAGGAGGATGATGAGTGGTGATAAAAGAGATTTACCAGAGGATGAAGAGATTTATGGTAATGGGAATATTCACCGGACTGATTTTCGGGGCATTGGAGTCGGGAACTGCCCGTGGGGAGGAAGCGAAAAAAGAGCCAGGAAGAATCTCCGGCTTTATGTTCGGGGATTATTATTTTGCCTCTCAGCATCATGACTCAAAGGTTGAGGGAATGAATGGCTTCTGGTTCCGGCGGATTTACTTCACATACGACCAGAAACTGGAGAAAGGGTTTGCCATCCGTTTCCGCCTGGAAGCCAACAGCCCTGGGGATTTCATCACCAGCGATACCCTGAAGCCTTATCTTAAGGATGCATATCTCAAGCGGTCTCAGGGACTTGCATCCATTTACTTCGGGTTAATTCCTACTCCTACCTGGGAGAGCGTGGAAACTCTTCTTGATTATCGTCCCATTAAAAAAACGCCCCTTGACCTATATAAAATGGGGAACTCCAGGGATACCGGGCTGAATCTCCGTGGTTTTTTTGCCGGTGATAAGAAGACCAGTTACTCAATTATGCTGGGCAACGGGAGTGGGACGAAGGCGGAAACCGATAAGGGAAAGACCGTTTATGGCTCGCTTTCCCATTGGTTCACGCCACGGGTTTATGTGGAAGTTTATGGAGATTCGTGGAATCGTTCAGGGAGCGCGGAAGATTGGACCACCCTGCAGGGTTTCCTGGTCTACCGAGGGGAAAAGCACCGAGCAAGCCTACTATATGCGACGCAGAACCGGAGCAAGCCTGGCTCGCCAGACATAGAACTCTCGGTGACATCCCTGTATTTGGACTATCGGCTCAACGAACGAACACTGCCCCTCGTGCGGATAGATTGGGTGAGCGACCCGGTTCCCGGCGGCGATAAAATCTCATATCTTCCTCTTGCCTCCAACGCCAAACCGACTTACTTGCTTATTGGCATTCGCTATGATGTCACAAAGGACTTCTACCTTGTTCCCAACCTTGAGATGGTTCAGTATTCCAAACCCACAACGGGAACCGCTCCTGACGACACGGTCTTCTATCGGCTGACCTTCTTTTACTCTTGGAAGTAACCTATGGAGCCTGCGAAAAAAGAAAAAAGGAGGGTAAAGTATGGAAAGCGCATTAAAGCAGATGACGGATGAACTCCAGGGCGCTTTGATGAAACCTCAAGGCAAGCGCTCGTGGGCGATGGCGATTGATGTTCGGAAATGCACTGCCTGCAAGAGTTGTATGGTGGCTTGCATTGCTGAGAATCGCCTTCCCCCGGGTGTTTTCTACCGGCAGGTTTTTGAGATTGAATACGGAAGTTATCCGGATGTGACGAGATTGGGAATGCCCACGAATTGCCAGCACTGCGAGGACCCGCCCTGTATGAGAGCGGCACCAAAGGGCGCGATAAGAAAACGTCCTGACGGCGTCGTGGAATTTGATTACAGCAAAATCCGGGGTGAAAAGGTTTTTGAAGCGGTGAAGAAAGCCTGCCCCTTCACTGCGATTTCCTATGACGACGGGCGCTACTATACCGACGGTACCCCCGCGCGACAACCCTATGAAACTGCTCCCAACTTTGACTACGGTATGAAACAGACCCGAGACCCCAAAGCGCAAAATTCCCTGGTTGGAGCAGCGAGAAAATGCACCTTTTGTGTCCACCGAATTGAGAAAGGTTTCCTTCCTGCCTGCGTAACCTCCTGTATCTGCCGGGCGATCTATTTTGGCGACATCAACGAACCGCAGAGCACGATTTCAAGACTCCTGGCGGAAAATGAGTGGTTTCGCCTGAATCAGGAGGCTTTTCCGAGAGTGTATTACATAAAAGGGAAGTTGGCGCTCAAAGAGGTCTTTGAAGCATGTGCGATGTGCCACACAGGGGGTGAAAAGAAATGAAACAAAATGTGAAAAAGGGAAGAACGAATGGAAAACGGAGTGAGGGGTGCCTCATAACCCGACGACAGTTTTTGGAGGCTGGGGCAGTGGTAGGTGGAGGCGCACTCCTCCTTTCCCAGGTGGATTGGGCGATGAACTTAATTCAGAGGGCAGAAACAGGAACTCTATCTCCCGATGAGTATGCGGATTTGCTCAAAGCAGAAAATATTTTGCATACCGTCTGCCTTCAATGCAACACGGGTTGCGGAATTAAGGTCCGCCTTCTTGACGGAGTCGCTGTAAAGATTGACGGAAACCCGTACTCCCCCTGGACGATGGAGCCACATTTATCTATGAAGACCCCATTATCCGATTCCCTCCCGCTGGAGGGGCATATATGCATAAAAGGGCAGTCGGGGTTGCAAACCGCGTATGACCCGTATCGCCTGAGAAAAGTTCTCAAGCGGGCAGGTCCCCGAGGGTCAAATCAGTGGGTCAGCATCCCGTTTAAACAGGCAATTGAGGAAATTGTGAACGGGGGAAAACTGTTCGCTAATGTTCCTGGCGAAGAAAATCGCACAGTCCCCGGGCTCAAAGAAATTTATGCGCTCACGGATCCCGAGATCGCCCGGGGGATGTCTGCGGATGTGATGAAGATCCGCGAAAAGAAGTTATCTGTGGAAGAGTTTAAAACAAAATGGAAGGAACATCTCCATCTGCTCATAAACCCGGACCATCCGGACTTAGGACCGAAGAATAATCAACTTGCATTCATCTGGGGGCGCTTGAAGGGTGGCAGAAGCTCTTTTATAAGCCGTTTTACCAAAGACAGTTTCGGGTCAGTCAATGCGCACGGGCACACCACGGTTTGCCAGGGCTCACTCTATTTCGCGGGGAAGGCAATGAGCGAGAAGTGTGAGTATGATGAGGAAAAGGGCAAGGTCACCTGGAGAGGGGGTTCCAAATTCTACTGGCAAGCAGACCTCACAAACGCAGAGTTTGTGATTTTCGTGGGTGCTTCCCCACTGGATGCGAACTATGGTCCTCCCTATCGCTCGGGAAAAATCACCGATGGTCTTGTGAGCGGACGCCTGAAGTACGCCGTGCTGGACCCCCGCCTTTCCAAAACCGCCGCAAAAGCCTATAAATGGATTCCTATAAAACCCGGCACGGAAGGGGCCTTTGCCCTCGGGATGATCCAGTGGGTGATAAAAAATCGGCGATTTAATGAGCAGTTCCTGCGTTGTGCGAACAAAGCGGCTGCTATCTCTGCTGGAGAGCCAAACTGGACAAATGCAGGCTGGCTGGTGAAAATTGAGCACAACCAACCCAGCGCCCTCCTCCGCGCCAGCGAAATAGGCTATCCACCCCAAAAACGCACCACCAAGGACGGAAAAGAATACGATTATGACCGCTTTGTGGTGATGGCAAACGGTGTCCCAACTCCCGTAGACCCGTATGATGAGAAAAACCCCGCTGTGGCAGACCTTTTTGTGGATACTGTCATCCAAAATATTCCTGTCAAGTCCGCTCTGACTCTGCTATCAGAATCCGCTTCGGAAAAGACCCTGGAGCAATGGGCTCAAATCTGCGGCGTTTCGGTGGATGATATTGTAGAATTGGCGGAGGAGTTTGTTTCTCATGGGCGAAAGGCAGTTACGGACATTCATCGCGGGGTCAGCCAGCATACCAATGGCTACTATAATGTCCAGGCATGGTATAACCTCAACCTCCTCATCGGCAATTTTGACTGGAAGGGCGGATTGGCTAAAGCCACTACTTACGACCCGGCAGGAGGCAAAGAGGGGCAACCTTTTCCCCTCGGCAAACTCACTCCCGGCAAAGCCAGGCCCTTCGGCATAAGTATCATCCGTCACGGGGCGAAATATGAGGAATCTACGCTGTTTACCGGCTATCCCGCCAGGCGAAATTGGTTCCCGCTTTCCAGCGATGTATATCAGGAGATCTTCCCCTCCATTCAAGATGCTTATCCCTACCCCATCAAGGCTCTAATCGCCTATATGGCAGCACCCAACTATGCCTTACCCGCAGGGCATAAGGTGATTGAAGTCCTCACCGATCTTGAGAGACTTCCACTTTTCATCTCCTGTGACATTGTGATTGGCACCACTTCTATGTATGCGGACTATATTTTCCCTGATCTGAGCTATCTGGAACGTTGGGAATTTCACGGCTCCCATCCATCAGTGGTCTGGAAGGTTCAGCCTATCCGGAATCCAGCAATTGCTCCAATGACGGAAACTGTCAAGGTTTTTGGTGAAGACATGCCCATCTGCCTGGAATCGCTCATCCTCGGACTGGCAGAAAAACTCAACCTACCGAACTTTGGACACAACGGGTTCGGTGAGGGAAAACTGCTCACCCATCCCGACCACCTGTATCTAAAAATGGTAGCCAATGTGGCTTTTGGGGAGAAGGCCGATGCTTCCGATGCTCTTCCGGATGCGGACGATCGGGAAATTGAAATCTTTCTCAAAGCCCGGCGGCATCTTCCAAAATCGGTATTTGACGCGGAAAGATGGAAAACTGCTTGCGGGGAGACCCTGTGGCGAAAAGTCATCTTTGCCCTCAACCGGGGAGGTCGCTTCGCAGATTATGGAGCAGGATGGGACAAAGAGCAACTGAAGAACAAATACGGTACACTGATCAATATGTATTGCGAAAAGACCGCGAAAACTAAAAATGTCTTTACGGGGAGATATTTTTCCGGCATTGCCCGATATTTCCCCATCTCTGATGTCCTCGGCAATCCCATCAAATCTGATGGTTATGACCTCCACCTCATCGCCCACCGCGAGATTTTCCAGACCAAGAGTCGGACTTCCACTAATTACTGGCTTCTTGAGGCATTCTCCGAGAATGTCATTCTCATCAATTCACAGGACGCACAGCGGCTCGGCTTGCAGGATGGCGACCCCGTAAAGGTTGTCTCCCCATCTAACCCAGAAGGCGTATGGGACCTTCGCAACGGTCGCAAGATTCCCATGGTTGGCAAAGTAAAAGTGATAGAAGGCATTCGCCCGGGTGTGATTTCCTTCGCTCTCGGCTTCGGTAACTGGGCAAATCACTCGGTAGATGTGAGAATTGATGGCAAGGTCATTAAAGGGGATCCGAGGCGTTTCGTCGGAGTCCACGCCAATGCGGCTATGGCAATTGACCCCTTTCTCAAAAATACCTGCTTGGAGGATATTGTCGGCGGGTCTGTTTCTTTTTACGATTCCCCGGTGAAACTTTCCAAGGGCACCCTGTAAAACTTTACTCTCTTCTTCTGGTATCTTTTCCTGAAAAGCAAAAATTTAAAAAAAGTGTCAAGATGATTGCAAGAATTCCCCATCGGTTCCTGAGCGTTATTACGCCCTTGACTGAAAGCAATGCAGGTAGCAGAAAGTCTATGCTTCGGAAGAAGTTTCAGCGGGGAGTAAGAGGGGAGGATTTTTTGGCGGAGCGGATGTAGGCGATAATGTCAGAGATTTCACTGCCTTGAAAGGTAGGCCAGGGAATGCCCCGGGAGTGCATCACTTCGTTCATTGTGGCGGCATGATTCCACATTGCAGCAGCGAAAGCACCGGGAGAATTCACGGCTTCTGATTGTCTTAAATCTGGCGCTGAGCCTTCGCCATCTTTGCCACCATTGTGACACATTCCGCACCCGCGCTCTTTCTCAAATAATGTTCTCCCTCTTGCAGGGTCTCCACGAGTGTTTGCGTATTCCAGAAAATAAAGATAGGCAATAACATCTGCCATTTCTTCAGAAGAAAGAGGAATCCAGGGAATCTGAAGTTCTATCATTTTTTCCTGCATAGCGGCGGAATGATTCCATAAAATTCCCGCAATTGAAGCGGCATTTATCGTAAAGCGAGCCTCGGATAGGTCAGGTCCCACTTTTCCTCCCTTCCCCCGGATGGAGTGGCATTGAACACATCCTTTGCTGGAGAAAAGAGAATTTCCGCGGGAGGGACTGCCTATAGGAAGATAGTGTCGGGGTCGGTGAAATGCCAGAGATGCGCCTCGAATATAGGCTAAAATATCCGCCAACTCAGCACCTTCAAAGATGGGGATGGGAGTTCCTGTTTCCTTAAGTTTTTGCAGGATGGCAGGAGAGTGATTCCAGAGAGCGGAGCCGAGAGCAATTGCTGAAGCATCCCTGGCATATTTATCCAGAGCAGGTCCGATCTCCCCTCCTTTGCCACCGACAGAATGGCAGAAAGCACAGCGCTTTTCTGAAAAGAGTTTTTCGCCCACTATATAGTTGCCAGTGGGCTCGAAGTAGTTCAAAGAATACAGGTAAGCGAAGATATTTGTCATTTCTTCCGGAGAGAGTTGAGGCCATTTCTTGCCTTTCTTCTGAAAGATTTCCATCATTTTTGGAGTGTGATTCCAGAGCAGGCCAACGAGTTCAAGAAAACTCCTTCCCCTGGATACGAGAGCGAGGTCGGGTCCGATGATGCCGCCCGAGCCATAAACTGAATGACATACCACGCAACCCTTTTGAACGAAGGTCTTTCGTCCCTTGAGAGGGTCATCGGGCAAAAATTCCGCTTCCTCTCTTTGACCATATATATAAGGAGCAATCAGCAGTTCCAATATTCCTGCAAGCAGGAAGAGAGCGAGCAAGGATACACTTCTTTTCAATTTTTTCATCACTCCTTCTTGAAGTGAAACCTGCGAAACCCGGGTTCTGGCTCCTTTCTTTCCTCCGGTAGATACATTTTTAATCGCTCCAGCGTCTCCTCTATGCCCAATTCTTTTCCTTCCTTTACTTCCCAGATGGAAATGATAGGAAAGAACTTGGTAAAAAGAACATAGAAGAGAATGAAAATGGAGAAGGAACCTACGAGAAGGGACCACTCAACCCAGGAGGGGAAATATAAGCCACGCGGATAAGGGAGCCGAGGATTCACCAGAGTGGGGAGGACAATTTGATATCTCTCCAGCCACATACCGATGATAACGGAAATGGAAGCGACCACGGTGCCCGGCACAGTTCGAGTTCGGCAGAAAGAAAGAATGCCAACGGGGATAAGGAAATTTGCTGCCACCATCGTCCAGAACACCGGGGCGTATCGCCCGAAAAATTTATCCAACAGGATTGCCATTTCCGCCGGCTCTGCGCCGTAATAAGAGGTCAGGTGCTCTGCGATGACGAAATAAGCCCAGATGAGAGACATTACCAAAAGAAGGATGCCCAGATTGCTGAAATGCACAGGTTTCAGGTAATCCTCCAAGTGATAGACCTTTCGGATGATAGCCATCGCCACGATAATGGCGGCAATACCGGAAAATATGGCTCCCGCCACAAAAAAAGGTCCAAAAATGGTGCTGTGCCAGAAGGGTTGAATCGTCATTGCAAATACCCAGGAAACCACCGTATGAACGGAAACAGCGATGGGAATGATGATAACCATCATTACGGAGATGGCTTTGCCCAGTTTTCTCCACTGTTCATCCGTGCCTTTCCACCCGAAGGAGAGAAGAGAATAAAGCCATCGGAAATGAGGAACTCGCTCTTTCAAAATGGCAATATCCGGGATAAGAGGGATAAAAAGATAGATGCTGGAGCAGATGAGATATGTGCCAATAGAAATCACATCCCACAGGAGTGGGCTTCGGAGATTGGGTGTTGAGAGGATATTGAGAGTGCGGTCGGGACGTCCTAAATCGATGACGGGTTGAATGCCGCCGATGAGGAGAACCAGAACAGTTATGGCTTCAGCGGAGCGGGTGATAGGGCGGCGCCACTCCGCCTGTGTCGCCCGTAAAATCGCTGAAATCAGAGTTCCTGCGTGGCTAATCCCAATGAAGAAAACAAAATCTACAATATAGAACCCCCAGTAGACCGGCTGGTTTAAGCCCGTCACGCCCAAACCAAGCCGAACTTGAACCGAATACGCATAAATTCCCCATCCTACAAGGATTAAAAGAATGAGAACTGTCATGTGAAAGGCAGGAGTGGTTTTCAGTAGTGGGCGAAGAAGTTTTTCTTCATACCCTAAGTTCTTCGGGTCAATTTTTACATATTTCATTCCGATTTCTCCTCAGTAAGGTATAGAACTTTAGGCTCCGTTCCCAAATCTTCCAGGAGTCGGAAAACACGTGGACTTCTGGATAAGAGGTGAACCTGGCTATTGAGGTCATCCAGGTCTCCGAAATACATAGCCCCCGCAGGACATGCTTGAACACAAGCGGGAAGATAATCACCATCCTGAAGTTCACGCCCCTCTCCTTTCACCCGCTCCAGCGCTTTGATCAGCCTCTGATGGCAGAAAGTGCATTTCTCTACCACTCCCTTAGGCCGCAAGGATACATCCGGGTTAAAACATTGCTTCATCGTTTCAGGCCAGCGCGGCTCATACCAGTTGAACTTCTTCACATTATATGGACAGTTGTTCATACAATACCGGCATCCAATGCATCGCGGATAAATCTGAGCTACGATGCCTTCGTCGTTTTTATAGGTGGCAAACACCGGGCAAACTTTGACACATGGGGGCTTGTCACAGTGAAAACATGGGCGCGGCAATATGCGCATTTTCCCTGAATGCCCCTCTCCCGCCTCTTCCGGAAATAATAGCATTTCCAACCAGTTGAGCACTCTGCTTTCTTTCACCGTCTGTGGCGAGGAGAACGGAATATTATTTTCTACTTTACAGGCAATGATGCATGCGCGACAGGCTGTGCATTTGTCCAGGTCTATTATCATTCCCCAGCGCGGCATCTCTTTCTCACCCTGCCTTTCCTATTCGCACTTTCTGAGTGTAAAGTTCTGGAAGCCCCGTGAGAGGGCTGGCAGAATTATCCAGAAGGTCAAATGCGTTTACGCCCATTCCTTTGGAAAAATCGGAATAAGCCTTGTGGCCGAATCCAAAAGGCAAGTTCACCACGCCGGGTAGAGCGCCTGGATATATTCTCACCTTGCATTCCCATTGCTTTTCACCCTTGATAAGCAAGATTTTTTCCCCATCCCGGAGGTTCAGTTTTTCCGCGTCCTCCGGGTGCATTTCCACCCAGCATTCCCACTGGGAATTCACCAGAAAACCTAAAATTTCATATACAAAGGGAAGATTGCAGAGGCTTCCCGTAGAAAGCGTATAAGGCTTAAAGGGATTCAGCAGAAGTTCACCCTCTCCTGCGATAGAAGGGGGTTCATCGTGCGGCATATAAAGGCGATTACCACGCGCGGAAATCTTCCAGTTGGTTAACAGCCTTTCCCGCGCTTCTTCCACAGTTTGTCCCATTTTGCGTTCTTTTTGAAAAGCAGATTCAAAGGCAGAGCGTAAAATATCTGAGACAAATTCAAATTTTCGGGAGGGCGTCTGGAAAATCCGAGTCCATTCGTTATAGAAGTAAACAGGGTCCACCCAGCCTCCGTATTTCTTTACTGCATCCCAGAACTCGTCAAAGGAGGCGTAAGGAAGTTTTGCAAAACCCGCAGACTCCAATCGCTGGATTTCCTCTAATTCCAGAGGCGGAACAAAAGGAGTTCCAGAACGGCTTTCATAAATCTCCTGAAAGTTCCATTTCAAATAATCTTCGTAAGTTTCCCAGGGAAATGCATTCGCCGCCTCGTCTCCTATCGCCCTTGCAAGGGATAGCAGGACATCTCCCGTGTGCCGGGTATGATAAAGCGGTTTCACTACTGGCTGTGCAATGCTCACCACTGGAGTCCCCGTATTGGATATATATGGGACATCTTGCCATCGTTCTAAATAGGTATGGTCTGGAAGCACAAAATCTGAAAGTGATGTGGTTTCATCCATAAAAGGAGAAAAACTGACGATGAGCGGAACTTTCTGCATTGCCTCGCGAAAGAGAGAGGGATTGGGGTGAGAATACACAGGATTGGAATAATAAAGGAAAAGAGCGTTGACCGAATAGGGGGCGGAGGAAAGAATTACCTGAGATAGTGTATACGGTTGGCTTTCTGAAATAGAATCAATGCTTTTCGTCGAGTCTATTCTCGGATAGGAAAGAGATTTTTTTGCCATCTCATCCAGAGTGATTTCTAAGTGGGGAAAAGGAGGAGAAGGTTCAAAGCGAACCCCACCCGGAATATCAATGGAGCCAACGAGGGCATTCAGACTATGGATACACATCCCTGCATAAAAGCCGGATGTGCCGGAAGAGGCTTCATATCCTGCCACAGCTACGGCTGGAGAACGAGTAGCAAATTCCCGCGCCACACGGAATATAATGTCCACGGGTATTCCAGTAACAGAGGAAACGCGTTCCGGACGCCCTTGCTCAAGCACGACATCCTTCCATTCTTCAAATCCATCGGTATAATTTCGGATAAAGTCTTGCTGGATAAGACCTTCTTTCACGATGACATAAGCAATTCCCAATGCCAGAGCGGCATAGCCATTCGGGTTGATGGGGACCCATTCATCCGCCTTTGCTGCAGTGGCAGAGAAGCGGGTATCCACCTGAACGAATTTTCCCCTTCTGCGATTTCGCCCCTGACGAAACTCGCCGTAGGCTCGTGCGAAACCCACAGGCGACCAGCCTGCATCCATCAGAGAAGCACCAAAGGAAAGAATGTAGTTGGAGTGAGCGAAATCGTATCCCGGAAGGGAGTGAATCCCCTGCATTGCATAAATCACAGAGCGCATCCCATCACCATAGAAATCGGCAATGTGATTCGGCGTTCCGTATGCTTGAGTGAAGCGTTGGATAAGCCGATGCATCAGCCCGAAAGGACGACCATTCAGGAAGACCAGCCCATGAGAAACACCCTGTCCGCGAAATTCCTTCAGCCTCTCCACCACAGCCTGGATGGCTTCTTCCCATGAGATGGATTGCCACTGCCCAATTTCCCGGTCACCTACTTTTTTTAGCGGAGTCTGGATTCGCTCGGGAGAATATAGAATATGAAGCCCGGAAAGACCTTTTGCACAGATGCCTCCACGGGTGATAGGGTGAAGCGGGTTGCCCTCAATAGATACCGCTCTCCCGTCCACCTTCCGAACGAGTATTCCGCATCCAGCAGGGCATAAAGTACAAGCAGTGGCAATGATAGACTCAACACCTGCAGGCCAGTCAGCAGAGGGCTCATCGGCTTGAAGAACCGAGGTGACGGGGCGGTGGAGTATGCCCGAAGCGATGGCAGTTCCTCCGCTCCATTTCAGAAAATCCCTCCGCGTAATTTTCATCCTTTCACCTTTATGGGATAGGCAAAGGCAGATAAGATTCTTTTTCGGAGTGGATATAAGCGATTAAATTGGACATTTCATCTCCTTGAAACACAGGTATAGCGATGCCTTTGGAACGCATCAATTCCTGCATAGCGGCGGAGTGGTTCCACATAGAAGCCACTAAAGCGATGGCAGATGCCGTGGCGGGGCTATTTGATAAATCCGGTCCCTCTTTCCCTCCCTCCCCATTCACACTGTGGCAAACACTGCATTTTTTCTTTCTGAAGAGTGCTTTTCCCTTGCCAGCGTCACCTCGCTCACCGAGATAGCCAACCTGATAAAGATAGGCGAAAATATCTGGCATTTCATTACCCTCAAATTTCGGGATGGGCATGCCCAGTTCTTTGATTTTGTCCCACATTTCTTCTGCATGATTCCACATTAAGCCCGCTACTTCTGTGACGCTTCTGCTCAAACCGATTTTGCCCAGGTCGGGTCCTATATTCCCACCACTACCATAAATGGAATGACAGCGAATACATCCCTTGGAGGTAAAAAGAATTTTGCCCGAATCCGCATTGCTTGGTGGAGCGAAGACTCGTTCCCGAACATCAGAAAGGGTGCTTCCACGGATGAATGCCAGAAGGTCAGCCATATCTCCCTTCTGATATATGGGTCGGGAAATACTTTTCTCTTTCATCTTCTCCGTCATCTCAGGTCCGTGGTTCCAGATTGCCTGAGCCAGATAAATGGGGGACATTTTCCCGGCGAAATAATCCAGGGCAGGTCCCAGACTTCCACCTGCGCCTCCTACCGAGTGGCACAGGATGCAACCCTTCTCAGTGAATAACTCTTCTCCTCGGGCGAAGTCGCCTGGTTCATCAAAATAACTGAGGAAGGAAAGATAAGCCAGCAGGTGCCCCATTTCATCAGGGCTAAATGTGGGAAACAATGTTCCCTTTTCCTGCATTTTTGCCAGCATTTGGGGGGAGTGATTCCACATCAATCCCGCCAGTTCATAGAAAGTTCGCCCGGTCGTCCGTGCAAGGTCAGGTCCCACTTTTCCCCCTTCCCCCCAGACCGAATGACACCGCACACATCCCTTCAAAACAAATAATTTTCTCCCTTCCTCCGGGCTTCCTGAGAAAACTGGTGGCTGGGCATTTGCAGACTTCAGAAGGAGCACCAGGGCGCCCATTGCAATTCCCCATAGACCTTTTTTTATACGGCACAAGCGCATCTTTTCTCTCATTTTTGTTTTCCTCCGTTGATATTTCCCTGAATTCTGCAAGAAAATTTCATCTCACTTCTTTCCATTTACTTATGGCACCGATTGCAATCCACGCTCGCCTGGTTTTTCCTGTGGCAGGCAATGCACCACTCCATTGAGTGACGAATCAACGGGCGCGAAGGGGGCTTCGTGAGTTCCCTTATCGGTCCGTGACAGGTTTTGCAGGAAATATTTCCTAGCGTGACATGGCGATAGTGGGAAGCATACACATGGCTCGGAACCCAGTAAATCCGTTTCCACGGAGGCTCCACACTATTTTTTATATATTCCAGAAGTTTTGCCTCCTCCTCGCTTTGTCCCAGAGGAGAGGAAGGGTCATGGCAGTTGGAGCAGATTTGGATGGAAGGATGTCCCGCAGAAGGAGATGTGGTGCCGATTCCCTGGTGACAAAAACTGCAATCCAGGCCGGCATCTATGTGAAGTTTGTGGTTGAAAGCAATGGGCTGAACTACGGCTGGTGTGCGAGCAAGGATTTCCCGGTAGAAAATTACTCCGATTCCCCCCAACAAAAGTAGTAGAAGCAGTCTATACCTCATCAGCAGAAAACTTCTCCCTTCTCAGCTTGCCTTCACCACTAAATAAAATCTACTTATGCCCGCACACCAAGTTTGATTTTTGTCATCTTAAATTTGATAAAACCGAATTTTTTGACTATCTGAAAAGTAATTTTCATTTAAGGGTTGCCGTTGGAAAAGGGAAAGTAAAAACGCCCATTGACAAAAATCAAATGTCATTTTGAGATTCCTCAATATTCCCCTATTAGAACCATATATTTTACAATTATGGATGAAGCAGAAAGGAATATATAGGATGGGGGTGACAGCCATAAGAGAGAAGGCAAAAGTGGGTATTTTTTTCGCTCTTTTGGTATGCTTTGCCAGCCTGAATTCGGCGGAAAAAGAGGAAGAAAAGTCAGCGCCACCAGAGGCAGAAGCCAGCTATGTGGGCTCAGATGCCTGCTCTGCCTGTCACGAAGATTTTGCGAAAGCCTTTGCCCGAACCAAAATGGGGAAGATTTTTGCCATGCCACGCACCGACCAGGAGAAAAAAGGTTGTGAAGCCTGCCACGGACCCGCCTCATCCCATCTGGATGACCCTACCACCGGCGTTCTTCGCTATGCAAAAGCCGATGCCAAAACCATCAACTCTTCCTGTTTATCCTGCCATAACGCCAACAAAGCCACCCGAACTTGGGAAAAAGGGATGCATTCCAAATCAGGACTTTCCTGCGTCTCCTGTCACAAAATTCTTGCGGATGTGCCGAACCTTTTGATGAAACCGGAGCAGGATGTCTGCATCTCCTGCCACAAAACTGTTCAAGCCTCTTTCCGGATGCCCTCTCGTCACCCGATGAAAGAAGGAAAAGTACGATGTTCAGATTGCCATAACCCCCACGACCCCAGAATAAAGCCTATGGCAACTTCCCTTCAGCAATCCTGTGTTTCCTGCCATCAGGAAAAGCGCGGTCCCTTCCGATTTCCCCACCGACCGGTTTCCCAGAACTGCCTCTCCTGCCATCTCTCCCACGGCTCCCCGAATCCGGACATTTTAACCCTTCGGCAACCCTCTCTTTGCCTGCAGTGTCATCCCATACTTCCTGCTACGCATTCACTTGCTGACCCGAAAAAACGGCAGTGCACTTCCTGCCACTCTGATATTCACGGTTCCAACAAAAATCCCCGATATTTTCCATGAGGAGGTGATGCCCGATGCGGGTTTTTCTTCTCTCTTTTTGTCTTTTTCTCATCTATCCTATTTACCTGTATGCGGAAAATGAAGAATATCCGATAGAAATGCAGACATCAGTTTCCCTGATTGATTTATCCTATTCCAAAGGCAACTTTAATCAACTTCTGGAGCGGTATGCGGATATTCCTGCTTTTTCCTGGCGGCAATTTTCCATTCGTTCTACGGATTTACCCGCTTACGACATCAGGGCTTTCGGCTGGAATCTGGTGCGGGATGATGTGGAGGCCTGGGTAGATTTTTCTATTGGCTCCCGCTTGTTTTCTGAATTCACTGCTTCTGGAGTTCCCTACAATGTGGACAGCAAGATCGGTTATCGGCGCCTCAAAACCGGGGGTAGGGTGGAATGGTTCGCGCTTTCCTGGTTCACGCTTACAGCGGAGCAATCTGAAGAAGACAAAACTGGTTGGCGCTCGCCCACCCGGGCAATCGGGCAAAAATCTGAAATCGCTTCTTGGCAATTGGATGCCAACTTTTCCCCTCTGTTTTTTGACTTCTCATCTTTCAGTAACCTACTCTCTGAAACAGAGTTTGGCAACCGATTGGAAACTGCGCTATATTCCATTCAGTATCTTCCCGAGTATCCTGTTTCTCTGGAATTTTCCGGAGGTAGAGGAGATTTGAAAAGTCGGAGGGGTGGGGAAGGTCCCTCACCTGCTGATGTGGATTTTGATTTGATGAGTGGCACGATTTCCTGGACACCTGTTCCTTCGGTAGAACTCCGGCTGGAGGCTTTTAGTTCAGACCATAACGACCGGAATGCGGATTCGCTGAATGTGGAAACCAGGCAGATTTCCGGCTCAGCCGCTCTCTATTTCCCTAATGGTCTGGTTCGGATTTCCCTTTCGGATGAAGCGCGAGATTTCACCGGCATAGACATTTCCGACCAGGACCTGGAATCTCTGGGTCTGATGGCTCAATATCGTTACAAGGACTATATCCTTCAGGTGTTCCACGACAGGGAAGACCGGTCCACTTCAGGGATTTCCAACATCTATTTGACCAATACCGAAGAACTTGCCCGCTCTTCCCGCGTTTCTGGCGGCAGTTTTTCCGGCTTCCTTTTTCGCGATTTCTATTTCCTGTACACGCTTCGCTTTGTGGAAAATAATTTCGAGCGTGTTTCCGATTCCGGGGTGTTCCTGCAGAAATTCCGCAATCAATCTCTTTCGCTTTCTTACCCGGTCACTTTGAAGGCTTCTGTGTACTATACTTTTGCTGAAAATGCCTATCTTTCCCGATACAGCCGGGAATTTCAACTCACGCAAGAAAAGCAGAATTTGACCACGCAACTGGTAGACTCCAATACATATCATCAATTCGGGGTAACTTACCAATTGACGGACAAATGGTCTGTGGATTTTTCTTATCTCAATTCCGACTCAGACGGGGCAGAAGAATTTGAAACTAATTCGGTTGAAGGCAGGGAATTTCACACGCGAATTTCTCATCAAGCCACCGAAGACCTTTCCGTGAATTTGGATTGGATTTACAGCGACTACAAAGATGCCCTCGGATTATCTCCCTCGGCAACAGCCCATCTTTTGGGTTTGAATATACGGATGAAATTTTCATAGGAGGTGAGAGCGATGCGAAATCTTTACTTCATTTTTCGCATAAGTGTGGGGGTGGCGGTGTTTTGGGGGTGCGGGAAGCAGATTGGGAATGTCATACTTCCCGTGGCACCCACACATAATGAGTATGTGGGGAGTGAGGTCTGCGGGACCTGCCACGCGGACCTTTATGCTGAGTTCACCAGAAGTGGTCACCACAACAAAATTCGAACGATTGCTGATGCAGAAGAGGCTCCATTCCGCGGATTGCCCGAGATTCCCATTGCCAGTTTCCCGGGGATTGGCCAGCCAGGCTCCGGTGTAGATTCCATCAATGACCTGTTGTTGATGATTGGAGGCGTGAACTGGAAAGCCCGCTTCGTCAATAAGGACGGTTTTGTGGTGGAAGGACCGCAGGCACAGTTCAACCTGGTCAACCGCTCCTGGGGCAAATACAATACCGATACCTGGCGGGGGAACTTCGAGAAATATGACTATGCTTGCTTCAAATGTCATACCACCGGCGCTTCCCCCGATGGGCATCCTGAAGGGTACCCGCAGATTGAAGGCTCCTGGGAATTCCTCGGCGTTCAGTGCGAGCGGTGCCACGGAATGGGCTTGCGTCATGTGAATTACCGGGAAAAACCTCTCTTTAATCGTTCAATAGCACTCTGCGCCGAGTGCCATAACCGGAATAAAGGAAATACGACGGTGCTGGCAAGCGGAAACTTCGTCGGACATAGAGACCAAGTGAACGAGCTCACATCCAGCCATAAGGATGACGCAGGCATGGTCTGCGTCTCCTGCCATAATCCCCACAGGAGGGCAAAACTGGACCTGGAAATGAAACTGTGCGAGGGATGCCATACGAATTTCGCTCGCTATTTTCTCGGAACGATGCACGATTCAGCAAATGTCTCCTGCATAGACTGCCATATGGCGGAAACCGTCAAGAATGGCACCCCTCGGCGTGAAAACCCCACCCTCGGCGTCTTTATGGGCGATGGAAAATCTCATGTCTTCCGGATTACTCCCGACCCGAACTACCCAATGCTTGTAGATAATCCTGACCCCAACACCAAAGGCAAATGGCCCAAAATTATGAACACTGCTCCGGATTATCGCAACGAGAATGGTCCCTTTATCACCACGGGATATGCCTGCGGAAAATGCCACTACAACAACACTCCACAACTGTTTTACCAGGCAATTATCAACACCAATCCGGCGGACCCCGCCCATCCCAGACCGCACGGTTTAGGCAAACAGCACACTCCGGAAGGATGGCAGGCGCCATAAGGAAAATGAAAACAAAAATTCAGGAGGTGATATGAGATGCGTGCGTTGTTGTGTTGGGGTATGGGGCTGATTTTCCTTTTCCTCTTACTTTCCTGCAATGGCAATGGCTTACCTCCTACTGCCGGCTTACCCATCCACCCCAGCGGGGCAAAATATCTGGGCTCGGAAACTTGCAAAAATTGTCATAATGAAATTTTCAACGACCTACTGACCACCAAGCATCCACACGCATTGGAAACCCTTCAAATAATTGGACAGGGTGAGAATCCCGAGTGCCTGAAATGCCACACGGTAGGATTTGGCTACGAATCCGGTTTCGTTAACGCCTCTTCCACTCCTCATCTTGCCGGTGTTCAATGCGAATCCTGTCACGGTCCTGGAGAATTACATGTAAAGGGCAATGGTGATAAGTCAAAAATTGTCACTTATCCAGCAATTCTCTCGGCTCAAATCTGCGGAAGTTGCCATACCGGCTCCCATCAACCGACAAAAGAGGAATGGGAAGCCAGCCCTCACAGCGAAGTTGTTGAGCATGTAGCCGGCTATTTCGCAGACCCAAACAGGGGTCTGACATTCCTGCCCTCCTGCGGACCATGTCACTCTGGGGATTATAGGGTGTGGGGAATGGAAAATGGGAGAATCTCCGATGTGGACCTGAGAGGCAAGACCCGGGAAGAAATGACGCCGGTCACATGTTCCTTATGCCACGACCCGCACATAGCCACAGGGAATAATGCAGAAGCGGGGAGGGAAACTCAACTGAGGCACAAGGAATACTGGAACCCGGAAGAAGACCCTTATATGGGAGGCGACCCCACCGACAGAGAAGTGTATACTCGGGTCAACCATGTCTGTGGGCAATGCCACAACCGCAGGGGAGCAAACCCATCTGATGCAGGATTGGAAGCCAGCACTTCCCGTCCAGCCCATTATTCCGTTCAGTTGGATTTTCTCCTGGGTCTGGGAGGAGTGGAAGATGGAGGACCGCCCGCTCTTTCGGAACATCGTTTCAATCCAAAGCAGTGTGCCACCTGCCATGTCTCTATGAAGGAATATGAGAGTGAAGCAAATCCTGCCGTTACTGGACATACTTTCCGAGTCCGGCTGGAAGGCTGTGCTCCCTGCCACAGCGTCGGCGATGCCGCGGCAAGAATGCTCGCCACAAAAAGTGATATTGAAGCTCGACTCGCTTCGCTGAAGTGGAGATTGGATAATTGGGGTAGGACGGCGAATATTGAAGACAAAGCAGAGATGTCCTGGGAGTATTCCGCTTATGGCGGCCCTTCTTCCACAGGACAGAAACAAATTCCCATCGAAGTAAAACGCGCCCGCTACAATTACTATTATGTCGAACACGATGGCTCCTTCGGCGTTCACAACGCAAAGTATGCCCGCTACCTGATTCAAGTGGCAAATCAGCAGTTGGATGCACTCGGCGTCCCGTAAATTTTCCGACCAGGTTACCTTTCACTTTCGCTTTTATAAAGGAGGAGACACCTTTTTATTATTGATTCCTTAAGGAGCCAAGAATATGGCTATCTGTCACTGCACAGGCGGGCGGAAAAGATTTCTATTTTCCCCTCAGAAGCGATTTCGCCGAAACCTCGGGCACGGGAAAATACCAACCCTTTCCATCTCAATCGCTTTCCCACGATGCGTTCCTGCTCCGGGAGAAATGCCGTTACCGTTCGTTTGCCCTTCCACACGATTCTGGTCATCACCCCCTCAAAAGTTTCGCCTCCTTCCAACTCAAACTGATAGCCAAGATACCAATTGGTTAAATCCACGGAAAGGTCAACCTGAATGCACTGAAATTCCTCCGGGAAAGTGGCTCCCTGTTCATCCTGCATCGGCAGAAACAGCGAATGCTCTTCCTCTAAAGAGCCCGGAGCGAGAACGATTTTGCTCTGAGCAGTGGGAATTTCTTTCAAAGGGCGCGCCGCCATCCATGCGCTTTTCAGCTTTCGCTCTTCTGGAGACAAGGAAAGCCAGTTTTTCAATGTTATGTAAGCGGGCTTTTCCCGATTATCCCGGGATATTAAGCCCATCCGATTTTCCGTGATTTCCGCCTCATATCCGTCATCGCGAAAATCGTACCAGAAGATTTTGCTAACACCGAGAGAATTCAGATTGCCCAGAGATTCCTGAAGATATTTTGCCTGCAGAGTTTCTGAAATTCCATAACGGTTTGTAGAAGTGGGCCAACCCAATTCCGTGACCCAGACTTGTTTGGGCAAAACTCGCCGAATGAATTCTTCCGCCAGTTCCAGGTCTGTTCCTTTCAGCGGTGCGGGAAAAGTATATGGGTGAAACGCAAAAACATCCACCGCCTCTGCTCCTCCCCGGGCAACAAATTCTTCCAGATACCGCAAATCTGTGCCAGCAAATCCCGCAGATAGTAAAGTAATTCTCCCTTCGGTTTTCAGTTTTTTCCGGATTTGACTCAGTAAATTCGCATATAGCTGAGCATTCGGAGGACCGCCCCAGAACCGCTCCGTATTCACCTCGTTCCCTATCTGGAAATGCGGGATAAAATGCTGATAGCGATGGATAATCTCTGCTATGAATCCCGCCAGCGGTGCATTTTCCGCCATGACCCATTCCTCCATACTCGGTGGAAAGTCCGAAATCAGAAGCAGGATGCGAAACCCCTGCTGATGAAGCGTCTGAAATGCTCGGTCGTATTGGGAAAACCCTCCTACTCCGCGCTGAAAAAATACATCCTTCAGGCTGATTTCCTCCCGAACATAGGTGACCCCGAGGTCTTTCAATTTCGCCAGAATCGCGGGATATTCTTCCGGAGCATACCTGCGCGCAAGAAAAAGATTTACCCCTATTTTCTGCTCCACCCGCATACACCCCGCCAGAAACAACGCCACTGCACACCACAGAATAAACCTCATCACGAAAAATATACCGCAATGGGCTACCTCACCATTACTAAGGAGTCTTCTATATAATATAATGGAAAGTGATGAGCATAAATGAGAGGAAGAGGGCTCAAATTTTAACGAGGAAATTAGAGTCTCCATTGATTCCGATGCCGAACCAGCCTGCCCAGGGCGAAGAACGCTATTCTGAGAGGGCGCTGGGCGCCATCCAGACACCAAAGGAAGTTGTGGACTATATGGTCAAACTCGCTCCGATTTCTGCAAGAAACTCAATGGCGATTCTTGAGCCTGCCTGTGACCTTTGCCCATTTCTTTCTGCCATTTCTGAAAAAAGAAGCGCCCAGAGGAATGAGGACATTCTGGTTGGTGTAGAGGTCAGTCCACAAGTGGTTTCTCATGCACAGCATAAGTACCCAGAATTCAGAATTATCCATTCTGATTTTCTCCTCTGGGATACTCATATGAGGTTTGACATCACCATTGGCAATCCTCCTTATGGCATCATTGGCGACCCAAGCCACTACCCCATTTCGGCTTTCCGTGAAACGAAACGGCTTTACCGGAAATTGTTCGCCACCTGGCATGGAAAATATAACATCTATGGTGCATTCATTGAGAAAGCCGTGAATCTTTTGAAAAAAGATGGAACGCTGGTGTTCATCGTTCCAGGCACTTTTATGGTTCTTGATGATTTCATCAAGTTGCGGCAGTTTCTTGCCCGCAACGGACGCATCAAGATTCATTATCTCGGCTCGGTCTTTCAAGGGCGAAATGTGGTAGCAGTGGTTTTGGTTTTAGAAAAAGGCAAAAGGGGACTGGAGGTATGGGAAAGCAACACCCTCCTCTACCGAAAAGATGAGTTCAAAGGAGAAATCATCCGATTCGAGTCTCCTATGGCTTCAGAGTTTGAAAAAGGCAAAGTCCCGCTGGGGAAACTTTTCAAAATTCACTTCGCGGCTCGCAGCCCCCAAATAAAGGCTCACCCACTTGCGAAAAAAGAGCCGGGACCCGGCCTGGTGCCTGTCCTTACCGGGCGCAACCTCAAAACTGGTTTCATTGATTATGAACACTGCTACTCGGGCTACTGGTTTCCTCACTCAGATGCCTCATCCCTCCGATCCTTCTACGGTTTTTCTCACATCGTAGTTGCCCACACGAAAGGGAGCAAGGTCGTAGCCGCGGTAGATGAGCGCTGTTATCCGTGGCGAGAAGAGTTCCATCTTGTGCCACTGCGAAAGGATATAAATATCCAGGCAGTGGTAGATTACCTCAATTCCAATGCTGTGCAAGAATATGTTGCTGGACTCTACCGGGACATCAGCCCGCATTTGACTGCCACTATGTTGAAACAACTTCCAGTGCCCGAAAAAGTGGTGATAAAGGAAGAATTGTTGATGTCACCCGGTCTTTATGAAGAAAAGGTTGAAGGAGCAAAGAGCATCTTCGCTGAGCATCTCAGAGAATCGCCAGATATACCTCCCTGCAACCTGCTGAGAGTCTACGAGAATTTCCTATCCAATATTGATCTCGAATTCTACAGAGAAAAGTATGTCCAAATCAAGACGGTTGAACAGGACTTGCCCAGACTGATGAACCCTCTGCCTCCCATATATAACGCCTACTGGCAAAGGAGCGAATATCTTTCCTTTGAGGAATTCTTCGCTTATTACTGGGACAGCAGACCCAAGGAAATTATGGACTTCATCAAGCAGTTCTTTTGGGGATGTTCCATTGAATTTGTCAGACTCGGTTTGGAGGCTCGGCTCTATAGAACCTGGGTCTCCCTGCTGACGCAGTTCCACCTCGGCTATCTGTGGAATTGCCTTTACTCTGGAGCCTATAACGCCTCCGCCGGACTGGATATGGAAGGCATCGACGCGGTGATTACCGTTAGGGGGAAGAAGGTTGCCACACAGATTAAGAAAATCAGTTACCGTAGAGAAGCGTCTCAGAGACGCTTTAGTAAGAAGAAACTCGCTGGTTTTGCTGGCTCAATAGAGATTCCTTACACTGTTGAGGACCCTGCGGATATTGAAAATAAGAAGCGCCGAGCCAAATCTACTCGCTCCATTGCAGAGGCACAACAAGTCCTCGCCCTCGCCAGCGCCCAGCATTACCTTCCTAACGGCTTCGTCATCTTCACAAAAGATTATGCCACTCACCTCAACGCTCTCCTCACTCAGGCGCTTCAATCCGCACCTCCCGCCTCCGCCCCCTTTGAAATTACCTATCAACAGGTTCTCAGTTCCATGGTGAAAACATGATAAGGAGGAGATTTAGATGAGAATTGTCCAAATTGAGAAAATTAGTGAATCAGTAATTTCAGGGGCGATTCCAGCATTGGGTTATGATATTTTGGTTCGCCTCACTCCTGAAGAGGATCAAGTGTGGTTCTTGATGGGCTTTGCCCAGTTAAGTTTCGGGTTAGACGGGTCAATTTTGTCAGTTGCCAATCCGGTTATAGAATATGAGAAGGTAGATTACCAGAAGACTCTCCGTTTGCGATTCCCATTCCCGAGGGATGTAATCGGTGCTGTTGAATCCAAAAGGACCGATGACCTGACCTTAAATCTGCAACTTTCAATGTATTTCTTTATTCAATCACAATCATCAACTTCGCTGCGATTCTACGTACACAGTGAGTATATTTCAGTGAAGTATTCGCAGAAGGAATGGAACCAAATACTCGAGAAAATGGGATATTCGGAATCTTGGGTTATTGAGGTGAGTCGTCCTGAGATTGAAAGTTTCCCCGAAGTTGTTGAGCATCTTCATAAAGCATCGGATTGCCTATTTATTAGAGATTATGAAGGATGTATGACGAATACCCGTGCCGCGTGGAATTCACTGGAGCCAATGTTGAAAGCGAAGTGGGAGCATATCGCCAAGCAAATTGATGAGGGTTCACCAGGTGAAGAGTCGTATTCATCCAAATCCAAGAGGATTGAGGAACTAATAGCAAAGATTAAGCAGTGGTCCAATGTTGGGCCTCATCGGGAAGCCTACCGCATTTTTCCTGAGGATGCAATTCTTTCCTACTACATAACTGTGTCAACGGTTTCCTACTTATCCAAGTGGTTACGGAACATTCCTCTATAGAAGGTGGGCGGGAAGCACACATCCTGCGAGAAGGGAAGCGAAGGATCATATGATATTTTAGACAGCGGAATTATTTATTACCCAGCGCGCCGGCTCCTCATTGATGCACCTTCTTTTATACGAAGTATCCTCCGATACCTCTCCCGAACGGAGTGAATGCTTGGATGAGGCTTCCCGGGTATGTTATATTGATGGCGGGGATAGGAAATCAGGCGAAAATGATTGGGTTCTTGACCCTTACTGTGGCGTCGGGTCGGCTCTCCTTGCGGGGCTGAAACGCAATCGGAGAGTAATAGGATGCGATAAAGAGGCGCGATATGTTGAAACTGCGAAGAATCGGATATCAGCGCTGTTCAACGGCACCCTGAAGTTCAGACCTATCGGAAGACCGATATTTACTCCCACTGGAAGAGAGAAAGTTTCTCAAATTCCGGAGGAATGGAGGCAGAATTTACCTGAGGCTCGGAGCCGCACTGAATGATCATTGCGGGGCGTTATTCCTTCAAAGGCGGCGAAGAGTTCATCAGCCAGCACTACCCTCATTTACTCCACGAAATTGAACAGATTATCTCCTCAGTAGAAGCCAACCACGTTAAGACCAAAAAGAGCAAAGAGAAAACGATGCCCGGGAGAATTCTCTACAGCCCGAAGAGGCTGAACAGGAAATTTAAAAGGCGGTTTGAGGAGTTGGGCTGGAGCAAGCAAAAAATCGCCGCCGAATATTCAGCGGATTTCTATAGCAAAGATTTCACTCCGAGAGTATTAGAAAAGGGTGCCTTCAGAGAAATGGACTTCATAAAAGACCAATTAGGTGTGGAAGTCCAGTTCGGTAAATATGCTTTCATGGTCTACAATGTTTGTGCAAAAATGACCATCCTCCACAATCTCGGATTCATTGATGCAGGAGTGGAAATTGTGCCAGTAAAGCAGTTTGCGGATGAGATGTCCACAGGTGTTTCCCACTTTGAACAGTTCGTATGGGACCTAAAGGCGAGAGGGATTGCCGATATTGACATTCCCGTCCTTGTGCTCGGCATTGATGTGGAACCTGGTGGTCCGGATGTCGTTCGTGAAGAACCCCTCAACTGGGACTAAAACTAAAGCGTCACGATTCTATAAGAACAGAAGCGACCAGTTGCCGCTTTTTAAAAAGCCACTTTTGGAGTCAGACCCTGAAAGTGGTGGGGTTCACCGCCCGCCATTCATTATACCACAGGGAAAGCGGAGCAGGGGCTTGCTACGGTGTGCCTTGTCATAATTCCAGAGTAAGATGAATATCTTCGGGTTCTAAAGCCAATAATTCCTCATCCACTTTAGATGCGAGCCTGCATCCGTGCCTTAAGTAAAAACCCACTGCAGATTCAGTGGGAGTTGCTGAGATATACAGCCGCCTTGCTCCCTTTTCTCTCGCAATTCTTTTGCATTCCTCCAATAACTTTGTGCCTATTCCCTTTCTGCGATACTCATTACTCACATGGAGAATGAACATCTGGATTTCATCTTTATTCTCTCCAATGAGTTGATAACCAAGACCTGATATGCCCACAAGTCGTTCCTTATCAAATGCCCCAAATAGAACACCGCCATTATCCAGTTTTTCTGATATTTCTTTCATTAAACTCGCATCATGCCTCCAATCCGGATGGTCCCACCGAAGAACATCAATATCTACACTTTCTAACTCAAGTTTTCCTCCACTTAAGTTATAAAGGATTTTGACTCTTTCCGTTCTATCAATTTCGTTGATTCTATGGATTTCCAATTTATTCAGCTGTCTAATAACTATCATCATTTCTCCTGTTTCACCGCCCGAATTTTATTCTACCACAGTGAAAGAAGCAGCCCATCTCACCAAGCGTGCCACTGTCAAGGCGAATTCGGATGTGGTCATAGGCATTCCGGATTTCTTATGCAAGCCAACATCGGGCTTGAAATAAGCCGACTCCTTGGGAATAACTGTGCCACTGATGAACTCCCGGCGCCCTTTTTCAGTGCCTACATCGTAAGCAGGTGCGCGGGTGGCTTGGGCGACCTCAATAGGAGTTCAGGCGCGATCTTTCTGCACGGAAAAAAATCCTTTGGCACCAATTCTGTTCGATAGTAGACTCGTTTGATGAGCCCACGATATGGAACATCGAACATGGCTGAAATGTCCTGTACATGACCCGCCCCAATGAGGAAACACACGTCTAACCCTTTCGCAACCGCGACATCAGCGATTTCCTTCATGTTCTTGAAGATGAACTGATTTCTCCATCGGTTGTTGATTTCAAAGACGACGTAATCTGCTCGGACACCTGTTGGTTCGTTGAGGTAGCTAGCCACTTGACCCAGATCGACCCGCAACTCTTCAGGGAGTCTCTTGACTTCCTCGTTCATCTCATCAATGAGCACTCGATACAGTTCCACCCATGCCATGCGCTCCCCAAAGCGTCCAATAGAATCCGCGAACCGATTGACAACGGTCTTCGTGTCGACAGCCTCATGGTCTGAGAGGAAACGTGTCAGTTGGTCGTATAACTGATGCGATTGATGAGGGAGCGTTTTCTGTCCCATCGTCTGCCAACTTCTTTGGATCGATGGGCTTTCTCGTAAATCGTAGATCAATTGCGCTTTTGTAGTGAGGAACTCTTGCTTCATGTCATTAGCAAAATAGCCATAATGCAAGAGAGCCCCAGAATATTTATTCGCAAAATCGTCCTCGAAGCCAAACACCAACCCCTTCGTCTCAAGTCCGTAAACCGCCCGCACGAAACCCTGCTCTTTGGCATCATCTCTCGGGATGCCTTCTATACCTACCACAATCTCACCTTGAATTGCTTTTCTCAGAAGCTTCTCCTGAAACTTACGATCCTTCGGTTCATGATGACGCATCCCGATGATAAAAAGGTTGAATGAACGCATTTTATTCACCTCCATCCGAATACGCATTTTCGCCATTTTTATCTTTCGCATTCACTGGTTCTGCTCGGTTTCGGTAGATTAGACCACCGCTAACCTCCCAGTTGTGGGGACCAAGTTCTCCCAGTTTACTCTTCAGCAGCAGATTCATCAGATTCATCGCCCCTACCGTGTCAGCATGCTTTTGATAACCACAGCCTCGGCAGTGAAATGATGAATCTGCCCTGTTCGACGAATCCACCCGCCCACAGACAGGACAGGTAATACTGCTATCTTTTGGGTTCACGGGGATACACAGGAAACCTTCCTGGTATCCCCATGATTGAAGTTGTGGGAATAAGTGCTGATACGCCCAATTCTTATTTCTTCTTCTAAATTCTCTTGAGCGCCCCTGTTTTCCCTTAAATAATAACTTCTCCATAATAAAGTTCGTATCAGGATAGCGATGGATTAACTCTCTGGCTACCCGATTTAACCCTTGCTTATAAGCAGAAAGCCCTTTGTGGTATTTGCGCCATTTAGTCCCGATTCTCAAAGATTTTAAATCCTCTCCGAAAAAGCATCCATCCGAGGTGGCAATTGCTTTATTTAAGCCTACATCTATACCAAGATATTTAGATGCTTCCTTTCTGATTTCTGGAATTTCTATATAAACCTGGATGTAGTATTTTCCATATTGTTAAAGGAGTTTAGCAGAATTTTTTAATTTCCCCTTTTCAATAGCATCATTAAACTTTCCGAATCTTTTTCCCGGGAGGGCAAGGCGATGATTTTTTTCCAGATGGGAAACTTTTATCCAGAAATCAAAAGAATTCTGGAGGTCAAGAAATTTAATGGTGCTAGAGTTCAGGTCAATTTCATTCCCCTTGAAGATGGGCTTTTCTGATTTTGCTTTTTTAGCTCCCTTCACGATTTGGCATGCTTTAATATAAGCATCTCTGGGTAGACGCCCTTTTATCTTATATTCAGCCGGTATCTCTTCCAGTGGCCAAAACTCATCTATTTTTTTCTGCACTTCTTCCTTCCAGAAATTAAGAAGGGCATCTATCTTTTCAGCCTTATTTTTATTTGGGAAAATCCTCAACTTATAAGACTTTAGCATCTATAATCTCCATAATTTATTTTTCACCATTCCATTTCTACCTTTACCTTCCAGCCCCACAGAGCTATATACTTTTCTATATTTGGTTTCAAAAAAGGTGTTTTTGCCTTGTGTAATGCCTTCTGTTGCATATATTCTTTCCTTCCGGGTTCTTCCTAAATTCATTTGAAATCCCGTTACCACCGGGGTTTCATCGGCATTTTTGGTTTTTTGGGGTTTTTCCCGCATCCCTCTTACCATAATGAATTATACCACACTTTTTTAATCCTGTCAAGTCTTGCCTTGAATTTGCCGATGAGAAGGAAAAAGTTTCATCATCAAAGCTTTCATTGGTATTTTTCTCGTGTATCTAACGGTTTCCTGCGGCGGTGGAGGCGGGGGCATAAGGACGAGTTCAAGGATGAGGGGGGTGATGGCGGGGAGCGGGTAGCCATTTTGCGGGGCGCGCTCGTATTTCGGAGGATTGCCCGACTTGAACGATGTGCGGAGTCAACCTTCCATTGTATTATTCTAACAAGAAAAGGCCCGAAAAGTTTCTCTTCTTAATTTGGAGTTCAACCTTTTTCGCCTCATCAGTTTTCACATGCAGCTGCCAGCAAGACTGTCACAATAAGAATCAACTGGACTTTCATCAGATCCTCCTTTTACGGCTTTTGTATAACCAGCACCGGCGTTTCGTCTATCGTCACTTTATTCGCTGACATAATCACATCCGCAGGATAAATGGGTGCATAGTTCGTATCCAGCTCGGTGACGAAATATTTCACGATCACCTGTGGGGTTGATACAAAGGGCATCAGATCGACCGTCACTCGCTGACCGCGCTGCACCAAGCCTTGAGCGTCCACATCGAAGGGGTTTTCGTGCCAGAGAAAGAAGAGTTTCTTGCTTTCCTTGAGCACTTGATAAGCAAACACATTCTTGCCCAGGTCGAGAATCTTCACTTCTCGGTCTGCACCGAGAAGGAAGTCTATCAGTTGCTTGACAGCGTAATAGGCAGGCTCGCGCGCCTTGTAGATGTCCTTGGTTGCCTGGTAGAGGCGGGCATCCAGCAGCCCGGCATCCTGCCAGAGCGCCCTCGGATGGACAACTGGTCCCATCACCGGCTGGAGTGAAATGGCTTCCTGCCCGGAGGCAAGTGCCAAAAGAATCTTTCGCAGGCTCTGCCGCACTTCATCAGCGTGATAGAGCCTCCGGTTGGCCTCGTGTTGCGGGTGGGATGGGTCTCTCAGGTTTTTTACGAAACCTGAAGGATAGCGTGGAGGCAGAATGTGAACAGAGGCGTCGTTATCTCGGGGATAGGGTGTTGTCCGCGCATCAGCCACCAGAAAGGGCTTGGTGTAGCCGTTCTTCGCCATCTCCGTCTTCAGCCAGCGGACAAAGGGAAACAGACCGGTGTAGTGGTCGTTGAAGTTAATGGCAAAGATGTCGAAGTGCTCTTTTCCAAGCCGAAGGCTGGTGGAGAGAAAGTCCAGATAGTCTGTCCGACGTGCTCGTAGCGTCGCTTCGTCAGGGTCATCGTCAAAGATGTGACCCGGGTTTGACTTTCCCCGAACGACTATGAGGTTTGGATTCGCCTTTTTGGCAGACTGGTAGGTGACGGAGAGTATCCGGTCGTAGAGTTCCGGTGAGCCGCCGTAAGCCAGGAAATGGCTGGGCGCTCTTCGGGTTCGTTCCCCAGTTGGAGATACTTGATAGCGGGACGCGTGATTCCGGGGGCATCGCTGACGCCGTCACCGTCGTAGCGTTCCACCAGATTGAACACGAAATCGCCCCACGCCTGATAGGCAGTCATCCCCCAACCTGCAACATCAGAATCGGCATCTTCTTTGGGTGGGCTCATAGCGCAGCATTCTTCGTCCATATTCCGATAGGGCACCACCGTAGCCCAGTTGTTGCGGGAAAGGACCTCAAAATCCAGCATACGGCCAGAATCTATCATCACTTGAATCAGTGGGTCTAGGGCCAACCAATCGTAAGCATGCACGCCTTGCCTGGGCGGGTTCGGCTCAATCTTCTCCCAGCCGACGCCCAAGCCGACCAGCCCAAAGCCAACGGCGTCCTCGTCCATCAGATTCAAGACGTCGCGCCAGAACCGAACGTCCCGAGTCCAAAAGACGAAGCCAAAGAACTCCCGATTAATCTGCCCATCCTGCGATGCTGAATAAGCGAGGTTCTTTGGGCTGAAAGCCAAGGCCAGCAAGAGCATCACGGAGCAGCCCCACTTCGTTTGCCGATTTACAGTCATAACAATTTCCTCAGGTCTTGGTTTCCTCGCACGCTCTTTTGAATTGAAACGAGGGTTTTTTCATTTTACCTCCACAAACACCGGCTTGTCTGCCAACCACAACGATACGGAGCCGTTGACAACCGAAAGCATATCCACCTGAAAAGCGGTGTGTAATCCGTAACCTCTTTCCCCGATGAGTATTTTGGAACTGCTACGGTGACCTTGACCTGGGTGCTGTTTATCCCTGAAATTGAGATTTGTCGTTCTGCCGAGCTGTCATTCCAAGCCACCCAGATGGGTTTTCCGTTCTTGGTAAATTTGTAAATATACACCCCATCTTTTTCCTGAATTGTCTGGATGCTGTCCCAATTACTTCCTTCCAAAGCCTCTACCATTTTTTTGTAGGTGTAGTAGCCGAGTTTTTTGGAAGAATCGCCATCATTCTCTGGATTGTTCACAAGCCCCGTGAAGCCGAAGTGGACGCCCGCTCCTATCCAGCGAGATTCCAGGTACTCAACCAGGCTTGTCCAAAAAATCATCTTTTGCTCCAGAGAAAGGGAAAGTACATACGATTTCACCACATATACGGCCTGATCTTTTTCGTCCGCCTCTGTCCAGGCAGGCGTACCCATTTCACCAGACATAATCTCCAGCGCCGGGTAACCCAATTTCGAAGAGACCCTCCGTAACCGTTCGATCCATTCCTTGTGTCCGAGATAGCCTGTTCCGTTGAATTCAAAGGTCCAGTAGTGGTAGTCCAGCCCGATGTCGAGATATTGCCTATCCAAAAGTCGGAGCACCTGAACGAGAAAACCATCCTCCGAAACCGTGACCGTCCTTTGCTGGCGTCTGTCGTAAATCTCTTTTCCATTAAAAGCGTAATCCACCTTTGCATCCGCCCCGGGGAGCCAAAGCCTTATCTCAGGGGAGGCCTCTTTCATTGCCTCGTATGTCGCCTCGAAGAGCCGGGCGAATTCCTCAGGGCTAACGAATCGCTGCTCCCTTGTCAGGCTTGGGGGATGCATCTCGTGTATGAGTCGATAATTCAGAATTACAGGAGAGCCTGGCGCATCCTCCTTTCCGTCGCCATCATATCTTTCCATTGCCTTTTCTAAAAACTGAAGATACGCATCCGTATCTTTGGGCAGTTTTAGGGATAAGCCAACCGAACCTGCGTGTATTTTTTTTTTTTACCGAAGAAGAATCAAGAGCCCCTACAGCCACCAGCAGGTTTAAGTCGGCTTTATACGCTTCTAAAAACATATAATCGGTTCTTGCCCAATCATATTTGCCTTTCTCTTTCTCTTTCTCTATCTCGCCCCATACTAATCCTTCGGCACCTGCATATCTTATCCACTTTACTCCTATTTTCGCTATATCTTCGGGTTCGTCAAACCCTATGTAACCAGGCGGAGCCGTTGTCGGCTCTAATGGCAAAGGCCTATCCCGAACTTTAGGGTCATGTATGCCAAACGGTGAATCTTCGCTAATTTGTTCATTTGATGTTGAGGTAACGGTTGTATAGGCTGTTTTTGAAGTTGAAGTTTTTGGAGTTGAAATTGGCTGTTGTGGCTGGCTTGATTGAATGCTTGCAGGTTTTTGGAAAACAAAGAATGTGCCAATGCCTGCGGCGATGATTGCGGCTATGATAATTGGAATGATGAGTTTGTTCATTATCCCTCCTTTCTCCCCCCAAAAATAAATGTCTGCCTTATTGGTCCCCTCCTCCACCACATCTCATGGCCATCCCAATTTCCAACGTGAAGATGCGAGGCAAATGAGGCTTCATCTTCCGATGTCTCCTTCGCTTTTCCTGTCAAGACAGGTTGATGACTTCCAGTATGCTGCGGTCAAAATAGCCTACATAAAGGCGATTTCGGGAGAAATCAAAGCCGAAGGCAGAATAAACTCCTGTGATCGGGGAGAGGTCCCACTGGCGGAAAACCGTTTGAAAGGAAGAGTCATATTCTAGAATGCGTTCGTAGAAGCCGGCAGTCATAAAGTCCATCACATAGAAGCGTGTACGAGACGGATTCATCCCGATCACCTTAAGACCCGCAGGAACTTGCCCCATCGTGGCTCCGGTCAGGGCATCCAGAATATAAGGACCAACGAAAAGGCGCCCCCCAGCCTCATCACTGAAAAGCATATCCAGCGGGGTTGCTGTCTGATTGAAATCCGCTATTGTGGAATAGGTTAGCAGTGAAAGTGAAGTGCCGTCATAGATGTTCAGCCGATTTGCATCCGTGATGAACACATAGGCGCGATTAAGGGATTCATTGACTGCGATGTGGAGTTTGCCTGGTCCACCGCCCTGCGGGTTAGGCGTGTAGCCGTTAATAGAGACGGTCAGCGGAGACCCTGAGCCGTCAGCACTTACCATCGTCAGCGTGCCCAGTTCGGGCATAATGGCATAGAGTTTTCCGGTCGTGTGGTTCATCGCCATATTAGAAAGGGCATCCGTTCTCGCTCTTTGAGTCCCCAACGGGATGTCAAATAGTTTCGCATCGGTGGAAAGGTCAAATACCGAAACCTTTGCCTCATAATGGCTGAGCGCGTAAAGGCGGTTCCGGGCTGAATCAAGGAGAATCTTGGTCGGCCAGTTGCCCGGAATCAGTGTATTCGTCAAAGTTCCCGTCTGCGGGTTGATCCGATAAATGGTGGAACCTCCGAGGCGGTTACGGATGTAAAGACTTCCGTCGTCCAAGCGAGCGACGACATCCTCCATCGTGGTCGCCGCATCTATTTTCTTGATTGTGGAATAATTGGAAAGATTGATGATGCCGATGGTACCGCGTCCGGTGGAAGAATAGAAGAGTCTCCCTGTGCTCTGGTCAATGTCAAAATACAGCGTCTCCAAATCGGTCTGGATTTCCGTGACTTTACTCCCGGTGACCGCGTCCCGAACTTCCAAAACGCCGTAGGAGCCGTCGGCATTGGGAAGATAGCCGGCATAGTAGGGATAGCCCGTCATCTGGAAGAGCCGGCCACCGTAGGTTTCCATCTGTAGCCCATTCTCGCTCAAAGGAATGTAAGTGCCTGCTCCAGAGGCTTCGTCAATAATGGAGAGGGAATGCTTGAGGGTATTGCTGTTGATATAAATCCTGCCTCCGCCGACAAAAATACCTTTCGGAAGACCGTCAAAGCCAGCCGGCATATTATATTTTCGGATGAATTGTTTTGTGGAAAGGTTATAGACGGTGACGCCGGCTTGCGGCGGAGGAGCTGAGTTCACAACATAGAGCCTTTCTTGTGCGGCGTCAATAAAAATTTCGCCCGGTGCGGTCACACCAGTGATCACATCTACTGCCTGAAGCTGGTCGTTGTAGATGCGAATCTTGTCGGGACGCTCGGAAATATAGAGCAGGTTGGTGAAAGGATCAAATGCCGGTGCGCGTTCCGCTGTAATCGGAGCAGATACCGCTCTGCTCACCGGGTCGATGCGGAACAACTGCCTTTGCTCTATGACAAACATGTAGAGAATGCCGTTGCCCGTGTTGAGGAAGAGCATTCGCGAAACGAAGCCATCCACCGTTGAGTCAATGATGCCAACTATCTCTAGCGTCTGCGTGTCAATCACACCGATATACCGGCTGAGACTTGAGGCAAAATACGCCTTCCTGCGAGTATCATCCACAACGATGCGAGTGAGTTTCACGATATCGGGGAAATTAGAGCCGGTGACAAGTGAATGCACAGGGATAGTGGATGGCCCTGGCGGAACGGACCCTCCCGGCTCCAAGAGAAGCGGGTCTTCTTGTAGCGTGACGGTTGTTGTCCCGTTGACTATGGACACGCTACTGGAGGTAAACGCGGAATCATAGCCCGGCACTAAGGAGCCATCAGAATAATCTGGCACCAAGTCGGTGACGGTCAATATTGTCCCGGAGAGCCCGGTCAAAACTGCCTGTTTTGAGGAGCCAAGGGTGTAACCGGGGTCGTTGAAGTAGTCCCACCAGATAATGTATTTATACTGCCCGCCCACATTAAAGCGGTAGGCATACACATTATCTGCGCCATCTATTATGGTGGCCACATTATCCCAGTCTGCACCGTTCAAGGTTTCCACCATCTTCTTGTAGGCAAACCACCCGAGTTTCTTATAAGAAAGCCCGCCGTTGTTCGCTGGGTTGTGGATCAGCCCTGTGTGAAGGAATATCTCACCCGGGCTGGAGCTGTACTCCACGGTGGTTGTCCAGGCCAGGACCTTTTGTCCCAGGGAAGCGGTAAGGGCGTAGATCTTTGCCACATAGCGCGCCTGGTAGGGCTCGTTAGGCCGTAACGGCTGGCCCAATCTGTTGGTCTCCCCGGGACCGATGCCCGTCATCCCCGATTCGCGGGAGATGATGGGCTGGTCCACATAGCCAAACCGCCCGTAGGCGTGGCGGATGGCCTCGATGTAGGTCTTGTGAAGCCGATAGTCCGTCCCCTCGCTGTAGGGGTCGGTGGGCGAAGCCGTGCTCGCCCAGAAGTGGTAGTTGAACCCCAGGTCGTCGAACTGCGTGGCGTAGGCGTCCAGGTAGCGCAGGACCTGGACGACCCAGCCGTCGGCGGCGGCGCCCTCGTCCTGGAACTGGAAGTCCTCAAGCCTGGTGCCGGGCAGGAACAGCACACAGTCGGAGCAGGCGGCCTTCATCGCCCGATAGGTAGCATCGAACATCTCGGCATATTGCGCGGGGCGGGGTATCCAGTATCGGACCGACAGCTCATGTACAAAGGAGTAGGCCTTGATGGTCGGCGCGTCCGCCAGATCATCGATGCCGTCGCCGTCGAACTTCTCGACCAGGGCCATCACGTAGCTCTCCCAGGCCCCAACGTTGCCGTCGGGGTACTCATCGACGTTGAAGAACGTGCCATAGATGGGGTTGACCGACCGCAGCTCCGGGATGACGCGAACGCCCAGGGCGTCCATCTGCTGAAGTTCCGTCAGACCGATAGCCGACCAGTTGTAGACCCTCGGCGTGGTCTCCACGTTCTGCCACCAGAACCAGCTCCCCAGCGATACCCACTGGTTGCCCAGCTCGGCGTACTCGCTGGGCCGGGGCGGCGCGTCCAGGAAGCCGAATGGCGAGCCCCAGATGATAGGTTGGGCGCCTCCGCCATTTTGAATGGTAAAAGAGACGGACGATGAGAAGGCGAAGTTGTTGGACGGGTCGTATGCTTTCGCACGGATAGAGTGAATGCCATCAGGCTTTGTAGCGGTGTTCCAGGTGCAGGTGAAGGAGGAACCGGAGGGCTTGCCCACTTCGTCAGTACAAGCGGGGATAGTATCGGAATCAATGTAAAACTCAATCCGTGCAATGCCACCTGCGTTATCGGTCGCGGTCGCACTCAGGGTGACCGTCCCGGACAAAACCTGCCCGCTTGCTGGCGAAGTCACCGTGGCGGTTGGAGGCTGGGTGTCTCCCCCGCCGCCTGTCCCGCAGTCATACCGAAATGGTTTTGCGCCGTACTGGGTTCGCCAGATTTGCGCCATCTCGGTGAGTGTAGCCCAGCGAACTTTGCCTGCGGCGACTTCACCTGCGAGGGAGTCAATAAACTGCCCCAATTGGGTAATGCTGCCCGAAGTCATAAAATCCTGAATCATCATAATGGTCGCGGTGTAGAAACCATCAGCGGGAGCACGTCCTGCAGTGATATCGTCCAATAGTTGCCGAACACCCTGCTGATTGTTCAGGCAACCACCGATATAGAGGAGGCGTTGATTAGGGTCGTCCGTCGTGAAATTGTATCGGTCTTTCGGACGCCAGATACCGGAGGACCTATCATCGTTTCCCTGGTGAAGGTAAGTGGCGGCACCCCATAAATGGTCTGCACGCCAGAAATAACTCGGATAAATCACGCCCCAAAGCCCGTTGATATGCTTCTCCCAGCTTTGATAATTGTCGGGAGGGTCATAAAGGAAGCCACCCACATTCTTAGATGGAACAACACCCAATTGCTCTATCAAATAGGCCACATCGGCATAGTTGTATTGAGTCTCGTGGGCATGTGGGTCCACCTCTACGCCAAGGTCTTCTTTCATCCAGCGCACAATATTCTTACCCGCAGTATCGTTCGTGACCGATCCTGTATCATACAACCCCACCGCCTTCAGGTAGTTCCAGTCGGACTGAAAGTTATATTTACCGCCCTTGCTCGTGACCGTCTCCGCAAGGAGTTTCACGAGGGCACGATTCTGCAAATAGTAATTTCGGTCAGCGGTATAGTCAGGCCGCCCTTGACCGGGCTCCTCATTATGGGAAATCACGGTGACATAGATAACCGCTTGAGCGGGGATGATATTTAGAACACTCACATAAACGCTGGCTTCTTTCCAGTTGCCCGCTAAATCCGTGCATCTCGCAGCTAAAATATGCAGTCCATCGGCATATCCGGATGTATCCCAGGAGAAAACGAATGGGGGAGTAGTAGTCATCCCTTTCCAGACCAAGTCCACCTAAAAGTCCACTTGCTTGATTTTCCCCGAGTTATCCGTGCAGGCGATTTCAACCTGAACGACGCCGGAAACCCGGGCATAATTTGCCGGGCTGGTGATAGCAACTTCCGGCAGGGTTGTGTCCTGCAAGGGCGCCTGCCTGCTCCCCCCTCCTCCACAGGAAACCACAATCAAAGGAAAGAGGACGCCTCTAATAATCCGACTCATATGCCTCACCCCAATACAATAAACCCCGGATTCTAAGAAAGTTTCTAACAAATGTCACCCTTCTTGGGAACCCGACCGCTTTTCAAATAGTTTGCCGGGAATGTCGGTACGGGGGCAGGGAGCGGCAAAAAGCGAAGGCGAGCACTTATAAGATGAATTAGACATTTTTACCTCTCCTTTAACCCCGTCCAAACATCAACTCATCCAAATCTTGAATCGCCTGCACAAGCCATCTTTTTGCCTCCGCTATCTTATCTTTCATAGAGTATCCTCCCATTTTTCAACGCAGATTTTACCAATGGATTGCTGTCTCTCATTTCCTGAAATTCTTCTGGCGTATAGATAAATATATTCACACCCCCACTCTCGGTTTAAGATGTTGATAAAACTCATCTAATCCATCCAGGAACCTTTTTTCTGTCTTTTTTATAACGAGTAAATCAATATCGTTGGATTTACGGAGGTTTTTGGAAACAAGTGAACCAGAAAGTATATTTTTTTCCACATCCGATTTCAAAATCTCTGAGGTGGGGCGATTCAATTCCTCTTCTAACTTTTGCTTCTTTTTTCTGTTAACCCGATTTTGCCCGCCGTTTTCTCTGCTTACCCCTGCCAATTTCATTTTATCTCCACCCAGTTCGGCAAAAGGATTTGAATCCATTGCTCTACAAGGTGCAAACCCGCCAGAACGCTTTATTGAACCATTCCGAGCATTTGGGAAGAATAGAAGCAGTCCTGGATTTGCTCCATTTGCAAAAAGCGCCTGTAGAAGGTCTGTTTTGAAGTTTCATTGGGCGGGACCTTGACCGGAAATTTGGCAGTAGAAAATTCCGCATCCAAGGTTTGTGATAAAGTAAGTTGAAGGATGTCGGGGCAACTCTGCTGGTTCGTTTTCTTTTTTTTCCATTATTGCGGGGCACGGTCGTTTTCACGGAAAAAAACCAGAATCAATTGAGGAGGCGAAGGGAAAATGAGGTTGTGGCTTTTTCCCAAGAAGCAAGAATTTTACGAATTTTTCCTGCGGGCGGCAGAAAATGCTCATAAGGCAGCCATAACCCTGGTGAAGATGGCGGACGACCTGGAGAATTCAGAGGTCATTGCTGGCGAGATACGGAATTACGAGCATCAGGGGGATGAGATTACCCACCACACCATTCGTATGCTGAATGAGACATTCGTCACGCCCATTGACCGAGAAGATATTCACAGTCTAATTTCTGCTCTGGATGATGTTGTAGATTTTACCGAAGCAGTTTCAGAGCGGTTGTGGCTTTATAAATTGAAGGGGGTAAATCCGGCATTGCAGGAACTGGCGCGGATACTCCAGGACAGTGTGGCAGAGGTGGTTCAGGTAATGAAGGGGCTTAAGGACCCCCGGCAACGAAAAAAGGTTTTTGGCATTCTGGAGAAAATTCACACGCTGGAAAACGAGGGGGACCGAGCGTTACGTTCTGCGCTGGTTTCACTATTTGAAAACACGCCCGATGCGCTGGAAGTCATTAAATGGAAAGAGATTTACGAGACGGCAGAAATCGCCATAGACAAATGTGAGACGGTGGCAAATATCGTAGAAAGCATAATGGTGAAGTACGGTTGAGGAGGGCATAAGGAATGGAACTGGGCATCCTGGCATTTCTATTAGCGATATTGTTATCGTATACCTACGCTTTCGTGGGGGGATTCACCGATGCGGCGAATGCCATAGCCACCTGCATTGGCAGCAGGGTATTGACGCCCACAGCGGCTGTTCTGCTTGCCGGCATATTCAATTTAATCGGGGGGCTCACGGGGACAGCAGTTGCTCTCACCATAGGCAAGGGAATTGTGGACCCGAGCCTGTTGAGCCTCTTTACGGTGGTGGCGGCGCTTGCCGGGGCAATGTCCTGGAGCCTGTTCACCTATCGGTATGGAATTCCCGTGAGTGAGACGCACGGGTTGATTGGAGGGGTCATAGGTGCGGCAATAGCAACTGCCGGCATTGGCACGATTAAATGGGCGGGTTTGAACAAAATCCTGTTGGCGATTATCCTATCACCCTTATTAGGTCTGACAGGAGGTTTGGTGCTCATCGTTGTGATTTTCTGGGTGTTTCAAAACGCTCGCCGTCTCCTTACGGCTCCTTTATTCATTCATTTGCAACGGCTTTCCGCCATGTATATGGCTTTCAGTCACGGGCGGAATGATGCCCAGAAACCGATGGGGATTCTTGCGCTCACGCTGGCACTTTATTCCGGTGCTTCTCAAGTCACTGTTCCGAAGTGGGTCGTCGTCAGTTGTGCATTGCTGGCTGCGCTGGGAACAGCATACGGAGGATGGCGGATCATTAAAACGCTGGGTATGAGAGTGACTGCTATGGAACCCGTGCACGGATTTGCTGCGGAAGTTTCGGGAGCCACGGTACTTGAACTTGCAAGCGCTTTCGGCATCCCCGTCAGCACCACGCATACCATCACCAGCGCCATCGTGGGGGTGGGCGCTGCCAAAAATCTCTCCGCGGTTCGATGGGGCGTCGCATTTGAAATTTTGCTCTCCTGGATACTTACCCTGCCTATGACCATCTTCCTCGGCTGGTTCTATATGTCCTTGCTCAGACTTATTGCATAACTCCAACCTATGCGGGGCTGGCATATTTTTTCCCGACCAGGAGCTCTATTCTGTAGTCCGGTGAGGTGGTGAAAGCGAATAGGTCTCAATGTTATGGCGGGCGATTTCCTGTAGTTGTTCTATTAAAGTATCTCTTCCTTCCACTTTGAAAAAATGGGCGAATCTGCCCTGGATTTTCAGATATTCGGTCACGGGGAGAATTTTGCCGATTTTTTTCACGAAGATGAGTTTTCCTTCTTCGTATTCCAGCAGAGGAAAGAGGCATGTTTGCACGGCGATGCGGGAGAGTTGAATGGTCAGATTCGGAGGAAAATCCCAACCCAGCGGGCAGGGGCAAAGGATATGAAGAAATGCCGAACAATGCCTCTCCTTTGCTTTTTTAATTTTTTCTTTCAGGTCTTTGGGATATCCGACCACCGCCGTTGCAACATAGTGAACACCGTGGGCGAGGGCTAAATCCACGAGATTCTTTTTGCGCGTAGGGTTGCCGGTAGAGAAGGGTCCTGCTGGGGTAGTTCGGGTAGAGGCGGCATAAGGGGTCAAACTGCTCCGCTGGATGCCGGTATTCATATATGCTTCGTTGTCGTAGCAGATGGAGAGAATGGGATGACCTCGCTCCCATAGACCGGATAAAGCCCCGAAACCAATGTCGGCAAGAGCGCCATCGCCACCCTGAGCCACCACAGTAATTTCCTGTTCCTTCCCCTGATATTTCAAACCCAGATATACGCCATTTGCAACGGCGGCGGTGTTTTCAAAGAGAGAATGAAGCCAGGGTGCGCCCCAGGATGAATATGGATATACCGAGGAAAACACCTCCAGGCAGCCAGTGGCATTGATGAATATCGTATTTTTCCCCAATGTTTCCGCCACAAAGCGAGCGGCAAGAGCCACGCCACAACCCATACACGCACGGTGCCCGGGAAACCAGTATTGCCGGTCAGGAATGATTTTCGCGTTATTGTTCATCTTCCAACCAATCTGTATGCACATCCACAAATGCTCTTTGCGGTGCCTGCTTCATACAGGAGAGCAGGAGTTCTCGGAGCAAGGGCGGAGGGGAATCCCGACCACCCAAGCCCACAATGCGTTCAAATACCTTTGGTTTTTTCCTGAGCGGGTAGAGCGCAGAACGGATTTCGGATGCAACAGGACCTGCGCCACCAGGAGAAAATGCACGCTCAATCGTTATCACCGTTTTTACTTTCCCCAGAATGTCCCGAATTTGTTCTGCGGGAAAAGGGCGAAATTGGGATAATACCACTAACCCCACTTTCTTTCCTTTCTGCCGGAAATCATCCACTACCTCTCGCAGGCTTCCGCATATAGACCCCATTCCCACTACAACAAATTCCGCATCATCCATTTCATAAAGGTCTAGTGGGATGGGCAAGGAGCGATGAAATATGCGGGTAAACTCATCGATGGCTTTCTCCACAACTCCAAAAACCTTTTGGAATGCAGAATCCAGCATATAGCGCGTTTCCATATAATGGGTAGGTTCCACCAAAGTGCCGAAGGTGAGCGGGTTTTCTGGGTCGAGTTTTCTCTGCGGTGCGTAAGGCGGAAGAAAAAGGTCTACCTCCTCCTGTGAAGGAATTTCCACTGGCTCGTAAGAGTGGGTGAGATAATATCCGTCCATACATACCATAACCGGCAGGGAAATGGAGGCATCTTCAGCGATTCGGTAAGCGAAGATGTGGAAATCCACGGCTTGCTGATTATTTTCCACATACCATTGAATCCATCCGGTATCCCGAACGCTGATGGAATCCTGATGGTCATTCCAGATATTGATGGGGGAAGAAATAGCGCGATTAGCCACAGTCATCACCATCGGGAGACGTAAACCGGAGATATTGAAGAGCACTTCAAACATCAGGAGCAATCCCTGGGAAGCGGTAGAGGTATAGGAGCGGACACCAGAAGCGACGCCGCCAATAACAGCGGAGGCGGCGGAATGTTCGCTTTCAACATTCAGATATTCGCACCGCAGTTCCCCATTTGCCACCATTTTTGCCAGTTCTTCTACGATGTGGGTCTGCGGAGTGATTGGATAGGCGCAGACGAGTCCCGGGCGGCATCGTGCTATGGCTTCCGCAACTGCTTGCGAACCTTCTAACACCCGTTTCATTTTTCAGGCGCCATTTCAAAAGCATCTTTCGGACATTCTTCGGCACAGAGACCACATCCTTTGCAATAAGCAGGGTCAAAGGCATATTTTTTTTGTTCCAATCGCACGATAATCCCTTCGGGGCAAACATCCAGGCAAATCTGGCAATCGGTGCATCGTTCCGCCACAAACACAGGGATTTTTCCCATTCGCCAGGAGCCGGTGCGATAACCCACGCTGGAGCCGGGGTTGGCTACTGCTGCTCTTGTGATGTGCTTCTGTTCCATCATTTTTTCCCTCTTCCCATCAATTGTTGGGAAACCCAGAAATAACCTGCCTCCGCCGACTGATAATTTTCCTCTGCAATTTTTTTTGTAAATCGGCTGAAGATGGCTTCTTTGAGCGCATGGAGACCAAAAATTCTATTATGGGCAGAATATGCGCCTAATATGGGGATTCCTGCCCATTTCGGAGTACCTAAATATTTCTCCGCCAATTCAAACGCCGGAAGAGTAACTACTTCTGCTTCTACTGCTGAAAGGAGGGCTTCTGGTGCTACTGGCTCCGGATAATAAATGATTCCGCCTTTTCTGATGACTTCCCCTTTGTGGAAGGCAAGTAGAGTGGGGTCCAGAAGAATAAGGTCATCGGGGAGGACAATAGCAGAGCGAAGGCGAATGGGTTTCCTGTCAAGGCGAACAAAAGCATTCATCGGAGCCCCCATTCTTTCCGCGCCAAAATGGGGAAAAGCCAGGATATGCCATCCATCCAAAAAGCCCGCCGTTGCCATAATAGAAGCAACCGTTATCGCTCCCTGCCCTGCTCTTCCCAGAATCGTTACCTCTCTCATCCATAACTAAACTACATCGCAGTTGAATGTGAATTCTTGACTTTCATCAAGAGAAAAGGGGAAACACTGCAGTGCAGGACGATTATCGCTTTTCCGTATGGCAAAATATAAAAGGGATGTGGGCATATCATTTGAATTTGAGTGAAGAAGAGGTAAAGAATGCGCGGTTAGTTCTTTTACCAGGCGACCCTGCTCGGGTGCCCAAGATTGCAAAACGGATAGACCTTGAGAGCCAAATGATAGCGGCGAAAAGGGAGTATCACACTTATCTTGGCTCCTCGGAGGGAAAGCATTTTTTAGTCACTTCTACCGGAATCGGTGGTCCTTCCACTTCTATCGCAGTAGATGAACTGGCGCAACTCGGGCTGAAGACTTTTATACGGGTAGGTACGACAGGAGGGATTCAAAGAAATGTGCGGGTTGGCGATGTGGTGATTACGACTGGAGCGGTTCGACTGGAAGGAGCATCCAGCCATTACGCACCCATAGAATACCCAGCAGTGGCGCATTTTGAACTGGTTGCCCTGCTACGGGAGGCGGCAAAAAAGGCAGGGGTCCGGTATCACATAGGAATTACCGCTTCTTCCGATACCTTTTATCCCGGACAAGAAAGAAAAGATTCATTTTCCGGATATATTCCGCGAAAGTTTCAGGGGCAGACCGAAGAACTGACGCGGCTGAATGTGTTAAATTATGAAATGGAAGCAGCAACTCTGCTGACGATGAGCGGTGCTCTGGGTTTGTATGCGGCGTGTTTTTGCGGAGTGGCGGATAATCGGTTTGAAACGGAACGGGTGAGTCCGGAAGCATTGGCGTTGGCAGAGGAGAATGTGCTCCGCGTGGCAGAGGCTTTCGTCCCGTTATTCTTTTTGCGATTTCCCGAGGGAATGCCCGAATGAAATCTCACCGAATTATACCATTTCTCTTTCTCCTGCTCTCCCTTGCTGGAGTATATTTTTCCGTTCAAATGACACGCTATCATTATCAAAATCCCAAGCATATACAAAATCTTCTCAGGCATTATCCCTTCCTTTCCCGCTGGATTTCAGCACCAACCGAAAAAGGCACGCCGATTTTTGATGAAAATGGAACTACTTCTCCTTATTCTTCCTTCGCAATTCTTGGCGTGGGGTGTAACATTTCCGCTTTGCTTTCCTGCCAGAAAGTGGATGAAAGCGCCTATTCGGAGCTATTCAATGTGGGAGTGGCAGTTTATGGTGTGGTCGGCTATACCTGGCTTTTTCTCCTCGCCTTCCTCCAAATCTTTCTTCGTGCTTTCCGCTCTCTCTTTGCGGTTGTAAATCTTGCCTCCTCCGCATTGGGGTTTGCATTTACCGTATATTTGACCTACATTGAAATCTTTCTCATTGAGGTCCTTTGCCCCCACTGTCTCATTTCTGCAGGAATCATCACCAGCTATTTTGTCCTGTCCATCCCGTATTTCCTTTCTCAGAGGCGATAAATTCTGGTCCTGACGAAAAATCAAATTCGGCGAAGCATCCGCATTGTGGAGGAGCAATTAACCCGTATGTATGGGGAAGAAAAGGATGTGGGAGACGAGCCGGCATTTTGGGTATTCATCAGAGGAATTCTTTCGCAAAATACTAATGATCGGCTCAGAGACCGGGCATTTGAAAATTTGAGAAAAAAATTTCCCACCCCGGAGAAACTCGCTCAAGCAAATGAGGAAGATATCGCTTTGCTGATTCGCGTGTGTGGGCTTCCCAGAATCAAAAGCAAACGAATCCGAAATTTTGTGCAGCACATCCAGAAAAATTACGCTGACTTTGACCTTTCCTGGCTATGTGATAAACCTGTGCGGGAAGTGGAAAGGGAATTTCTGTCCATCCCTGGAATTGGCATCAAAACTCTGCGGGTTGTGCTCGCCTTTGTCTGTGGCAAAGAAGTTTTTCCCGTGGATACCCATATATTTCGGGTATCCAAAAGGCTGGGCTGGATTCCCACCAAGGCTACGAGAGAAAAAGCCCATCAACTGCTTCCTCCCTATATTCCTGATGGCAAGGCGCTTTCTTTTCATTTGAATTTGATTGAATTTGGCAGAGAAATCTGCCTGGCGAAGAAGCCTCGCTGTGGAATCTGTCCATTTGATTCCATTTGCGTTCTGGGACCTTTTGAATGAACTTCTGAAGGGAGAATTCAGGAGATACGAATCTTTGATTCCCTTTTACAGGTATTGGCGCAGGGTGGATTCCAACACAGAATAACGCATCAGCCCTACATGGTCTTCCACAATGCCTTTTTTGGTAATAAAAATTGTTCTGGGGATGCCTGCTACACCGTACATTCCGGCTACATCTTCGTTTTCATCCAGCAGGATAGTTAAAGAATAGCGCCCGGCGAGAAAAAAGGACTTCACGGCATATGCATCTTTCCCAATGTCAATAATCAGCACCTTCAAGCCCAGGTCACCGTATGCTCGTTGAAGTTTATGAAGATAGCCGACTCCCGTACGACAAGGAGGGCACCAGGTAGCGAAGAAATCAATGATGACGACCTTATGCTCTTTTACAACTTTGGATAATGTTACTTCGTTCCCGTTCAGGTCTCTAAGCGTGAAATCCACAGGCAAGTCGCCAATCCTCGGGACACCCGGCGCCATCTTTCTCCCTTTCCATCGGGCCCATATCCCCCAGAACTCGTCCTTTTTCAGCGCATATACTACGCCACCAAGATACACCAAAAGTCCAACAACAATGATGCCCAAAAGCGCCACATTGACTCCTCTTCTCTTCGGAGGCCTATACCGATATACCCGATAACTGTAATCTTCCATTTTAGGCTGGGGAGGCAGGATTCGAACCTGCGCATCTGGGATCCAAAGTCCCACGCCTTACCCGCTTGGCTACTCCCCACTCCTTCCTCATTATAAATCTTATCCCTTTTTGGATTCTTTGACCTCAGGGGAAGTTTTCGGCTGGTAAAATCGGGCTTTCAACTATCCCTCTTTCTGTATGACTTTGCACATCGGGCAACTTTGCCCCATTGCGGTATGGATTATCAGGATGATGCCAATGAGCAATCCGAGCCACCACATCGCTGGGCGAATTGCAGGTATGAAGGCAAGGACAATGAGCGCGGCACCCAAAAGATAATCGCAATTGAACCATTTCATTTTATCCACCTCCGAAAATCATATTTTATGTCTTTTTTGCGGATTCGGTAGCGGAATTGATTTATTTTGCCTGCACGTATGATTTCAATTCCACTCAAATAATGGTGATTGCTGGGAGAAGGGCTTTCAGCGGAAATCGGGGTAAGCACGGAAAAGGAGAATAGCATTATGGCCACCGAAGGCGAAAGAGTTGTTCATAGCAATTCGGACTTTTTTCTGTCGTAGCACATTAGGGACATAATCCAGGTCGCAATCGGGGTCGGGATACTCATAGTTTATAGTGGGTGGGATGATGCCCTCTTGGATGGCTTTCACACAGACGATGGACTCTATGGCTCCAGCAGCACCCAATAAGTGTCCATGCATGGCTTTTGTGGAACTTATGGGGATTTGATAAGCGCGAGGTCCGAATACTTCTTTGATGGCGAGCGTCTCCGTTTTATCGTTGTATGGGGTGGAAGTGCCGTGAGCATTTATATAATCCACCTCGTTCGGTGTAATTCCAGCAAACTGTAGGCAGGCTTTCATCGCTGCGGCAGCACCGGCTCCGCAAGGGTCCGGCGCAGTGATATGATAGGCATCCGAGGTCAACGCATAGCCAATCACTTCGGCATAGATTTTTGCTCTACGTTTTTCGGCAAAGGAAAGGTTTTCAAGGACGAGCATAGCGCCGCCCTCGCCCATAACGAAACCATCTCGGAGTTTATCAAACGGACGGGAGGATTTCTCTGGTTGGTCATTGAATTTGGTGGACAGGGCTTTCATATTGGCAAAGCCAGCGATACCCATCGGGGTAATCGCCGCCTCTGAACCGCCACAAATCATCACATCGGCCAGCCCCATTTTGATGAGTAGCATCCCTTCTCCAATGGCGGTAGAAGAGGTGGAGCAGGCAGTGACCACGGTGTTGCTGTAGCCTTTAATGCCCGTGAGGATGCTCAACCAGCCGCTCAATAGGTTGATAATCGTTTTGGGAATAAAAAATGGGGTCAAGCGATGAGCGCCCCGTTCGTGCGCGATTTTGGATTCGGCGAAAAAAGTTTCCAAGCCGCCGATGCCGGAACCAGTGAGTAAACCAATGCGATATGGGTCCATCTGAGATATGTCCAATCCAGCGTCTTGAATGGCTTCCATCGCCGCCCAAACGCCAAACTGACAGAAACGGTCCATTTGAACTGCCTGACGCGGAGGAATATATGGATTCGACGAAAAATCGGAAACTTGAGCGGCAATCTGGCAGGGAAGATTATCCGTGGGGAAATGCTGAATTTTTTTGATGGCAGAGCGCCCCTCTTTCATTGCCTGCCAGAAGGCATCTACGCCCTGGCCGTAAGGAGTAACTGCCCCCATTCCAGTAATAACCACTCTTGTATCCGTGACAAAATTCAGTTTCATGACATATATGTACCCCCGTTTATATGGATTGTCTGACCGGTGATATATCGCGCTTCATCAGAGGCAAGGAAAACAGCTGCACAGGCAACTTCATCAGGCGTACCGAACCTTGCCATAGGTATCGTTTTCAAGACGATGTCTGTAAAGCGTTCCAGCAGGTCTTTGGTGAAATCGCTTTCAATCAAACCCGGGGCAAGTAAATTCACCGTGATTCCTTTCGGGGCAAGTTCCCTGGCAAGGCTTCGCATCATTCCCACCAAAGCCAGTTTGGAGGCATCATAATTTGCCTGTCCGGGGCTACCCACAAAAGGTCCTAAAGAAGAAATGGTGATGATGCGGCCGGATTTGTTCCGAAGCATATAGGCAAGGGCAGCTTTGGTAACATAATAGGTGCCCTGCAGGTTGACTTTGAGCACTTGCTCCCATTGCTCATCCGACATTCTGGAAAACAATGCATCAGAACGGATGCCGGCATTGTTGACCAGGATATCTATTTTTCCCGCCCAATTCACGAAGTTTTTTACGATGGCTTCCGCCTGAGTTTTTTCTGCGACATTGCCTGGAAACTTCTCCGCCTGGACGCCTGCGATTAAAAGTTGCATTTTCAGTTCTTCTGCTTTTGCTTCCTGTTTTAGATAATTGATTCCCACGGAGGCGCCAGCAGAGGCAAGGGCGATGCATATCGCCCGCCCAATTCCCCGGCTTCCTCCGGTGACTAAAGCGGTTTTACCATCCAGTCGAAACACGGGTTTTCAGTTCCTCCACTTCTTTTTCATTACTGATAGAGAAAACTATTTTCTCACGAAGAAATGGTGCAATCATTCGGGAGAGAATTCGCCCCGGTCCGATTTCTATAAAGGTTTGCACCCTCAATTGCACCAGGCGCTCAATGCAATTCCACCACAGAACGGGATGGTCCATCTGATAGCGAAGCATACGGGGAATTTCGTGATGAGAAGGATACAGGTCCCCCGAAACATTTGCAAGCACCGGGAAGTGAAACGGTTCAGATTGCAGAAACCTCAGATGCGATGACCAGAAGGCATCTGCGGCAGGTTTCATTAAAGAAGAATGAAAGGGACCTCCCACGGGAAGTAAAACGGCCTTTTTCCGAGTGTTCCGCAAAAGGGGCGTCTTTTCCGAATAAATTTTTTCCAGTGCATCCATATTTCCAGAAAGCACTGTCTGCTCCGGAGAATTCCGATTCGCAACTTCTACCACGCCGTTGGAGCGGTACTGGAGAATTATGGAGTCAATTTCCTCCTCAGAAAACCCAATGAGTGCGAGCATACCGCCTTTTTGATGGGGCACTGCCTCCGCCATATATTTTCCACGAGCAATGACCAGATTCAGACATGTGGAAAAAGGAATGGAATCCGAGGCGCACAGGGCGGTATATTCTCCCAGACTATGCCCGCACGCATAATCAGGTGTGATTCCGCTATGCTGAATCAGGCGAAACAGGGCATAAGAGACTAAGAAGACCATGGGCTGGGTGATCTCGGTGCGGGCAAGGTCTTCAGTCGCGGCGGATTGCAAAAAGGTGGATACCGGCATTTTCATCTGCTCGCTGGCTTGCTGGAATATGTCAGCACATAAAGAGGGCAAATTTCCTGCCATTCCCGGGCGCTGGCTTCCCTGCCCGGGAAATAGGAAAGCCACAGGTGGGGTTATGGTAATGCCCATCGGAGTAAAGAAGCCCCCCAGGTGAAGCCTGCTCCAAAAGCTGCCAGAACTACCAGGTCTCCTCGATGGAGCAGACCTTCATTGTACGCATCATAAAGCACCAGAGGAATGGAGGCAGCGGTGGTATTTCCATACTTGTGGATATTGATGTAAAACTTTTCCGGAGGAAGGTGAAACTTTTTCCACAACCCTTCAATGATACGATAATTGGCTTGATGGACAGCGAAAAGGTGCACATCTTCCGGGCGAATATTGTTCCGCTCCAGCAGTTGCTCAATCGCCTCTCCCTGGCGGCGAATTGCCCAGGTGAAGACTTCTCTGCCGTTCATCTGAAGCGAATGCAGATGACTGCGCACTGTGAACTCAGAGGGAGGCAGACGCGAGCCACCGGCAGGCATCCAAAGATGTTCTGCCCCCGCACCATCCGAGCGAATCAGGGTATCCAGAATCCCAAAACCGGGCTCTACCGGCTCAACAAGAACAACTCCCGCTCCATCACCAAATAATACGCACGTCCTTCTATCTTCCCAGTTCACGATGCGGCTCATCACTTCCGAGCCGAAAAGCAGCACTTTTTTGTAGGTGCCCGAGGCAATGTACTGCGTGGCAACGGACAAGCCATAGATAAAGCCGGAGCAGGCGGCGAACAGGTCCATAGCTGCCGCTTTGGTTGCTCCAATCCGATGTTGAACGATATTCGCTGTGGTAGGGAAAAACATATCCGGAGTAACCGTGGTGACCAGAATGAGGTCTATCCCCTCTGCTGCCACCGGGTATTTTCGGTTCATATCCTGAAAAGCCAGGTAGGCTAAATCGGAGCAAGCCTGGTCCGTTGCGGCAATGTGTCGTTCCTGAATCCCGGTGCGTTCCTGAATCCATTCATCGGATGTATCCACCATCTCGGAGAGATCGTGGTTATTGAGGACCTTCTCCGGAAGATAAGCCCCGATCCCCAAAATCCCTGCCGAATACACTTTCTCTTCGCCTCTTTTTTTTGAAGATGATGTGTTCTTCCATTTTTCGGATAAAGTCGGCTTCCAGCATCCGCTTGGTTTGCCGAATGCAGGAATAAATGGCTCGTGAGGTGGCGCTACCGTGAGCAACAACGCAAATGCCCCGAATTCCCAGAATGGGCGCTCCTCCATATTCCTGGTAATCCAAACTGCTCATAGATTTTCGCAGAGTAGGCAGGAGCAAAAGGAAAGCTATCCGACCCATTATTCCCTGACTCCCTTGTTTCATCAAAATTCTCCTCAGTGTTTTTCCTACACCTTCCACACTTTTTAATACCACATTTCCCGTGAAACCATCTGTCACCACCACATCTGCTATTCCGGAAAGCAGGTCTCTGCCCTGAATATTTCCGACAAAATTGATGGGAGCGTTCCGTAGTATGCGAAAGGCTTTTTTCATCAGATTGTTGCCCTTCCCCGGTTCTTCTCCGATATTGAGCAGAGTGATTCTGGGTTCAGGGATTCCTTCCACCTGGCGCATAAATGCCTCACCTAATAGAGCGAAATCCAGCAGATGAAACGGGAGGCAATCCGCATTGGCTCCTACATCCAGCAGAAGAGTTTTTCCTCTCAGTGTGGGGAAAAGGACGGCGAAGCAAGGGCGGGTAATAGCGGGAAAGCGAAGGTATCGCACTGCGGCAGCATAAAAGGCTCCAGAATTGCCTGCAGAAATTGCCGCATTTGCCTTTTGCTCGTATACCAATTTCACTGCCGCAACTACGGAGGAATTTCTCTTTTCCCGGAAAATTTCCATAGGGTCATCATCCATAGCCACCACTTGAGGAGCGTGCAAAATGCGAATATGCGAAGCATCCTGATTTATCGCAATTTGCTTGATCTGGTGCTCCAGGTGATTGCTATCTCCTGTGAGCACGATGTCCACATTCAGCGAAGCCGCTCGGAGGGCGCCACGAATTATCTCTTCTGGCGCCTTATCGCCACCCATCCCATCCAGGGCAATGGTGCACCTGGCTCCAAGGGGATTTGAACCCCTATTTCCGCCTTGAGAGGGCGATGTCCTCTCCGGATTAGACGATGGAGCCATTCGCGCTCTTTCCTTCTCGCATTTACTATTTTACTTTATCCTGAATGCGGTGAATTTTCCTGCCTTTACATTTCAATGTATAATCTATGCAGGAAAAGCAAAATTTTATACCGGACAGGAAAAAAAGGGAGAAATCATTCAGGAATTTAAAGATGAAGTCACCGCTTTTGACGCGATAAAAAAGACAATAATAAAGGGAAAGGGGGAAATCAACTGTGCCATCTCTTCCTTTCTGTTCACCCTGCTGAACGAGAAGGGAGTGCCCACTCATTTTCTTCAGTGAATTTCCGAGCGGGAAATGCGCGTGCGAGGGTTAAAGATGATTCCCGTGGAAGTTGTGATACGAAATCGCATTGCAGGGAGTATGGCGAAGAGATTGGGTGCGAAAAGATGGTTTAAAAGTAAATTCCATTCGGATAAAGATGTTTTTCGCCGGGATTTGGGAGACCTCCTGGAGGCTTATTCCGAAGTCTTGAAGCGATTAGGCGGATAAGTGATTTTTCCCAGAACGACGGGATGACGGGCTCCAGTTACCTGCGGGAGATTTCCGGCTTTCCCATAGATAAAATGATGTGCTAAAACAGCGAAGAGAATTGCCTCTTTTGATTTTTGCGGTATTTTCTGCCCTTTGGGATGTTCACAGGGCAGGAGTTCGTAAACCAAAATGGGAAAACGACAAACGTTTTCTATTGCTTTCTGCAGAAAGGGATTTTTCGCTCCTCCACCGGTCAGCCAGATTTCATCGGGATAATTTGGTAGCAGGGAAATACCGCCGAAAATTCCAAATGCTGTGATAAAAGCCAGAAGGCTGAGGGTGTGCTCCCGGTCAATTCCGTGAGACTGTGCCAGGCTAAAAAGGGAATCAAAGTCCTCTACATCCGCACTTTTTGGATAGGATTGAGAAAAAAATGGAAAAAGGGATGCAATGGCAACGGCTTCCGTATACATATGGGTTTTTAAAGTCAAAGAAGAATAGATTTCCGGGAAATTGGGCTCAGGGAAAAGGCGAAAATATGTGTCCATAAGGTAATTCCCCGGACCACAGTCAAAGCCAAGGACCTCTTCCTTCTGGCAAGAAGCGGGTAAATAAGAGATGTTGGCAATTCCGCCGATATTGACCAGAACACGCGATAGGGTGGGGTGGGCAAAACAATAATAGTCCAGGAGAGGGACCAGCGGTGCACCCTGACCCCCCTCGTCCATATCCGCACGGCGGAAGTCAGAAATCACAGGTAGTCCGGTTTTTTCAGCTATTTTTTCCGGGTTACCCAACTGGATGCTGACTTTGGGTGGGCAGTGCAATATGGTTTGCCCGTGCGAACCCACTGCACGGACGAGAACAGTCGCAACCTCTTCGGCGGCGAGAAACTTTTGTATGCAGGTGCCCATCCAATCCCCCAGTTCTTCGTCCAGTATTTTCACTTCTCGACCTTCTGGAGAAATATGTTCCTGAAGAACCCCCTTTGACAATTTACGACAATGCCCGGCAAGGTCGAGAGGGAAAGGGAACCAGGCAAATGCCCGGAAGAATATTTCTGGATGGGCTGGATTACCGGCAATTTCCACTAATGCCACATCAAGCCCATCCATACTGGTTCCGGAAATAGCTCCGATGAAAAATTCAGAGTTCGGTGAAAACTTTTCTGAGGGAGTTCTCATGCTCTCGGAGGAATTTTTTTGCCCGGGAGTAGGACAACTGTTTTTTGCCCATCACTAAGGCAATTTTTGGCGACAAGCGGGCGCGGCGAAGCAGTTCCTTTAACTGCGCCTCGGATTCCGGCAAGAAATGCCTCAGAATTCGTATCGCCCGGCTTCGGAGTTTCTCGTTTTTTGCCTGAACATCAATCATAAAATGGCTGAAAACTCTGTCTGAACGAATCATTGCGGCAGTACTCAGCGCGGTGAGAATCTCCTTTTGAACCAAACCGGCTTTCATTCGGGTTGAGCCGGCAAGTAACTCTGGTCCAGTGGGGATGTAAATCAGTAGGTCAGAAACTTTCTCCATCAAGCAGGGACGCTGGTGAACGATACTAATGGTTCGCGCTCCATTTTTTCTCGCTTCCCGGAGGAAAGCGTAAACGAAGCGAGTTGAACCTGAGGCTGAAAGTCCGATAACCAAATCCCTTTTTGTAATTCCGAGCGAGTGGACTTTCTTTTCTGCAGTTTGCATATTGTCTTCCGCTTCTTCAATCGCTCGGGAAAATGCTTTAGAACCACCAGCAAGAATTGCCAGAACTTTTTTTGGGGATATGCCAAAAGTGGGTGGTAATTCCGCTGCATCTGCGGTGGCCAATCGTCCGGATGTCCCTGCGCCAACGTAAATCACCCGTCCGCCAGAACGAAGCGTTTCAGCGTATATATCCACTGCTTGAGCCAGATAGGGCAAAATCAAAGGAATTTTGCGCATTCCTTCCATATCTTCTTCCCAGATGAGCCGCAGAAGGTCCGGTGTGCTCAACGAATCCCAATCCTTTGAGCGAGGATGAAGTTGCTCACTAATCGGAGTCTCAGGAATGGCTCTCAATAACCCAGCGCCTTGAGAAAATCTTCTCTTCTTCGCCATTTTTTCTTCACCTTCACCCACAAGTCCAAAAATATGGGCTTCTGGAAATGTTTTTGCAGGTCCTTTCGTGCTTCTGTGCCTATGATTTTCGCCATTTTCCCTTTTTCTCCAATCAAAATTTTTCTCTGTGATTGCTCTTCCACATAAATGATGGCGGAAATATAGTATTTGTGCTCATCCTGACGAAACTCATCTATTACCACTGCGGCGGAGTGGGGAATTTCTTCATAAGTATGCTGTAGAATTTTTTCTCGAATCGTTTCTGCGGCGAGGAGTTGATGGGAAAGATTGGAAGAATATTCCGGGGGATAATAGGGAGGATTCAGAGGCATCAAGTGGTGCAAAATTTCTGATAATCGGGCAAGATTGAGCCTGTGCAGAGCGGAAATGGGAATGACTTCGTGAAAAACATAATGGTTTCGTGTTTCCTCCTGCAGAGCCTGAATCTTTTGAGGAGAAATCAAGTCCATTTTGTTGATTGCCAGCACTACCGGAATAGAAAGCGGACGCAGATGCTTGAGAATGATTTCCTCCCATTGCCGAAAGCCCTGGGTGCCATCAAGGAGAAAAAGGATGGCATCCGAACCTTTCAGCGCCTCAAATGCGAGGTGAATGAGTTTCTCTTCCAGCAAAATACGAGGATGAACAATTCCGGGTGTATCCTGGAGGAGGATTTGTGCTCCAGGAAAATTCCAGACACCAATTGTTTGGAGTCTTGTAGTTTGGGGCTTTTCGGAAACGATGGATATTTTTTTGCCGATCAGGGCATTAACCAAGGTAGATTTTCCACTATTAGTTGCCCCGACAATTGTGACCAAGCCGGAGCGAAAGGAATCTGAATTTACCTGCCGGTTCCCCACTGAAATTTTTTCTGCAAGGTGTAATAAAAGGTAGTTCCCTTTAATCGCACGATGGAGATGGTTTGTTTACTGCCAGTTATCATAGTGATTTTTTCCGGCTTGAGAGGAAGGGCATATTGCCCATCAATGATAATGGAACCAGGCCTGTGGATGCGAACGCCCACCTTGCAGTATGTAGGCATTACCAATGGTCGGAAAGTGAGGAGATGGGGAGCAATGAGCGAAACGGTAATCCCGCGAATTTGGGGATGCACTATTGGTCCGCCTACGGAAAGCGTATATGCGGTGGAGCCAGTGGGTGTGGCAACGATGACCCCATCTGCCGGTAGGTCCGAAAATTCTTCTCCATCCAGATTCAGGGAAATATGCGAGGTTTTAATGGGTTCTATTTCCCGAATTACGAAATCGTTTATGCAGATACAGGATTTTTCCCCGATTTGGGCTTCCAGAACGCATCGGGGCTCCAGAGCATACTTCTGTTGCAGAATCATCGGCGCCCATCTCGGGAATTCTTCGTATGTGATTTCGGTGAGAAAGCCAAAGCGCTTCAAGTTCACTCCTAAAAGAGGCACTTCCTGTTGAAAAGCAAAACGTCCAGAGGTCAGCATAGTTCCATCTCCGCCGAGGGAAATCAAAAGGTCCACTTCTTTTTGCCTCTGCATTTTCCATACATACATTTCCTCAATGTTTGCGTCTGAATCGTAAACCTGAATTTCACTTTCTGGTTCTAAAATAGAACGAATGTGTGGTAAAACTTCCAGAGAAAAAGGGTTAAGCGGATTCACTTTGATTCCGATTCTCATTGGAAGGCGGAAACCTCTGGCAAAGTAAAAGCCATCGCCTTTTGGGAAAACAAAAGGAAAAACTCCTGATTTCCTTTCGCACCCAGCAGTGGTGAAGGCGAAAATCCGGCAGGAAAGAGCGCAGATTTCTGAGCGCAGGCAATCACTTTTTCCACTGCCTGCTTTCGCAGTTCGGCGTGGCGAATTACTCCGCCCTTTCCCACCTGGGATGCAGGAAGTTCAAACTGTGGTTTTATTAGAGAAATCACTCTGCCCTCCGTGTCGAGAAATTGCACGATTTTTGGGAAAATCAGACATAAAGAGATAAAGGAGAGGTCTAATAAAACGAGGTCAATTTTTTTCTGCCATTTTTCCATGAGTTCTGCCGGAGGTAGGCGAAGATTTACCTGCTCCCAAACCTCAACGCGAGGGTCTTTGCGCAGTTTGTAGCACAGAACACCCTTTCCAACATCCACCGCAATCACTTTTTTTGCCCCATGCTGAAGAACGCAATCTGTGAACCCTCCTGTGGAACAACCTCCATCCAGAACTGTTTTTCCTTCCACAGAAATCCTCAGGTGGCGTAAAGCGTCCTCCAGTTTTTCTCCACCCCTTCCCACATATTTCGGCGGCTTCAAAATGCGAATAGCGGCAGTGATTTCCACCAGGCTACCAGGTTTGACATTTTTGCCCTCTATCAGGATTTTGCCTTCTTTTATGGCTTGCTGTGCTTGGTGTCGCGAGAGGAAAAATCCGCGCTCCGTCAGAACCTCATCTGCCCTTTTTCTCACCGATTATCGCTTCAAAGTGAAATGAAAGAAGAAAACCCCCTCTCTTGGAGCGGCGCGAAGAACATTCAGCGAAAGGGAAGTTGCTTTCTCAAATTCCTTCATTGCTTTGCGGTAATCTGAAATGTTTTGGATGGAGCGATTTTCCACTTTTACAATGACATCGTTCGGCTGAACGCCTGCTCTACTGGCGGGGGAGCCTCGACTCACTTTCGTAACTAATACCCCTCTGTCATCGTCCAAGCCTAATTTTTGCACATCTTCTTCAGTGAGCGCCCGAACACTGATTCCCCAATCTTCTTTTGCCTTATCCTTTTCTTCTTTGGCCTCACGCTTCTCCAAGTCATCCAACACTAACTGAACATTCACTCTTTTCTGGTCGCGATACAGAGTTAAGTTAACGGTGTCCCCGGGATTGCTCAAAACAGTTTTCTGCCTCATATCAATAAAATTTTTCACCGGTTCTCCATTGAACTCAATGATGAGGTCTCCTGGTTTCACACCTGCTTTCCCGGCGGGAGAATCTTTCATCACCTGGGAAACCCAAACGCCCATACGCTGCGGAAGCCCTTGCTTTAAGGCCTCTTCTTCACTGACATCCTGCATATATATGCCCAAAAAACCCACGCCAACTCTTCCCGTTTTTTGAATTCGTTCTGCGGATTTTATCAAGACCTCCGATGGTACGGCAAAACCAAGCCCTTCTCCATAAGGAAGGATTGCGGTGTTCATACCAATCGTTTCACCGTTGAGCCGCACCAGGGGGCCCCCGCTATTTCCCCGATTGATCGGCGCATCCGTTTGTATCAGGCTGGTTCTCAACGAGGGAATTTCTGGAAGGAATCGCCCTAATGCGCTTACCACACCCACAGTTACTGTGTAATCCAATCCAAAGGGACTTCCGATGGCCACTACCCATTCTCCCACCTTTAAATCTTTGGTCGAACCAATGCGAATGGGTTTCAGTCCTTTCACACCATCTATTTTCAGCAAAGCGGTATCAAAGGCTTGCGTATACCCCAATAACTTCGCCGGATAACGGTTGCCATTTTGCAATACAACATCAATTCCTTCCGCTGCCTCTACTACATGGGCATTGGTGAGAATTAAACCGTCTGCGGAATAAACAATGCCAGACCCCAAACCCAGCCTTTGTGGCCTCTCTTCCTCTTCTTCCGGAAGAGGGACTGGAAACGGAAAGGGAAAATCATGTGGTGCCTTTATCGCTGGTGGTGGAGACTCCGTATAAATAGTGACTACGGATGGGCTTACCTCTTCTACCACCTGGATAACCACGCCGCTCAAATCGCCGGGATTCAGGGAAAATTTGGGGGAGGAAACGGTGGAAGGGGCAGAAAAGTTTTGATTTTTGCTTCCTGACTGCCATCTATTCTCCAAAGGCGGGGAAGGATTTTCTGCAGAAATCGGAAATATTTTTCCCACCGCCCGTGCCAGTAATACACTCACCACTACTGTTAGCAGCCAAAGCAGAATAATTCTTGCTTTCATTTGTCGCATCACCATAATATATTATGACACATTAAGCCGCCTCTTTTTCCTCCAACAAAGTCCCTGAATTGCTGACAAAAGGGAAAGTTCTACAGAAATAGCGGAGCGAGGACCAGAGAAACGGTACTCAACAGTTTAATGAGCACATGAATGGAAGGTCCTGCGGTATCTTTGAGCGGGTCTCCCACAGTATCGCCTACCACAGCAGCTTTATGAGATTCAGAACCCTTTCCCCCGTATTCCCCCAATTCGATGAATTTTTTGGCATTGTCCCACGCAGCTCCGCCATTATTCATCATATTGGCTATGAGAATACCTGTAATGGTGCCAATCATAAGCAATGCAGCAACCGCTTCGGCACCGTTGAACCGATGGTGAGAAAACTTGAAAAGAAATCCCACCACGGCTGGGGTAAGCACAGCGAGCAAGCCGGGAGCAACCATTTCTTTCAGCGCGCCTCGGGTGACGATATCCACGCACCTTCCATAATCCGGCTGCTCCGTCCCAGCAAGAATCCCCGGATGCTCCCGAAATTGCCTGCGCACTTCAGAAATAATGTAAAATGCGGCTTTGCCTACCGCTTTAATTGCCCAAGCACTAAATAGGAGCACCAGACCAGCACCCAGAAATGCCCCAACAAAATTTGGTATTCTGCCCAGGTCAATCTGCAACGGCTGCATCGGTGCGTTTAACAATTTACTTCCCACTTTTTCTACCTCATCCAGGTAGGCACGAAAGAGAAGAAAAGCGGAAAGGGCGGCACTACCGATGGCGTAACCTTTGGTCAACGCTTTCGTCGTGTTCCCGGTGGCATCTAATCGCTCACAGCGACTCCGCAAGATTTCCTCCCCTCCGGACATTTCTACAATTCCTCCCGCATTATCCACAATCGGACCGAAAGTATCCATAGCCAGAATGTAGGCACAGGGAGCCAGCATACCCATAGTGGCGATGGCAGTGCCATAAAGACCTGCCGATGTATGCGGCATTTCAGGCAATGCCAGCGTTCCAAAATGATATGCCATCATCAGTGCGCCGGCAAGAATGATTGTGGGTAGCGCAGTGCACTCCAGCGCCACGCCCATACCGGTGATGATGTTGGTTGCTGACCCGGTCCGGGATGAGATAGCAATGGAGCGAACGGGAGAATATTGATATTCGGTATAGTAATAGGTCACAAAGAGAATAGCCACCGCAGTTGCCAGCCCAACTAATCCACAGACAAAGAACCATATATTTCCCTGCAGTAGCCATTGAACTGAAAGATAAAATCCCCCTGCGGCCAAGGCACAGGTAAAAATAAACCCTTTTGCCAGAGGCCTGGAGGGATGCTCCTGCTCCGAAGCCCGCACGAAGGAAAGGCCGATCAGTGTGGAGATGAGCCCAAAAGCACGAACCACGAGAGGGAAAACAATTCCGCCGAGACCAAATTTGGCCCAAAGAGCGATTCCAAGAATCATTGCGCCAATATTTTCTGCGCTCATCGACTCAAATAAATCTGCCCCTCGCCCCGCGCAGTCTCCCACATTATCTCCCACCAGGTCAGCGATGACTGCGGGATTTCTCGGGTCATCCTCCGGAATGCCCGTTTCGACTTTCCCAATCAAATCTGCGCCCACATCGGCAGCTTTGGTATATATCCCTCCGCCGAGCTGGGCAAAAAGAGCCACAAAACTGGCGCCAAAGCCAAATCCCACAATCTGAAGGGGAACTTCTGTGGGATGGCGAAGGCCACCGAAAAGGAGGAAAATCCCGCCCACGCCCAGCAGGCTCATTGCCACCACAGTCAAACCGGAAACCGCGCCCCCTTTCAAACCCAATTCAAATCCACGAGATAGCCCTCTGGACAACCCGGCGGCCACACGGAGATTGGCTCTTACGGAGGCATACATTCCGATAAATCCTGATAAAGCGGATAACCCGGAACCCATCAGAAAAGCAAAAATTACCCGATATTGCATCCCTGGAGTTGCCTGAGGCGAAAAGGCATATAAGAGGTATAACAGCAAAGCTACCAAGATTCCCATTATGCCTATCGTGGAGTATTGCCTTTTTAGAAAAGCATTGGCACCTTCCCGTATCGCTTGAGATATTTTTCCCATTTCTACTGTTCCACTTTCCGCTCGTAGGACTACACTCAGCCAATACAACGCAAAAAGTAGAGTGAAAATGGATACCGCAAAAACCAGCCACAGAATCTCCACCGGCTATTTCCCTCCCACCAGTGATTGATGGAGAACTGATTCGTTGTCGGAATGAAAAAGCGCTACCACCTCGTCTCCTGGAGAAATAATCGTCTCTCCTCGAGCAATCTGGTAATTTTTGTCCCTGCGAAGGAACAGGATATTGCAGTCCTTGGGCAAAAGTAATTCTTTTATGGATTTCCCCACCGCAGGTGAGTTCTGGGGGATGCGGTAAAGTCTCATTTCCAATCCTTCTTCTAAATCCATCAAGTGCACCATATTCATCACTGGGATTCCACGTTCAATATTATGAACAAGGAGGGAAGTGGAACTCACGGTAAAATCCACTTTCAGCAGTTTCATTATCCGCTCATTTTTGGGATTGGTGACGCGGGCAATGGTCTTGGGAATACCGAAATATTTTTTTGCCATCAAGCAGGCGATGAGGTTAGTTTGGTCCTGCCTGGTGGCGGCGGCAAGCACAGAAGCCCTTTCTGCTCCCGCCCTACGCAGGCAGGCAAATGTTGACCCATCCCCGTGAATTATTCCACAATCCAGGCTACTTCGCAGTTCTTCAAATCTCACATAATCTTTTTCCACCACGACCGTTTCATAACCCAGTTCTACCAATTCTTTTGCCAGATAATAACCCGCCTTTCCACCTCCGATGATGATTATGAAATAAGGGGTCTTTTCTATCCCCTCCGGAACTTGAGGCTCATGGGTTGGCTGTTCTTTCTGCGGTTGGGTGTTCAAAAATTTGACCAATTGCTGAGAAGTTAACAGGGTAGAGCAGAAAGCATCGTCCACATATTCCCGAAATTTCCCCCCTTTACCCGGGTCAAAGACCAGAGCGTAAATTCGCGGAACTTTGAAGAGAAGTTTTGCCATCATTCCCGCCATTAGATTGGTATTTTCGTCCCCGGTAACTCCAAAAAACACTTCGGCTTCTTCAATTCCCGCGTCTTTCAGGGTGTGTTCATCTATGGCATTTCCCTGCACGGTACGCACATTCTCAAAGGGGAAATCCTCAAAAAGTCCCGCGCTCTTGTCCACCACAGCTACCTCATGCCCCCTGGAAACCAGATAAGCCAGCAGAGACTGCCCTACTTTGCCAAATCCTGCCAAAACGATTTTCACTTTTTTCCAACCTCCTGTTTTTTCACATAATTTAACTGGATATTTGCGATTTGTGTCTCCATCTGAATTCGGCGATGAAAGGGAATCTTGTCTTTTACCTGCTCAAAAATTTTCTCCAGCACGGGCACCACCTGCTCAACCTGCTCCAGGTTCTCTTCTATTTTCTGCACCTCAGGGTGGGGGATAAGACCCAAATATGCCCAGCCTTTTTCTGCCAGGCTGTCAAAGACCAAGAGCAGGAAATCCTCCACCCGGATGGGCTTTTTTTCCTTTTCCCTCTCTGTTCTCCCTGATTTTTCCTCTCCGGCTCCCTCTTGCATATTCCATAAATCATTCATACCATATTTCAGGCTTTCTGTCAAAGGATATAATTCAGATTGGTAGGGGGGTGAGAGATATGAAGAGGGGCATAATACTATTCATAGTGATTTTCTGCGGCTGTACCCTGCTGTATAAACTGAAAGCGAAAAAATGGGGAGAAGAAATTAACCGGGCGATGCAAATCATTCAAGAGGTGGGAGGGCAAATTCAGGCGAATCCGATGTCGGCGATGGACCCGAATATGAAGTCCCAGTATCTCGGCAAGATTTCCGAAGCCCAGACCATTATCCAAACTGTTTCCGACCAGGTGAAAGTTTCCCCACCCCCCGCTTCCCTGCGCGAAGCCTGGGAAACTCTGGACAAGGGCTTGGATGAATTGTTGGAAGGACTCCGGCTCTTCTCTTCCGCTATAAATCTCGCTGATTACGCAAAAGGGCAACTGGCAAGAAGCAAAATTGAATCTGCTACGGCAAAATTAAAGTCGGCGAAAAGTCAATTTGTTGGAGAATAGATTCCAGTTTCCTTTCCATAATCCCTCTACCTGTATTTCCCCAGACCGCAATACGAATTGAGTTTTTTTCCCTGACCAGGGGCTTATGTGGAAATTTCGGAGGAAGGGGAAGCGGAGGCAAGTGGGAGGAAATTTCTACTCCCATCCATCTCTTTCCCAGCCCAGCATAAAAAACCCTCAGTGCCCACTGTTTTTCATCTGCGTAGAAAATTTGAAGATGCTGAGGCTTCAACCAGAAAATTTGCTCGGGCAGATGATTCTTCTCCAGAAAATCTCTCATTGGTTGGTCTCGCAACTCGCGAATTTGTAAAAAAGTGTACCCTTCCCACCAGCGGGAGATTTTCCAATCCGGAATCTCTTCTTTTTCCAACGAAATTACATTGATTTCCAGAACTCTGCGTGGTCCGATGGAAAAAATGACCTTTTTTGGCTTTCCACTTTCATCCCGCTCAACTTCCCATTTGCCCAGCCCGCGCCGCTTTGTTCCTTCATCCGATTCTTGAGGTTCGGGCTGCATTATTGTTTTACGAAGAAAATGAAAAAACGGGGGCGGAGGAACTGGTCTGGACGATTCTATGGCTATGCGAGGAGGGTCCATCAGGATAACCAATTTGCCAGGCGTATGAATCGTCGTTGGTCCTGGGGGATTGAGTCGGCTGATTTTTATTCCTTCATTGGCAATTTCTAATTTCCAGCGGGAAATGCGGGCGCGATGCGAAACTTCCAATTCCACCCGATGCACCGTCGCCCCGACGATAAGTATCGGAAAGCACAGGGAAAAGAACCGATTCAATTACTTTCACCCCTCTTCAGGCAAAAATTCCCCCAACATCTGTTCCACCTGAAGAGAAGGCTGGAAGAAAAATTGGCGCGACATTTGCTCCGTGCTGGGTGTGACCAGAAACCAGATGAGCACCAGGGCAAGAACCGATACGAAACCGAGAGAAAACCACAAGCGAGGAAATGCGCGGGATACCTTGTGTTGATGAATTCGTTCCAGCAAGTCCCTGCGAATTTTCTCCATTGGGAATTCTGATGGTGTCGCTTGAATCGCCCGGATATATTTCCACCCATCCTCCCAATATTTCTGGCATACCTCGCAACTTTCTATATGCCTGACTCCTTCAGAGGGCAGTTCAGAAGTGGGAAAAGGATATTCTTTTTGAAAGATTTCACAATTCATTCCATTCACCTCGTTTCTTCAATGCTTCTCTAAGTTTTGCACGAATTCTATGAAACCGGGATTTCAAGGCAGGTATAGAAATCCCCATCATCTTGGAAATTGCCGAATAGGACAATCCCTCAAAAGCATATAACGAGAGCAGATGCTGGTCTTCCTGGGGCAACCGGTGTAACTCATCTCGGACCATATCAAAAAATTGCTCCTGCTCCACTTCATGAACCGGGTCAGAAGAACTGGCTATCCAATCCGGCTGAAGCGGAAAGGGTTTTTGCTTTTCGCTGAAGGAAAAAATGACATTTCGAGCAATACGATATAGCCAAGCTTTGAAAGATACTGTTGGGCGAAATTTATGCCGATAATTGTGCACTCTCCAGAAAACTTCACTCACCACATCCTCCGCCAGAGCAGAATTTCTCGTCATTGCCAGCGCCATCCGATAAATTTTGCCCGAATATCGGTCATACAACCCGGAAATCGCCTCCTCGTTCCCATTTTGCATTTCCTGCATCAACTCTTCGTCTGTATCTTCCATTTGCCCTCATCCATATAATATAACTTTCTCCTCACCTGAAGAGTTTCCTATCTCTTCTCTTGTCCCATCCGGCCACTCTCTATAACAGGGGATATACAGGGCTGAATTTATAGGGCTCTCTATCAATCATATAAGTGGCGTTCACCACACCCCAGTCGCATACATGATTCAAATCTTCCGGCGTCCCCCGCCTTGTGGCAATCAACCGGTCAATGACCCTTTTCATCGTCCAGTTTTATTTTATCCCTTTTGGGGGGCAACTGGCCACTCCCCACGGGACTTGCGGGCTTAAAAACCTTGCCTTCGTCTGCCTCGTGCGCACTATCTATTGGTTGTTTTTAACTGGAAGAGCGAAGTAATGCCCCTAATTCTATGCGACGGAGTTCTTTTTTGCCTTTTTCACCCGGTTTCTCCAGCGGTTGGTGGTAATGTGAAGAAGCCCGTCGGGAAGAAATCTTTTTTTGCGTATTTCCTGTAGAGGTCATCCATGCGCTTCATGAAATCCCCGAAAACTGGCGGGAGTTCCTCTTTCTTGTTGAAGTAAAGGTAACTGATGTAAGATTCCCCGTAGGTGCTGGGACGTCGTCCCTCGGGCAAATGCTGATGCTGTGGCCATTCCCACACCTTGTCCTCCTTTCCCCAAACCCTGTAGATTCGTATCGTAATCCGATAGCGGAACTTCTCTCTGGGCTCTCCCCTCGGTGTCCACTCACCAAAGGTTTCCGACCTTGTTTTCACCAAGCGTGGTTTTTGGGTATCACCGATGGTTGTCTTCGGTTCATCTTCTGGCACAAGGTATTCCCGCCAAAAATCGTTAGGCTGGTTTAGAAGTGATAGGAGCAGAAACCCCGCAGGGTTCTCGGTCCCGGGATATGAAACGCGGACCGACTGAGGGGCTGGTTTTCTCCGAGTGTCTGCACGTTCCGCGAGATAACCGATGGTCGCGGTCGCCTGATTGATGTCATCAATGCTGATGCTCTTAGTCCACACGAGTGGGCGAATCTCACCCTTCCTACTCCCCCATTCTTCGATTTCCGCCAATGACACGTTGCCCTGAAAATGGGGGTCTTTTTCGACCAACAGCTTGATTATTGCCTTCTTCTCTAAAGCGCCGCTCTTTCCGTCCCCGCCGAAGTAAATGAGAGAGATGAAAGCCGGGCACAACGTGCAAATGATCAGCATCGGTCTAACGGTCATTGCTATCCGCCTCCTTATTCATACCTCGGATCCTGCCGCATTGACAGGATTTCTTCCCTGCAAAAATGCGTCGTGAACGAATCGTCCGGTAGGTACCGTACATCCATCACGGTGTCGTCGGTCGGGCACGCCGTAGATTCCGGTGGATTCCCGGTGTGTATAAAGCCTCCGATCAGGTGCCCGAGCTCATGGATACTGGCGTAAAAAACGCGCAGGAATTGGTCCATTTGCGCCGCTGGAGGGGCCGCGCCTTGTGGACAATGCTCGGGTTGGATGTTGTTGTAATAATGCGGAAGCCCCACAGCGTCGAATGCGTGCTCATGGCTCAGGTTGGAAAACAAGACTGATACACCTCCGAAGAATTCGGGGTTGTTGAGCCCCGTGCATATCCCGCTTTCCGGGTCAACTTGGAACCCGAAGCTGGGGAGGTTTCCATCTGGAGTCCTCTTCAGGAAATTCACGCCAAGCAACTCCACTGTGTGCGGCGGAGTGAATCTATCCGTGAGCGGGTCGTGAAAACTCGTTTCACAGTCCGCGTATTGCACGATTAGATAGTGACTGCTATCGGGCGGGTTTGAATTCGCATGAGCCCTGAAGCTCTGGCACGAGGACTCGTCATAAGTGAATGACATAAGCCAATCTACAATGTTGCGGACATAGAAGGTATTGGTCTGAGGGTCCGGCTGTTTATACTGGATCTCAATAAAAGCGTCATCATATGCCCCTTTGAGCGTATGCCCGATGTAGCGCGGGTCGCCGCCAAGATACTGCTTCCAGGGGTAAAAGTGGTCGTCGTAGACATCTGGGTCCTCCCACGCCGGCTTCGGAGCCATAGACGTTCTTTGAACATTTATCTTGCGCCAGACGGTGAGGATCTGAGTGCCATCGCTCCAGTCTCGGAGCGCGCAAGAACGGTCAGGGTCATAGGCCATAATACGGTAATTAT
>FWPU01001723.1_pt1 | contig 64227 bp, 60 predicted proteins | sample 2228361 | NCBI WGS metagenome assembly FWPU01 (sample SAMEA103939777, study PRJEB20133) | metagenome
CCTGCCCTCCCGGCCGGGACGTACGGCTTCATCTGCACCGTCCACCCGAACATGACGGGCACCCTCATCGTCGAGTAGGAGCACCGATGACGGCCCCGTCGCGGACCGGGCGGGCGGTCGCCGTCCGGCCTCACCCCGGTCGACCGTAGCGAAGGATGGAGGAGATGGCTCAGCAGCTCGGCCCAGGCAAGATCCGAAAGCGTGCGCTCTTCGGGCTGCTCGACGCCGACGGCTGGTCGTGGGCGTCGATCAAGGCCTTCTTCTGGTTCATCGTCATCATCCTCATGCTCGGCTACCTCCCGGACCGGGCCTACTACTTCACCGTCTTCCCGACCATCGACCTCGGGGTCATGGTCTGGTCGCCAGTCAACCTCTGCCCGCCCGAGAACGGGAAGGACATGCCCTGCCCGGTTCCGGCCGGAGCACCCCTGCCCTGGGAGCCGTCGCCGGCCGAGCTCGCTCTGCCCGAGCCACGGATCGCCGGAGCCGTCGTCCAGGTCGGGACCCAGCTCCTCTACATCGGCGGCTCGAACGGCTCGACGGCGACCTCGACGGTCTACGTCGCCCGGCTCGTCGACGGGAGCAGCTTCGATCGGTGGACGGAGGGGCCGCCCCTCCCGGAGCCTCGGGCGAACGCGGCGGTCGCCTTCTTCGGTGGCTCGGTCTACGTCATCGGCGGGACCGACGCCGCCGGGAACCCGACCTCGACGACCTTCGTCCTCACCCCCGACCTGGCGACGGGCGAACTCGGGACCTGGACGACGAACGAGACCCTCGCCCTCCCCGAGGCACGGACCGCCGCCGCCGCCGTCGCTGCCCCGACGGGGATCATCCTCGTCGGAGGGAGCGGCCCGAACGGCCCCGTCGACACCGTCTGGCGGTCGGCCCTGGTCCGGAATGCCCTCGCCGCCTGGGAACCGCAGGCTCCCCTCGCGCGGCCGCAGTCGGGCGGGGTCGCGATGCTCGCCGGCGACTATCTCTGGTACGTCGGCGGGGTCGACGCGAACGGACCGGTCGGGGCCGTCCAGCGGGGCGAGTTCGGGACCGACGAGGCGACGAGCGGCAGCATCGTCCGCTGGGGGATCCGGAACGAGGTCAACCTCCCGGCCCCTCGGGCCGAGGCGACGGGCTTCACCGCCAACGGCGTCCTCTACCTCATCGGCGGCGCCGATGGGGAGGCTCCTCGCGGCGAGGTGTACTGGGCGATCCCCGACAGCCAGGGCGAGATCGGCGAGTGGAAGCACCTCCCAGCGAGTGACCTTCCGGCCGTCGGCCTCGCCGGGGCCGCCTCGGTCGTATCCGGCTCCCACGCCTTCGTCGTCGGAGGCCGGACGGCGGACGGGCCCGTCACCGCGGCGGCTCGAACGAACCTCGCTCCGAAGCCGCCCTTCTTCCAGCTCGGCCTCTTCGGGGTCGTCGTCCCGGCACTCAAGATCGAGGGCGAGATCGGCCAGCAGCTCGGCTATCTCAACGCGGCCGGGGTCGGGACGCTCAACTTCATCATCCTCGTCCTCATCGGCTGGGCCTACGCTCACCCAGACCGAGCCCGCGAGATCGTCCGACGGGTCGTGCGCCGAGACCGCTCGGCGGCCTGACGCCGTCGCGCGTCAGCCGGGTCAGCTTCCCTCCACGGGCCGGGGCTCGCCGCGGCGAGCCCCGGGATGGAGCTCTTCGGGCCCCGGCAGGCCGCTCCGCCACGGGAGCCCCGACCGAGTCCAGGCCGTCGTTCCGCCCTCGACGTTGAGGACCTCGCCGAAGCCGAGGGCGAGGAGGTAGGCCGTCGCCGTCGCCGACCGGTTCCCGGTCGCGCAGATGACGAGGATCGGCCGGTCCCGCGGCAGCTCGGGCCAGCGGTCGGGAAGCGAACCGAGGGGGAGGAGGACGGCGCCCCTCGCGCGGAGGCGGACGAACTCGTCGGGCTCCCGTACGTCGAGGAGGAGAGGCGGCGTCGCTCGGCCCTCGGTGAGGCGACGGTGGGCCTCGTCGACGCCGATGCTCGGCACGGCTGGCCGTCGGCCGCTCGTCATCCCGCGCCCTCGCCCCCCGTCCGCGGACTCCGGATCCGGGCCTGGTCAGACGAGGCTGGGTCGCTCCAGGCGGCCTCCGTGGGGATCGTCGGTCTCCGGCTGAGCCTGAGCTGAGGAGCCCGAAGGACCCGGCGGGGCGCGGCTCTACCCTGGGCGATGGCTGCCTCGAGGCGGCGAACTCGGTCGTCGACGGCGGGCAGGAGCGAGCCGAGGTCGATGGGGATCGTCTCGGCGGCAGCACCGGCACCCCGCTCAAGCCGCTCGCGGGCACCGCGGAGGTTCTTCAGGACCCCGACGGGGTTGCCTCGCACGGCGTGGACGTAGGCCGCGGCCAGCTTGATGAGCCCCGACAGGAGGTCGCGCTCAACGAGGTTCGGGCTGCCGAGCCAGGCGGGCTCGAGGAGCTCGTGGGCCTCGAAGTAGTCGCCCCGGCGATAGGCGGCGAGGCCCCGGCGGACGGCTCTGGCTCGCTCGGCGGCGGGCAGGGGGCGATACGCCTTCGCTCGCCCGCCCTGGATGATCCGTTCGGGGCCGGCGACCGAAGGCGGGCTCGACGGTCGAACCGTCACCGCTGCCGGGCGCACTCGGTCCATCGTCCTGGGCGCCGTTCGTGGCCCAGGCTCGTCGGCAGCCATCGGTTGGGTGGCTCGGCGGGGGACGCTCGCCATGGCTCGTCGACCGGTGGACTCAGACGAGGTCGACGAGGGGCCGGCGACCCGCGAAGCCGGCCTCGAGCTCATGCCACCAGGCGATCTCCTCCTCACCGAGGCGCCAGCAGAGCCAGATCTGGCGGCCGTTCGCCAGGGCCGGGAAGTCGATGAGGCCGGTCTCGATGTCGCGGAGGGTGATGTCCCAGTCGATGAGCTGCTGGACGGCCGCCTCCATCTGGTCGATGATGCCGCGCATCCGGAGGCGGATCGCCTCGCGCTCCTCCGCGGGGTCCGAAGGCGGCGGGCGCCGCCCTGACTGAAGTGGGGTCGTCGCTTCGGCCTGGCTCCGTCGGGCGACGAGCTCGTCGCGGAGGGCGATGAGCTCCCGCCGCTGGGCCCGGAGCCGCTCGAGGATGACCCGGACCTCAGGGAGTCGTTCGTTCGCCCTGTCGATCGTGTAGAAGCGGCCCACGGCGCGATTCTAGCCCGTCGGCCGCGGCTCCCAGTCTGGCGGCCGCCATTCTCGTGGCGCGTTCGTGGGGCGCCGCTCCGTCCGTCCTCGGCTGCGCCGGGTCGCTCGACTGGCGAGTCGGTCGTGCAGGGCGTCGTCGAGGCCGGCATCATCGACAGGGTGACCCCGAGCGCAGCACCCCACGAGACGCCGACCCCGCGAGGCGAGCCAGCCGCAAGGTCCCGCCCTCGGGTCTTCGTGAGCCGCCGCATCCCCGAGGCCGGTCTCGCCCTCCTCGCCGAGACCTGCGAGGTCAGGGTCTGGGACGAGCCGCTGCCACCGCCCCGAGGGGCCCTCCTCGACGCCGTTGCCGGGTGTAGCGGGCTCGTGACCCTCCTCACGGAGCGGGTCGACGCCGAGCTCCTCGACGCTGCCGGACCGGGGTTGCGGGTCGTCTCGAACTATGCCGTCGGGGTCGACAACATCGATCTCGTCGAGTGCACCCGCCGCGGGATCCCCGTCGGCCACACTCCGGGCGTCCTGACCGAGACGACGGCCGACCTCGCCTTCGCCCTCCTCCTCGCCGCCGCCCGGCGGATCGTCGAGGCCGTCGACTTCGTCCGGGCCGGTCGCTGGGAGACCTGGGACCCGTTGCTCCTCCTCGGGCTCGACGTCCACGGGGCGACCCTCGGCCTCGTCGGCTTTGGGCGAATCGGCCAGGCCGTGGCCCGGCGCGCCGGCGGCTTCGGGATGCGGATCCTCTACCACAGCCGTCACCGAGCCGACCCGGCGACGGAGGCGCCTCTCGGCGCGGCGTGGGTCGGCCTCGACGAGCTCTTCGCGGAGAGCGACGTCGTCTCCCTCCACGTCCCGGCAACGGCGGAGACGATTCGTCTCGTCGATGCCGCCCGCCTCCGGCAGATGAAGCCGACGGCGATCCTCGTCAACACGGCCCGCGGCTCGATCGTCGACACCGACGCCCTCGTCGTCGCCCTCCGCGAGGGCTGGATCGGGGCGGCTGCCCTCGACGTCACCGACCCCGAGCCGTTGCCGGCCGACCACCCGCTCCTTGGGCTGCCGAACGCCATCGTCGTCCCCCACATCGGCTCGGCGTCACGGGCGACGCGAAGCCGGATGGCGGAGATGGCCGCAGCGAACTGCCTGGCTGGCCTCCGCGGCGAGCGTCTCCCGCACTGCGCGAACCCGGAGGTGTTTTCGGGGCGCTGACGGTCAGGCCGCAACCGTCTCGCTGGCCGAGTCGGCCGCGGGCTACCCGACGCTCGCTCTGGCCAGGGCCGGCCCTCATCGCCCCGGTCGGGGCGGTGGAGGCCTTCGCGGGCTACCCGACCCTGACCGTCGACGGCAGGACGGCGATGGCTCCCGGGCCGAGGGTGAGGAGGGCGAGGTTCGCCGCCAAGAGGACGAAGTCGAACTCCCAGCCCGTCGTCTGCTGGGCCATGAAGCCCGTCTTCCAGGTCGTGAGCTTCAGGTAGATGGCCCCGACCATGATGATCGCGAAGAGGACGTTGACGAGCTGGGTCCAGAGGCCGAGGATGAGGAGGATGCCGCCACCGGCCTCGACGAGGCCCTGGACCGTGATGAAGGCGACGCTCGTCGTCCCCGGCCGACCCATCGCCTCGGCCATCCCGCGGGCCCCGGTGATCTTCGGCCAGCCGTGGACGACGAAGATGATGCCTACGGCGGCCCGCACGGCAAGGAGTCCCCAGTCGACGTAGGTCCCAGGATCCGGGACGAGCATCTCCGATCTCCCTCCGCAACTCCCCGCCGGCTGGAAGCTCGGGGGTCCGACCCAGCCTCCCACCGGCGGCTCTCGAGTGGTCGTCGCGGATCGTCGGGCGGCACGACGGCCGCCCACCCGCCGGCGGCCACGATACCGGCAGGTCGTTGCGCTGTCAACGATCCGCAGACGGATCGTCCCCTCGTGGTCGGTCGTGGAGGGTCGATGGCTGGTCGGTGGACTCGACGTCTCCGCCCCCGACGATCACGACCGACGATCCCACGACGCTCCGGCCCCCACGAGACCGTCTGGGGCGGCGACAATGGACGACGTGCTCCGCTCGGTCGCGACCGTGGCGCTCCTTGCCCTCTCGGCCGTCGCCAGCCTCGCCTGGCTCGGCTGGCAGGCGACCTCGGTGGCCGCGGGTGGCGGCGGGATCGTGCCGCGGAGCGAGGCCGAGCTCCGGATCCTGACGGGGCTCGTCATCCTCGTCGGCTGGGTCCTCGCCTGGCGCCTCTATCGTCACTCTGGAGAGGCGTGAGGTCGGCGCGGCAGACTCTCAGGTCGGCGCAGGCCCCGTCGCCCCCGGCGTCGCGACCTGGCCAGCTCGGACCCGTGCCTGCGGGAAGGGTCGCTCGCCGGGTATCGTAGCGGGCGGCGGGCCCGTAGCTCAGGGGTAGAGCAGGGGACTTTTAATCCTCCGGTCGTGGGTTCGAATCCCACCGGGCCCTCCACTTCGCGGCGGGTGCGCGAGGCGGCGAACGCACACGGGTCGTCCCGTCGTCCATCGGACGCGCGCCGAGCTCCGAGGAGTCAGGTGCCGACGTCAGCCAGGCTCAGCCAGGGCGGCTCGACGGCTCGTCTGCGACGGTCGTCTCCTCGCACGGCGGTCTGGCTGGCGAGCCGCCCTCCTGACCACTGCCCAGGAGCCCGCTTGGCGGGGTGACGTCCTTCGGGGGTCGGCGCTGAGCGGGTGGCCGGCGTCCTCCGAGACGGGTCCCGAGCAGCCGCCCCAGCCCATCGCCGACCGTGACGAAGGGGGCGACATAGGCGACGATGAGGATCGGGACGAGGAATCTGGCCGCCGGGCGAAGCGCGATCGCACCGAGGGCGAGGGCGAGGAGGATGAGGTAGTAGGCGAGGACCGCTCGTCCCGACCAGCCGGCGAGGTGGAGGTGTCGGACGGGCAGGAGGGCGAGAAGGGCGAGGACGAGAAGGAGGGCGAGGAGGGCCGGTGACAGCATCGGCCACCGATGATACGGGCCGAGGGTACGATCGAGACCATGAACGATCTGCCGAGGGCCGATCGAGCGTGGCTGGCGGACCTCGGTCGTCTCGCCCCGACCGTCCTCGTCATCGGCGGCTTCCTGACCGGTCCGCCGCTCTACGAAGGCCTCCGAGCCCGTCTCCTCGAGCGGGGTGCGGCGGCCGTCGAGATCGCCCCGATCTGGACCCCCGACTGGCTCCTCGCTGGCTGGCGCGGCCTGGGACCGATCGTGACCCGGGCCAGCCGTGCCCTCCTCGCCGCGGCGCACGTCGCCGCAGCGTCGCCCGCCAGCCGCGGGGCGCCGCTCCTCGTCGTTGGCCATTCGGCCGGGGGGATCGTCGCCCGGCTCCTCACCTCCCCCGAGCCCTTCGCCGGCCGGCCCTGTCGTGGGGCCGGGCGGATCGGGGCCCTCGTCACCCTCGGCACCCCGCACCGAGTTCGCCGCGATGGCGGCTTTGGGCGTGTCATTGCGACCCAGGCCGTCATCTTCCTCGACCGGGTTGCCCCAGGGGCGGCGTTCGCCCCCGGGGTCGGCTACGTCGCCGTCGGCTCCCGGGCCCTCGCCGGCCGCCGGGACGGGGACCTGCCATCCCGCCTCATCTGGGCCCTCTACGACCTCGTCCTGCCTCAGCCCGACGAGGAGGTCGTCGATGGCGATGGGGTCGTGCCCCTCGCCTCGACCCGGCTCGAGGGAGCGACCGAGGTCGTCCTCGACGGGATCCTCCACAGCCCGCTTCGAACTCGGCCCTGGTACGGGAGCGATGAGGCCGTCGACCTCTGGTGGCCGGTCGCCGTCGACGCCTGGCGTCGGGCCCTCCGGGCTCGAGCCGAGGGTCCCGGGCCGACGGGTGCCCTGGCCGCGGTTGACGAACGGCGATGGTCGGGGTAGAGTAGATGGGCGCCGCGGGGTGGAGCAGCGGCAGCTCGTCGGGCTCATAACCCGAAGGTCGAGGGTTCGAATCCCTCCCCCGCAACCAACGGATTCATTCGCCTCCCGCCGTTGCGGGAGGCGTTCGTTTTTCCGGCCGTCCCGAAGGAGCTCGGCGATCTACGGTGGGTCGGCGTCCCCCCCGTCCGTCGCAGTCGGCTCCGACGAGGGCTCTCGGCTGGTGCCGCCTGCTGCGGTCCTGCTACTCCCAGCGAAAGCCGCGCCGGGCAGCGAGGGCGCCGACCGCAGCCCAGAGCCCGAGGGTGACGAGGTCCGGGAGGACCGTCGTGTCTCCCGGGGGGCGAGCCGCGTTCGCCCCCTCGCCGAGGCCGGCCTCGACGATCCGAGCGAGGGTCGTGACCGGGGCGAGCTCGGCGAGGTTCCGCAGGACGCCGGGGAGGGCCTCGACGGGGACGAGGATGCCACCGAGGAGGACGAAGACGAGGAAGAGTCCGTTCACGACGGCGAGGGCGGCTTCGGCCCGGAGGGTGCCGCCGAAGAGGAGCCCGAGGCTCGTGAAGGCGAGGAGACCGAGACCGAGGCCGCTGGCGAGGAGCGGCGCCGAAGCCGCCGGTCCCGGTCGCCAGCCGAGGGCGAGGGCGACGACCCCGAGGAGGGCGAGCTGGCCGACGACGACGACTCCGACGGCGACGATCTTGGCAAGGACGAGCCCGCCGACGGGAAGCGGCGACCCACCGAGGCGCTTGAGGACCCCGTAGGCCCGCTCGTAGGCGGTAGCGATGCCGAGGTTGACGAACCCCGCAGCCGCCACCGCGATGGCGACGATCGGCCCGAGGAGCGCCCCGACGGCGTCGCCCGCGGACCCCCCGCCGACGGCGCCCCGGATCGGGACGAGGGCGAGGAAGACGAGGAGGAGCGGCGGAAGCCCGAACATGACGAGGAGGTTCTCGTAGCGGCGGGCCGTGAGGCGGAGTTCCATGGCCAGGAGAGCGGCGACGGAGTGGGTCAGGGAAGCAGGCTCGGACGGGACGAGGAGCTGGGCCGCCTGGTCGGCCGTCGCGCCGCGCCCCGTCGTCGGAGGCCGGCCGCTCACGGTGCCGCCCCCTCGGTCTCCGCGTCGGGCCCGTCGGCGAGGAGGTCGAGGTACCAGGCCTCGAGGCCACCCGAGCCGGTCCGGACCTCGGTCAGGAGGCGCCCCACCTCGGCCGCCCAGCTGGCGAGGGCCGCGACGAGGCCGGGCGAAGCGTCCGGCCCAACGAGCCGATACCGGTCGGAGCCACCGTCGGCGACGATCCGACCGCCGAGGCGCGTCGCGAGCTCGGCCTGCTCGGTTTCGGCCAGCCCCCCGGGGACTCGGAAGCGGAGGACGGGTCGCTCGCCGACGAGGAGGTCCTCGGCCGCTCCGTCGGCGACGACCCGGCCGCGGTCGAGGACCGTAATCCAGTCGGCGAGGCGCTCGACGTCGCCGAGCTCGTGGGTCGTGAGGAGGATCGTCACCCCCCGCTGGCGGAGCTCGAGAAGGAGGTCCCGGACACGGACCTTCGCCGCCGGGTCGAGGCCCGCCGTCGGCTCGTCGAGGATGAGGAGCTCGGGCCGCCCGACGAGGGCGACGGCGAGGGCGAGTCGCTGGCGCTCGCCGCCAGAGAGGCTCCGGTAGGGGCTCCGGGCGACGGGGCCGAGGTCGAGGCGCTCGAGGAGCCGGACCGGCGGCTCGGGATCGCGGTAGAGGCCGGCGTAGAGGGCGAGGATCTCCGGCGGGCGGGCGAGGGGCGGGAAGCCGCCGTTCTGGAGCATGATCCCGACCCGAGCCCGGAGCCGCTGCCCGCCCGCCGCGGGAGTGGTCCCAAGGACCTGGACGGAGCCGCCGTCGGGTCGGCGATAGCCTTCGATGATCTCGACGCTCGTCGTCTTGCCGGCTCCGTTCGGGCCGAGGAGGGCGTGGATCGTCCCCCTCCGACAGGCGAAGGAGACGGCGTGGAGGACGGCCCTGCTGGCGTAGCGCTTGACGAGCCCGGCGACCTCGATGGCGGGCCCACCGCCGCCCGCCATCGACCCGCTGCTCGACCCGCTCACCATCCCCGCTTACCCGCCCACGACCCGCTCAGCCTCGAGGACCCGGCGGGTTCCCTCGCCACCGCCACCCGTCCGTCGCCGTCGCCCTCACCGTCCCAGGATCGCCGGCAGCTGTCGGTCGAGGTCCTCCTCGAGGAGCTCGCCGATCTGGATCGAGCGGATGACGCCCTCTCGGTCGATGAAGTACGTCTGGGGTGGGGCGACGACCCGGTAGGCGGCGGCGAGCCGACCGTCCGGGTCGAGGAGGGTCGGCCAGTCGACGCCCTGCTCGGCGACGAAGCGCCGTGCCGGCTCGGCCTCGTCCTTGAAGAGGACGCCGACGATGGCGAGGTCGTCGGCGGCGTGTTCGCGGAGGGCCGCCGCGAGGAGCGGAAACTCCTCCCGACAGGGGACGCACCACGAGGCCCAGAAGTTGACGATGACGGGTCGGCCGCGGAGGTCGGCCAGGTCGAGATGGCCGCCGTCGAGGGTCTCCCCAGCCAGGGATGGAGCAGGCTGGCCGGTCCGAGCGACCGGGCTCGAGCAACCGACGAGGACGGCCGCCGCGACGAGGAGGGCGGCAGCGAAGAGCACGCCAGCGGGGGCCCCTGGCCGGAGACGGTCAAGTCCGCGCCAGATCGATCGTCGTCGAGGAGAGCGTCGCGTCGTCGTTCCTACCGTGCCGTGATCGTGCCCGTCATGTTCGGGTGGACGGTGCAGACGAACGGGTACTCCCCGGCGGCGAGGGCCGGGACCTCGTAGACCCGGACGTCGACCCCGTTGAAGATCTCGCCGACGAAGAGGTTCTGGCCTCCCGCGTCCCGGATGTCGACGTTGTGAGGGACGCCAGCGTCGAGGTTGACGAAGGCGATCGTGAAGGGCCGCCCGGCCGGGGCAGCGACCTGCCGCTCGACGAACTGGATCCCCTGGGCGGTGATCGTCAGGTCGGCGGCCGGGATCGAGGGGGCTGCGCTCGGGCCGGGCGAGACGCCGGGACTTCCCGGGGGGCCCGAGGGCGCCAAGCTCGGGGCAGGTGAGGCCCCCGGCTCGCCGCCGACGGCGTTCCGGGGCGGCAGGATGCCGGCGTCGAGGACGACGGCCGCGGCGACGATGAGGAGCGAGACGACGATCGTCGTCGTCGGGTAGGGGGGTGGCGGCCCCGCGTCGAGATGGCCGGTCCGGTCGGCGGCCTCCACAGCCACGTACTCGCGTCGGGCGTCGCGGAGCCAGCCGGCGAGGACGATGACGAGGACGGCGATCCCAGCCGGCAGGAGCCAACCGCCAAAGACGAGGCCATAGAAGACGACGGCGAGGGCTCCGGCGGCGAGGATCGGCCGGAAGGATGGCGCCGGGATGTGGACGCCCGGCGGCGGACCACCCTCGGCGAGGGCCGGGAGCGCCTCGCTCGGCGTCTCGAGGCGCTCATAGTCGCGGATCCCCTCTCGGAGCCAGTAGAGGAGCGCGACGACGAGGACCCCGAGGCCGAGGACGAGCCACGGGCCCCCGAAGACGAGACCGAAGAAGACGGCGAAGAGGCCGAGGGCGCCGAGGACCGGTGCCCAGGATGGACCGGGCGCGTGAACACCGGGCGGTGGGATTGGGGCCCGGCTGCGAGGGCGGCGCCGTCGCGGCCCGGTCCGGAGGATCTGGCGGAGGAGCCAGCCGAAGAAGAGGGCGACGAGGACGACGAGGGCGACGGGGATGAGGGCAACGAGTCCCGCCCAGTCGGGCGTCACGATCTGGGCGGCGAGATGGAGGAGGCCGTTCCAGAGGTCGGTGAGGACGTGGCCGATGGCGTCCATGCCCGCGTCGCTGGTCCCCGCGATCGAATCCCGGCGCCGCTAGTCGCGCGGCGAGCCGGCGATGAGGACGTAGGCCATGACGCCCATCGCGATCCCGAGGGCGGCCAGCATCGTCATCCCAGCGAGGTCGACGTGGCCGTTCCCAACGGACGGTACGAACCAGTAGACGATGGCGATGGCGACGAAGAGGAGGCCGACGAGGCCGGCGTTCCGCGGATGGCGAAGGGGATGCATCGGCTCAGGCTCCGACGTGGCCCGGCAGGAGGTAGAGGGTCGAGAAGAGGACGATCCAGACGACGTCGACGAAGTGCCAGTAGAGGGACGTCGCCTCGACGGCGTCGTGATGACGGGCCGAGAACTGGCCGGCCATGCCCCGATAGAGGACGACGCCGAGCATGACGACCCCCCCGAGGACGTGGGCACCGTGGAAGCCGGTCAGGGTGAAGTAGGTCGTCCCAAAGGGCCCGGCGTCGAGGGTCATCCCCTCGCTGTAGAGGATCGTGTAGTCGATGGCCTGGAGGATGAGGAAGACGATGCCGAGGACGAAGGTGACGGCGATGTTCCGCAGGAAGGCGGTCCGGTCGTTCCGTCGGATCGCCCAGATGGCGAACTGGCAGGTGAAGGACGAGCTGATGAGGAGGACGGTCGCCGGGCCCACGAGGGGGAAGATCTGGAGGACGTGGGCGAGCTCTGCCGGCGGCCACTCCGGTGCCTGGGCGCGGATGTTGAAGTAGGCGGCGAAGAGGCCGGCAAAGAACATCACCTCGGAGGTGATGAAGAGGATCATGCCGAGGACGGGATTGCTGATCCCACCCCTCGTGTCGTGGGCAAGGCCGGCCACGGGGCTGTGCTCGACCGGGGCGACGGCTCGCGATTCGGCGCTCACGGGTCCCTTCCTCCTCGCTCAGTGGCCCGCCGGGGCCGATGGCGCCGGCAGATGTCCACTCGCGGCCGGACGCACCGCGTCCGTCGTCAGGCCATGGCGGAGGTCGAAGAGCGGCCGCTCGGACCGGATCGGAGGGAGGTGCTCGAAGTTGTAGGGCGGCGGCGGCGAGGTCGTCGCCCACTCGAGGGTGTTCGCCTCCCAGGGGTCGTTCCCGGCGACCTTGCCGCTCCGGAGGGAGACGAAGACGTTCCAGAGGAAGGGGAGGATCGAGGCGGCGATGAGGAAGCCGCCGATCGTCGCGACGAGGTTGAGGTCCGTCCAGCCGGCGTTGGCGCTGTAGTCGGCGATCCGCCGCGGCATCCCGGCCAGGCCGAGCTGGTGCATCGGGAAGAAGGTCAGGTTGAAGCCGACGAACATGAGGGCGAACTGGATCTTGCCGAGGGTCTCGTCGAGCATCCGACCGGTCATCTTCGGGAACCAGTAGTAGATCCCGGCGAAGACGCCGAAGGCCGAGCCGCCGAAGAGGACGTAGTGGATGTGGGCGACGACGTAGTAGGTGTCGTGGAGGGCGAAGTCGACGGGCACGACGGCATGGAAGGCGCCATTGATCCCGCCGATGAGGAACATCGAGAGGAAGCCGAGGGCGTAGATGAGCGGGGTCTTGAAGGTCAGCTGGCCGCGGAAGAGGGTCGCGATCCAGTTGAACATCTTCACACCCGTCGGGACGGCGATGAGGAAGGTCATGAAGGAGAAGAAGGGCAGGAAGACCTGACCCGTCGTGAACATGTGGTGGGCCCAGACGGAGAAGCCGAGGGCTCCGATCGCCGCCGTGGCAAAGACGAAGGCCTTGTAGCCGAAGAGGGGCTTCCGCGAGAAGACGGGGAGGACCTCGCTAATGATCCCCATCGCCGGCAGGACCATGATGTAGACGGCGGGGTGGGAGTAGAACCAGAAGATGTTCTGCCAGAGGACGGCCTGGCCGCCGGTCGCCGGGTCGAAGAAGTTGCCGCCGTAGTTGCGGTCGATGAAGAGCATGATGAGCCCGCTCGTCAGGACGGGCGTCGCCATGAGGACGAGGACGCTCGTGACGAGGACCGTCCAGACGAGGATCGGCATCCGGAAGAGGGTCATCCCCGGCGCCCGCATCTTGAAGATCGTGACGAGGAAGTTGATCGCTCCGAGGATCGAGCTCGTGCCGATGAGGGTGACGGCGACGAGCCAAAGGTCGACGCCCCGGCCGGAGAAGGCGGCCCCGGCCAGGGGCGGGTAGGACGTCCAGCCCGCGGCCGCCGCTCCGCCCTCGACGAAGAAACCCGAGAGCATGAGGATCCCGCCCAGGGGAAGCATCCAGAAGGAGAGGGCGTTGATCCGCGGGAAGGCCATGTCGGGCGCCCCGATCATGAGGGGGACGGCATAGTTCCCGAAGCCCGCCAGCATCGGGATGATGAAGAGGAAGAGCATGAGCGAGGCGTGGAGGGTGAAGAGCTGGTTGTAGACGTCCTCACTGAAGAACTGGAGGCCGGGCATGGCGAGCTCGGCCCGGACCCCGAGGGCGAGCAGGCCGCCGAGGAGGAAGAAGAGGAAGGAGTTGACGACGTAGAGGATCCCGATCTTCTTGTGGTCGGTCGTCGTCACCCACTCATAGATGGCGCTCCGGTAGGTCGGCGCGGCGACTCGGGGGATCGCGGTCGTGGCCATGCGGGTGTCCTTCGTGCTCCTACTCGACGATGAGGGTGCCCGTCATGTTCGGGTGGACGGTGCAGATGAAGCCGTACGTCCCGGCCGGGAGGGCAGGGACGTCGTAGACCCGGGTCTCGATCCCGTTGAAGATCTCGCCCCGCCAGACCTCGGGGCCCGTCGGGCTCCCCTCGTGGATGGCGACGTTGTGGGGGATCCCGGCGTCGTTGTTCGTGAAGCGGATCTGGAAGGGGGTGTTCGCCGGAGCCCGGAGCTCGGCGACGTCGAAGGCGATGTTGGCGGCGCTGATCTCGAGGACGACCCCGGCCGGCGCCGAGGGGGCCGCCGAGGCGCCCGGGGAGGCGCCGGGGGAGGCCGCTGGCGGGCTGGCCGGCTGGGTGAACTCGTCCTTCCAGCAGGCCGGATAGGGGGTCGCCCCGGGTTCGGGTCGCCAGTTCGGATCGCGCCAGCCGGTGAAGGTCTTTGGCTTGCCCGTGGCGGGGTCGATGACGGGTTCGAAGAGCTCGGGATTACGGACGAGATACTCCCGCTCGTTCGTCGCTCGCAGGAAGGCGATGAGCTCCTCGATCGCCTTGTAGTTGAGGGGCCCGCCGTTCCGGTCGGACCAGACGGGCATGAGGCTGTTCGGATCGCCGCAGGCGTAGCGGCCGCCGACCTCGAGGATCTTCTCGAGGTAGTCCTCCCGGAGGTGCCAGAAGAGCTTGCTCTGGTCGTTCAGCTTCGGCCCGATCCCGCCCTCGCCGTTGACGCCGTGGCAGCGGGCGCAGTTCGCCTGGTAGATGTTGTAGCCCCGCTCGACCGCCGTCACCTGCTGGGCCTCGGTCTCCGCCGCCAGGCGGCTCTGGGTCAGGCCACCGGGGAGACCGAGCTCGTAGAAGTAGTAGACGACGACGAAGAGGACGACGACGGCGACGGCGAGGAAGCCGACGAAGCGCGCGTTCGAGGACTGGCGGACGATCTGGGCGGCCCGCTCGGGGGTCAAGCCAAAGCGTCGAGCCGAGGGCGGAGCGCTGAAACGCTCCGGCGAGACGGCCTCGGCGGGGGCTCGCGGGACGGGCAGACGCTGCTCGGGCTCGCGGCCAGGCTGGTCGGTCATGGAAGCTCCTCGGACGGGTCTCGTGGTCGCCTCAGTCGATGCAGCCGGTCGGCGACTTCGGCGGGATGAGGCCCGGCTGACCGAGGGCGATCGGCAGCGGGCCGAGGGTGATCCGGGCGGTGTCGATCGTCAGCGCCCCCGACGCGTCGACCTCGATGGCGAAGCGATCCATGCTCCGCGGCGCGGGGCCCCACTGCGGCCCGGCCGGCTTGATCCCGAGCCGGTCGTAGCGCGAGCCGTGGCAGGGGCACTCGAGGTAGAAGTTCTTCAGGCACGGGTTCGGCTTGCAGCCGAGGTGAGGGCAGCGCTGGTAGAGGGCTCGGACGTTCAGGGCTGTTCCGTCGCCGGTCCGGTCCTCGCCGGGCAGGAACTCCTGGCGGGAGGGGTCGATGAGGCTCACGAAGGCGCGGGCCTCGGAAAAGTAGGCTGGGAAGCCCTCGGCGATCGGCAGGTTCGCGTTCGCCAGCTTGACGTCCTCGAGGGTCCCGATCCGGATCTTCGCTCCGAAACCGCTCCGCAGCGCCGGCCAGATGAAGCCGATCGTCCCGGCCGTGACCTCGGTCAGCCAGAGGAGCATCCCGGCCCCGAGGGAGAGCCGGAGGAGCTGTCGGCGCGACATCCCCTGGACGGGCTCGCGCCGGAGGGCCTTGAGGGCCTGGGTGCTCAAGGCCTGGGGCCGCTGGGCGGGCTCGACGTGGTAGTTGCTCATCGTTCGACGCTCACGGGATGGCGCTCGTCCTTCAGAGGGCGAAGTGGAGGCCCGGGGTGTTGATGTACGGGATGGCGAACCCGTAGCCGGGGCCCCGGAAGAAGATGCCAACGAAGGTGAGGACGAGGCCGAGGATGCAGAAGAGGCTGAAGAGGACGACGGCCGTCTTCCGCTCCGATGGCCGGGTCGCCGTCGGGTTCCGGCGGTCGACGTAGGGGATGACGGCCAGACCGACGAGGACGAAGGTCGGGACGAGGACCCCGGCGACGGTCGGGTGGAAGTAGGCGAGGAGCTCCTGGAGACCGAGGAAGTACCAGGGCGCCTTCGCCACGGCCGGGGTGACGTTGCCGTTCGCCAGCTCCTCGAGGGGCGCATTGACGAAGAGGCCCAGGAGGAGAAGGAAGATGCTCATCATCGCCGCCGCCAGGAACTCGATCGAGAGGAGGTGCGGCCAGGTCATGACCGTGTCGTCAGGCTCCTTCTGGACCCGGACGACGGCGTCCTGCTTGACGAGGGCGAGGAGCCGGTAGGGGCGGGCCGACATCGGGACCCGCTGCTTGTCGATCTCCGTCCGGCGGGCGGGATCGACGGGGAGGACGACCCGCCGCTCGGGGGGCGTGGACGTGTCAGCCATGGTGGACGCTCGACTCCAGCATCAGCTCGGGGTTAGGGCCACGACGGCATCGTCGGGTCGGTCGAGGGCGCCGACCCGCGGAAGGCAGGGTGGCGGCTCATAGCGGCCCCGAGATCCCGCCGTCCTTCCGGATTCGCCAGAAGTGGACGGCGAGGAAGATCGCCGCCAGGAGCGGGAAGACCATGATGTGGAGGACGTAGAAGCGAAGGAGGGTGTTCTGGCCGACCTCGATCCCGCCGAGGAGGATGAGCTTCGTCGGGGTGTTGAAGAGCGGGGCGTAGCCGCCCATGTTCGTCCCGATCGTGATCGCCCAGTAGGCGATCTGATCCCAGGGCAGGAGGTAGCCGGTGAAGCTGAGCATGATCGTCAGGAAGAGGAGGACGACCCCGACGACCCAGTTGAACTCCCGGGGCGGCTTGTAGGCACCGTGGTAGAAGACCCGCATCATGTGGAGGAAGACGAAGAAGACCATGAGGTGGGCGCCCCAGCGGTGGATGTTCCGGGTCAGGAGCCCGAAGGTCACCTCGCTCTGGATGGCGAGGATGTTCGAGTAGGCCTGGGTCGCCGAGGGGACGTAGTAGAACATGAGGTAGACGCCCGTCACGGTCAGGACGAGGAAGAGGAAGAAGCTCAGCCCACCGAGGCAGAAGGTGTAGGCGAACTTCACGGCGTGCTGGCGGACTCGGACGGGGTGGATGTGGAGGAAGACGTTGTTCATCACCGCGTAGGCCCGCGACCGCTCGTCGTTCGGGTACGGCTGGCGGAACAACGAGCGCCAGACGGCGCTCCGGCGAATGGTCTGATCCACCCGCTCGAGGAAACTCACCGCGCTCCTCCTGCCACGCCGGCGAGACCGGCAAGCTGACCATCACGGTACGACTCCTTGTAGAGCCGCCCGTCGCTCGAGACCTCCTGGAGCTCGAACCGCTCCATCGTAATCGCGTCGAAGGGGCACCGCTTCACGCAGAGGGCGCAGCGGATGCAGCGCTCCTCGTCGAGGACCATCGCTGCCCCGTTCTCCCAGCCGTACGCCTCCTCGAGCTCGGGGAGATAGCCCTCGCTCTTGAGCTGGTTGATGTCGACCATGTGGATGACGCCCTCGGGGCAGACGTCGGCGCAGGCCCCGCAGAGGACGCAGCGGAAGGGGTCGAACCAGATGTTGTAGTTGCACATGAGGCAGCGGGTCGCCTCGGCCACGGCCTGGGTCGTCGTGTAGCCGAGCTCGACGGGGGTCGTGAAGTTCACCGCTGGCTCGGCCGAGGGGAAGCGCTCGGCGACGGGCGCCATCGGGACGTGCTGGCGCGGCAGGACGTCGTAGAACTCCGGCATCTCGTGGCGCCAGGAGCTCGTGACCCGGACGAAGGGGGTGACCGTCACGTCGGTCTGCCCGGACAGGTAGCGGTCGATGGCGTAGGCGCACTTCTTGCCGTGGCCGGCGGCCTCGATGAGGGTCGTCGGGCCCGTCACGAAGTCGCCGCAGGCGAAGACCCCCCGGACGTTCGTCGCGTAGGTCGCCGGATCGACCCGGATCCGTCCGCGGCCGATCTCGAAGTTCGTCTCGGCCGGGAGGAAGGAGAGGTCGGCGGCCTGGCCAACGGCCGGGATGACGGTGTCGGCCGGGATGACGAACTCGGAACCGGGGATCGGGATCGGCGAACGTCGCCCCGAGGCGTCGGGTTCGCCGAGGCGGTTCCGGATGAAGCGAACCGCCTTCACCCGCCCGTTCTCGCCGATGATCTCGAGGGGGCTGGCGAGGAACTCCATCCGGACTCCCTCGCGCTCGGTCTCGCCGAGCTCCTCCTCGTCGACGACGAGCTCGGAGCGGGTCCGCCGATAGACGATGGAGACCCGCTCGGCGCCGTAGCGGAGGCTCGTCCGGGAGCAGTCCATCGCCGTGTAGCCACCGCCGATGACGACGACGTCGCGGCCGACGGTCAGCGGCTCGCCGAGGTTCGCCTTCCGCATGAAGTCGACGCCGTACTCGACCCCTTCGAGGTCGGCCCCCGGGACGTCGAGGACGACGGGGTTCATCGCCCCGGCGCAGATGGCGATGGCGTCGTAGTCGGCCTGGAGGTCCTCGAAGGCGACGTCGACGCCGACGGTCGTGTTGTAGACGAAGCGGACGCCGAGCCGCTCGATGAGCCGGACGTCCATCTCGATCGCCTCGCGTGGCAGCCGGAAGGCGGGGACGCCGATGAGCATCGTCCCGCCGCCGTAGGGGAGGGCGTCGTAGACGGTGACCTGGTAGCCCTTGACGGCCAGTTCCCGGGCGACGGAAAGGCCGGCCGGGCCGGCGCCGATGACGGCCACGCGCTCCGGGCGGGGCGTGATATCGGGCATGACGTCGGGGATCCCCGAGGCGGCGTGCCATTCGACGAGGAAGCGCTTCATCGCCCGGATGGCGAGGGGGCGATCGATGTCGCCCCGTCGGCAGGCCCGCTCGCAGGGGGCCGAGCAGACGTAGGCACACATCGCCGCCACGGGGTTTGGCTCGCGGGACAGGAGGTAGCCTTCCTCGAACCGCCCTTCGGCGGCGAGGTTCAGGTAGCCCCGGCAGTTCGTCCCCACCGGGCAGCCTTCCTGGCATTCGATGTTGCACTGAAGCCAGGAGGCGTCCACGGGCTGGACGAGAAACTCCTGCGGCTCGATGGCCACGACTCGGTCAGTCCCTTCCTCTGTACCGGGCTCGGGGGCATGGAGAGAGCGGCGCGGGGGCCGCGCGGGAACGCGAGGGGGAATCTACCATCGGCCCGCCGCTTGGTGCAAAGCGGCCCACCGGGCGAGGCGGAGCCGCCTCCGAAGGGGCCTGCGCCGGCCTTGGGCCGAGTGATCCGTTGGGGCCTCCCGGAGCGACGTACGCACCCTCCTGGAGCGACGTACGCACCCTCCCGGTCCTGGGGACGCGAGCCGGCGATGAAGCTGGCCCGCTGGTTGGAGCTCCGGCGCGCCCCAGCGTCGATTTGACGCCCGCCCGAGGTGCAGCTACGCTGCCGAGAGGCGACGCCCTCGCCGCCGATCGACGTCGCCGACCGAGTGAGGACGGTGTGACTGCCAACGAGCTCGCGTATCTGGCGTTCGGCCTGCTCTTGGGCGCCACGAGCGGCGCCGCTGCTGCCGCCGTCGGGCGCCGCCGGATGGGGGCACCTCGTGAGATCCGCGTCACCGTCGCCCCGAGCCCCCTCTCCCGTCCGGCCACCCTCGCCACCTACCTCTCCGACGTCGATGAAGGGCCCGCTCGAGGCGGCCCGGCCGACCCGGCCGAGCTCGGCCTCGAGGTGGACGCGTCCCGGCGCCGAACGGATGGCAGCAACGGCGACGGGGAGCCCCCGGGACCCCATGGGTCCAGAACGCCCGTTCGGATTTCGGCGGGGCGGAACGTCGGCGAGCGAGGGGGCCGCACGACGCCCACCCGGGTCGCCCTGCCCGTCGAAGGCGGGCTCGACCCGCTCCTCGCCGAGATCGTTGCCGCCGACCTCGTCCGGGGCAGCACGGCGTGGGCCGAGGGACGCCCGGAAGCTCAGGTCCGGGGGAAGGTCGCCACGGTCGCGACCTCGCCGGCGGCCGCGGCCCGGGATCCGCACCCACACCCTGAGCACCGAACCCCCCTCACCCCGACCGACTCGGCCGCGAGCTTCGGTGCCTCGTCGACCAAGGACTCCGATCCGCCCAGTGACGACTCCGATCCGCCCGGCGGAGACTCGGATCCCGATCCCTGCGCCGGCCCGCGCCTCCTCGCCCGCGAGCGCTGCGCCCTGGCCGAGCGGGCACGGGCCGAGGCGGCTGCCGCCGCCGAGCGAGCCCGGGCCGCGCGGCGAGCCTACGACGACGCCTCGGCCAAGGCCGAGGCCGCGGCCGCGAAGGCAGACCCTCGAGCCGTCCGGGCGGCGAAGGAGGCTGCCCAGGACGCCTTCCGCACGGCCAGGGCGGCAGCTCGGACTCGGGCCGAGGCCGAGGCAGCAGCTCGAGCCTGGCTCGACGAGATCAACCGGATCAACCGGGAGGCTGCCGCGGCCGGACGCGAGGCAGCCCGCCTGGCGGCGGCCGTCGCCGAGCTCGGGCCCGAGCTCGAGCGCCTCTCCGCCGAGGCCGACGCGGCCCGGATCCTTGCCGAGTCGGCCGAAGAGGCGTGCCTCGGCGCCCGCCAGGCCCTCGCCGAGTGCGAGGAGGGCGTCGTGGCCAGGGCCGGCCTCGGTCCTGTGCCCTCGAGCGGGCCAGGGGAAGCGGCGCCCGGCGGGCCGGCGCCGGGCGACTTGGCCGCGGCGGCCCCTCGACCTCGGGCGACGAGCGGTCCCATCGCCGGACCCTTCGAGGACGACACGCTCGCCCTCGTCGGCGACGAGGGCCGTGACGCCGCCATCATCCGCCTCCTGCGGGGCGACGACCGCGTCCTCGATCGGATCGTCGAGCGCCTCGCGGGCCCGAGCCCCCAAGAGGCCCGACGCTGGCGCCTCCTCCTGGCTGATTTCGTCGATGCGATCATCAGCCGGGCCATCGAGGCGAACGCCCTCGAGTTCCCGGAGGACGACCCCTTCTGGGGCCGCTTCACCCCTGGCCAGGCCCGGGACATCGTCGCCGCCCTGGCCTCCCTCGGCTATCGTTTCGACGGCCTCGGCGGCTTCGTCGACGGGCGGATCCCGAGCCAGCGCGACCTCTCCCTCGCCGTCGGCTACGCCGGCCTCGACCCGATGCGGATCCGGTCCTGGCCGAGCGAGTCCGAGCTCGCCCGCCTCTACGAGCGAGTGACGATCGCCGCTGACGAGTTCTTGACGAGCCAGGCCGGCGGTCTGACCCTCAGCGAGCTCGTCGAGCTCCTCGGTCAGCGAGCGGACGAGCTGAGCGACCTCTGGAACGCCTGGGGTCGCCTCCGACCCCTCCTCCTCGAGATCGCCTGAACCGAGCTTCGATCCGATCGACGGCTCCGCCGAGCCGGCAGCCCAGCCTCCGCGGGGAGCCGAGGGCCTCCGGGCGGAGCGGCTCGACCCCCAGAGCGGAGGGCTCCTCAGTCGCCCGCGGCCGCCGACCCCTCGGCTGGCGGATCGGCCTCCGGGAGGACCCCCGTCGGTCCCTCCTCCTCATCATCCTCGATGACGACGACCCGAAAGGCCTCGGCCGCAGGCGCCCCGATGACCCGGCCCTCCTCGGCCGCCCAGCGGCGGACGCGCTCTTCGAGCCGCTCCGGATGGCGGATCTGACTCGCGTGGGCCCGGAGGGCGGCAATCTTCCGGTCGAGGGTCGCCGTCACATCGACCCAGGCATTCGGGACGTTCGGCCAGAAGAGGTAGAGGCGCCGGACGACGTGGGCGGCGAGCCCGGCCCGGGCCAGGTGGGGGAAGGCCATCGGGTTGCGAGCCGCCGGGTAGACGGCATCGGTCGCCGCGAGCCCGGCCGCCCGATGGTCGGCGTGGTTCACCCCACCACCCCGGTAGAAGACGACCTCGGGGTCAGAGGTGAGGACCGCGTCGGGTCGAAAGGTCCGAATCTCCCGGACGAGGAGCTCCCGCAGGGGGAGGTCGTTCGTCAGGGCCCCGTCGGGCTGGTGGAGGAAGCTCACCCCGGCGTAGCCGACGATCGCCGCCGCCCGACGCTGTTCCTCCTCTCGGATGGCGGCGAGGACGAGAGGGTCCTGCTCGGGATCCTCGCCGCCGGCGTCCCCGCTCGTGCAGCAGACGAGCCAGCCCGTCGAGCCGGCGTCGACCCAGCAGGCCGCCGTCGCCGCCGGACCGAAGTCGGCGTCGTCGGGATGGGCGACGACGACCATGAAGCGCTCCGGCCGCCAGGCGTGGGGTCGCCGTCGGCGGGGGCTCACCGACTCGACCCCCGACCGGCCCCCAGCGGGATGGCGAACCCGGAGGAGGCGAGAAGAAGCCCTTGCGGGGCGCAAAGAAAGTCGCTATAAAATTCCACTGAGGCTTCGCTCGTCTCCCCCCACGAGCGAAGCCTCGTTCTTTCGTTCCGAGGCCGCCTCCCAGTCCATGGGCGGGCCTCTGAGCCGGTGTCGACGACCACGGACTCAGCTCGGTCGATGGGCCTGCTCGTCGGTGAGGGCGGCGAGGACCTCCTCGGCGTGACCGTCGGCCTTCACCTTCGGCCAGACCCTGGCGATTCGACCCTCGGGATCGATGAGGAAGGTCGAGCGAACGACCCCCATCTGGGATCGCCCGTAGCTCGTCTTCAGCTGCCACGCCCCATAGCGCTCGGCGACCCGATGGTCGACGTCGGCAAGGAGGGTGAAGGGGAGGTCGTACTTCGCCTGGAAGCGGGCGTGGCTCGCTGGGTCATCGGGGCTGACCCCGAGGACGACGGCTCCCGCCGCCTCGATGGCCGCGTGGCGGTCACGGAACTGGCAGGCCTCGGTCGTGCAACCCGGCGTGTCGTCGGCCGGATAGAAGTAGAGGACGACCCAGCGGCCCCGGTAGTCGCTCAGACCGTGCTCGGTCCCCGTGGCGTCGGGGAGTCGGAAGTCGGGAGCCGGAGCGCCTTCCGGGGGGACGCCGGCCGGGTCGGTCGTCGGGCTGCTCATCGCCCCCTCAGGGTACCAGGCCCCTCGACGACGAGCAGGCGGCCGGACCGGAGGACGACGGCCGCCGACGAGCCGAGACGGACATTCGAGATGCCCCGGGCCGGCCCGAGCCGGAGGGGTTCATCGCGAAGCGGATAGCGGAGCCCCTCGGTCGTGATCCCGAGGGCATCGCCGCCGAACGGGAGGAGGGAGACGAGGGCGCCCGGCGGGCCGGAGAGGTCGAGTCGGACCGGGCGACCCGCGGGGTCCGGTGCCTGAAGGAGCCGGACCCGGACCGCCTCGTCGAGGACGGTCACCGGGACTGCGCCGAGGGCCGGGTGGGCGAGGAGCCAGAGGTTGGCCAGCTCGTGGTCGAGCCGCGGTCCGCCGAGGGCACCGAGGAGGGTCAGCCGGTCGGCCCCCGACCGGAGAGCGGCGAGGAGGGCGAGCTCGGTGTCCGTCTCGTCCTTGTCCGTCGGCGAGCGCTCGACGCGGACCCCGAGGGCCACCAGCCGCTCGAGGTCGGCGACGGCGAGGGAATCCCCATCTCCGACGACGAGATCGAGCCCGAGCCCGAGCCCTTCGGCCCCTCGGGCCCCACCGTCGGCAGCGACGACGAGGCCGACGTCGGACGCCCAGCCCGGCCACGCGGCGTCGAGGGCCGCGCGGTCGGGGACCCGGCCGTCGGCGACGACGACGGCGTGCACGGGAACCCTCGGCCGGCCTCGATGGCTCAGGAGCGGCGGGCGAGGCGCCCGAACCCAGCCGAGGCCGGTGCTGCGCCCCGGGCCGCCAGACCCTCGGGGCCCACTCCGCCCGTCGCCCCGTCGCCGGCGGTCGCCCCCTTGCCGACCCCGGACCGCTCGAGCCGGGCGAGGAAGCTCACCGCCCAAGCTGGCACCGATGGCCAGATCTCGACGGCCCCGGCCGCCCGGAGCGAGGCTGGTCGGCTGAGGAGCGACGGGATGCCCACCGCGGGCACGCCGAGCCGGCGGGCCATCCGCATGTCGTCGGGGGCGTCACCGACGTACCAGATCGTCGGCTGGGCGGACTCCCCGTCCAGGCTGAGACCGAGTCGTTCCAGGGCGAGCCGCAAGGGAGCGGGGTCCGGCTTCGTCGCCGCCGTGTCGTCGGCGGTGACGAGGACGTCGATGAGCTCGGCGAGGCCGAGGCGGGCGATCTGCGGCTCGACGATCGCTCGCCGGGTCGCGGTGACGATGCCGATCCGGGCACCGGCTCCGGCCAGGGCGGCCAGGGCGCTCCGGACGCCGGGGAAGAGGCGGGCCGCCGAGGGGTCGAAGTGTCGCTGCCAGACGGCGTTCGCCTCGACCAGCCGATCGGCGGGGATCCCCAGCCGCCGGTAGAGACGCCGCCAATCGGGCGAGTAGGCCCGCCGATACCGCTCGGCGTCGAAGGGCCGAGCATAGGTGGCGAGGAGGCGGCGGTTGGCGAGGAAGAAGGTTCCCAGGCTGTCGGCGAGGGTGCCGTCCCAGTCGAAGCAGATGGCGAGCATCGAGCCGATCGTAGCGTCCGCCGGCTCGGTTCGCGCCGCTCGAGGTTCGGGACGCAGGGCGCCCGGTCCTCGAGGAGCGGCGTGGTAGACTCCCGGCCGTGCCCGACAGCGCACCCGACAGGACGTATCAGCCCGCCATCCAGCGCGTTCGCGAGGCTGCGGCCCGGAAGGGCGTCGAGCTCGACATCCGGATCTTCGAGCAGTCGACCCACACCGCAGCGGAGGCCGCGGCCGCCGTCGGAGCCGAGCTCGGTCAGATCGTGAAGTCCCTCGTCTTCGTCGCCCCGACCGATGACGGCGGGCTCGAGCCGATCCTCTGCCTCGTCTCCGGCCAGAACCGCGTCGACCTCGCCCGCCTCGCCGCCGTGACCGGCGAACCGGACATCCGTCGGGCGACGGCGAAGGAGGCGAACGACCTGACCGGGTTCGTCATCGGCGGGATCCCGCCCTTCGGGCACCCGAAGCCGATCCGGGTCATCATGGATCCCGACCTCGGCCGCTATCCCGTCGTCTGGGCCGCCGCCGGAACGCCGACGGCGGTCTTCCCGGTCCCGCCGGCTTCCCTGCGGCTCCTCGCCAACGCCATCGTCGCCCCGATCACCGAGGAGCCCCAACGGGTCGTCGACGAGGGGCTCGCGAGCCGGCCACCGACGCCCCAGAACGCGGGTGCCTGAGCCGGCGGGGTCAGGTGGACCCGTGGCCGGCGAGACGGTCGTCGACTACCCCGGCGGCCTCCGGGCCCGGATCCGCTGGGTCGGCAGCGGCGGACGCCTCGCTCTCGATCCCGCCCCGGCCCCGGGCCAAGAAGCGGGCGCGAGCGAGACGGGCGAGATCGTCGACCATGGCTGGCTCGTCGCCGACGATCCGGACGAGCGCTGCCGAGCCGAGCTGAGGATCACCGCCCCTGGCGCGTCCTGGGGCGTCCGCCTCGCCTCGACGATCTACGACGAGCCGGCGGCCCTCCACTGGGACAGCGAGGGGCTCCTCGTCGTCCGCTACGGCTTCCACTGCTACGCCTTCGAGGCCCGGACGGGCGTCCTCCGCTGGGTCCATCGGTCGGCCAGCCCGATCATCGCCCTCTTCGGTTCTCCGCGCCTTCGGCACCTCCTCGTCCAGGCCGAGATCGAGACCTTTGCCATCGAGGCCGATGGGTCGGTCGCCTGGCGGATCGGCCACAGCGACGTCGTGACGGGTGCCGAGCTCGTCGGCGGGCGGCTCGTCCTCGAGAGCTACCGGGGCGAGCGGGCCATCCTCGATCCGGCGAGCGGCCGCCCGCTCGGGGCGGGCTGAGGGACCGAGTCGCTCCCCAGGCGGGCCGGCCCGGCCGATCGGCCTTGGGGATGAACGGTGGACAAGTCGACCGCCGGGCCAGAAGTTCGTGGATAAGTCCCGTTGCGTCCCCGAAGGATGTGGCGTAGGATGGGATGAGCCCGAAGGGGCCGAGCGACGCTAACGGCAGCGATCACATCAATGCCCACGCGTTGGGTAGGTTCCTTCGGGCCCTTCCTTTTTTCTCGCCCCACCCTCGATCGCCCGCCGAGGGCGTAAGCCGGGAAGCGGCCGAGCCCCCTCGGTCACCGGCCACGACGGCCCATCGGACGATGGACCCAGACCGGGTGACCGGTACCCGGCGTGATAGGTTCAGACCGCCGGCCGCGTATGATCGGAGCGTGACTCCCCTCCTCCTCGTCGGCCTCGGCCTGCTCGGGATCGTCGTCGCCGTCGCCATCGTCCGGAGCTTCGGCCACCGCTATCGGATCGGCCGACTCCTGGCCGTGACGCCGCGGGTCTCGGTCGCCGAGGCCCTCGCCCTGGCTCGAGCCGGAATCGCCCGCTACGTTCGGGTCGATGGTCGGATCGACAGCGAGACCGAGTTCGAGGACGAGGCCCATCGGCCCCTCGTCTGGCGCCGGACCCGGATCGAGGTCCTCGAGGGTCGGGGCTGGCGGACGATCGAGGAAGAGCGTCAGTCCGTCCCCTTCGAGATCCGCGAGGGCCTCGAGGCGATCGCCGTCGACGTCGAGGCCCTCGACGCCGGGCTCGTCGTCCTACCCCGCGAGTCCGTCGGCCGGGCCGGCGACATCGCCGACCGCCTGCCCGCCGGGATCCCGCCCCGCGCGCCGGCCCGGCTGCGAATCGAGCAGCTCTCGTCGGTCGAGCACGCCATCGCCCTCGGCGTCCCGACCCTCGCCGCCGACGGCCGGATCCACCTGACAGCCGGCCTCGGTCGCGCCCTCGTCCTGACGACCCTCGAGCCGCCCGAGGCGATGCGGGTCCTCGTCGAGGGCGAGCGGCTCCGACCCTTCCTCGCTGCTGCCTCCCTCGTCGGTGGTCTTCTTGCCGTCGCCGCCGGGCTCGGCCTCGGCCTCCTCGAGCTGCTCGGCCCATGAGCCTCCCGATGAGCCGGCTAGGCCAGGGCCGGGGGTCGCCGGAGGGCGCCAGGGCGCGTCGGCCGAGCTCCCCGGAGCGATTGGACCAGGAAGACCAGCCGCCCCAGTTCCGTCGGCGGCTGCTCGCCGGCAGGAGGCGGCTTCGACCTGCAGCTCGACTCTTCTTCGCCCTCGTCGCTGCCCTCGTCGCCCTCGGCCTCCCCGGGGAGGTCCTCGACCGCAGCGTGCCGCTCAGCGCCTCGATCGTCGAGGGCGAGGGATCCCTCGGCTGGGTCCGCGGACTCGGCGTCGGCGTGGCGCGGGCGGCCAGCCCAAGCCCCTCGCCTCCCAGCGGCGACCCCAGGAGTCCGGGCCAGGGACCTGGCTTCGTCGGCGAGCCGCTCCTCGCTGTCGGCCTCGTCCTCGCCGTCGGGCTCGTTGCCGCCCTCGTCACCTTCGCCTACGTCCGGCTCACGCCGACCGAGACCGAGCGCTCCCGTCGCCGATCCGATCGCTGAGCAGGGACGGCGACGCCACCGACGCCGGAAGCGTCGGTCCGCCAGGACCTTCGTCCCATTGGCAGGATCTGTGATCTTGCCTACCGTGCCCGGTACGAACTTCACATTTCCCACGCCGCCGGGACGGTCATCGCCAATGCTCCACCCTCGTCGGGGTGGTCCGGTCTGTCCCAAGGCTGCGGGGCGAGGAACTGCACACGGCCCATCCGATGTTCGACGGCTCCCAAGGACCGCGCGCCTCCCGGCCTCCGGCCGGGCCGCCTACCGATGCCACCCTCTCGGTGACCCGGGCGGCCCGGATCCTCGGCGTCCACCCGAATACCGTCCGAGCCTGGAGCGACGAGGGACGGCTCCGCCACTATCGGATCAATGCTCGTGGCGACCGCCGGTTTCGGCTCAGCGACCTCGAGCGCTTCCTCGTCGAGCTCCAGGCGAGCCCGGGAAACGGACCGGCGACCCGGCTCCTCGCCGACGGCACCGCCGGTGACGGCTCCGGCGCGACAGCGTCCATCGCCGAGGCGATACCGCCCTCCGACGGCTCGGGGCGAGCCTCGAAGCGTCGGCGAGCCAGGTCCGTCGCCGCCGCCCTGACCGTCGATGCAGCCCTGGCGGCCGAACGGCGCCGCCTCGAGCTCGACCTCCTCACCCGCCTCTCGGCGATCGTCGCCGACTCCACCCACCCGAACCCTCTCGCCGCCGCGGCTCGAACGATCCGAGAGGACCTCGGCCTCGCCGCGGCGGGCATCTGGCAGCTCGAGGGTGATCGGTTCCTCCTCCGGGCCGCCGCCGGGAGCGCTCCCGTCGAGCCCCTCGCGGGCGACCGACGCCTCCTCGTCGCGGCCCTCGAGAGGGGCCTTGCCGTCGGCCCGCCCGACGCCGAGCCGATCCTCGGGCTCGGCCCCGAGCTGGCCGCCACCGGGGCTCCGGTCCGAGGGCCAGCGACCGTCCTCTGGCTCGTCGGCGAGGGACCCCTGGCTCGCCACCCCGATCCCGCGATCGCCCGTGCCCTCGCCGCGACCGTGGGGGCCATCGCCCGGATCGAGGCGAGCCGAGCAGCGGCGACGGAGGACCTCCGACGAACCGAGGCCCTCCGGCGGATCGCCCTCGACCTCGGCGGTCGCCTCGACCTCGACCAGGTCCTCGAGGCCCTCATCGACCACGCCCTCGTCTTCTGCCGGGCTGACCGGGGGGCGATCCATCTCACCGACGCGCCCTCGAATCGCCTCGAGACCCGCGTCGCTCGCGGCCTCTCGAGGGCCTTCTTGGCCGTCGCCGCTGACCCGTCTCGCTCGCCCCTCGTCGCCGAGGCCCTCGCCGCCCGCCGGCCCCGGATGAGCCCCGACCTCCGGTCGGATCGGCGGGAGGACGCCCTCCGGCCCGCCGCGATCCAGGAGGGCATCGTTGGCCGTTGCGTCGTGCCCCTCCTCGACCGAGGCGTCGTCCTCGGCCTCCTCGATGTCTACCGCGACGACGCCGCGTCGTGCTCGGAGACGGAGCTCGCCGGCTTTGCCGACTTCGCCGGCCATGCGAGCGTCGCCATCCGAACGGCCCGCGACTACGGCCAGATGGCGCGCTGGACCGCCCAGCTCGCCTCGATCCAGCAGCTCGGGGCCCGGCTGTCGCGGCTGTCGACGGTCCGCGAGATCGGCGAGGCGATCGTCTCCGAGCTGAGCCAGCTCATCGACCACCACAACGTCCGGGTCTACCGACGCTACGGCGACGACCTCATTCCGATCGCCATGCGGGGACGGGTCGGGGAGTACGTCGACGAGACGCCAGAGCAGCTCCGGACGAAGGTCGGCCACGGCCTGACGGGCTGGGTCGCCGAGCACCGCGTCGCCCAGATCGTCGGCGATGCGGCCCACGACCCGCGGGCGATGACGATCCCGGGCACCGACCCCGACCTCGACGAGTCTATGCTCCTCGCCCCGATGCTCCACGAAGACGACGTCCTCGGCGTCCTCGTCCTCTCGAAGCTCGGGCTCCACCAGTTCACCGACGACGACCTCCGACTCCTCGTCATCTATGCCAGCTTCGCTGCCCAGGCGATGGCGAACGCCGACGCGACGGAGCGGCTCCGAGCGCAGTCCGCGACCCTTGAGCGGCAGCTCCTCGGCCAGCGGGAGATCCTCCGGATCACCGAGTCGATCCTCACCACCCTCGACCCGCGGGCCGTCCTCGACCAGGTCGCCGACGGCCTGGCGGCGATCATCGGCTACGACCGGATCACCATCGCCGTCCTCGAGCCGACGGGCAGCCTCCGGCCGCTGGCGGCGAAGGGCCTCGCGGCCACCGACCCCACCAGCTGGGATCCCGAGACGACGCGCCTGGTGAGGCTCGCCGTCGAGGAGAACATGGCCCGCCTCGTCGAGGAAGCGGGCCACGACGGGGAAGGCGCCGCGGACCGTGACGGGTCGGCTCGGAGTCGGATCATCGCCCCCCTTCGGGGCCGGACCGGAGCGACGGGTGTCCTCATGCTCGAGCGGTTCGGGACTCGTGGCTACAGCCCCGACGAGTTCGAGCTCGTCAAGGTCTTCGCCGCCCAGGTCTCCATCGCCCTCCAGAACGCCGAGGTCCACCGGGCCGTCGCCCTGCGGGCCCAGACCGACGCCCTGACCGGACTCCTGAACCACGGGACCTTCCAGGAGTGGCTGGCCCGGCTCGTCGAGGCTGGCGAGCCCTTCGGCCTCCTCATGGTCGACCTCGACGACTTCAAGAGCGTGAACGACGCCCTCGGCCACCCCGCCGGCGACCGCTACCTCCGCGACGTCGCCATGGCCATCGCTCGAAGCGGCCGCCAAAGGGACCAGACCTTCCGCTACGGGGGCGACGAGTTCACGATCATCCTCCGGGGGGCCGATGCGGCCGGGGCCGTCGCGGCAGCGCAACGGATCAGGGCGGCCGTCCTCGCCGTCGGAGGGCCAGGCTCGGAGTGGGCGCGAACGGGCCTCTCGGTCAGCTGCTCCATCGGGGCGGCAACGTATCCGGCCGACGGGCGGACGGCTCAGAACGTCCTCCTCGCCGCCGACCGGGCCTGCTTCGTGGCGAAGCGAGCCGGCAACGGTGGGATCGCCACAGCCGCCGAGGGTGAAGCCCTGGCCGGGGAGCTCGACCTCCAGGTCCCGACTCCCGTCGACCCGCCGAGCCTCCCGCTCGCCTGACGTCGCTCCGAGCCGCCGGCCGAACGGCTCCCGTGGGCTTCGCCTCGACCTCGCCCCGACACCCGAGGCGGGGCGCTCGGGGCCCCGTCGCCGCCGGCCGTTGGACCGCCCCGACACATTCGGCGCCGTCGTGCGTCACACTGGACGTCGTCATGTCTCATCCTTCCCGCTCTCGACGTCCGCGACCCGCCGCCAGCCTCCTGGCCGTCCTCGGCCTCCTCGCCGCCCTCCTGGGGGGCTGTGGCGGACTCCTCCCCTCCGCCCCGCCGACGAGCGCCCCACCGACGTCGACGAGCGAACCGAGCTTGCCGCCGGCGACGGTCTCCCCTTCGCCACCCCCGGCCTCGGAACCTGCTCCGAGTCCCTCCGCCGTCCTGGCCTCTCCGACGCCAACGTCCTCCGGCCAGACCTTCGTCCCCGGGATCCCGCTGACCTACGTCGTCGTCCGGGGCGACACCCTGAGCTCCATCGCCCGTCGCTTCTCGACCGACGTCCGGAGCATCTCCTACTGGAACCGCGATCGCTACCCGAGCCTCGATCCTGATTCGCCGGACTACAACCCGAACGTCATCGTTCCCGGCTGGGAGCTGACGATCATCCCCGGCGTCATCCTCAGCGACGACGAGATCCCGACCCCCCGGCCGACGAGGACCCCCTCGCCCACCCTGACGATCCCGCCGGCACCAACCCCGACGGGGTCCACGAGCCTCCTCATCTCGAACGGCCCCCGCGCCTCGAACGCCGTCGCTCTGACCTTCGACATGGGCGGTCGGCTCGATCCTGCCCTCGCGATCATGGACTGGCTCATTGCCAACGACGTCCCGGCGACGATCTTCCCAACCGGCAAGATCGTCTCGACGACCTCCGTCGGCCGGGCCGTCATCGAGCGGGCCGCTGCTCACCCGGACCTTTTCAGCGTCGGCAACCACAGCTGGGACCACCCGAACTTCACGACCCTGAGCCCGGCCCAGATGGTCGATCAGCTCCTCCGGACCGAGGCCGTCATCGAGCCGATCACCGGACGGTCGACGCGGCCCTGGTTCCGGCCGCCCTACGGGGCCCAGAATGCGACGGTTCGGAGCGCCGTCGGCGGCGCCGGCTGGAGCTACACGGTCATGTGGGACATCGACACGATCGACTGGAAGCCCGAGGCCGACGGTGGGCCGACGGCCGACGACATTGTCGCCAAGGTCCTGTCCCGGGCCCAGGGCGGCTCGATCGTCCTCATGCACCTCGGCGGCTACCACACCCTCGAGGCGCTGCCACGGATCGTCGACGGCCTCCGGGCGAGGGGCCTCGTCCCGGTCACCCTCGACCGGATGTTCGGCCGCTAGCCTCCGAACCTCGGGAGCCCCACCGGCCGTGGATCGTTGGCCCCGGATCGTCGTCACCGTCGCCGCCCCGGCTCGCGATCACTCCGATCCGGCCCGGACGGAGGTCGTCAACGCCCGCTACGCCGACGCCGTCCATCGACACGGCGGGGTCCCCGTCCTCCTCGATGCGCAGGCCTCAGCGGCGGAGCGGCGGCGGGCTCTGGCGACGATGGACGGCCTCCTCCTCTCCGGAGGCGCCGACATCGATCCTGCCCGCTACGGGGCTGAGCTGGCGGGGGCTCGGACGATCGACGAGACCCGCGACGAGCTCGAGGCCGAGGCCTGGGCCGTCGCCGCCGCGCGCGGGCTCCCCGTCCTCGGCATCTGCCGCGGCCACCAGGCGATGAACGTCTTCTCCGGCGGTCGGCTCGTCCAGCACGTCGAGGGGCACGACCGCCCGGCCGCTGACCTCGCCCCCACCGGCGCCGGTTCGCGGTCGACTGTCGTCCGGGACGCCCTTGGCCGCCTCGAGCGGCAGCACGAGCTCCGCCTCGTCTCCGGGACGCGCCTCGCCCGGATCCTCGCTCCGTCCTCCGGGACGGGTCGTCTCGTCGTGAACTCCTCGCACCATCAGGCTCTTCGACTGGTCGACCTCGCCCCCGGCCTCGTCGCGGCCGGCATCGCCTGGTCGCCGATCGGCGAGATCGTCGAGGCCCTCGAGGGGGTCGGCGAGCGGTTCCTCGTCGGCGTCCAGTGCCACCCCGAGCGGACGGAGACGAGCTCGCCTGCCTTCGAACGCCTCTGGCGGGTCTTCGTCGATGCCTGCCGCGGCGCCGCGGAGCTGCGCTAACGGAGCTGGGGGCGCCTCGTTGGGTGTGGCCGGGGGCACGACCCGGAGGTGTGGAGCGAACCCGAGAACACCGTCGGGTCCACGCGCGCCTCGTTGCCCGAATGCTTGGGGACGCGGCTGCCGAGCGGACCGCGGTATCAGCCCTGGCGGCGGCGAGCTACTAGGACGGGCCGCTCCCCGAGGCCTCCGGCCCGGCCGCGGCAGCCGATCTCACGGCCCTGGTTCGCCTGGCCCGGCGCGGCCCACGCCGCCCTCGAGCTTGGCGCCCTGGGCTGAGGCTGCGCCCGCCCAGGAGGGGCAGCAGCCTGGAGGGTTCACGTGCCCGCCGGGCCTGTGCGGCCGCCAGCGACCGACATCGCCAGACGGAACATCCGCCGCCGACGGCCGGGGGCTGGGCGGCCGCGACGGCGGGGCCGGAGTTTCCGGGATACTCGCCCCGGTGGTGAGCGCCGGGTCCTGGGGCCCGGAAGTTCCGGGATACTCGCCCCGGTGGTGAAGTGGCAGAGCGAGCTTCCGGTTTACTCACCCGGGGAGTATCCAGGAAGAACGACCCGCTCCTCGGCGCCGCGGGCCGAGCTCGCCACGCTCGACGGGCGCCGTCGGCGGGGTGGAAAACGGAGCCCCGGTTTCCAACCCACTCTCCCCAGGCGTAAGCGAGAAAGCGTCGCTCGGCGCGGGCGGCCAGGGAGCCCTCCCGGGGTGGCACGATGCGTCGCTGGGGCCGGGCCGGCAGGAACCGCTCCCGGGGTGGCACGATGCGTCGCTGGGGCCGGCGACATGCGCCTGCGCCGGGCTGACCCCGTGCCGACGGACGCCCCCTGCGAGCGGGTTGGCCCCGACGCTCGTCGAGGTCGCCGCCGACGTGCGTCAGCCGAGCAAGAACGGGAAGACCCAGAGCCGGGCGTAGCCGGCGAAGCCGACGACCGTCACGACGAGCAGGATCCCGACCGCCAACCCGACGACGATCCGGTCGACGGGATCGAAGCGGAGCTCCCGGAGCCAGGTCCGAGGCCCGGTCCCGAAGGCCCGCAGGTCCATGGCGTCGATCGTGTCCTCGGCGCCGACGATGGCCCGCATCGTCAACGGCACGATGAGCGGCGTCGCCTGCCGAAGCCGGGCGATCGGGTTCCGTCCACCCCGCTCCCACTCGTAACCCCGGATCCGCTGGGCATCGATCGTCTCCTGGAAGTCGGCCGCCAGGGACGGCAGGAAGCGGAAGGTCAGGTCGATCCCGACGGCGAGGCGGTCGGGCAGCCCGAGCCGGGCGAGGGCGACGCCAAGGTCGGCGGGGGCGATGGCGTAGGCGATGGGAAAGCCGACGGCGACGAAGGTGACGAAGCGGAGGAGCTGGGTCGCCCCGTAGGCGACGGTCTCGGCGTAGATCGTCGTCCCCAGGACCGGGATCCGGAAGAGGGGCCGGAAGGTCCGCGGGTCGAGGCCTCCGATCTCGCCCCCGGTGAGGAAGGTGTTGACGAGGACGAGGAGGCTGACGAAGGCGAGAGCGAAGAGCCACTGACGGCGGACTGCCCGCCAGGGGATCGCCGCCGTCCGATAGTAGAGGAGGGCCACGACGAGGAGGCCGAGGACGATCCGCGCGTCCCAGACCTGGATGACGGTCGCCGCGGCGCAGATGCCGACGACGATCGGAACCCGAGGGTCGCGGCGAGCGAGCCACGACCCTCGGGCGAGATAGCGCGGGGTGACGATCATCGGCGACGGCCGCCGCGGCCGTCAGCGACCCAGGGACTCTCGGAGCGGTTCCCAGGCGGCGACGAGGATCGGGGTCAGGATGACACCGGCGATGACGTCGGCGACGACGACCGGCAGGTAGCTGGCCGTGATCGCCGTCTCGAGGCTGTTGCCGAAGACCCAGATGTCGGTGATGACGAAGAGGAAGCCGACGACGACCGCTACCGCCGCGACGACGGCCGAGCCGACGATCTTCGAGCCACCGACCGCGGCGAGGGCTCCGGCCCCCAGGAGCCCGGCGATGAGGCCGGCGAGGCCGTTCGCGATGCTCCAGTTCCAGGCCGTCAAGAGCCCGTAGCCGCTCAGTTGGTCGATGACGGCGTTCCCGACGAGTCCCGTGAAGAGGCCGACGACGGGCCCGAAGGAGTAGCCGAAGAAGGTCACGATCGCGAAGGCGGGCCGGACGGAGACGTTTTGGGTCCCCGGCAGGACGAAGCTGAAGAGGCCGAGGACGCCGTAGAGGGCCGCACCGATCGCGGCGTAGACGATGACCCGTGAGGAGATCTCCCACAGGCCGGGTCGCTGGAGTTGACTCGTTGCCATCGATCACTCCCTCCGATCTTCTCCTGACGCCCGGTCCATCGCCTCGCCCGCCCTCCGCTCCTGGGCGACGATGCGGCGGGCGAGGGTCTCCGCATCGAGGAAGCGCCCCTCGCTCATGGGCCACCGGGCGTTGGCTCGCATGAGGGACGTGACGTGCAGGTTGCACGCCCGCCAGCGCTCCTCGTCCTCCGTCACCCGGGCCGGGGGTCCGTCGGCGACGACCTGCCCGTCCCGAAGGAGGAGGATACGGTCTGCGTGCGTCAAGGCAAGATCGACGTCGTGGGTGATGAAGTACGTGCTCTCGAGATCGCCGAGCCGCGCCACCTCGGCCATGAACCGCCGTGAGCTCCGATAGTCCTGACCGGCCGAGGGCTCGTCGAGGACGAGGGTCCGTGGCTCGAGGGCGAGGGCGATGGCGAGGGCGAGGCGCTTCTGCTGGCCGAAGGAGAGGGTGAGCGGCGGTCGATCGAGGATCCCCTCGACGGTGTCGAGGCCGGTCTGCCGCAAGACTCGGAGCAGGAGCTCCTCCATCTCTGCCTCGGGCCGCCCGAGGTTGCGGGCCCCGAAGAGGAGCTCCTCACGGACGGTTCGGGCGAAGAGCATCTGGCTCGGGCTCTGGAAGACGAAGCCGAAGATCGTCGCCAGCTGGGCGACGGTTCGGCCGAGGGTCGAGAGGCCGTCGACGAGGACCTCCCCGGCCTGAGTCGGGACGAGCCGCATCGCCGCTCGGAAGAGGGTCGTCTTGCCCGAGCCATTGGGGCCGAGGACCGCGATCGTCTCCCGACGCCCGAAGCGGGCGCTGAGCCGTCGAAGGACCGGCCGCTCGCCGAGGGCGACCTCGACGGCCCGGAACTCGAGCCGCGGCGGCCCCTCGGGGGCGGCGGAGGTCCGGACGGTACGGCCCTCGACAACCGGGGCGGCGTCGTCGGGATGTGGCGGGCGTGGGCCACCGCCGCCGACGTCCTCTGCCGGACGGTGCGGCATCCCCGTCTCGCGGACCCGCTCCAGGACGACCTCGAAGGGGAGCTTCACCGCTCCCGGGTCGGCGATCCGGAAGAAGCCGTCCGGCGGCCCGTCGTAGACGACCCGTCCGGCGTCGAGGTAGAGGACCCGATCGGGCTCGAGGGCGAGGGCCTCCTCGACCCGGTGCTCGACGATGACGATCGCCCGGCCCTCGTCGGCGAGACGCCGGAGGATGGCGATGAGCCGGTCAGCGGTGGCCGGGTCGAGGTTGGCCAACGGTTCGTCGAGGACGAGGACCTCGGGCTCCATCATGAGGATCCCGGCGACGGCGACGAGCTGGCGTTCCCCGCCGGAGAGGGCCGCCGTCTCCCGGCCGAAGAGGAGCGAGATCCCGACCCGGCCCGTCACCGCCTCGAGGCGCCGTCGAATCTCGGCCGGCGGGAGCCCGAGGTTCTCGGGCCCGAAGGCGAGCTCCGCCTCGACGGTCGCCCCGACGATCTGCCGGGCCGGGTCCTGGAGGACGGTGCCGACGGTCCGGGCGATGTCGCGAAGCCGAAGGTCCCGGGTCGGTCGGCCGCGGACCCGAACCTCGCCTCGCGACTCGCCCGGGTAGGCGTGGGGGATGAGACCGTTCAGGGCTCGGATGAGGGTGCTCTTGCCGCAGCCCGAGGGCCCGGCCACGAGGGTGACCGAGCCCGGCTCGAGGCTGAGGGAGACGTCACGGAGGGCGAACTCGGTCGCCCGCCGGTACCGAAAGGAGAAGCCGTCGACCTCGACGAGGGGGGCCCGGCCGTCGGTCATCGCCGCCGAGGCGGGGGCTCCGCGGGGCCTTCGACCGGCTCGATCCGGACCGGGAGACCGACGAGGAGCCCGAGTCGCTCGGCGATGCTGCCCTGGTTCTCGGAGACAGCGAGCTGGCCTGCCGAGGACCGGTAGAGGAGCGGGGCCCCCGGTGGCACCTCGCCGAAGGTCCGCTGCCAGGTGAGCTCGAGGCTTGCCGCCGCCGTCGAGCCCTCGACGACCTCCGAACCGCCGAAGTGGAGCCGGAACCGACGCCCAGACGAAAGGGCCCCGACGGCCGCTTCGAGGTCGTCGGGGGTGGCGGCCAGGTAGGCGTTCCCGAAGCCGTCGATGAAGACGATCTCCGACTCGAGGCCCCCGGCCACGACGACCGAGCGCGGGGCAGGAAGGCAGACGAGGTCCGCGAGAGGGACCGTCGGTCCGACGGTTTCGAAGGCGACGCCGGTGGCCAGGTGGGCAGCGACGGGGGCGAAGATGTCGCGGCCGTGGAAGGTCGACGAGATCTCCGGACGGCAGAGGGATCGGTTCGTCAGGACCCGCGCCTCGACGACTCCCCCGAGGGCTTCGGCGGCGGGGACGAGGAGTCCATTGTCGGGGCCGATGAGGATGTCGCCACGTCCGACTCGGAGGCCGATCGGCCGTCGCTCGGTGCCGACTCCGGGATCGACGACGGCGACGTGGATGCCGATCGGCAGATAGGGAAGGGCGAAGACGAGGCGCCAGGCCCCGTCGGCGACGGCGAACTTCCGGACCGCATGGCTGAGGTCGAGGATCGTCGCCTCGGGACAGATGCCGAGGATGACACCCCGGCAGACGGCGGCGGCGACGTCGGGGCCGAAGTCGGTCAGGAAGCTGATGAAGGGCCGCATGGCGGCCGATGATACGGCCCGAAGCGGCGCCGGAGGAGGAGAGCGCCGCTTCGGGGTCGGTCCGGCGGCGGAGGAGGGACGCCGTCGGCGGGATCTTCGGTTGTGGCGACCACGGAGGGCCGAGGAGGCTCGGCTCTCCGCGGTCAGGCGATCGGCGGGGGAGCCTCGTCGAGGCCAGACAGCAGGTCACCCGGCTCGAGGCGCCCACTCCGGTGGAGCTCCCGGAGGAAGAGGAGCTGGTTCACTTCTTCGAGCCGCCAGGGCCGCTCCCCGATCGGTAGTCCGCAGAGGAAGGCGGTCAGGTTCGCGGCTTCAGCCTCGGAGAGGCCCCGCAGGAGGAGGAACCGGAAGATCGCCCGGGTCGAGACCGAGCCAACGGCCGGCGGGCTCCCCGGACGGTCCGCCGGGCCGACCACGGTCGGGGCCGTGGAAAGGGACGGCCGGCGGTGGCCGGGGACGGACTCGGCGAAGCCCTCGCGGTTCCCGGACCGGGCCTTGGTCGTCGCGGGACCGCGGGCGGGTTGGTCCGACCGCGACCCGGCCCCGGTCGAGACCGTCGCGTCGCGGGAGGACCGCGGCTGTCGCCGTCGCTCGTCGACCATCGGTTCCACCTACGAGTTCGCTGCCGGCGGGACCACCGTCCGCCGGAACCGCCCGGAACGGTTCGCTGCGGTCCGGTGCGGTCGACTCGATCGTGCCGCCTTGCGGAGCGATCTTCGATGGCCCCAAGGTCCTGGTGGCGTCGGTACTCTCGGCCCTGCCGGCCCGGTACCCGGGACCGCGACCGGGAGGCTCTCCAAGACCGGGGCCCGTCCCCAGCCAGCCGGCCCGACACCACAATCGGAAGGGCTCGTACACTGCCTCGGCGATGCGTGTCCGCCAGTTCGAGCTCCGTCTCCTCGCCGCGGCGCTCACCGGCGGCTGGGCCCTGACGGGCGGGCTCGTCCTCCTCGGCTATCGGCCAGGGGGACCGGTCGATCACCTCGTTGGCCTCGTCGCCTGTCTCCCGATCGCCATCGCTGCCCTCGCCATCGTCTGGCCCCCGGTCCCCCGCGGCCGCTTCGCCTTCCCGATCATCGTCGGCCTCGGAGCCCTCAGCCTCCTCGTCCTCCTCCCCTCCATCGGCGGACTCGTCCTTCGACTGACTCGCGGCGGCCCCCAGACCCTCCTGCCCTCCATCGAGGCCGCCTATCCCTGGATCCTCGCCCTCGCCGGCACGAGCCTGTTCGCTGGCTTCGGCCTGGCCCGTCGGATCCTCGGCTGGCAGGCCGGCCGACGGCGGCGCCTCGTCCTCGGCCTCCTCCTCGGCGCGGCTCTGTCGACGCTCACGGCTTCCCTCGTCACCCTCGCCGCGGCGCTGAACGACCTCGCCCTACGGGATCGGCCGGCTCTCGGCTCGATCTACGGCCCGACGGACCCCGACCGCGAACCGCCCAGCTGCGACGGCGAGCTCCGGGCCGGGGCGAGCGCGAGGCTCAGCCTCCGGCTCTGGGGCGAGGTCGACCTCCGGCCCATCGGCGAGGTCGATCTTGCCGGGCTCCGGGTCGGCGAGGACTTCCGCTGGTCGGCCTACGCCGCGACGCCCGTCGCCCTCGGGACCTACGGAGCCGCCCGGGTCGGGCGGAACGCCTGGCGGCTCCTCCCCCGGGTCGGCTGGTATCGAGTCGATCCGGCCGAAGTAGCGGGCGCCGACCTCGACCGGCAGCTCGTCGGCGTCGCCCTCGTCCGAGACAATCGGACCGCCGCCGAGGATCGGGGGATTGCCATCGTCGGAGGCGCCCGGGCACGGCACTGTCGGATCGCCATCGACGGGCCGACCTTCCAGGCGTCCGTCTGGCCCCTCTGGCTCCTCATCGGCGAGGCCTCGATCCGGCGCTGGCGCGGACAGCTCGACTACTGGGTCTTCGCCGACGGCGAGGTCGGGCGGGTCGAGGCGACCCTGAACGGTGAGGCCTACGAGCTCTCGCCAGCCGGGATCCTCGCCACCGTCCACCTCGAGCTCGAGGCGGTCGCCCGGGGGCTCGACCGGGCCGTGACTCCGCCCCAGCCGTGAGGCTGGGCCATCGACCCGACCGGCTGCTCGCTCGAGCATGCTGGGTGCTCCGCGGCGCCGTCGACGGCAGGCTCGGCTGGCACAATGAGGGTCCGACGACAGGGTGAGGAGACGATGATCGAGGACGAGGCGCGGATCGAGGACGGGGCGGTCGGATGAACGGATCCCACGAGCCAGGCTCCCTCGGGAAGCGCGACCGCCTCGCCCGCTTCTATCGAGTCCTCGCCGTCCTCCGCTCCTACGGCGAGCGCGGCGTCCACATCGAGGAGATCGCCCGTCGCGTCGGCGTCTCCCGGCGCACCGCCTACCGCGACCTGCGCGCCCTCGAGACGGAAATCGGCGCCGCCGTCTGGAACGAGAACGGCCGCTGGGGGGTCGAGGGCGAGACCTTCCTGCCGCCCCTCAACCTCACCCTCGGCGAGGCGATGGCCGTCGTCCTCTCGGCCCGGCTCATGGCCCGCTACGCCGACAAGTACGACCCCGAACTGGCAGCGGCCTTCCAAAAGCTCGAGGAGGTCCTCCCTCCGCCGCTCCGGGAGCACGTCGAGCGGACCCTCGCCGTCCTCGCCACCCGGCGGATCGATCCGCGCTTCAACCGCCACGTCCACGACCTCGTCCGGGCCTGGGCCGAGCGGCGGACGGTCACCTTCTGGTACGTCCCGGCCCGCTTCGAGGGGACCGAGCGGGAGCCCCGCCAGGCCCGGGTTCGACCCTACCTCCTCGAGCCCTCCCTCCAGACCCATGCCCTCTACCTCATCGGCTACGACGAGGACCGCAGGGCGCTCCGGACCTTCAAGGTCGAGCGGATCGAGCGCCTCTCCGTCGGCCCCGAGACCTTCGCGGCGCCCCCGGCGGACCTCATCGAGGGAACCCTCGGCCGGGCCTGGGACATCATCGGCGACCAGCCCGAGACCGAGGTCGTCCTCCGCTTCTCGCCCCTCGTCGCCGCCCGCGTCCAGGAGGCGACCTGGCACCCGAGCCAGGTCGTGGAAGAGGAGCCCGACGGCTCCCTCCTCTGGCGAGCCCGGGTGGCCGGAACCCTCGAGATCCGACTCTGGATCCTCGGCTGGGGCGCCGACGTCGAGGTCCTCGCCCCGCCCGAGCTTCGAGCCGAGGTGAGCCGGATCCTCCAGGCGGCCTTGGCCCACTACGACGAGGGCTGAGGGGCCGATGCGCCGCCATCCTCGCTTCGCCGCCGTCAACCTCATCAGCGACCCGATCCACGGCTACCTCGAGCTGACGAAGCGCCTCCCCCCGATCGAGGCCCGCCGCGCCGAGCTCCCCGAGGAGGACGTCGCCGAGGAGGACCTCCTCGACTCGACCTGGCTCCAGCGCCTCCGCCGGATCAGCCAGCTCCAGAGCGCTCGCTGGGTCTTCCCGACGGCCGAGCACAGCCGCTTCACCCACGGCCTCGGCGTCATGCACGAGGCCGGCCTCTGGGGCCGGGTCCTCTACCCCTCCCTCCGGGAGGCGCTCCTCGCCGTCGGTGAGCCGCCGACGGCGATCCCCTCCGAGGGCCTCGTCGTGGAGACCCTTCGGGTCGCCGGACTCCTCCACGACGTCGGCCACGGCCCCTTCGCCCACTTCTTCGACGACCACGTCCTCGCCGCCTTCGAGGCCCCCCGTGACCCTCGCCGCGCGCCCGGGAAGCGCCTCAGCCACGAAGACCTGAGCCAGCTCATCATCGAGCGGGAGCTGGGACCGCTCATCGCCGGGCTGCGCCGGGCCCCGGGGACGACACCCGAGCGCGACCGGTTCGCCCCGGGCGAGGCGATCGACCCCCGCTGGGTTTCCTTCCTCATCGCCAAGCCCGCCCTCGCCGACCCCTCGATGCCGCGCTGGCTCCGCTGGCTCCAGCCCCTCTTCTCTGGGGTCTTCACCGTCGACAACCTCGACTACGTCCGCCGCGACGCCTACCTCACCGGGGTCGCCATCGGGCCCGTCGACGTCGAGCGGCTGCGCCGGTACGCCTTCGTCACCGACCGTGGCCTGACGATCTACGAGCCCGGTCTCGGTGCCCTCGAGATGTTCCTCACCGCCCGGCTCTTCATGTACCAGCAGGTCTACTTCCACCGCACGGTGCGGGCCATCGACCTCGACTTGGCCGAGGTCTTCGAACCGTCGATCCGGGCGATCTTCGGTGAGGGCTCGCCGGTCGAGCGGCTCGCCGACTACGCCGACCTCGACGAGTACGCCCTCCTCCACCAGGCCGCCCGCTGGGCCCGCGGCGAGGCCTTGGCGAGGCAGCCCCGGCCGGGGGAGGGGCGAGTGACGCCGGCCGTCGGACGCCTCTGGCAGGCGATCCTCCTCCGCCAACCGAACTGGCGGGCCGAAGCCGAGGTCCGGCTCGCCTTCGAGGACGCCCCGGCGGCGGAACTCATCGCCGGCCTCGGGGGCCCCGAGCCGGGGCGGGTGACGATCGATGTCGCGGTCGTCGACGCCCGACCGGCCGACAGCTCGACCGCCGACGCCCTCCTCGCCGTCGAGGGTCGGGACGGGCGGCCGGGGCGGCTCTCCCAAGCCCTCGCCCGACTCCCAGCCTTCGCCGGGGTCGCCCGCCGCTATCGGCGGGTCGGGCGGCGCTGATCCTCACCGGGGTCGTGCCGCTGGCGGGGCCGGCTCTGGCCGCGTCGAAGGCTCGCTGTTGCGTAACCAGCGCAATCCGACGTCCGACCCCCTGCACCGCGTCGCCCTTGCGTGGTCGGGAACCCCGCCTACCATATGCAGATATCTGGAACGTATCCCGGTCGGGCGTGACCCGAGCGGAGCAGTCTCGTCTCGAGCACAAGGAAGCGTACGACGTCGATGGGTAGCGCAGCGAACAACCTGAAGACCTGGACCCTCATGGCCGCCCTCGCTGGCCTCCTCGTCTTCGTCGGCTACGCCGTCGGGGGGAGCCAGCTCGCCCTCGTCGCCCTCCTCTTCGCCAGCCTCATGAACGTCGCCGTCTACTGGACGAGCGACCGCCTCGCCCTCCGCGCTGCGGGAGCCCGAGAACTCCGGCCCGGCGAGCTGCCGGAGGTCCGACGGATCGTCGCCGACCTGGCCCGACGAGCCGGGATCCCCACCCCACGCCTCTACCTCATCGAGCGACCCGAGGCGAACGCCTTCGCCACCGGCCGTGACCCGAACCACGCCGCCGTGGCCGTCACGACGGGCCTCCTCGAGCTCATGGACGGTCGGCAGCTGGCGGGCGTCCTCGCCCACGAGCTCTCCCACGTCAAGAACCGCGACACCCTCGTCGGGACCGTCGCGGCGACCATCGCCGGGGCCATCAGCTTCATCGCTCAGATGCTCCAGTTCCAGCTCTGGTTCGGTGGTGGCGATGGAGAGGAGCGCCCGAACCCGATCGGTGCCATCGCCGCGATCCTCCTGGCCCCCCTGGCGGCGATGATCATCCAGCTGGCGGTGTCGCGGAGCCGAGAGTACGGCGCCGACACGAGCGGGGCCCTGCTCACCGGCGATCCCGAAGGGCTCGCCCAGGCCCTCGAGCGGCTCGAGGCGGCGGCGAGGCGGCCAACCCTCGGTGCCTGGTTCGGGCGGCGGCCCGAGCCCGCCCCGGCCCCGAATCCCGCCTTCGCCCACCTCTACATCGTCAACCCGCTCCGGGGCGCCGATCTGGCGACCCTCTTCTCGACCCACCCCCCGATCGCCGATCGGGTCGCCCGCCTCCGACGGATGGTCCGCCGCGGCTGATCGGGGAGGGCCGGCGAGGGTTTCGTCGGCCGGCGGCCGAGGACGGGCCGAGCCCCTCTCGGGTCTCGTGACGGGCCCAGCAGCCCCCCTCGGCGCGATGCGGACCCCAGGGCTGGCGCCACGCCTCACCTGGGCCAATGGTCCGGCGTCGGCCTGACCCCACTGGACGGTGGCGGCGACAGACGGGAGCGACGATCCTCGCCCCGTGCACCCGACATCGGTCCGTCGCGCCACCCGTGGCGCCACGCATCGCGCCGCCCCACTCCTCGCCCTCGCTGCCGCCTTCGCTGCCGTCCTGCCCCAGGCCGCGGCCGCCGCACCGACACCGATCCCGGACCCGGCTCCGAGGTCATCGACGGCCACCGAGTTCGCCCTGCCCGAACCGAGCCACGAGGTCACGACCGAACGCCTCGGCGGCCGCGACCGCTACGGGACGTCGGTGGCGATCTCGCTCCGGACCTTCCCCGAAGGGGGCCTCCCGGTCGTCTATCTGGCCAGCGGCGCCGGCTTTCCCGACGCCCTCGCTGCCGGACCTGCAGCGGCGAAGGCCGGGGGTGGGCTCCTCCTCACCCGTCCCGACCGCCTCCCACCCGAGGTCGCTGCCGAGCTCGTCCGCCTCGCCCCGGCCCGGGTCGTCATCGCCGGCGGCCCTGCCGCCGTCAGCAGCACCGTCGTCGACGAGGTCCGGGCGGTTCTCGGCGAGGGGGTGGCGATCGAACGCGCAGCTGGTCTCGACCGCTACGGGACGGCGGCCGCCCTCGTCGCCGGGGCCTTCCCGGCCGGCGACACGCCTCTCGTCTTCCTCGCCAGTGGCGCCGGGTTCCCCGACGCCCTCGCTGCCGGCGGCGTCGCGGCAGCCCTTGGCGCCCCCGTCCTCCTGACCCGCCCGGATCGCCTGCCAGCCGAGACGGTCGCCGAGCTCCGTCGCCTTCGGCCCGAGCGGGTCATCGTCGTCGGCGGTCCCGCCGTCGTGAGCTCGACGGTCGCCAGCGCCGTCGCCGCTCTCGGTCTGAGCGTCGAACGGGTCGCTGGGGCCGACCGCTTTGCCACCGCGGCCGCCGTCGCCCGTCGCTTCCTGCCCGACGCGCCGACGATCCTCGCCGGCTCCGGTCTCGGCTTCGCCGACGCCCTCGCCGCCATCCCCCTGGCCGGCCGCCTCGGCGCCCCGATCCTCCTCGTCTGGCCCGACAGCATCGCCTGGCCCGAGAGCGTCCCTCGCGCCACCCGCGACGAGGTTCGGCGTCGGGCACCGAGCTCCATCGTCATCCTCGGCGGCCCGGCGGCCGTTGCCGAGCTCGTCCGGTACGAGCTCGTCGGCTGGGCTGACGGCCGGCTGACCGTCCCCCCGCCGAAGCCCGACTACCCGACCTTCGACTCCCGCTACCACAATCCGACGGAGCTCCTCAACGCCGTCACCGTCGCCGCCATCTGGCGCCCCGACCTCGTCGACGTCTTCTCCATCGGGAAGAGCTACGAAGGCCGCGACATCTGGGCGGCGAAGGTCTCGGACGACGTGAAGGAGGACGAGCCGGAACCCGAGGTCCTCGTCGACGCCCTCCACCATGCCCGCGAACACCTGACCGTCGAGCAGGCCCTCTACCTCCTCAACGTCCTCGTCAGCGAGTACGACGCCAACACGACCGTCCGACGCCTCGTCGACGAGCGGGAGGTCTTCATCGTCTTCGCCCTCAACCCCGACGGCTGGATCTTCGACCTCGGGGGTTCCCCCTATCGAGGCTGGCGGAAGAACCGGCAGCCGAACCCCGGGACGACGGCGATCGGCACCGATCCGAACCGGAACTACGACTACCGGTGGGGTTGCTGCGGCGGTTCCTCTGGCAATCCGAGCGCCTGGAACTACCGAGGTCCTGCCCCCTGGTCGGCGCCGGAGACGCGGGCCCTCCGCGACTTCGTCGAGAGCCGGGTGATCGACGGGCGCCAGCAGATCCGGACCCACGTCAGCCTCCACACGAACGGCGAGCTCATCCTCTACCCGTACGGTTACACGAAGGTCGACGTCCCGGCCGACATGGACCCGGTCGACCAGCAGACCTTCGTCGCCATGGCTCGAGCGATGGCCAGGACGAACGGCTACCGGGCGATGCAGTCGAGCGATCTCTACGTCACCGACGGCGACCAGATCGACTGGCTCTACGCCCGCCACGGGATCTTCTCGTTCACCTTCGAGCTCTACCCGACGGAGCAGGTCAGCTCCCACGCTGACCACGAGCCGCCGGACGAGGTCATCGTTCGGGAGACGTCTCGGAATCGGGCGGCCCTCCTCTACCTCATCGACCTCGCCGACTGCCCCTACCGGGCCATCGGCCGGAGCGACCGCTGCGGTTAGGGCCTGCCTCGTCAGGCCCGAGCCGGGACCCGCGTCCCCAGGACCATCGGCCGGAGCGACCGCTGCGATGAGGGGCCACTGCGGCCGACGTCCTCGCCCCGCCCCTGGCTCCTCGCCCCCGAAGCCGTCAACGGTGTGGCGACTGGACTCGGCCCGACGAACGGGGCGCCAGCCGACGGCCCGCCGCCGCTCCGTCTTGCAGGCGGGTGGAGAATGGAACCATGGAGCGACGGCGAAGGATCCGACCGTCCGGCCGCCTGGGTCTCGTCCTCGGCCTCGGCCTCGTCGCCCTCTCGTGCACGACGCCCGGCCCGCCCGGAACCGGGGCCGGCGGACCACCATCCGGGCCGTCGTCGACGACGACCGCACCCTCCCCCGCCGGCTCGGTCGACGCGAGCTCTGCGGCGCCGCCGAGCAGCCAGGGCACGCCCTCGCCGTCCCCCGCTCCGAGCCCGACAGCGACGGAGGCAACCATGGCACCCGAGTTCCGCCTGACGAGCCCAGCCTTCAGCGAAGGCGCCTCGATCCCCCGCGACTACACCTGCGACGGTGCCGACGTCTCGCCGCCCCTCGCCTGGAGCGACGCCCCGCCGGGAACGGCCGCCCTCGCCCTCATCGTCGACGACCCCGACGCCCGGGGCTTCATCCACTGGGTCGTCGTCGACATCCCAGCGACACCGGCCGGCTCCCTCGCCCGAGGGATCTCCCGGACGCCCGGGGCGCCCCAGGAAGGTCGGAACGACTTCGGCCGAGTCGGCTGGGGCGGTCCCTGCCCGCCATCGGGCCGGCACCGCTACGTCTTCGCCCTGTACGCCCTCTCGGCTCCGCTTCGGCTGCCGGGCACGCCCGACGCGGCGACGGTCCGGCGGGCGATGACGGGACGGGTCCTCGGCACGGCCCAGCTGACCGGCACTTACCGCCGGGGAGGGTAGGGCGGATCAGCGGTCTCGCCGGAGGATCTGGAGGCGGCGCTCGTACTCCTCGGCGTCGATCTCGCCGGCGGCGAAGCGGCGACGGAGAACCTCCTCGGCCTCGTCGCCGCTGCGTCGGGGCGGCGCCACGTCGCGCGGCCCGACGAGCCGGGCAATGAGCCAGATCGTCAGGCCAACGACGACGATGACGAGGACGATCCAGACGATCATCCAGAGCCCCATGGCGGCCCAGTCAGCGGGGGTGTGCCACTGCCACATCATCGTCCTTCGACCTCCTTTGGAGCGCCGTCGGGTGACGTCGCGCTCATACTGAGGGGGAGTATCTTCAAGCCTGCACCGGCTGCCAAGGGCCAAAGGGCCCGGCTCCAACCAGGAGCTCGACTCCGTCTCGGGGCGCCGACCATCCAGCCCGGTTGGTTCAGCGGCGCCGGAGATGGAGCTGGAGCTCGACCGTCGCCCTGGGGTCGACCGAGAGGACCCGGAACGACTCGGGAGCTTCTATCCCGAAGTCGGCGAAGTCGACTTGGAGGGACCCAGTCACCGTGATCGTTCCGTCGGCCTCCAGCCGGGCCTCGAGAGGAAGGGTCACCCGCCGCGTCACTCCGTGGAGGGTGAGGTCTCCCGTCGCCTCGACCCGAACGACGTCGCCGATCGCTGGCACCACCTCGAGCTCGATCGGCTCGGTTAGGACGAAGGTCGCCGTCGGGAAGCGGTCCGTCTCGAGCCCCTGGCGACGGAGCTGGTCGTCGCGGGCAGCGCTGTCGCTCCGAAGGGTTCGGAGGTCCACCTCGAAGCTCGCCTCGGTCACCGTGGAGCGGGCGACGACGACCGAGCCCGTCACGCCCGGCGTCCGCCCGACCGCCGTCGCGGCACCGATGCCGACGAGGACCTCCTGGACGCGGTACCCGGCGAAGGAACCGCTGAAGTCATCGAAGCTGCCGATCGAAGGATCGACGGTCCAGGTTCCATCGAGACCGGCCTCCGGAGCGATCGACCCAGGATCCCCACCGCTCGGTCCGGGCGAAAGCGCCGCCGAGGCGGCCGGCTCGCTGGCTCCAGGCGAGGGCGGTCGACCCGTAGGGTCGAGCCCGACCGGGGCCGGAACCGGACGCCCGAACAGGTAGAGGCCGCCGGCCGCGAAGAGGCCGAGGAGGACGACGGCGGCGAGGCTGGCGGCGGCTGGCAGCCGCGACCTCCGCCGCCGCCCCGGCGGGCCAGGATCCAGCGCGGGTGTTCGTCCGTCCATGCGGGCATGGTCGGTCCGGAAGATGAGAGTCGGATGAGAGGCCCCTCGACCTCGGTACGGAGCCCTGAAGATCGGCGAGCAACGCCGTCGTCCGCGGGACCCCTCCGATCGCCGTCGTCAGTACGGCCGCTGCCGCCAGATCCCGAGGTGGCCGAGGGTCCAGCGCCCGAAGACCTTGAGGAGGCCGATCCGGAAGGGGCCTTCGTGGAGGCGGCGGGGCGAGGTGAAGATGACGCTCTCGGTGATCCGGCCCAACGGCAGGCCCGAGCGAGCAAGCCGGACGAGGAGGTCGCGGTCCTCGGCCTGGTGGAGGGTCTCGTCGAAGCCACCGACGGCTTCGAACGCCGCCCGGTCGCAGAAGAGCATGTTCGCGTGGATCCCGAAGAGTCGCTTCCCGAACTCGATGAGCCGGTAGAACCCCCGGTCGAGGAGGTCGCCGTCGTCGGCCGCGATGGCGACGCTGCCCGCCCGGTACCCGGCCCGGTAGGCAGCGATGATCCGCTCGACGAGGTCGGGCGCCATCCGCGAGTCGGCGTCGAGGAAGATGAGGAGGTCGCCGTTTGCGAGGCGGGCCCCGATGTTCTTCGCTCGCGCGACCCCCGGGTGGGGGTCGTCGACGAGGCGGAGCTCGAGGCGCGGTAGGCGCTCTCGGGCGAGGCGGACGATCTCGGCCGTCCGGTCGGTCGTCCCGTTCACGACCACGACGACCTGGAGCCGCTCGAGGGGCACCGTCTGACCGACGATCGAGTCGAGGGCGGCCTCGATGTAGGCCTCCTCGTTCCGGGCCGGAATGACGATCGTCACCCGCGGCTCGGGCGGGGGATCGCTCGCCCCGTTCGACTCCGCCCTGGGCGGGGCCGCCCGCTCACGGCCCGAGCGAGGCTGAGACGGGGGATCGCCCGCCCCGTTCGACCTCGGTCCGAAAGACCGACCGGCGTCAGCCATCGAGGAGCTCGCGGTAGGTGACCGGTTCGTGGTCCCGTCGCCGCCGGGCGACGGCCCTCAGGACGGCAGCACAGGCCGGCGAGCGCGGCGCCCCCTGGGGATGGAGGAAGACACGGGTCACGCGGACGCCGACCCAGGAGCCGAGGGTGCGAACGAGGAGACCCTCGAGGCCGACGAGGGCCTCGTCGAAGGCGTCGCTCCCCATGTAGCCCCAGGCGGGGATCCGGTGGCGGCGCCCCGTTCGGAGGTCCTCGAGGGAGCCAAACCAGCAGGCGTAGCGGAAACCGAGATCGCGGAGGATCGACGACAGCCCCGGCCGGGCGAGCCAGGCTGGCGGGCAGAAGCCAACGGCCTCGAGCCCGACGGCGTCGAGAAGGGCGGACCCCTCCTCGATCGCCTCGGCGGCGGCCCTGTGGTCGAGGGCGAGGAACTCGGCGGCATCGCCGGCGAAGAGACGAGCGCGGAGCCGGTCGAGGGCCCGGCCGCCGAGCCGAGCGCCGGGCGGGACCCGGTGACGAAGGCCGTGGAGGACGAGCTCCGAGCCGCGGCGGATTTCCTCGGTGAGGAGCTCGACGAGGTCTGGGTGACGGCGGATGTCGTCGGCTCCGGAGGCACGGGGGATGACCTTCAGGACGCGGGGCGCGACCCCGACCTCGTCGAGGCGGGCGAGGAGCCAGCGGACTTCCGGCAGCGTGCTCGGGGCGACGTCGTGGATCGAGACGACGAGGCCGGCGGAACCTCCCTCCATCGCCGCCCACGATAGCGCAGCGGTCGGGGCGAGGGCGGCTCGGCGTGACGCCGGAGGGGGCGATGGACGTGGCACGGACAGGTCGTGGGCCGCCGCGTGGTTCCTCGGCCCCCAGGTCCTGCAGGCGTCGGCGTCTCCCTCGACGGGGTCGCAGCTCAAGGCCCGGATCGGCGATCATGGGCCCGTGACGAAGGACCCCGCCGCGGAGCGTCCGGCACCCTCCCCGGGCGAGCGCTCCGTGCCCGAATCCCCGGCAGGACCCGGCTCCTCGCCCCCGGCTCCGTCACCTCGTCGCCGCCGCCCCAGCCCACCGCCCCGCCCGACGGCTCCGGCGATCCTCGACCCGATCCTCGCCGCCTGGGAGCAGCTCTACCGCCGCCGACACCGGATCCGTCCGATCCGGACGAGCGGGGTCCTCGGCCTCGAGCTCTGCCGCCATCGTGGCGCCCGGGTCGTCCTCGGCGACGGGACCGTCGTCGAACCCGGCGACCTCGTCGGTGTCCTTCACCTCATGAACGACCGGGTCCGAGCGATCGCCGCGAATGGCTGGCAGACGGCCGGCTGGCGCGAGGGCCGCCGGGACCTCGCCGTCCTCGCCGCCTGGGCCCGCCGGCGACCCTCGGCGGAGCGCCCGGTTGCCTATACGGCGACGACGATCCTCGTCCCGCTGGCTGCCCGGGCCGGCTTCGAGGTCCACCCGCGCCGACGGAGCTGGTGGACGCGCCTCGAGGACTGGCACTATCGGAGCCTCCTTCGGCGCTGGAACCCGCGCGGGACCGAGCGCCTCCGTCGCGGCCACGGCCGCCTCCGCTCGGCCGAGATCTGGCTCTCAGCGGCCGCCCTGGAGGCCCGCTACGGGGCCGGGGCCTGTGGGGCGGCGGGGGAGGCGGCTGGTGTCGGTCTCGCCATGGAGGGGAGGGAGGGGCTCCCGAAAGCGAGGACCCCGCGGCAACGGAGGAGGGGCCCGCCTCGCAGTGACGCCTCGGGGCGCTGCCTGCCACCTCAGCGGCGATCACGGCGGCGATGCCGAGGGTCGTCCTCGTCATGACCCCATGGGGCGCGTTTCACCGGATGCAAGTATTGGCAGGCTGATCGCCCCGGAAGACGTCGGGCCGGTCGTTCTCTTGCATCCGGTGAAACAAACCGGTCGCCTTTGGCCCGTCCCGGGCTCTTCTTTCCGTCGGGTGCAACGGCGAGACTGACGGCAACGCTCGAGCGGTCGGACACGTGCATCGGATGCAACGCGCGCCGGGGAGTTTGCGGTGGGTGCAACGTACGGGGCCGCGCCCGCCTCGAGTGCCCCATGGGCGGCACCCGCGGAGCGGCACGCTTGCAGTGGGTGCAACGTTCGGTACTGCGTCTGCCCATGGGCGGCACCCGCGGAGCGGCGCGTCTTGCAGCCGGGCTGGAGGGCGCTTCCTCCATCGCGAACCACCCTCCGGCGACTGCCCCGGCCGGGGGCGCCTAAGGCCCTGCACGCGACGGGGCACCCTCGCAGGAAGCGTCCGACAAGGATGAACATCCCCGGCCAGTGCGCCGGCGAACTTGGAGGGCGAGATCAAACCGTCAGCGCGACGTCGCCAGCTCCCCTGGACCGAGGGTCACAGGCCCTAGCCGGCCGGTGAGCGTATGGCGCGCCCGGAGGGATTCGAACCCCCGACCATCTGATCCGAAGTCAGACGCTCTGTCCACTGAGCTACGGGCGCGCTCCTTTCAGCTTACCGCACATGACGAGCGGGGCCGTTGGAGACCCGGCGCCGCCCCTCAGCCTCGCCTAGCTCGGAGGCGTGCCGACGCCGGCGACGGCGCCAGGAACGGGAGCGCTCCCTAAGACGGCGCCCGGACAGAGCTCCAGCAGGCCGTGGCACGGCGGCAGAGCCGAGTCCCGGCGCGGCTGACCGGTGGAGCTGCCCCGACGGGAGGAGGCAGGGCCGCCGAGGGGCCGAGTCCCGGCGGGGCCCGCCTGGCCGAGCTCGCTCAAGCCGAGCTCACTCGGTGGGACTCGCCCGGCGGAGCTCGTCCCAACCCAACGCGGCCTCGCCGCCGAAGGGAGGAGTCCGCGCCCGGAACTCTACCGCTCTCGAGGGCCGCCATTGCCGCCCCTGCCGCCGTCCTGCGATGACGCCGGGCTCCCGCCCACCCGGATGAAGAGGTGGTAGACCGCCCCCTCTCGGACCGGGGCATGGACGAGCCGATGCCCGTGGATCGCCACGAAGCGCGGCACGTTGTCGACCGCCGGCGGGTGGTCGGTGAGGACCTCTAGGATCTGACCCGGTTGCATCGTCGCCAGCGCCTGGGCGGTGTAGATCGGCGGGTATGGGCAGGCCTCGCCGCGGAGGTCGAGGACGGCGTCGACGGCGAGGGCAGGTCGAAGACCGGTGACGACGACCGTCCCGACCGTCGGATCGAACTCGGCGCGCATCCCTCAGGCCTCCCCGGTCGAGAGCTCGGTCGGCCGGCGCAGACCGAGGATCCCGCGGAGTCCCCGGGCCGGCCCGAGCCCGGGATCACGAAGCCGAGCGAAGACGTACCAGAGCCCGAGGCCGAGGAGGGTAAGCCCGAGGGCGAGGGGAAGACCGAGCTCGGCCGCCAGGTTCACCGGTCGGAAGGGCCGGACGAGGGCGTCATAGAGCCCCCAGGCGTCCCAGGCGTAGGCAAGGACGATCGTCCCGACGAAGGTCCCGAGGCCGGCCATCCAGAGCTGGACGTAGCCCTGGCTCGCCCGATACATCCAACCCGTCTCGCAGCCGCCGGCGACGACGATCCCGACCCCGAAGATCGCGCCGCCGAGGAGCGCCCCGAGGCCGGCCGACTCACTCTTCGGCGCCACGCCGGTAGCGATGGCGACGGCGAAACCCAGGCTCGCCACGACCATCGCCCCGGCGAGAGCCCGTGAAAGGTGCGATTGGCGGGTGATCCAGAGATCGCGGAAGGCAGCCGTGAAGCAGATCCGACCCCGCTCGACAGCGAGTCCGAAGCCGGCTCCGGCAGCCAGGGCAGCGGCGAGCCGTGGCTCCCCGCCGAGGAGGTAGACCCCGACCGCACCGAGGACGATGGCAGCGACCGCGACCCCGAGCGCGGGCTTCAACCAGGCCGGCCGGCCCGATCGGGCGGTCGCAGCCGGGGGCGCGAGGAGGAGCTCCGGGCGGGCGGCGAGGAGGGGGTGGAGGACGATCTTGCTCCCCAGCCAGGTCCCACCGACGAGGCCGACCATGAAGAGCCAGCCGTGGAGGGAGAACTGGGGGATGGCCGAGAAGAAGGCGCCCAGGTTGCAGCCGAGGGCGAGGCGGGCCCCGAACCCACCGAGGACCCCGCCGACGAAGCCCTGGACGAGGCGCCGGCGCTGGGGTGGGACCCGGAGGCGCCAGTCGCCCGAGATGAGGGCCCCGGCCAGGGCACCGCCGAACATGCCGAGAACGATGAGGCCGCTCGGGCGCGTCCAGGGGTCGCCCTTCGTCGGCCCGATCCCGGCCTCCTTCGAGAAGTAGAGCCAGTCATTGACGTCGATGCCGACGACCGCGAGGGCCTGGCCGCTCATCCGGGTGAACTCCGTCGTCACGCCCCAGGCGAAGCCGAGGCTCGCGAAGAGGGCGATGTTGAGGACGGCCAGGAGGAGGGCAGCGCGCCCGTACGGCCAGTGGGTCGTGAAGATCCGCCGGGCGAGTCGGCCGAGCGAGAGGCGGGTCGGCCGACCTTCGGTCGTCGACGCTGTCGTCGGGTTGGACATGGGATCCTCCATCTGGTCGTCGGGAGGGATCCGGAGCCACGGGGAGGGACGCCGGGGCCCTCATCCGACGAGCGAGGCGCGAGCAACGACTCGGGCCCGCGACAGAGGGCCAGCGACCCCGGGGGACGTCTGGGAGGCAAACGAAAACCGCAGCTCCGGGCTGGAACTGCGGCCCCTCGTGCAGCGACCTTTCGGGCGCTTCGACGGGTCAGCGTCGGGCCCGACGACTCAGCTCGCCGCCTCCCCGAACGGGGCCGCCGGCCGCGGACAGGCGCAGAGCGGCCGGCTGAGGCGGATGCCGAGAGGTCGAGTCATGCCTTGAGTCTAGGGAGAGCGGGGCCACCAAGTCAACCCTCGGTCTCGGCGAGCGGCGACGGAGCTCGGGGGCCGAGCAGGGAAAGCTGGGCACACGCCGGGGCAGGGACGACGAAGGGAGGGCCGGGGCGGAGGGCGGGACGTCCCGTCGACTCCGGGCCGAACGGCCCATGTCGGCGGCCATCGCCCTGGCCAGAGTGATCGTCACCCAGGGCCGGCAGGGCGCCGAACGGCGTCGGACCTCAGCGGGTGTGGGCCAAGACGCCGGCAGGTCCCCTGCCGAAGGAGATCGCGCGATCCCGAATGGAGGAGCCATGGACCAGTTCCGCGACCACCAGCGACGGCGGCCGGCTCGCCCAACGGGGCGAGCGGCGGATCGTCCCCGAACGGCGGCGCCTGACGGCGGCCGAGGGGTGGCCGCAGCCTCCGGCATGAGCTCGAAGGCGCGCCGCGCCTCTGGTGCCGACGCGAGCGGGAGCAGCCCGCGGGTCGGCGTCCGCCGCCTCGCCTACGGCCTCGTCGCCGTTGTCGTCATCGGGACCGGGGTTGTCCTCGCCGCGGCCGATCTCATTGGCCGGCGGGATGAAGCTTCGGCGCCCGAGGCGATCCCGGTCCGGCTCAGCATGGCCGGCTTCGACCCGGCGATCATCATGGCCCGGCCTGGCGAGCGGCTCGCCATCGAGCTCTGGACGACCGATTCTGCCCTCCACCTCGAAGGCGGTGTCCACACCTTCATCAGCGATGAGCTCGGCATCCACGAGGAACTCCCGGCCGAGTCGCGTCGGATCATCACCCTGACGGCGCCCGAGCGACCGGGCGACTACGACGTCTACTGCGATACCTGTTGCGGAGGACGGCCGAATCCGGCGATGCACGCCGTCCTTCGGGTCGAGGCCTAGTGGCACTGCCCGGCGTCCTGATCCGTCCCCTCGCAGCCGTGACCCGGGCGATCGGCGGTTGGCCCGTGCCGACCCGGCTCCTCGCCCTCGCCCTGACCGGAGTGGCGGGCCTCGCCCTTCTGACCCTCGCCGTCGCCCCGTTCGACGCCGCATCCTTCGGGGGGCTGACAATCCCGATCGTCCTCGCCGCCGGCGTCGCCGACGGTCTGAATCCGTGCGCCTTCGCCCTCCTCGTCCTCTTCGCGACGTACACCCTCACCCTCGTCAACAGCGTGACCGCCGACGGGACACCGACCTCTGAGGCGCGGCGTCGACTCCTCGGGGCGGGCTCGGTGTACGTCGGCGCAGTGTGGATCACCTACTTCGTCATCGGCCTCGGCCTCCTCTCGTTCCTCGGCTGGCTCGGCCAAGACCACCTCGTGACCCGAGCGGCGGCCCTGCTCGCCCTCGGCATGGCGATCTGGATGTTGAAGGACGTCCTCCTCCCCGAGGTGGGGCCGACTCTGGCCGCCCCGGCGGCGACACACCGACGCCTCCACCGGGCGATCGAGCGCGGGGGCCTGGCGGGGATGCTCACGGCCGGCGTCCTCGTTGGCATCTGCACGGTCCCCTGTTCGGGCGCCGTCTACCTCGACATCGTCGCCGTCCTCCACGCCTCAGGCGGTGGGCCGACCGGCCTCGCCCTCCTCGCCCTCTACGACATCGCCTACATCGCCCCGCTCGTCCTCCTCCTTGCCGTCGTCGCCGATCGGCGGACGCTCGGTCAGCTGGGACGGTGGAACCGGACCCACGCCCGCTGGGTGAAGTCGGCCCTCGCCCTCGCCGTCGTGGCGATGAGTCTCGGGCTCCTCCTGACCCTCTGATGCTCGATCTGAGGGTCCGCCGCCCCGAGACCACCGTCGGCCGGAGCCTTCGCTCCCCCGCGACCGGGGCTGGCTGGGCACCCGCAGCCATGGGCAAGGGCCGGGCGCAGGTGGAGGAGGGCGGGGCAAACCCTCGGATCGCCGGGTCGGCGTCGACCGGGAGAGGCGTCCCCCCGAGCACCTCAGTGCACCCGTGGACTCTTGCCCAGGCCTCGCTTCTCGCCCGCGCCTCGCACCTTGCCCCCGCTTCGCACCTTGCGCTGGCGTCGCCCGGCCAGCCGGCGGGCCCTCTCGGCGACGGCGGCCGATGGGTGGTAGCGGCCGATCATCGCCAGCAGCTCGCCTGCCCGGGGATCGGCGACCGCCCCGAGCTGTTCGACGATGCGGAGCTGGCCGGACTCGTCCGGCCCCAAAGCCATGACCTCGGCCACCATCCGGAGCGGTCCCGCCTTCGCGGCGAAGTCGAGGAGGTAGTCGGCGAGGGCGTCGAAGAGGAGCTCCGGCGTCACCGAGGCCGGGTCCTCGAGGCCCTGCTGAACGAGCCAGAGTCGAGCATGGGTGGCGAGCTTCGGCGCATCGAGGAGGGTTCGTACCGCCGCCTCGGCCGCTGGCCCGATGAGGTCGAACCCATGGAAGGCGAGCGGCCCCAGGGAAGGGTTCCACAGGGCCGCGGCGGCGAGCTCGCCGGCAGCGGTCCAGGGATGCCGTTCGATCCAGATCCGTAGCTCGCGTTCGGCGTCCTCGGTGTCCAGCCCCGCGCAGGACCGAAGGAGCTCGTCGGCCGAGGCGAGGGCGAACTCTCCGACGACGGGGGCGACGGCGCCCTGGCGACGAAGGCTCTCGTTCATCGCCCAGCGACCGAGACCCGAGAGGGACACCCGGCCGCCCTCGACAACGATGGCCCCGAGATCAGTCAGGGGGGCGAGGACGTCCCGGTCGAACGCATCGAGGATGAGCTCCCGCAGTTCCGCCTGGTGCGGCGTGAAGTCATCGAGGCGGAAGGTACCCTCGACGCCCTCCCAGACGCCCTCCCGCAGCTCGCGCATCTCGATCGACCCGGCGGCGTAGAGGAGGAGCGGGAGCTCCTCGAGGACCAGGGCGAGGATCTCGCTCCAGAAGGAGCCGCCGCGGCCAGCACGGATGCCGAGGGGATCGCAGCGAAAGAGGGCCTCGAAGCTGGCGCGCCAGTCCTCTAGGGGATCCTGGCCGAGGCGCCGGCCCCGCTCCGTCGCCGACACCCGACCGCCGCGCACCTTGACGAAGCGGGCCGCTTTCGCCCAGCGGAAGACGAGGCTGAGCCCGACGAGCTCGATCGTGCTCGGGGTCCGGAACTGGCGACCACCGATGACCGGGTCGACGAGGTCGCCGGTGCCGAGGAGCTCGACGAGCGCCTTCCCGTCGGCGAGGGTGAGGTTCCCGCCTCTCGTCAGCGGCCGACCGGCGCCGACGTAGCGGGTGAAGGCGGCGAGCTGGGCAACCGAGGTTGAGCCGCGGGCAGCCTCGACGAGCTCGCTCGGGCTCGGGAGCTCGACGGCCGGAAGGACGAGCCGCGCCGGCTCCCGTTCCGGCTCGGATTCGAGGATCGCCCGCTCCTCGACCGGCCGGGCGTTGTAGGCGTCGATCCAGCGCTGGATCGCCTCCGGCTTCTCGAGATCGACGCCCTCGGCCACCATCTGGGCGAAGATCCCCTTGCCGAGGCCGAAGTGACTGGGGTCCACCATCGCCGCCGCGAATTCGGGCAGCAGCTCGTCGGCGCGGTCGGCGAGAGCTTCGAGGGGATCGCCAACGAGGAGGCCACGCTCGGCGAGGAAGGCCAGGAAGTCCTTCACGGCCGGGACGACGCCGAGGATCTCGGTCTCGGGCAGGACGACCTTCCGCGGGCAGTAGCTGAGGAGGAACTCATCGAGGTCCGCTTTGCGCCAGGTGGTCATCCGGCGGTCCCGATAGCCCCACTTGAAGTCGAGCATGATGGCGGCGACGAAGGAGGAGGAGCCCGGGCGGCGGGCAGCGACGGCCTCGTAGTCGGCGATGAGAGCGTCCCGGGCGGCGCAGTCGGCGCCCTCCTCCTCCTCGGGCCCAACGTGGGTGCGAGGCCTCTTCGTCCTAGCCATGGGCCGACCCGCAAGGGGGCGTCGGGGAAGGCGAGATGGAGCTGCAGGCGGCGGGGCACATCGTCGCTCGTCACCTTACCTGATACCACTCGCCGCGAGTCGGGCGGACCGCGATCGCCGAGATGGCCGTCGTCGGAGAGCGGCCATTGGGCCGGCCGTCGGCCGGCGGGGTGAGTCGGCGGACAGGGCTGCCCCTGGCGGGTGGACCGGCCGCGGCCAACGTCCCGCGGCGCCCGGTCATGACCGCCGGCGGGCGCCCGACGCCTGCCCGAAACCGCGAGGGGCGCGGCGAATGCCGCCCAGACACCGGTCGACCGCGGGCCGTCGGCAGGACGGGCGGCGAGGGCCGATCATGGAGCCGTCGTGGAAGGTCGTCTTCGTGCCATCGCCGAAGTCTTTGCGGTCGCATTGCGCCTCGGGCTCACCTCCTTTGGTGGCCCCATCGCCCACCTCGGCTACTTCCGCCATGAGTACGTCGAACGGCAGCGGTGGCTCGACGAGGCCGCCTTCGCCGACCTCGTCGCCCTCTGCCAGGCCCTCCCCGGACCGGCGAGCAGTCAGCTGGGGATCGCCATCGGGACGCGGCGGGCCGGCCTCCTCGGCGGTCTCGCCGCCTGGCTCGGCTTCACCTTGCCCTCGGCCATCGCCCTCATCGGCTTCGGGCTGGCGACGGGCTCGCTCGAGCTCGCCGGTGCCGGTTGGGTCCACGGCCTGAAGCTCGCCGCGGTGGCGGTCGTCGCCCAGGCGGTCTGGGCGATGGCCCGGGCCCTGACCCCCGATTGGCCGAGGCGAGCTCTGGCCGCGGTGGCGGCCTTCGTCGCCCTCGTCTGGACGACGCCCATCACCCAGGTCGCGGTCATCGTCGGTGCCGGGCTCATCGGCCGCCTGGCTCTCCGCCCGCCGGCCATCGCCGGGAGCGACCCCGCACCATCCAGGCTCCCCCGAAGGATCGGGGTCGTTGCCCTCGCTGGCTTCGTCGGCTTCCTCGTCGGGTTGCCCCTCGCTCGCGCCCTCGTCCCGTCTCAGGCCCTGGCCATGGCGGATGCCTTCTATCGCTCGGGTGCCCTCGTCTTCGGGGGCGGGCACGTCGTCCTGCCGCTCCTCCACGCGACCGTCGTCGAGCCCGGCTGGGTGACGACGGACGCCTTCCTTGCCGGCTACGGGGCGACTCAGGCGGTCCCGGGGCCCCTCTTCACCTTCGCCGCCTATCTCGGCGCGGTGGCGTCGATCCCGCCGAACGGGGTCGTCGGGGCGGTGCTCGCCCTCGGGGCGATCTTCCTCCCCTCCTTCCTCCTCGTCTTCGGAACCCTCCCCTTCTGGGACGCGCTCCGCTCGGCAGCGGGCTGGCGACGGGCCCTGGCGGGGACGAACGCCGCGGTCGTCGGCATCCTGGCCGCCGCCCTCGTCGATCCGGTCGCCTCGAGCGCGATTGGCAATCTCGGTGATGCCGCCGTCGCCATCGGAGCCCTCGCGCTCCTGGCCACCAGACGAGTGCCGCCGATCGCCGTCGTCGGGCTCTGCGCGGTGGTGGGCGTGGTTCGCGGGGGTTGAGGAGGAACCAGGGGACCGGGAGGCGGGCCGAACCAGGAGGCTAGGAGGCGCGGCGTTCGGCTGTCGCGAGAGAGGAGGGCGTGGGCCGAGCTTGGGCGTCCTCGACTGGGCCTGCCCAGGCGCTGAAGCCGTGGCGGAAGTACATGAGCGGCCGCGACCCCGGCGCCGGCGGGGCACCGTCGACGACGCGACCAAGGACGACGACGTGGTCCCCGACGGCGATGCTGCCCTCGACGAGACACTCGGCATGGGCGATGGCGTCGTCGACGAGGATCGGAACCCCCGTCGTGCCCGGACGCCAGCGGACCCCGGCAAAGCGGTCGATGCCGGGTGCGGCGAAGCGGGCGGCAAGGGCGCCGCGGTCGCCCCGGAGGAAGTTGACGGCGAAGCGCCGCGTCCGCTCGATGACCGGCAGGGTCCGGCTCCGCCGATCGAGGCAGACGGCGAGGATCGGTGGCTCGGCCGAGACGCTCGTCACGGCGCTGACGGTCAGGCCGACGGGGCAGCCGGCGTGGAGGCTTTCCCCGTCCATGGGCGGATCGACGCCGGGGGTGGAGGTTTCCTCGCCCCCGGCGTCCCGCGTCGAGCCGGCCATCGACCCGGCCGGTCGGTCGTCTGGCCGATCGCGGCCGTCTCCGCCGTCCAAGGGCCGGGCCGCGCCGGCCGTCGACCTGACCGGCTCGCCCCTCCGCTCGACCGTCGTCACGACGGTCACCGCCGTCGGTGCCGCGCCCATGATGTCGAAGTAGCGGCGACGGTCCATGACGTCAGCCGGCCCCACGAGCGGCAAAGACCCGTCGAGCGACGAGGTCGAGGAGGAGGCCGAGGAGGCCGATGACGATGATCGTCGCCACGAGCTCGTCATAGGCGAACCGGTCGCGCGCATCGAGGATCCGGTAGCCGAGCCCCGAGTCGACGCCGAGCATCTCGGCCGGGACGAGGACGACCCAGGCGAGCCCCGTCGCCAGCCGGAGGCCGGTCAGGACATTCGGCCGGATCCCGGGCCAGACGACGTGGCGAAGCGTCTCCCCGCGGGTCGCGCCGAGGCTCCGAGCCACCCGGAGCCAGGCCGGGTCGAGGTGGGCGACTCCGGCGGCGGTGTTCAGGACGATCGGCCAGACGGCGCCAACGGCGACGAGGAAGACGACGGGGGCATCCCCAACCCCGAAGACGATGATCGCGATCGGGGTCCAGGAGAGGGGCGAGATCATCCGGACGAGCCCGACGGCCGGCCCGGCCGCCGCCCCCGCCAGGCGGCTCGCCCCGAGGAGGAGGCCAAGGGGGATCCCGAGGGCTGCAGCGAGGGCAAGGCCGGCCACGATCCGCCGGAGGCTGGCGACGGCGTGGAGCGTGAGCGTTCCCTCACCAGCCAGCCGGAGGAGGGTCGCAGCGGCATCGGCGGGACCGAAGCGGGCGAGGAGGCTCTCCTCCCCGACGAGGAGCTCGATCGCCAGCCACCAGAGGACCCCGACCACGACGAGACCAGCGAGGCCGGGGACGATCCGACGGGCGAGCCCCAGGACCGCGGCCCCGACGAGCCGCCCTGCCGCGGGCCCGAGGACGACGCCCGCCGACCCACGGCCCGGCGACCGCCCGGCCCGCCCGAGGAGACGACCGGCCGTCCCGAGGGCGCTCACGGCTCGATGACCTCGTTCCGGCGGAGGTCGACGGGGAGGCCGAAGGCAGCCGGTCCGCCGAGGCGCGAGATGGCGGCCCGGACGAAGCGGTCGTCGACGAGCTCGGCGTGGGCATCGGCCGGGTCGAGGGACTCGAGAAAGGCCCGATCCCCTTCGACGAGGGTCTCGCCGAGGAGTCCGACGAGCGCCTCCGTGTACGTCGGGAAGGGGAAGGGCTGGAAGCCGATCCGGCCCGTCGGCCAGTCGGGGTGCCGGATGGCGCCGCTCGGCTCGTACTCGCTCCGGTCGTAGTGAGTGAGAGCCCGCTCGATGGCGACCCGCGGCTGGGGGAGGTAGTTACCCCCCTCGGCCGAGAGGAGGCGAGCCGCTTCGGCTCGGTTGTCCCGTGCCCAGAGCTGGGCCTTTGCCACGGCCGTCACGACCCGCTCGACGATGTCCGGCGCAGCGCCAATGGCACCCTCCGCGACGGTGACGACGCAGCAGGCGTGGTCGAGCCAGACGTCGCCGGTGAAGCGGAGGATCCGCCCGACCCCGTTCACCTCGGCGACGGCGTTGAAGGGGTCGGCGACGATGAAGCCGGCGATCGACCCGTTGGCGAGGGCCGGTGGCATGTCCGGCGGGGCCATGACGACGAGCTTGACCGTCCCCTCCCCCACCGATGGCTCCCCGGTCGTGATGGCCCGCAGCCCGCCAGTTCGGAGGAGGAGCTGGAGGACGACGTTGTGGATCGAGTACCAGAAGGGGACGGCGACGGTCTGTCCTGCCAGATCGTCAAGGCGAGCGACGTTCCGGGCGACGGTCAAGGCCGAACCGCCGGTGTGGTCCCAGGCGACGACCTTGAGGGGCACTCGGCTCCCGAAGCGGAGCCAGACGGTCATCGGCATGAGGAGGTGGACGACGTCGACCTGACCGGCCTGGAAGGCCTCGGCGATCTGCGACCAGCCCCGAAAGAGGGTCGGGCGCTCGACGCTCAGCCCCTCCTCGGCGTAGAGACCGCGGGCATGGGCGAGGAGGAGCGGGGCGGCGTCGGTGATCGGTAGGTAGCCGATCCGGACCCGACCGTCGGCGAAGGGCCCGCCCGAGGCCGGGCTCGAGCCGCCCGAGGGCGACGGCCCGTTCGGAGGCGCCTCCGACGGGGTGGGCGAACCGGACGCTTCCGGTCCGGAGCACCCCGCGAGAGCAGCCGGTCCGGCGAAGGCGGCGAGGGCGGCGAGCCGGAGGAGCTCGCGGCGGGAGAGGACCCTGGCATGGAGGGCAGCCGGGCGGCCGGGGTGGGAGCCCCTCGGCGCCCAACGAGGATCAAGGGGAGGACGGGACGCTGGCATCTATTCGTCTCCGGAGTCGTCGAGGGAAGGCTGGAAAGGCGAGGGCCATGGGTCGCTCGCGGCGGGGACGGGTCCGGCCGCCTCGAGAGGGGGCGTTTCGTCGGCGCGGTAGGCGGCAAGGATCTCGTCGCGGAGGCGGCCCCGGTCCGTCCGGCGAGCAGCCGTCCAGGCGCGTCGGATCCGGCCCGGCCGGCCGGCCATGAGGACGATCCGGTCGGCGAGGGCGATCGCCTCGTCGACGTCGTGGGTGACGAGGAGCGCCGCCAACCGGCGGGCCCGGACGAGCCGCGCCAGCCAGGCCTGGAGGTCGGCCCGCGTCGCCGGGTCGAGGGCGGCGAAGGGCTCGTCGAGGAGCAGGATCGGCCGTCCGGTCAGGACGACTCGGGCGACGTTCGCCCGCTGGGCCTGGCCGCCCGAGAGCTGGTTCGGTCGGGCCTCGGCGAGGTCGGCGAGGCCGAGGTCGCTGAGGAGGGCAGCGACATCGGCCGATCGGCGACCGTCGTTCGATCGGCGACCATCGGCCGACCATCGACGACCGCCCGAAGAAGATCCATGACCCGATGCTCGGTCGGCTTCGGGCCTCGCCTCGATGGTCCGCCGGTTCGCTCGGAATCGACGCCCGAGGGCGACGTTCTCGGCGACCGTCAGCCAGGGCAGGAGGCTCGGCTCCTGGAAGGCGATCCCCACGAGATGGCCGGCCGCTGCCCCCGAGGCGCCCTCGGCGATCTCGATCCGGCCGGCGTCGAGGGGCTCAAGGCCAGCCAGGATCCGCAGGAGGGTCGACTTGCCGCAGCCCGACGGCCCGAGGAGAACGACGATCTCCCCTCGATGGAGCTCGAGGTCGACCCCGGCGAAGACGCCGATGCGTTGGCGGCCCCGCTCGTACGACTTCGCCCCACCGACGAGGCGAAGGGCAGGGGTCGTCGCCGTCGACGGCCCGCGGGTGGATGGATCGGCGGTCCGAGCCGGGACGGGCGGGCTCGCCGACAGCCTCGTCGCTGGGCGCGCCGCCCGCCGCGGCGGCCGCCGCTCAGCTAGGGTGTCTGGGAGAGCGTCCATCGGAGGAGGACCTCGGTCGGCGACTGGATCGGCAGGAAGGCGGCCTCCCGGAGCCGTCGTTCCGTCGGCTGGCCACGGACGAAGGCCCGCCCCCCGACGGCGACGAGCTCGAGCCGGACGGCGTCCGCGGCGAGGTGAGCGGCCTCGAGGCGAAGGGCGAGGAGGGAGCGGCGGGAAACGACGGCTCCCGCGTCCGCGGCCTCGGCGAGGGTCACGAGCTCGCCGACGAGCCGCTCGAAGCGCGCCTGGGCCAGCTCGAGCTCGGAGCGGAGGGGTGCCCCGAGCGGGCCAAGGTGCGCCTCGGCTTCCTCGACGGCCCGCTCGGCGAGGCCGAGGCAGAAGGCCGACTGGATGAGAAGGAAGGGAGCGAGAATCCGGTCGACGAAGGCGGCGAGATCGAGGGCGAGGACGTCGGCATCGTGGACGGGGACGGCCGTCAAGGAGATCGACGAGCTGCCCGTCGAGCCGAGGGCGAGGAGCTCCGGATAGGGTTCGACTCGGAGGGCCGGCGAGTCGTCGGTGAGGACGACGACGGCTGCCCGGCCCGGATCATCGCGGCGAGCGGCGGCGGTCACGACGATGAAGGGCGGGAGAAGGTTCGACGCCCAGGGGATTCGGCCTCGGAGCTCGAAGCGGCCGTCGACCCGTTCGGCGCGGACCGGGAGCTCGGTGCCGGCGAGGACATGGGCGGTCCCGGCGGCCATGGCCGTCGCCCCCAGGACGCGGCCGGCCCGGAGCTCGGCGAGCCAGCGCCTCGCAGGCCTGCTCGAGGACGCGACGGTGAGGTACTCGACGACCATCCGATGAGCCCAGGCCGAGAAGGCCGAGGCGAGGTCGTGGCGGGCGACGCGGGCGACGATGGCGACGACCGCCGGCAGATCTGCCTCGAAGGCACCGAGCCGGGCGAGCTCGACGATCCCCTCTCGCACCGTCGCCCGGCCCGCGTCGACGTCGGCGGCCCGGGGGCCGAAGAAGCGGTCGATCACCCGTCCGACCTCGTCGGGCAGGTGGGACGCCCAGCCGACCCGGCGGCCCGACTTGATGGCCTCGACAGCGGCGGGCGCAGCTTCGACGCGTTCAGACGCGGGCACGGCGGTCGACCTCGGCGATCCGAGTGAGGCGGTCGACGGGCGTCCGGACGGCCTCCCGGGCTCGGCGCACGGCCGCCTCGTCGGGGGCCCGGTAGAAGCAGAGGCACTTCGACATATCGACGCAGACGTAGGTCCGCAGGAACGTCGTCTCGGGGACCTCGGCATAACGGGGCGCGTTCGCCCGCTTCCGTTCGAGGTAGGCGTCCATGGTCAGGCCGTTCGGGAGGTCCCACTCGACGAGATAGCCGGCCTCTCCCCGGGCCGCCTTGACCTCCTCGAGGGTTGGGCCGACGAGGCGGACCTCGACGACGCCGTGGACGATGAGCTCCTGCTGCCGCAGGGCAACTTCGAGGCGGGCAACGGCCTCGGCCCCGGCCTCGACGATGGCGTAGAGGCGGCCCGCATCGAGGCCGACCTGGACTTCGACGAGCTCGCCCCCGGCCGTCGCGGCCGCAGCGGCGACGGCGTCGGCCAGGCGGGCCAGGCCCGGGTCCGTGGTCGGGTCAGGAGTCGACTGGGCTGCCTGGACCGGGCGTGGCAGCGGGAGTTCGACGAGGTAGAGGGCCATGGGCAGCTCCTTCGGCTTCGAGGAGGCGAAACGGGGTCGGGCGACGCCGCCGAGGGCGCGGTAGACG